>ERZ795055.314-NODE-314-length-50335-cov-7.103381_pt1 | contig 50335 bp, 43 predicted proteins | sample MGYA00375139_ERZ795055 | MGnify/ENA primary metagenome ERZ795055 (study PRJEB30184, sample SAMN05720283) | anaerobic digester metagenome | isolation source: active sludge of municipal wastewater-treating anaerobic digesters | place: USA | collected 2015-01-23 ... | reverse complement strand
CGGCCTCGTCGACGGTCCCCCGGGCGCCGAGCTGGAGGCCGCCTTCCCATCCCGGCCCCTCGTCCTATTCGCCGCCGGGGGGGAGTCCTGCTGGATGAACCGGGCAGCCCGGGAGGCCTACGGCTTCTCGCCGGAGAGCTGCTACCCGGAGGCCTACTGGCGCCTGCTGCGCGCGGTGCTCGCCGACCGGGACTTCACCCTGCCAGCCTTCAAGGCCTATATGCGGATGCTCAACGCCCGCGGCGTCACCGCCGTCAAGGAGATGGGCTTCGACGACTACTACGGCTTCGCCGGCCTCCTCGACGAACTTAGGCTCGCGGGCGAGCTCTCCCTCCACGTCGCCTTCATGAGCCAGCCCGTCGGCGCCGGCATGGACCTCGGCCACGGGCGGGCGATGCGGCGTCGCTTCGGCGATCCCCGCGCGGACCTCCTTTTTTCAGGCTACAACCGGATGACGGACGGCTCCATCGGCCAGCTCTGCGGCGATCTCAAGGAGCCCTATGCCTGCGCCCCCGGGATCCGCTGCAGGGCGGCGATCGACTACGCGGGCATCGAGGCCGAGGTGCTGAAGGCCGACGCCGAGGGCTTCCGATTCTCCCTCCACGCCCAGGGCGACGCGGCCATCGCGAAGGCCGTGGACATCCTGGGGAAGTGCCGGCGGGACGCGGGCGGGAGGCTCCTCAATCGCCACGCCATGACCGATCTCGAGTTCAGCGACCCGGCGGACCTGGAGCGGATGGGGAAGCTCGGGATCATCGCCGAGATCTATCCGCAGATCATGTCCCTCGCGAGCCGCGCGGAGAAGAAGGCGATGATCGAGGAGAAGATCGGCGCGGAACGCGGCAAGCGGTACTGGAACCGGAGGAAGCTGCTCGACAGCGGCGTCCTCGTCTCCTGCGGGACCGACCTGCCACTCCTCGTCCCCGACATCCCCGAGTCGATCTACCACGCCTGCGGCGCCCTCTTCCCCGAGGGCGGGGAGCCCTTCAACGCGGAGAACGCCATGACCCTGCCCGAACTCCTGACCGCGTGGACGAGGAACGGGGCCTACAACCTCGGCCAGGAGGCGGAGCGGGGCAGCCTGGAGCCCGGCAAGCTGGCAGACATCGCGGTCTTCGATCGGGATCTCTTCTCCCTCCCGCTGGCGGAGATGCGGAGGGCGAGGATCCACAGCACGTACTGGAGGGGCAGGGTAGTCTACGCGAGTACCGGCATATAAGCGCGGCCTTTTCCTGGACCATCTACCGCTTCCCGCTCGGTGGATGCGGATTGTGCCGAACTTGCTGAGGCCCGAGACAGGCCGGTTTATTGTGCCTGAGCGCGCAGGAGAGCGAGCAAGCGGCGATTGGTTTGGTTTTTCATTCTTGTTGTTTGATATTTGGCGGATTCGAGAACTCAGCTCAAGGAGGCATCAATGGCTACGAAAGAAACTACTGCCGAGCTCACGCGGAAGCTCGGGCTGGCAGCGGCCGTCGCGCTGAGCGTCGGCACGACGGTCGGGTCGGGCATCTTCTCGTCGATCGGCTCGGTGGCCGGGGCGGCGGGAAGCGCCGTCCTGGTCATCATGTCCTTTCTCGTCGGCGGACTCATCAACATCCCCGCCAACCTGGTGTACGCCGAGCTCGCCACGGCCTATCCGGAGGACGGCGGCCAGTACATCTACTTCAAGAAGGCCGGGTCGCGGCCCCTGGCCTTCCTCTGCGGCTGGATCAGCTTCTGGGCCACCGATCCGCCCTCCATCTCCATCATGGCGCTGGCCATCGCGAACTACCTCGCCTTCCTCACGGGCTTCTCGGGGATCGTGGTCAAGCTCGTCGCCGTCGCCATGGTACTGCTCTTCATGCTGGTCCATCTCCGGAGCGTCGAGGCCGGCGGCAAGTTCCAGGCCTTCGTGACCGCCTTCAAGATCCTGCCCTTCGCCCTCCTCATCGGCATCGGGCTCTTCTACATCAAGGGCGACATGATCTCCGCGCCCGCGATCGCGGGAGCGCCCCTCGGCTTCCTCGCCCTCCTGGCCGGCGTCTCCGCCACCACCTGGTCCTTCGACGGGATGGCCGCCGTCTGCTACATGTCGGGCGAGATCAAGGAGCCCCACAAGAACATGCCGAGGGCCCTCATCATCTCCGTCCTCGTCGTGAGCGCCCTCTACGTCCTCCTCTCGACGGTCGTCACCGGCCTTTTGCCGATGGACATCCTCGCCAAGAGCACCGCCCCCGTCGCCGAGGCGGCGGGCAAGATCCCGATGATCGGCGGGGCCGCGGGCACGCTCACCGCCCTGATGGCCATCGTCGTTATCATCGGCTCGCTCTCCAGCTGCATCATGTTCCAGCCCCGCATCGAGTACGCCATGGCGAAGGACGGCCTGTTCTTCAAGGCCTTCGCCAAGGTGCACCCCAAGTGGGAGACCCCCTACTTCTCGATCCTCGTCCAGTGCGCGGTCGCCATCGTGCTCATCTTCGCCTCGAGCCTGAACGACCTCCTGGGCTACTTCACCCTCGTCGCGCTGCTCAAGAACTTCCTCACCTTCGGGACGCTCCTGGTCCTCCGCAAGAAGAGCCAGGGCTACGCCCCCACCTGGAAGGCGCCCCTGGGCCAGGTCATGGCCCTCATCGCGATGGGCGTCACCGCGACCCTCATCTACTCGACCTTCCTCTGGGCCCCGATCCCCGGCCTCGTCTGCGCCTGCGTCGCCGTCGCGACGGGCCTGCCCGTCTACTACTACTGGAGCAAGAAGAACCGGGTCGCGGCCGCCTGAAGCGGGCAACGCGGCCCATAGGCGGCGCCCTCCGGGGATCGGTCCCCGCGGGGGCGCCGCCCCTCGGCGGGGCGCCGGTCCTATCCCGCTCCTTCGGGCCATGCTATACTGAGGGCGCCCACAACAAGGAAGACAGACGTGCCGAGGACTTTCCAGTTTAGGCCGCGCGTCGAGGCGGCGGAACGCATCGAATCCTTCATCAGCGTCAACAAGCTCCCGCCCCACGCCAAGCTCCCGAGCGAGCGCGACATGTGCGAGATGTGGGAGCTGAACCGCACGACCCTGCGCAGCGCGATCCGCAGCCTCATGGAGGAGGGCAAGCTCTACAACAAGGTCGGCTCGGGCACCTTCGTCGCCGAGGCGAAGCTGACGCGCAACCTCCAGGACATGCTGCCCTTCTCGCGGCTCGTGGCGAGCGCCGGGAAGAAGCTGCGCAGCGAGGTGCTCTCCTCCCGCGTCATGGAGTGCAACAAGCAGGTCTCGCAGCGGCTGCGCCTGCCGCTCGGCCACGGGATCTTCGAGCTCATCCGCCTGCGCCTGGTCGACGACGAGCCGGTCCTCATCGAGACCGCCTACCTCGACTGCGTCCGGCACGCCGGCATCGAGCTGCTGGACTTCGCGAAGGAGTCCGTCTACCACAGCCTCGAGAAGCGCTACGGCACGGTCGTCCGGAAGGGCCAGGAGCAGCTGGGCATCACCTACGCCACCGAGGAGGAGTCGAGGCTGCTCGGGATCGAGCGGGAGAGCCCCCTGTTCCACCTCGTAGGCGTCGCCAGCGAGGAGGACGGGACGCCGGTGGAGTACTTCGAGTCGGTCCTGCGGACGGACAAGATCCGCTTCGCGAGCGTGCTGACCCGGGGCGTCAAGAAAGGAAAGAAACCATGAGGATTGCCGCGGTCGGCGATAATTGCATGGACGTGTACGATACTATGGGCCGGGCCTTCCCCGGCGGGAATCCCGTGAACGTGGCCGTCTATTCCCTGCGGCTGGGGATGGAGGCCTCCTATACCGGCGTCGTGGGCGACGACAAGTACGGCAGGATCATGATCGACGCCCTCGCGGCGAAGAAGGTGGACACCTCGCACCTGCGCGTCCTCCCGGGCCGGACCGCGGTCACCCACGTCGAGCTCGTCGACGGGGAGCGGGTCTTCGGCGACTACGACGAGGGCGTGCTCGCCTCCTTCAAGCTGAGCCCCGAGGACATCGACTTCCTCTGCTCCCATGACATCGTCGTCTCGGGGCTCTGGGGCAAGGTCGAGGGAGACCTGGCGGCGATCAGGGCCAGGGGCGTCCCGGTCGCCTTCGATTTCGCGACGAAGCTCGACGACCCGATCGTCGAGAAGGCCGTCGGGAACGTCGATTACGCCTTCTTCGCCTACGACGGCGGGGACGACGAATTCATCCGCGGCTACCTCGAGCGGATGCGCGGACGGGGCCCGCGCGTCGCGATCGCGACCCTGGGCGATAAGGGCAGCCTGGCCTACGACGGCCGGGCCTACACCGCCTTCGGGATCGTCCCCTGCGAGGTGAAGGACAGCATGGGCGCGGGCGACAGCTACATCGCCGGCTTCATCAAGGGGATCCTCCAAGGGAGGGCGCTGTCCGAGTGCATGCGGCTCGGGGCCGAGAACGCCAGCGTGACGCTGCAATACAACGGTGCCTGGTGAGGGCGGGCATGGACAGGGCCGCCAAGATCGATAGCCGTTCCCCGATCTACCTCCAGCTCCGGGAGGTGATCCGCAACAAGATCGAGGAGGGCGAGTACTCCCCCGGCCTCGCGATACCCTCCGAGAACGAGCTCGCCGAGACCTACGGCATCAACCGCCTGACCGTCCGGAGCGCGATCGACGCCCTTGTCCACGAGGGCCTGCTCAAGCGGGTCCAGGGCAAGGGCGTCTACGTTATGGGGCGCAAGATGGAGCGCGACCTCGAGACCCTCGGCGGCTTCACCCAGACGATGATCGAGAAGAACGCCCGGCCCTCCACCAAGCTCCTGGCCAAGGCCCGCAGGCCGGCCGGCGACAAGTACGCGCCTATCTTCAAGCTCGGCGTCGAGGAGGAGCTGTACTACGTCCGCCGCGTCTGCTTCGCGGACGAGTCCCCCGTCTCGCTCGAGGAGATCTACATCCCCGCCGCCCTGGTGCCCAAGCTCGAGGGCATCGACCTCGGCGTGTTCAGCCTCTACGAGGTCTACGGGTTCTACGGCATCAAGCTCAAGCGCGCGACCCAGACCCTCGATGTCACGCGGCTCGGCCAGAACGACGCGCGGATGCTCGGCGTCGACGCGAGCCAGGTGGTCTTCCTCTTCGAGTGCACGAGCTACGACGAGAAGGGCCGCGCGATCGAGTTCGCGAGGACCTATACCCGCGGCGACAAGTGCAACTTCAACGTCTGCTTCCACAAGTAAAGGCGGTCATCCCATGGGCGAGGCCCATTTCATCGGCATAGATACGGGAACCTACGAGAGCAAGGGAGTCATCGTCGACGGGCGCTGCCGCGTCGTCGCCCAGGCCTCGGTCGCCCACGGCTTGGAGAACCCCCGGCCGGGCTTCTTCGAGCACGACGCCGAGGCGGTCTGGTGGCACGACTTCCGCGAGGTGAGCCGGGCCCTCCTCCGTAAAAGCGGCCTCGACCCGCGGGATATCCGCGCGATCGGCGCGAGCGCCCTCGGAGCCGACTGCCTCCCCGTCGACAGGGACTGCCGGCCCCTCAGGAAGGCTATCCTCTACGGCATCGACGCCCGGGCCGTCGAGGAGATGGCCTGGCTGACCGGGCATTGGGGCGAGGAGCGGATCAAGGCCTGGTTCGGCCGCCCCTTGTGCTCCAGCGACGTGATGCCGAAGATACTCTGGCTCAAGAACCACGAGCCCGAGATCCACGCGGCGGCTCACAAGTTCCTCACCGGCTCGAGCTACATCACGGCCAAGCTGACGGGCCGCTACGTCGTCGACCGCTTCCTCGGCTTGGCGAGCTTCAACCCTCTCTACGACCGGGACGGCTCGCCCAACCCCCTGCATTGCGATCCGGTCTGCCGCCCCGACCAGCTGGCCGAGGTCCTCGGCACCATCGAAATCGCCGGGTGCCTCGGGCGCGAGGCGGCCGCCGAGACCGGCCTCGCCGAGGGCACCCCCGTCATCGTCGGCACCGACGACTCCGGCGCCGAGGCGATCAGCACGGGGGTCCTCCGGCCCGGCGACATGATGCTCCAGCTCGGCTCGACCCTGTACATGATCCTCTGCACCGACCGGCTCGTGGACGACGACCGGGTCTGGAGGGAGGAGTTCATCATCCCGGGCACCTTCGATATCTCGGCCGGGACCAACGCGGCGGGGACCCTGACGCGCTGGTACCGCGACCAGCTCTTCCCCGAGTGCGTCGCGGCGGAGAAGGCCGGAGGCCCCAATGCCTACGCCGCCATGATGGAGGGCATCGAGGAAATACCTCCGGGGAGCGAGGGACTGGTCACCCTCCCCTACGTCGCGGGCGAGCGCACCCCGATCAACGACCCCCTCGCGCGGGGGGCTATCCTCGGCCTCGGCCTCCGCCATACCAGGCGCCACCTCTACCGGAGCGCCCTCGAGTCCGTCGGCTACTCGATCAACCAGCACTTCGCGATCTTCGCCGAGCAGGGAGTCGCGCCGCGGCGTGTCATGGCCACGGGCGGGGGCACGAAAAACCCGGCCTGGCTCCAGATGATAGCCGACATCACCGGCAAGGCCGTCTCCACCGCCGCCGTCACCCTCGGGGCCAGCTACGGCGACGCGATGATGGCAGCCATGGGGATCGGGCACTTCGCCAACTACGCCGAGCTCGCCTCCTTGATCCGGCCGGGTCGGAGCTTCGAGCCCGACCCGCGGCGGCACGAGGCCTACCGGAGGTACCAGGAGATCTTCGACTCCCTCTACCCCGCGACCCGGGAGCTCATGCACCGGCTCTAGCCGCCGGAGGAAGCTGGCCTTTCCCCCGGCCATGGACGATACTGGTGCCAGGAGCCAGCTCATGGACAGCGCAGCCTACACCGTCCTCGTCGTCGACGATTCCGCGGCCAACCGGGCCTTCTTCGCCCAGGTCCTCGAGGAGGAGGGATACCGGATCCTCCAGGCGGGCAGCGGCGAGGAATGCCTCGAGCTCGCCGCGAGGGAGCGCCCCGTCCTCATCCTCCTCGACGTGGTCATGCCCGGCATCGACGGCTTCGAGGCCCTCAGGCGGCTCAAGGCCGGGCACGAGACCAGGCGCTCCTCGGTCATCATGCTCACGAGCCTCGACGACCAGGAATCCAAGCTCAAAGCCTTCGACTACGGCGCGGTCGACTACATCGTCAAGTCGGCCAACGAGGCCGAGGTCAGGGCGAGGGTCAGGGTCCACGTCCGCCTCGCCCTGGCCAACGAGGAGCTCGTGGCCGCCCGGGCCGAGAGCATCCGCCAGATAGCCCAGGCCCAGCGCTCCCTCCTCGTCGAGCCGGCGGAGCTCCCCGAGGCCCGCTTCTCCGTCTTCTACCGCTCCCTCCACGAGGCGGGCGGCGACTTCTACGAGGTCCTCCCCGTCGCCGAGGGCGTCCACTTCTACCTCGTGGCCGACGTCGCCGGACACGAGGTGGCGACGAGCTACGCGACCCCCGCGGTCAAGGTCCTCCTGAGCCAGTTCGCCACCCCCGCCTACTCGGTCGAGGAGACGATCGGCTACATGAACGGGGTCCTCGCCCGGACCATACTCGAGGACACCTACCTCACCGCCTTCGCCCTCCGCATCAACCGGCGGGCCGGCAAGGCCGTCATCCTCGCCGCGGGCCATCCCCCCGCCCTCTACCTCCCCCGGGAAGGTCCGGTCCGCTTCGCCGAGTGCGAGAACCCCTTCATCGGCGTCTTCGAGGACACAGGCTACCGCTCCGAGTCCCTCGACGTAGCCGAGGGCGACCGCTTCGTCCTGTACACCGACGGCCTCGTGGAGCTCGCCGGGGAGCCCGGCTCGGCCAAGCAGAGCTGGGTCTTCGCCCGGGAAGGCCTCCTCCCCCTCGCGGAGCGGCTGCGCGGCCTGCCCCTCGGGGAGCTGCCAGCCGCCTTCGTCCGGGAGATGGGCGCCGAGCGCATCGAGGACGACGTCGCCGTCCTCGCCGTGGAGGTCTAGGCCCGAGCTGCGCTATAGTGGGCCCATGAAGGTCGTGCCCCTCGAGCCCGCCCGCGCCGAGCTCGCCGTCTCCAACTCCCGCTTCATCGCCCTCCTCGGCCGGGCCTCCTCCCTCGAGGAGGCCCGGGCCTTCCTGGCCAGGGCCAGGGCCGAGTTCCCCGACGCCTCCCACCACGTGCCGGCCTTCCTCATCGGCTCGGGCCGGAGCACGACCGAGTTCTGCTCCGACGACGGGGAGCCCTCCGGCACCTCGGGCAGGCCCCTCCTCGCGGTCCTGCGCGGCTCGGGCCTGGGCGACGCGGCCCTCGTCGTCGTCCGCTACTTCGGCGGGACCCTCCTCGGGACCGGGGGCCTGGTCAAGGCCTACGCGGAGGCGGGCCGCCTCGTCCTGGAGCGGGCGCGCCGAGCCGAGCTGGTCGAGCTCGAGCGGGTCGAGCTCGACCTGGGCTACGCGCTCTACGAGCGGCTCAAGGCCTCGGCCCTCGAGCTCGGCGCCGCGGTCGTCGAGGAGGCCTTCGCAGAGCGGGTGCGCCTCGTCCTCGACCTCCCCGCCGAGGCGCTCGAGCGCTTCGCCTCCCTCGCCGCCGAGGCGAGCGGGGGGAGCGCGTCCCCGCGCCGCCTGGGCTCCCGGCCGGGCCTTCGGCCCCTGGGCCGCTGAGGCCGCTCGCGCTCCGCCCCCGAATGCGCTAGACTCGATCTCGGGGCCCGATGGAAGCTCAAAAAGCGATCGTCTGCGTCGACGACGAGGCCATCATCCTCATGGCCATGAAGGCCGAGCTCGCCCGCCAGTTCCGGGGACGCTTCAGGGTCGAGTCGGCCCTCGACGCCCGGAAGGCCCTCGAGCTCATCGAGCGGCTCTTCTCGGAGGGCTTCAGCGTGGCCATGGTCCTCACCGATTGGCTCATGCCGGGGATCAAGGGCGACGAGCTCGTCCTGCTCGTCAAGCAGGATCACCCCGAGGTCCGCTGCGTCCTCGTCTCGGGCCAGGCCGACGCCAAGGCCATTGCCGAGGCCCGGCTCGAGTCCTCCCTCGACGCCTACATCGAGAAGCCCTGGGGCGTTGACCGGCTCCTCAAGGTCGTGAAGAGCTGCCTCGATTCCCCGGCCGCCGAGGAGCCCCCGCCCGGGCCCGAGGGCGGCCCCCCTCCCGCGCCGCGGGGCCAGGCCTAGGGCCTCGGGAGGCCGAGCGCCGCTTCCCCGATCTCCGCGGTCCAGCTCGTCCCGGGCCCTGGCCCGAGGGAGAGCCGGCCCCGGAGCTGTCCCTCCACGAGGGAGAGGACCGTCTGCAGCCCCAGGCCCCCGTCCCGCCGGAAATCGAAGCCCGGGGGAAGGCCTATCCCGTCGTCGGCTACGGAGAGCTCCACGTCTCCCCCTGCCTTCCTGGCCAGCCCGACGCGGATCCGCCCGGGCCTTCCCCCGGGGAAGGCGTGCCTCGCCGCGTTTACCGCGAGCTCGTTGACCGCGAGGCCGCAGGGGATCGCGGCGTCGAGGGCGCATATCGTCCCACCCTCGGCCTCGAGCTCGATCCCGATCCCCGCGCGCTCCGCGAGGCAGGCCCGCCCTATCTCGGCGACGAGGTCCCGCAGGTAGTCCCCGAGGTCGATCCGGGAGAGGTCCCGCGACTCGTAGAGCTTCTTGTGCACCAGGGCCATGGACGTTATGCGGCCGATCATGCCGGCGAGCGTGGCCCGGAGCCCCTCGTCCTCCGACGCGGCGGCTTCCAGGCTCAGGAAGGAGGCGATCATCTGCATGTTGTTCTTGGTCCGGTGGTAGACTTCCTGGAGGAGGGTCTCCTTCTCCCGCAGCGAGCGGGCCAGCTCCTCCATGGCCCGGCGCTCGGAGGCCGCGGCCGAGTCGAGGTTCTCCCGCATCGCGTTGAAGGAAGCGACGAGCACGTCGAGCTCGTCCCCGACCTCGCGCTTGTCGAGGGACAGGGGGGGGCCGCGGCCTCCCGGCTCCAGCCGATCCATGCGGGCCGCGATAGCCGAGAGGTGGCGCGTCACCATCCTGTCGAAGAGGGCGAGGACGATGGCCGAGGAGGCCGCGAGGAGGAGAGCCTGGAGGGCGGCGGAGACGAGGGCCTGCCGGCCGGCCTCGGCGAGGATCCTCGGCCGATCGATCTCGAGGGCCAGCTCGCCCACCGCGACGCTAGCCCCGCCCCCCCGGTCCTTCCGCAGGGGGTAGCTCAGCCGGGCGGCTCCCGGCCTCCGCTTCCCGCTCTCGATGAGGCCTCCCTCCTCGTCCCGGAGGGCGACGTACTCGATGAAAGGATAGTTTCGCATGCTGTCGGCGAGGATCCGCGCGAGCTCGGCGTCGTAGTCCCAGAGGGCCTCGACGATGCCCGGGGCCTGGGCTTCGAACAGGGAGCGGGCGTCGGCCTCGACCGAGGCCAGGCGCCGGCGGTACTCGACGAGGTAGAGCGCGGCGGCGGAGGCGAGGAGGAGGGCCGAGGAGGCGAGGAGGGCGATGCCGAGGGCGCGGCGCCCCACGAGGTTCCGGCTCAACGGGTTACTCCATCGGCCCCGGGCTGGCACGGGGCCATGCGGCAACGATAGCGCCTCGGCCGCGGCGCCGCAAGGCGCCGCGCCGGCCTCGGGCCTCGGGCGCGGCGCCGGCTCCCGCGCTATACTCGTAGCTATCCGAGGAGTCCCATGCGTCCCATGCCGAGCCCCTCCGTCCGAATCCTCCTCGCCGCCGCGGCCCTCGCCGCGGCCGCCGCCCTCCGCGCCGCCGGAGAGACGCGGACCTTCCTGCTCACGGAGGATTGGCCGCCCTACAACTACCTCGAGGGCGGGACGGTCCGCGGCTTTTCCTCCGAGGTGGTGGGCTCGATCCTGCGGAGGCTGGGCGTCGCGTACCGGGTCGAGTCCATGCAGGGCGTCCGGGCGCGGCAGATCCTGGACAAGGGGCCGAGGGTCTTCTTCTTCACCATGCTCAGGACCCCCGAGCGAGAGGCCCGCTACAAGTGGATCGGCCCCCTCGGGGAGGAATCGATCTACTTCTACAAGCGCAAAGGCAGCCCCCTCCGCGTCGAGACCCTGGAGGACGCGAGGAAGGCGGGCAGCGTCGCCTGCCGCACGGTCGGGCTGGTCTTCAGCTTCCTTTCCGAGGCAGGCTTCGGCAACCTCGACCCCACGCCGAACCCGGAGGGGATCTACCAGAAGGCGGCGTCCGGCCGCTGCGACCTCGCGATCGGCGAGCCCCCCCTCGGCATCGCGTACTGGCTCGAGCGATCGGGCCTCCCTCCCGACTCCCTCGAGCGGACGCCCCTCGGCATCCTGCGCTACCGGATGTACATAGCCTGCAGCCTGGACATACCCGACGAGGAGGTCGCCCGCTGGCAGGCGGCCCTCGACGGCATGAAGGCCTCGGGCGAATACGGGGCCCTGTACCGGAAATACGCCCCCGCCCCCTGAGCGGGGCCGAGCGGCGTCGAGGCCTCAGCGCGAGGCGAGGTAGTCCCGGTAGTCCTTGATGGCGAGGGCCCCGGCCACGGCGACGAGGCTCGACCCCCCGCTCGCGATGAACATGAGGGGGACGTCCTGCCCCGCGAGGTCGAAGAGGAAGCCCGAGACGGCCATGCCCAGGGGCATGGCCCCGGCGCAGACCGTGGTCATGAGGCCCTGGACCCGGCCCATGTACTCGGGCGGGACCCGGAGCTGGATCAGGGTGCTGAAGTTGACGTTCATGAGCCCGCCCGTGATCCCGATGACGAGGAAGATCGCGAGCTCGGCGGCCGGCTCCCTCCAGTAGAGGCAGGCGAAGGTGAGGAGGGTCTGGAGCACGAGGCTCCCGTTGATCGCGAGCTCGCGCGCCCGCCCGCGGGTGGGGAAGGCCCCCGCGACGAGGTAGCCGAGGACGGCGCCCAGGCCGAAGGCGGCCATAAGGTAGCCGTACCAGGCCGGCCCCAGGCCCAGGTAATCCGCCGCGAAGAAGGGGAGGATCACGAGGACGGGGCTTATGAGGAAGTTGAGGACGGCGTAGACCAGGACGAGGGTCAGGAGGCCCCGCTCCCCCTTGAGGTAGCGCAGGCCCTCGCCGAACTCGAGGCGGAAGCGGTGCCAGGGATGGAGGGCCGCGCGCGCGGCCGCCTCCGCGCCCCCCTCGCGCGCGGGCATGCGGATGAAGAGCTCGGTGAAGCCCGCGTAAAGATAGGTGAGCGCGTTCGCGAGGACGAGGAGGGGGGCCCCCAGGATCGTATACAGGAGGCCCGAGCCGCCCTGGGCGCCGAAGACCGCGAGCTGGATCCCCGAGAGGTTGAGGCCGTTCGCGGCCTCGAGCCGCTCCGCCGGGACGAGCTTGGGGACGCTCGAGGAGATCGAGGGCTGGGAGAAGGCGTCGAGCAGGCCGGTCGCGAGGGTGACCGCGAAGACCGCGCCGATGAGGAGGCTGGGCGCGCCGGGGAGGAGGAGGAAGAGGAGGGCCGCCGCGAGGACGAAGAGGCCGCCGGCTATATCGGTGTAGGCGATGATCTTGCGCCGGTCCCAGCGGTCCACGAAGACCCCGGCGACCGGCCCGAGGAGGACGGGGGGCAACATCGCCGACATCATCAAAAGGCCCATGATCGAGCCCGAGCCCGTGACCTCCTTGAGCCAGAGCATGGCCGTGACCGCGAAGGCCTGCTTGCCCAGGGAGCTGACCAGCTGCCCCTGCCACAAAAGCGCGAAATTCCGGTTCCAGAGCCTGCCCGGTCCCCCGACCTGCCCGGTCGCGGGGTCCGCGGCGCCCATGCCTTCCATGAGGACCTCCCTGCCGCGCGGCCCTTCCCGGCGCCGCGCAGAGGCATAAGGTACTGCCTCGCGCCCGGCCCGAGAAGCGCGATTATAAAAATGCCCTGCCACGCCCCTTGGGAAGGCGGCCCGCTTGCGGCTATCATGGCGAAGACGACCCTCGATACGTCGTTCCGCGAGGTCCCGCTTGCAGCCATTCCTCTATCTAGCTCCCCTCCACGGGGTCACCAACCGCCTGTTCCGGCGGATCTACTTCCGCCACTTCCCCGGCTTCGACGCGGCGATCGCGCCCTTCATCCTCGCGACGCGATCCGCCGGGAGCCAGGCGAGCCACTTCAAGGATCTCGCCCCCCGGGAGGAGCCGGGCCCGCGGCTCGTGCCCCAGCTCCTGGGCAACGAGGCCTCGGCCTTCGTCGCCACGGCCGCGGTCCTCGCCGACCTTGGCTACGACGAGGTCGACTGGAACCTCGGCTGCCCTTTCCCCGTCGTCGCCAACAAGCGGCGGGGCTCGGGCCTCCTCCCCTTCCCCGAGCTCGTCGCTTCCTTCCTCGACGAGGCCTGCGCCCGCTCGCGCCTCCCCGTCTCCGTCAAGCTCAGGCTCGGGCGCCGCGATCCGGGCGAGATCCTCGAGCTGATGCCGATCCTGAACGCGCATCCCCTCGCGCGGGTCATCCTCCATCCCCGCCTCGGCGTCCAGATGTACCGGGGCGAGGTCGACCTCGAGGGCTTCGCGCGGGCCGCGGGGCTCTGCGCCCACGAGCTCGTCTACAACGGCGATATCAGGGACGAGGCGGGCTTCGCGAGGCTCCGCGCCACCTTCCCCGGAATCCGGGAATGGATGCTGGGCCGGGGCGCGATCGCCGATCCCTTCCTGCCCGCGAGGCTGAAGGGCTCCGATCCCGGGACACGCAGGACGGAGGCGCTCCTGGCCTTCCACGACGAGCTCTACGCGGGCTACCGCGGGATCCTCCACGGCCCGGCCCATGTCCTGGACAAGATGAAGGAGGTCTGGGGCTACCTCGGGGCCTCCTTCCCGAACTCCGGCCACCTCCTGGGGAGGATCAGCCAGGCCAGGACGATCGAAGCCTACGAGCGGGCCGTGCGCCGCCTCTTCTCCGCGCCGCGGGGCTAGGCGGACGGACGGCAAGCATCGCCTAACGCGGGAGGTGATGCGTCGCCCACGGCCCGAGCGCGCGCTGAAGGGTCGAAACCGTGGAAGCCGGCGCTACGGGGTTGAGCCCCGCGATCCTTTGAGCAGCTCGCGTAGGGCGGCGGGTGCCCGGGAAAAAAGACTATCCGCGAGATCTTGAGCGGATAGCCTTTTTTTTCGCGGGCAGGACCCGCCCTATGCCGTTGTTGAAAAGTTCGCGCCGGCCTATTTCCGCATAACGTCGAGCCCGGCGGGCGCTCCCCCTTTGGGATTACTTCTTCTCGATCTTCCTGATCTCGGTGAAGCCGCAGTAGGGTATCAAGGCGGCGGGTATCTTGATCGAGCCGTCCTCCTGCTGGAAGTTCTCGATCACCGCGATGAGCCCGCGGCTGCAGGCGATGGCCGTGCCGTTGAGCATGTGCACGTACTTGTTCTTGCCGTCCTCGTCCTTGTACTTGACGTTCAGGCGGCGGGCCTGGAAGTCGGTGCAGTTCGAGGTCGAGGTGACCTCGCCCCACTCGCCCCCGTTGCGGCCGGGCATCCAGGCCTCGAGGTCCCACTTGCGGTAGGCGGGGGCCCCGAGGTCGCCGGTGCAGGTGTCGACGACGCGGAAGGGGATGCCGAGGCCCGCGAAGATCTCCTCCTCGATGCCGCGCAGCTCCTCGTGGATCCGGTCGGAATCCTCGGGCAGGCAGTAGGAGAACATCTCGACCTTGGTGAACTGGTGGACGCGGTACAGGCCCTTGGAGAACTGGCCGGCGGCCCCGGCCTCGCGGCGGAAGCAGTGCGAGACCCCGGCCAGGCGCAGGGGGAGGTCCTTCCGCTCGAGGATGGCGCCCGAGTAGTAGCCGCCCAGGGTGATCTCGGCGGTGCCGATGAGGCAGGTGCCCTCGCCCTCGACGGTGTAGACGTTGGACTCCGCGCCCCGGGGGTTGAAGCCGATGCCCTCGAGTATCTCGGTCTTGGCGACGTCGGGGGTGGTGAAGAGGGTGAAGCCCTTCTTCATCAGTATATCGAGCGCGTAACGCACCAGGGCGAGCTCGAGGATGACGCCCTGGTTCTTGAGGTAGTAGAACTTGGTGCCCGAGACGCGCGTCGCCGCGTCGAAGTCGATGATGTCGAGCTCCTGCCCGAGCTGGACGTGGTCCTTGGGCTCGAAGGCGAACTTCGTGGGCTCCCCGACGCGCTTGACCTCGAGGTTGTCCTTGTCCTCCCTGCCCTTGGGGGCGGAGGGATGGGCCATGTTCGGGATCTTGCGCGCCTCCTCCTCGAGGCGAGCCGCGGTCTCCTCGGCCAGGCGCTCGAGCTCGGCTATCCGGTCCTTGAGGGCCTTGCCCTCGGCGATGAGCTTCTCGCGGATCGCCTGCTCGAGCTTGCCCTTCATGGCGGCGGCGTTCTCGTTGCGCCTCTGGCGCTCCTCGTCGAGGGCCTTCAGGAGCTCGTTGCGCTTGTCGTAGAGGGCGGCGACCAGGTCGGCGTCCGCCTTCATGAAGCGGTCGGCGACGTTCCTCTTGACGGCTTCCAGGTTGTCCCTGACGTACTTGTAATCGAGCATGCTGTCTCCGTGCCGGATCGCGCCCTAGACGAAACCGCGCGCGCGATCCATGATGCGGGATACTAGCGCGGATGGGGGCGGGCGCGCAAGTGTCGACGAGGAGGCGCCCCCGGGAAAGGGAGGGCGACATGGTCGCGGGCGGTTGCTTCGGGATGCCTTCGGACGAGCCGACGCTGCGGGTCTACCCCATGGCGGGGGACATCAACCTGGCGGGCCACATCTTCGGCGGCTGGATCATGGGGCAGATCGACATCGCGGGCGGCGTCGTCGCGATCCGCCGGGCCGAGGGCAGGGTCGCCACGGTGGCCGCGAAGATCGACTTCCGCAGCATGGTGCATTTCGGCGACCTCGTCTCGCTCTACGCCTCGGTCGTGAAGGCCGGGAAGACCTCGATCACGGTCCGGGTCGAGGCCTACACCGAGCCGCGCTCGGGGCTGCGCGGCGACTGCGTCCTCGCCGCCTCGGCCGAGCTCGTGTACGTGGCCCTCGACGATGAGGGCCGCAAGCGCGAGCTGCCCCCCGAGCGCTAGGCCCCGGCGGGCCTGGCCCGGCCCCCTCAGCCCACGATCTGCTCCGCGATCGCCTTGCCCGGCGGCACGATGGGGAGGACCTGCTCGTCGGGGTCGATGGCGAGGTCGACGAGGGCGGGCCCCTCGCCCCCGAAGGCCGCGTCGAGGGCCGCGCCGAGGGAGGCTGCGTCGGGAGCCCGGTAGCCGCGGACGCCGAAGGCCTCGGCGAGCTTGACGAAGTCGGGCGGCCGGTCGAGGCTCGTCTCCGAGTGGCGCGAGCCGTAGAACATGGTCTGCCACTGGCGCACCATCCCGAGGACCCCGTTGTTCATCACGACGATGACGATCGGCAGGCCGTAAGCCGCGATCGTCCCGAGCTCGGCGCAGTTCATCCGGAAGGAGCCGTCGCCGGCTATGTGCACGACCCGGCGGCCGGGATGGGCCGCCTGGGCGCCGATGGCCGCCCCCGTGCCGAAGCCCATGGCCCCGAGGCCGCCGGAGCTGATGAAGGAGCGCGGCCGCTCGAAGGGGTAGTACTGGGCGGTCCACATCTGGTGCTGGCCCACCTCCGTGGTCACGATGGCCTCGGCCCCGGCCCGCGCGCGGATCTCCTCCATGACCAGGCGGGGGGCTATGGCCCCCGCCGGCCGCGCGATGCGCGACACCGCCTCGGCCTCCTCGGCCTTCCAGGCGGCGACCTCGGCGGCCCAGGCCGCGCGGCCGCCGCCCTCGGCCCCCCCGCCTCCCCTGGCGCGCAGGCGGGCGCAGATCCTCGCGAGGGTCGGCTTGAGGTCCCCGACGAGGCCGAGCCCGCACCAGAGGTTCTTGCCGATCTCGGCGGGGTCGATGTCGAGGTGGATCACCTTCGCGCCCGAGGCGAACTTCGAGGCGTCGCAGAGGACCCGGTCCGAGAAGCGGCAGCCCGCGGCGAGGACGAGGTCGGCCCGGCCGGCGGCCCGGTTCGAGGCCCTGGTCCCGTGCATCCCGATCATGCCGGTGCACTGGGGGTGGCGCGAGGGCAGGCCGCCGTGGCCCATGAAGGTCAGGGCGACGGGGGCGAGGGTGAGGCGGGCCAGCTCCTCGAGCTCGGACGAGGCCCCCGAGGAGATCACCCCGCCGCCGGCGATGACGAGGGGCCGCTCCGCCCTCGAAAGGAGCTCGGCCGCCTCCTCGATCTCCTGGTCGGCGGGCGAGCGGAGGCGGGAGGCGAGGATGGAGCTCGCCCCGTCGCGCTCGCCGGGCGGGGCCCACTCGGCCTCGGCCAGGGTGAGGTCCTTGGGTATGTCGACGAGGACCGGCCCCGGCCGGCCCGTCGTGGCTATGGCGAAGGCCTGCCTGATCGTCGAGGCCAGGGCCTCGACCTCCCTGACCAGGAAGTTGTGCTTGGTTATCGGCATGGTGATGCCGGTGATGCTCACCTCCTGGAAGCTGTCGCAGCCTATGAGGTGGGAGGCCACGTTGCAGGTGATGGCCACGACGGGGCTCGAGTCCATGTGGGCCGCCGCGAGGCCGGTGACGATGTTCGTGGCCCCCGGGCCGCTCGTCGCGAAGACCACCCCCGGCCGGCCCGTGGAGCGGGCGTAGCCGTCGGCGGCGTGGGCGGCCGCCTGCTCGTGGGCGGTGAGCACGTGGCGGATCCTGCCTTGCCAGCGGTAGAGCTCGTCGTAGACGTTGAGTATGGCCCCGCCGGGATAGCCGAAGACCGTGTCCACGCCCTGCTCGGCGAGGCACTCGAGGACGATGCGGGCGCCGCTCATCCTCATGAGGAGCCTCCCAGCACGGCGCCGGCGGCGGCCGATCCCACCTCGCGCGCGTACCGCGCCAGGTAGCCGGCCAGCGCGCGCTTGGGCGGCCCCGCCCAGGACGCGCGCCGCGCGGCAAGCTCGGCCTCGGCGACGAGGAGCTCGACCCAGCCCGCCTCGATGTCGATCCTGATCCGGTCGCCCTCGCGGACCAGGGCGATGGGGCCGCCGACCGCCGCCTCGGGCGAGACGTGGCCGATGGCCGCGCCCCGGGTGGCGCCGGAGAAGCGGCCGTCGGTGACCAGGGCGACGCTCGCGTCCAGGCCGCGGCCGGCGAGGGCGGCCGTGCAGGCGAGCATCTCGCGCATGCCCGGGCCGCCGCGCGGGCCCTCGTAGCGGATCACCAGGACGTCCCCGGCCGCGACCCGGCCGCCCATGACGGCCGCGAAGGCCTCCTCCTCGGACTCGAAGACCCGGGCCGGGCCCTCGTGCCTGAGCATGGAGGCCGCGACCGCGGAGCGCTTGACCACCGCGCCCTCGGGCGCGAGGCTGCCGCGCAGGGCCGCGAGGCCCCCCGTCGGCGAGCGGGGCGCGGAGGCCGGGGCGATGACCGAGGGATCCAGGACGCGGGCGGCCGCGGCTATGTCGCCTAACGATCGGCCCGAGACGGAGGGGGCGCCGCCCTCGAGCCGGCCGATCGAGGCCAGCTCGGAGAGGACGGCGCTCACCCCGCCGGCGGCGTGGAGGTCCTCGAGGTAGTGCTCGCCGGCCGGGGAGAGGCGGCAGAGGTTGGGCGTCCTCGCGCTGACCTCGTTGAGCAGCTCCAGGCCCAGGGTGATCCCGGCCTCGCGGGCGATGGCCGGGAGGTGGAGGGCGGTGTTCGTGCTGCAGCCCAGGGCCATGTCGAGGGCGAGGGCGTTGCGGAAGGCCGCCGCGGAGAGGAACTCGCGGGCCCCCCTGCCTTGGGCGAGGAGGGCCATGACCGCGGTCCCCGCCTCCTTGGCCAGCCTGACCCGGGCCGCGCCCGCTGCGGGGATCGTGCCGTTGCCGGGCAGGGCCATGCCCAGGGCCTCGCAGACGCAGTTCATGCTGTTCGCCGTGAACATGCCCGAGCAGGAGCCGCAGCCGGGGCAGGCCGCGTCCTCGAGCTCGGCGAGCTCCTCGGGCCCCATGCGCCCGGCCCCCACGGCCCCCACGGCCTCGAAGACCGTCGACAGGCTCGTCTTGCGGCCCCGGTGCGAGCCCGCGGCCATGGGCCCGCCGGAGACCAGGACGGTCGGCAGGTCGAGCCTGGCCGCGGCCATGAGCATGCCCGGCACGATCTTGTCGCAGTTGGGGATGAGGACCAGGGCGTCGAGGGCGTGGGCCCTGGCCATGCACTCGAGGCTGTCGGCGACGAGCTCGCGGGTGGCCAGGGAGTAGCGCATGCCCTCGTGGCCCATGGCGATGCCGTCGCAGACCCCGATCGAGGGGAAGGCCAGGGGGGTCCCCCCGGCGGAGCGCACGCCCGCCTTGGCCGCCTCCGCCAGGCTCCCCAGGTGGAGGTGGCCCGGCACGAGCTCGCTCTGGGCCGAGACGACGCCCACGAGGGGCCGGCCTATCTCGGCCTCGGTCAGGCCGAGGGCCTTGAGGAGGGAGCGCTGGGGGGCGCGCTCCATGCCCTTCTTCATCGCGTCGCTTCTCATGCTCTAGCCCCTCCGTATCAGCTCGGCCACCGCCTGGCCCATCTCGCGCGTCCCGACGATCCTCTCCCCGCCGGCCGCGTCGCCGCGCCTGGCTATGTCGGCGCAGCGCAGGCCCGCGGCCAGGGCCCCGCTCACCGCCGCCTCGATCGCGCGGGCCCCCTCCTCGAAGCCGAGGGAGTAGCGCAGGAGCATCGCGGCGGAGAGGATGGTCGCCAGGGGGTTGGCCCGGTCCTGCCCCGCCAGGTCGGGGGCCGAGCCGTGGATGGGCTCGTAGAGCCCCGGCCCCGAGTCCCCGAGGCTCGCGCTGGCGAGCATGCCGATCGAGCCGGTGATCATGGCCGCCTCGTCGGAGAGGATGTCGCCGAACATGTTGCTCGTGGCTATGACGTCGAACTGCCGCGGGTTGGCGACGAGCTGCATGGCGCAGTTGTCGACGTACATGAAGGAGAGCTCGACGCTCGGCCAGTCGCGGGCCATCGCCTTCGCGGTCTCGCGCCACAGCCGGCTCGACTCGAGGACGTTGGCCTTGTCGACGACGCAGAGCCTGCCGGAGCGGCCGCGCGCGGCCTCGAAGCCCCGCTCGAGGAGGTGGCAGATCTCGGCGCGGGAGTAGCGCTCCGTGTCCCAGGCCGACTCGCCGTCGGGCGAGCGGCCCCGCTCGCCGAAGTAGATGCCGCCGGTGAGCTCGCGGAGGATGAGGATGTCCAGGCCCCCGTCGATGATGTCGGGCCGCAAGGGGCAGGCGGCCGCGAGCTCGGGGAAGACCCGGGCGGGCCGGAGGTTGGCGTAGACGCCCAGGCCCGCGCGCAGCCCCAGGAGGCCGGCCTCGGGCCGCAGCTTGCCGCCGAGATGGTCCCACTTCGGGCCGCCCACGGCGCCCAGGAGGACGGCGTCGCTCTCGCGGCAGGCCGCGAGGGTGGAGGCGGGGAGGGGCTCGCCGCACTCGTCTATCGCGCAACCTCCCATAGGTAGCTCGGCGAAGGACAGCTCGCGCGAGAAGCGCTCGGCCACGGCGCGGAGGGCGATGACGCCCTGCTCGACCACGTCGGGGCCGATCCCGTCGCCGGGTATGAGGGCTATGCGGTACTTCATTTCCTGGCCAGCCTTTCGCGGTGGTACTCGATGAGGCCGCCCGCCTCCATGATGGAGCGCATGAAGGGCGGGAAGGGCTTGGCCCCGTGCTCGCTGCCCTTCGTGAGGTTTCGGACCTTCCCCGCGGCGAGGTCGAGCTCGAGCTCGTCGCCGGCCTGGGCCTCGCGCGCCGCCTCGGGGCACTCGAGGATCGCGAGGCCGATGTTGATCGCGTTGCGGTAGAAGATGCGCGCGAAGCTCTCGGCCACGACGCAGGCGACGCCCGAGGCCTTGATGGCCAGGGGCGCGTGCTCGCGGCTCGAGCCGCAGCCGAAGTTCCTGCCGGCCACGATGAGGTCGCCCTTCCCCACCTTTCTAGCGAAGGCGGGGTCGAGGTCCTCCATGCAGTGGGCCGCGAGGGCCGCGGGCTCGGACTCGTTGAGGTAGCGCGCGGGGATGATCACGTCCGTGTCGACGTTGTCGCCGTACTTGTGGGCCTTCCCGCGGATCGGAGCCGCCTTCCTGGTTTCGCTCATCGCTCCCCTCCCCGCCCGTCCCTGGGCCGGGCCGCTGCCCGGCCGCCCGCCGGGTCGGCTATCTTGGCCGGATCGCATATCGCTCCCGCTATCGCCGAGGCCGCGGCCACGGCCGGGCTCGCCAGGTAGACCTCGGAGCCCGAGTGGCCCATGCGGCCCACGAAGTTCCGGTTCGTCGTCGAAAGGGCGCGCTCGCCCTCGGCCAGGATGCCCATGTGGCCGCCCAGGCAGGGGCCGCAGGTGGGCGCCGAGAAGACGGCCCCCGCGCCCACGATGTCCTCGACCAGGCCCTCGCGGAGGGCCTGGAGGTAGATCTTCTGGGTGCCGGGGAAGACCAGGCAGCGCAGGCCCTTGGCCACCCTGCGGCCGCGCAGGATCGAGGCCGCGACGCGGAGGTCCTCGATCCGGCCGTTCGTGCAGGAGCCGATGACGACCTGGTCGAGGGCCACGCCCTCGGCCTCGCCGATCGGTCGGGCGTTCGAGGGCAGGTGGGGGAAGGCGACGGTGGGCGGCACCGCGGCGAGGTCCACGTCGACCGTCGCCTCGTACTCGGCGTCCGCGTCGGCCTCGTACTCCGCGTACCTGCGGCCCGAGACCGAGGCGGCCCAGGAGCGCGTGGCCCGGTCGACGGGGAAGATCCCGTTCTTGGCCCCCGCCTCGATGGCCATGTTGGCGATGGTGAAGCGCTCGTCCATCGACAGGCCAGCGACGCCCGGCCCGCAGAACTCCATCGAGCGGTAGAGGGCCCCGTCCACGCCGATCATCCCGATGATGTGGAGGATGAGGTCCTTGCCGCTGGCCCAGCCGCCCAGCTCGCCGGCCAGGCGGAAGCGGATCGCGGCGGGCACCTTGAGCCAGACCGAGCCCGAGGCCATGGCCGCGGCGAGGTCGGTCGAGCCGACCCCCGTGGAGAAGGCCCCGACGGCGCCGTAGGTGCAGGTGTGGCTGTCGGCCCCGATCACGAGCTCCCCGGGCAGCACGAGGCCCCGCTCCGGCAGGAGGGCGTGCTCGATGCCGGCCTCGCCGACCTCGAAGTAGTGCTCGATGCCCATCTCGAGGGCGAACTCGCGCATGGCCTTGCACTGCTGGGCCGACTTGATGTCCTTGTTCGGCGCGAAGTGGTCGGGCACGAGGGCGACCCTCGAGCGGTCGAAGACGGCCCCGGCGCCCGTGCGCCTGAACTCGCGTATCGCCACCGGCGCCGTGATGTCGTTGCCGAGGGCCATATCGACCCCGGCCTCGACGAGGTCCCCGGCCTCGACGGCCGGGAGCCCGGCGCGCGCGGCGATGATCTTCTGGCTCATCGTCATTCCCATGATCATCTTCCCCCTATTCCCGGGAGGCGGCCTCGGCCGCGACCCCGTCCTTCTGCAGCTTGTACTCGATCGATTCGGCGAGGGCTATGCGGCTCGCCTCTATCACGTCCGAGGAGACCCCCACCGTGGTCCAGGCCTCGCGCGAGTCGGCGCTCTCGATGAGGACGCGGACCTTCGCCGCCGTGGCGTCGGCCGAGTCGATGACGCGGACCTTGTAGTCGACGAGCCTGACCTCCTCCACCGCGGGGAAGAAGGGCTTCAGGGCCTTGCGCAGGGCCAGGTCGAGGGCGTGGACCGGGCCGACCCCCTCGGCGGCCCCGATCTCCTCGGCCCCGCCCACGAGGACCTTGACCATGGCCCGGGCCCGGGCCTTGCCCCCGCCCTCCTTGCTCGGCTCCTCGCCGATGGTGCGGTAGTGGTCGAGCTCGAAGTGCCTCGCGCGCTCGCCGGCGGAGTCGCGCAGGAGGAGCTCGAGGCTGGCCTCGGCACCCTCGTACTGGTAGCCCTCGGCCTCCATGGCCTTGAGCCTGGCCAGGGCCCGGGCCACCGAGGGCGAGTCCTTGGTCGCGCCGGGCTCGATGGCCCGCATGCGGTCGACCAGCGTGGTCCTGCCCCCCACCTCCGAGGCCAGGAAGCGCCGCTCGTTGCCCACGAGCTCGGGGGCCACGTGCTCGAAGGAGGCGGGGAGCTTGGCCACCGCGTCGACGTGCATGCCCGCCTTGTGCGCGAAGGCCCGCCTGCCCACGAAGGGCATGCCCTCGTGGAGGCCCACGTTGGCGATCTCGGCGACGCGGCGCACCGCGCCGTAGAGCCGGGGCAGGGCCCCCTCGGCCAGGCAGGGCCGGCCGAGCTTGAGCTCGAGGCAGCAGGCGGCCACGGCGAGGTTGGCGTTCCCGCAGCGCTCGCCCAGGCCGATCAGGGTGCCCTGCGCGTGGACCGCGCCGGCCCCGACGGCCGCGAGGGTGTTGGCCAGGGCGAGGCCCGAGTCGTCGTGGGCGTGGATGCCGATCGGGGCGCCGACGGCGGCGAGGGCCCGGGCCGCGATGGCCGACACCGTCCCCGGCAGGCTGCCGCCGTTCGTGTCGCAGAGGACGAGGACCTCGGCCCCGCCCCGGGCCGCGGCGCGGAGGGTCTCGAGGGCGTAGGCCTCGTCGGCGGCGCAGGCGTCGAAGTAGTGCTCCGCGTCGTAGACCACGCGGCGGCCCCGCGAGCGGAGGAAGGCCACGCTCTCCTCGATCATGGCCAGGTTCTCCGCCAGGCTCGTCCCGAGGACCTCGATGACGTGGAGGGGGGAGCTCTTGCCGAATACGACGACCGTCCCCGTGCCCGCCGCGAGGAGGCTGCGCAGTCCCTCGTCCTCCCCGGCCGCGGCGAGCTTGCGCCTCGTGGGGCCGAAGGCCGCGAGCCTGGAGGGCCCGAGCTCGAGGCCGCGGGCGCGCTCGAAGAACTCCATGTCCTTGGGGTTCGAGCCCGGGTTGCCGGCCTCGATCAGGTCCACGCCGAGCTCGGCCAGGGCGCGGGCCACCTCGATCTTGTCGCGGACCGAGAAGCTCACCCCCTCGCACTGGGCCCCGTCGCGGAGCGTGGTGTCAAGAAGCTCGACCCGTTCCATCGCCCCCCCCGGCCTCGGCCTCCATCGAGTTGATCGCCGCGAGGTAGGCCCGGACGCTCGCCTCGACGATGTCCGTCGACAGGCCCCGGCCGTTGTAGCGCCTGCCGTCGAGGGCTATCCGCACGTGGGCCTCGCCCTGGGCGTCCTTGCCCCCCGTCACCGACTCGAGGGAGAAGTCCTCGAGCACGAGGCGCTTGCCCACGATCTTGTCGATCGCCTTGAAGGAGGCGTCGATGGGCCCGTCGCCCACCGCGACGCGCTCCTCCCTGGTCCCGTCGCGGAGGGCCAGGCAGACCGCGCTCGTGGCGGTGATGCTCGAGCCGGAGTTGATGACGAAGCGCTCGAGGCGGAAGCTCTCCGGCAGGCGCCGCGCCGAGCCCCGGACGAGGGCCTCGATGTCGCGGTCGCTCACGGTCTTCTTCTTGTCCGCGAGCTCCTTGAACTGCTCGAAGATCCGCGCGGCGTCCTCGGGCCCGAGGGCGAGCCCGAGCTCGGCCACGCGCTCGTCGAAGGCGTGCCGGCCCGAGTGCTTGCCCAGGACCATGCGGTTCCGCGGCAGGCCCACGGACTCCGGCGTCATGATCTCGTAGGTCTCCCGGTTGGCGAGGATCCCGTGCTGGTGGATGCCGGCCTCGTGGGCGAAGGCGTTCTCGCCCACGATGGCCTTGTTGGCCTGGACCTTCGAGCCGGTCGAGGCCGCGACGAGGCGGCTCGCGGGGTAGATCTGGGTCGTGTCGATGCCGCAGCAGGCCCCCAGGCGATTGCCCCTGGTCCTGAGGGCCATGGCCAGCTCCTCGAGGGCCGCGTTGCCCGCCCGCTCCCCTATGCCGTTGACCGTGCACTCGACCTGCTCGGCGCCGGCCTCGATCGCGGCCAGGGAGTTCGCCACGGCGAGCCCGAGGTCGTTGTGGCAGTGGACCGAGAGGACCGCCCGCTCGACGCCACGGATCCCCGCGCGGAGGCGGCGGACGAGCTCGGCGAACTCGCCGGGCACGGCGTAGCCCACGGTGTCGGGCACGTTGAGGGTCGTGGCTCCCGCCTCGACGGCCGCGGAGAAGACGCGGCAGAGGAAGTCGGGGTCCGAGCGCGAGGCGTCCTCGGCGGAGAACTCGACGTCGGGGCAGAGCGAGCGCGCGTAGCGCACCGCGCTCGCCGCCCGCTCGACCACCGCGTCGGGGCCCATCTTGAGCTTGTACTCCATGTGGATGGGCGAGGTCGCGATGAAGGTGTGGATGCGCGGCCGCTGGGCCTCGCGGACCGCCTCCCAGGCCGCGTCGATGTCCTTCTCGAGGGCGCGGGCCAGGCTCGCGACCGCGGGGGCCCGGACCGCCTTGGCCACGGCCTTGATGGCCGCGGCGTCGCCGGGGCTCGCCGCGGCGAAGCCCGCCTCGATCACGTCGACGCCGAGCCGCTCGAGCTGGCCCGCCACGGCCAGCTTCTCGGGCAGGTTCATGCTGCAGCCGGGGGCCTGCTCGCCGTCGCGCAAGGTCGTGTCGAAGACGATCACGCGACGGCAGCTAACGTCAGGATCTCGCATCGCCGCCCTCCTTCGAGCTCCAGCTCATCATCTTGCGCAGCTCGGCCCCGACCTTCTCTACCTGGTGGGCCGCGTTGATCTCGCGCATGCGGTTGAAGTAGGGGCGGTTCGCCTGGTTCTCCAGGATCCAGTCGCGCGCGAAGGAGCCGTCCTGGATCTCGCCCAGGACCTTCTTCATCTCGCGCTTGGTCTCGTCGGTGACGATGCGCTTGCCGACCGTGTAGTCGCCGTACTCGGCCGTGTCCGAGATCGAGTAGCGCATGAAGCCGATGCCCTTCTGGACCACGAGGTCGATGATGAGCTTCATCTCGTGGACGCACTCGAAGTAGGCGCTCTCGGGCTGGTAGCCCGCCTCGACCAGGGTCTCGAAGCCCGCCTTCATGAGGGCGGTGACCCCGCCGCAGAGGACGCACTGCTCGCCGAAGAGGTCGGTCTCGGTCTCCTCCTTGAAGGTGGTCTCCAGGATGCCGGCGCGGCCGCCGCCGATGCCGGAGGCGTAGGCCAGGGCGACGCGCTTGGCCTGGCCGCTGGGATCCTGGTGGACGGCGACGAGGTCGGGCACGCCCTTGCCCTCGAGGTACTGGCTGCGGACCGTGTGCCCCGGGCCCTTGGGGGCGATCATGACCACGTCGACCTCGGCCGGCGGGACGATCTGCTTGAAGTGGATGTTGAAGCCGTGGGCGAAGGCGAGGGTCTTGCCCTTGAGCATCGCGGGGCCGACGCTCTCCGCGTAGAGCTTGGCCTGCTTCTCGTCGTTGACGAGGATCATGACGAGGTCTGCCGCCTCGGCCGCGTCGCGGGCCGTCATCACCTGGAAGCCCGCCTCCTCCGCGGCCTTCCAGCTCTTCGAGCCCGCGTAGAGGCCCACGATCACCTTGTGCCCCGAGTCCTTGAGGTTCTGGGCGTGGGCGTGGCCCTGGCTGCCGTAGCCGATGATCGCGATGGTCTTGCCCTCGAGGGCGGAGGCGTCGCAGTCCCTGTCGTAGTACATCTTGGCCATGGTATGCATCTCCTTGGCCCCTTCCCGAGGGGCTTGATTCCTGAGTATCCGCCTGGCTCTCCGGGGCGACGCCCCGCTGAGCCAGGCTAGCTAAGGTTGAGCGAGGAGGCTCCGCGCCCGAGGGCCGACAGGCCCGTCCGCGCCATCTCCCGGATGCCGTAGGGAGCGAGGAGCTCGACGAGGCCGTCCACCTTCTCCGCGTCGCCGGTGACCTCGAGGACGAGGGTCTCCGGCGAGACGTCGACCACGCGCGCCCGGAAGACCTCGGCCACCTGGATGACCTCGGCGCGCTCGGCCGCGCCGGCCGAGACCTTGACGAGGGCGAGCTCCCGCGCGACCGCCTGCGCGGCCGGCAGCCGCCGGACCGCGACGACGTCGACGAGCTTCTCGAGCTGGCGCTGGACCTGGTCCAGCTCCTCCTCCGGGCAGCGCAGCGAGATGGTCATCCTCGAGAGCCCCGGCTCGGGGCAGGGGCCGACGGTCAGGCCGTCGATGTTGTAGCCCCTCCGGCTGAAGAGCTCGGCCACGCGGACCAGGACTCCGGCGTGGTCGCGCACGAGCGCGGAGACGATAGCCGTCGACTCGACCCGGCGGGCGCCGGACGCCTCGTCGCGCATCGCCTCTAGCCCGCCGTCCCGGGCAGCCGGGCTGGGCGGCGGAGCGCGCCAGCGGCGGCGCGTTGCGCGACCTTATAGTGGCGGGACGCCTCGTCCCCGGGGACGGGCAGGTATTCCATCGGCATAAGAGGGCTCCTCTGGCTCGACGCGTTGTCTGCTTTAGCTGGTCGCTGTCTGGGCTCCGGCCTCCTTCAGTCGGGCTCCACGCGCCCGGCCGGTCGGCGTTGGAGCCTCAAACACCACAGAGGGTGATAATGACGAGGACGAGGAGGCTAAGGAGGAGGGAGGAGGTGGAAAGGGGGAGGGGAAGGGCGCGGCCGTCTGCCGCCGCGAATGGCGCGCGGCCGAGCGGCCGGTAGCCTGCGCTCCGCCTGGCGGAGCTCTTCCCTTCGTGCTTCATCTTCGTATCGGATCCCGGAGGATCGCGTTGGCCGACCCTAGCACAGCGCCGAAGGCCGCGTCAAGTTACTATGAACAGAAAAAGAATAAATCGATCCTCGGGCTCCTTCTCTGCCACCTTGGCTGAGCTTGTTATTAAAATATACAAAGAAAATCCTGCGATATCCTGACTGATATCGATTTCCTTATACCAAATGAGCTTTTAGTGAGTTTATTAAGAACGAGCGGCACATATTGATATAATCTGCTGTTTTATGTACCATTTCGCATAACGAGCATCGGATAGACTCATCATGAACAGCGTGCCTGTCCCCCGAGTCGTCCAGAGCTCAGGCAGGGCCCTCCCCCCGAATCGAGGGACTGTCCCTGCAGCATCCGGAGGTTCCACATCATGAGGTCCCTGCGTATCCTGCTCCCCGTCGCCGCCTTCGCCCTCCTCTTCGCCTCCTGCGCCGCCAAGCTCCCCCAGGCCGAGGTCGACGCCTCCGCCGCCGCCTTCGCCGAGGCCCAGGCCGCCGGCGCCGAGCTCCTCGCCGCCGACTCCTACAAGGCCGCCGCCGACGCCGACGCCGCCCTCAAGGCCAACCTCGAGGCCAAGGAGTACGGGAAGACCAAGACCCTCGCCAAGGCCCTCCTCGCCGCCTCCGCCAAGGCCAAGACCGACGCCGCCGCCGGCCTCGAGGCCCTGAAGGCCGAGACGACCCAGCTCGTCGCCGACATCGAGGCCCTGGCCGCCGGGACCCAGAAGGCCTACGACAAGGCCGCCGCCAAGAAGGCCAAGGTCGACCTCAAGGCGATCAAGGCCGGCCTCGCCGCCGAGCCCAAGGCCCTCGCCGACGCCCAGGCCCTCCTCGGGAGCGCCGTCCCGGCCGACGCCGTCGCCGCCCGGGCCCAGCTCCAGGCCCTCAAGGCCTCCCTCGAGGGCTACAAGGCCTCCCTCGAGGCCGCCGGCTTCGCCGCCGAGTAAGGAAGCCGCGGGGACCTCGCCGTCCCCGCGGGAGCCTCGCAGCGCAGGGCCGCCCGGAAGGGCGGCCCTGCCTCGTTTCGCGGCTTCCGGCCGAGGCCCCCGTATTGCCGATCCCCGCCCCCTTCGGGTACGATTCCCCCATGCAGCTCGATATCAATCCCCGCGGCAACGGCGCCTGCCCCCTCTGCGCTGCCCAAGGCGCCTGCCGCCTCCAGGAGCGCCTCGCCGCGAGCCTTTCCGAAGCCCCCGACGCCGAGAACGGGGGCATGGAGATCGTCGTCTACTCCTGCCCCTCCTTCCGGGAAAAGGCCTGAAGCCGTGATCGAGAAGCTCGAGGCCATAGCCTCCCGCCTGGCCGAGCTCGACGGCCTCGCCTCCGACCCGGCCCTCGCCAAGGATCCCGCGCGCTACCGCGAGACCATGCGCGAGCGCTCCCGCCTCGCCGCGATCGTCGAGGTCTACGAGGACTACAAGTCGGCCGGCGCCTCCCTCGCCGGGGCCCGCGAGATCGCCCGCGAGGAGTCCGATCCCGAGATGCGCGAGCTCGCCCGCGAGGAGCAGGCCGGCCTCGAGGCCCGCCTCGCCTCCCTCGAGGCCCGGCTGGGCGAGCTCCTGGCTCCCCGCGACCCCCTGGCCGACAAGCCCGCCATCATGGAGATACGCGCGGGCACCGGCGGCGAGGAGGCCGCCCTCTTCGTGTCCGACCTGTTCCGCATGTACTCGCGCTTCGCGGACAAGCGGGGCTGGAAGATCGAGGTCATGGAGGCCAGCGGCACCGAGCTCGGGGGCTTCCGCGAGATCGTCTTCTCCGTGACCGGGGAGGCCGTCTACGAGCACCTGCGCTGGGAGTCGGGCGTGCACCGGGTGCAGCGCGTCCCCGCGACCGAGGGCTCGGGCCGCATCCACACGAGCGCCGTCACCGTCGCCGTCCTGCCCGAGATGGAGGAGACCGAGGTCGAGATCAGCGACAAGGACCTCCGCATCGACGTCATGCGCTCCTCGGGCCCCGGCGGCCAGAGCGTCAACACCACCGACTCCGCGGTTCGCATAACGCACCTTCCCACCGGCCTGGTCGTGCACTGCCAGGACGAGAAGAGCCAGATCAAGAACAAGGCCAAGGCCATGCGCATCCTCCGCGCCCGGCTCTTCGAGATCGAGGACGCGAAGCTGAAGGCCGAGCGCGCCGCCGAGCGCCGCAGCATGGTTGGCTCCGGGGACCGCTCCGAGCGGATCCGCACCTACAACTTCCCGCAGAACCGCGTGACCGACCACCGCATCGACCTCACCCTCTACAAGCTCGACCTCGCCATGGAGGGCGCCATCGACGAGCTCGTCGACGGCCTCGTGCGCTCGGCGCGCGAGGAGCTCATGAAGGCCAAGGACACATGACCGTCCGGGACGCCCTGCGGGAGGGCGCCGCGGGGCTCCCGGACTCGGGGACGCCCTTCCTCGACGCCTCCCTCCTCCTCGCGCGGGCCCTCGGGCCCGGCCTCGACGCGGCCGCCCTCTACGCCGCCGCGGCGGACGAGCTCCCGGAGGAGGCCCTCCGCGCCTACCGCTCCACCCTCGCCCGCAGGGCCTCGGGCGAGCCGGTCGCCTACATCCTGGGCAGCAAGGAGTTCTGGGGCCGCTCCTTCGCCGTGGACGAGCGCGTCCTCGTGCCCCGCCCGGACACCGAGCTCCTCGTCGAGGCGGCCCTCGCCGCCGGGGACGGGCTCGAGGCGGCCTCGGGCCGGCCGCCCCGGGTCCACGAGGCCTTCTGCGGCTCGGCCTGCGTCGCCCTGAGCGTCGCCGCCGACCGCCCCTCCTGGGAGCTCTCCGTCTCCGACCTCTCGCCCGAGGCACTCGAGGTCGCCTCGGCCAACGCCGCCGCCATCCTGCCCGCGGACCGGCCCGGCGGCCCCCTCGCCCTGTGGCGCAGCGACGTCCTCGCCGCCCTCGAGGCCCCCGGCTCCACCGGCCGCGCCTCGCGCAGCTCCTTCGACCTCGTCCTCGCCAATCCCCCCTACGTCGCGAGCGCCGAGACCTCCCAGCTCCTCGCCCGGGGCTGGCGCGAGCCGCGCATGGCCCTCGACGGCGGGCCGGACGGCCTGGACGCCTGCCGCGCCCTCGCCGCCCAGGCCGCGTCGCGCATCGCGCCGGGAGGCTGGCTCCTCGTCGAGGCCGACGCCTCCCAGGCCGCGGCGCTCCGCGCCATCCTCGAGTCGCGGGGCTTCGCCGAGGTGGAGACCCTGCCCGACCTCGCCGGGAGGCCCCGCGTCACCCGGGGCCGCGCGCGCCCCGCGGGCCGGGGGAGCTCCCCGTGAGCCCCCGCGAGGACTTCCTGGCCCGGGCGGCCGCCGCCTGCGGCGAGGCCGAGGCGGAGCGGGCGGGAGCCGCGCTCGACTGGATGGAGCTTCGCCTCGGGGAGCGGCGCCGCGCCTCGGGCGAGCCCGCCTGGGAGCACGACCTCCGCGTCGCCGCCATCCTCCTGGACATGGGCATGGACGCCGAGTCCCTCCTCGCGGGCCTCCTCCACGACGTCTTCGAGACCATCCCCGGCTCCAAGGACGCCGAGTCGCCGGCCGAGGGAGGCAGGCCCGCCGGGGCCCAGCGCCAGGCCGCGGCCGCCCAGGCCCGCGCCCTCGCCGAGGCCCGCGCCTCCCTCCGCGCCGAGCTGGCCGGCCGCTTCGGCGAGGGCGTGGCCCTCCTCGTCGAGGACGTGTCGCGCCTGGCCGCCCTGAAGGCGCGGAACAAGACCGTCCAGGCCGCGGAGACCATCCGCAAGATGCTCTTCGCCATGGCCCGCGACCTCCGCGTCATCCTCGTCAAGCTCGCCGACAAGCTCGACAGCATGCGCACCCTGAAGTCCCTGCCCGAGGAGCGGCAGAAGCAGATCGCGGCCGAGTGCCTCGACGTCTTCGCCCCCCTCGCCGACCGCCTCGGCGTGAGCTGGCTCAAGGACGAGCTCGAGGACCTCGCCCTCAAGTCCCTGAACCGCGAGGCCTTCGACCAGATCAAGGAGATCGTCTCCGCGAAGAAGGGCGAGCGCGAGGCCTACCTCGAGCGCGTCGAGTCCGAGATCCGCCGGGCCGCCGCCGCCGAGGGCGTGGGCGTCGAGGTCTCGGCCCGCGCGAAGCACTTCTACTCGATCTACCAGAAGATGCGCCGCCGCGCCAAGGGCGCCGAGGAGCTCTTCGACCTCCTGGGCCTCAGGCTGATCTGCGGGAGCGAGAACGAGTGCTACGCCCTCCTCGGCATGGTGCACCGCCTGTGGAAGCCAATCGAGGGCCGCTTCAAGGACTACGTCGCCATGCCCAAGGCGAACGGCTACCGGAGCCTCCACACCACCGTGATGTGCTACGAGGGCCGCCTCCTCGAGGTCCAGATCCGCACCGCGGAGATGCACCGCGTGGCCGAGCACGGCGTCGCCTCGCACTGGCTGTACAAGAAGGGCTCGGGCGCCGAGTCTCCCCGGGTCGAGGACCTGCCCATCGTCAACCGCCTCAAGGAGTGGGGCGACAACCTCTCCCAGGGCGCCGAGTACCTCGAGGACATCAAGCGCGAGCTGCTCAAGGACTCGATCTTCGTCTTCACGCCCCGCGGCGACGTCGTGCAGCTACCCGCGGGCTCCACTCCCCTCGACTTCGCCTACGCCATCCACTCGGACATCGGCGGCCACTGCGTCGGGGCCAAGGCCGACGGCCAGATCGTCGGCCTCGACGCCGAGCTGCGGAACACCCAGGTCGTCGAGATCCTGACCTCGCCCTCGGCGCGTCCCAACATGAACTGGCTCCGCATCGCCCGGACGAGCAAGGCCCGCTCGAAGATCCGCTCCTCCCTCGTGGCCTCGGGCCAGGTCCTCGCCATCGAGCGCAACATCGTCGCGGGCAAGAAGGCCGCGGCTCATGCCGCGGCGGCCCACGCCGCCGGCCCGCACGCGGGCGCCCACGCCGGGGCCCCGGCGCCCCTCCCCTCCCCCGCGGCCGATGAGGCCAAGGCCCCCGGCTCGCGCCGCGAGGCCGAGGAGGCCAGGTCCACCGTCGAGTACCGCGCCCACGAGCCGGGCCAGGCCCTGCGCAACGAGCGCGCGGGCGTGGCCATCGGCGGCCAGAAGAACCTCATGATCCGCATCGCCGGCTGCTGCCGCCCCGTCACCGGCGACGCCATCGTCGGCTACGTCTCGCGGGGCCGGGGCATCATCGTCCACCGCGCCGACTGCCGCTCCCTCCACGGCATCGCCGACTTCGCCGAGCGGGGCATCGAGGTGCGCTGGGAGGAGGGGGCGGGCGCCGTGACCGCCCGCTTCCGCATCACCGCCCGCAAGGGCACCGAGCTCTTCGCGGAGATCGAGGCGGCGGTGCGCAAGTTCGGCGGCCGCCTCCGCGAGGGCCGCCTGGGCGAGCGGGGCGACGGGACGGTGACGGGCTTCTTCACCATGGAGGTCGAGGCCCGCGAGGACATCCGCAGGGTCGCCAAGGCGGTGCGCGGCCTCCCCGCCGTGCTCGCGGTCGAGGAGGACGACTGAGGCGCCCGCTCCCCGCCGCGCCGCGGCGGGGGCCCATCCCCAGGGCCTAGGCCTTCCCAATGCCCCGCAGGTAGGCGGCCAGGGCCGCCTCGAGCTCGCCGAGCTCGCCCTCGAGGTCGGCCAGGAGGCTCGTCAGGAGGCTCGGCGCCTGGGGCCCCGGCTCCCGCGCCAGCTCCATGATCCGCGCGGCCAGGGCGCAGACCCGCTGGGCGCCGATGGCCCCGGAGCTGCCCTTGAGCTTGTGCATGCGCTCGCCGAGCTCCTGGTAATCGGCGGCGGCGAGGGCCGCGCGGGCCTCCTCGAACAGCGGCGGCGTCGTGGAGCGGAAGAGCCCGAGTATCTCCGCGGCCAGCTCCTCGTCGCCCTCGTAGCGCTCGGCGAACTCGGCGGCGGCGAAGACCGCGTCCTCGTCGCGGCGGCGGGCCGGGGCGGCCCGGTTGGGCTGGCCGCCGAGGGCCTCCTCGAGGCCGCGGGCGAGGGACTCGAGGGAGATGGGCTTGCGGATGAAGCCGACCATGCCCGCGGCCAGGCAGCGATCGCGGTCCTCGGGCTGGGCGTGGGCCGTGAGCGCGACCACGGGCAGCCGGGGCTCGAGGGCCCGGGCGGCGGGGTCGCGGATCCGCCGCGTCGTCTCGAATCCGTCCATGCCGGGCATGGAGCAGTCCATGAGGACCGCGTCGAAGCGCTCGCGGGCGAGGATGGCGATGGCGGCGTGGCCCGACTCGACCTCCGCGGCCCGGGCCCCGAGCTCGGCGATGAAGCGGACGGCAACGCGGCGGTTCACCGGATCGTCGTCCACGACGAGGAAGCGCCTCCCCGCGAGGGCCGGGTGCCCCTCCTCGGCCGGCGCCTCCCGCCGCGCGGGCTCGGCGGCCGCCCCCGCCGCGGCCCGCCCCAGCGGGATCGAGAAGGCGAAGATCGAGCCCGAGCCGTAGGCGCTCTCGACCCCGATGCTCCCGCCCATGAGCTCGACGTAGCGCTTGGATATCGCCAGGCCGAGGCCCGTGCCCCCGTAGCGCCGCGTCGTCGACTGGTCCTCCTGGACGAAGGGGACGAAGAGCCGCCCGAGGCGCTCCGGCCTGATCCCGATCCCGCTGTCGGCCACCGCGAAGCGGACCCGGAGCTTGGCCTGGGCCGCCGCGGCTCCCGCCGCGCCGGCTCCCGCCGGGGCCTCCCCCGCCGCGCCTGCCTCGGGCTCGACGGAGACCGAGACCCCGCCGGAGTCGGTGAACTTGACCGCGTTGCTCACGAGGTTGGCGAGGACCTGCTCGATCCGGAGCGGATCCCCCACGAGGGCCGCCGGCAGCTCCGGCGAGACCGTCGACTCGAGGCGGAGGGACTTCTCCCCGGCCTGGCGGGCGAAGGAGGCGAGGACCCGCTCGACCAGCTCGCGCGGGTCGAAGGCGAGCTCCTCGAGGAGGACGCGCTCGGCCTCGATCTTGGAGAAGTCCAGCACGTCGTTGATGATCCCGAGGAGGGTCTCGCCCGAGCGCCGGATGGTCCCGACGTACTCGGTCTGCCGCGCGTCGAGCCTGGTCCGCTCGAGGAGCTCGGCCATGCCGATGACCCCGTTCATCGGCGTGCGGATCTCGTGGCTCACCGTGGCGATGAACTCGCTCTTGGCCGCGTTGGCCCGCTCGGCCTCGGCGGCGAGGCGCGCGGCCTCCTCGCCCGCGGCGCGGAGGGCTCCCTGGGCCGCGGTCAGCTCCTCGACCTTGAGGGCCAGCTTGCGGCCCGCGCGGAGCTGGGCCGCGCCGAAGCCCAGGAGGGCAATCGCGAGGCAGTAGAGGACCAGGGCCGGCACGCTGAGGAAGGGCGAGGCCGCCACGCGGAAGCGGAGGGCCGCGCCCGCCTCGTTCCAAAGCCCGTCGTTGTTGGCCGCCTTGACCCGGAAAGTGTAGGAGCCGCCGGGCAGGTTCGTGTAGGTGGCGAAGTTGCGCGAGGAGGAGAAAGTCCAGTCCTTGTCGAAGCCCTCGAGCCTGTAGGCGAACTGGTTCTCCGCCGGATCGCGGAAGTCGAGGGCGGCGAAGCGGAACTCGACCGAGTTCTCCCAGCGCTCGAGCTCGACCGGGCCCCCGGGCAGGCTCCCCGCGGTCGGCGAGAGGAGCTTCTGCCGCCCCGCGGCCTTGAGCTCCGTGACGTAGACCGGCGGCGCGTGGCCGTTCGTCTCGTACAGGGCCGGGTCGAACTTCGTGATGACCCCTAGGGAGCCGAAGTAGAGCTCGCCGTCGGGCCCCGCGCAGGAGCCGGCGTTGAAGGAGGCGTTCTCGAGCTCCTTGTACAGGGATACCCGCTTCAGGCTCCCCGACTCCCGGTCGAGGAGGGCCACCCCCGTCTGGGTGACGATCCACAGGTCGCTCGTCCGGTCCTCGAGGATGGAGTAGGCGATGTTGTTCGGCAGGCCGTCGCGGCGGGTCAGGTGGCTGAAGCTGTCGGTCTCGGGGTGGTAGCGCATGAGCCCGCCCCCCCGCGTCGAGATCCACAGGATCCCCTTCGAGTCGACGAGCATGCGCTGGATCGCGTTGCTCGAGATCCCGTCGCGCCGCTTGGCGTCGTAGTGGTAGCGGACGAAGCTCCCGTCCTCGAAGCGGTTCAGGCCGTTGTTCGTGCCGACCCAGAGCCGGCCCTTCGCGTCGTAGGCCAGGGAGTTGACCAGGTTGTCCGAGAGGGAGCCCGGGTTCCCGGGATCGAAGGCGTAGTGCTCGAACTTCCCGGTCCTCCGGTCCCAATGGTCGAGGCCCGTCGTGTAGGTCCCGATCCACAGCCCCCCCTCGGGGTCCTCGAGGAGGCTGTAGATGATGTTCGAGCTCGGGGAGTCAGCTACGCCGGGCCGGTGCCGCATGGCCGTAAAGCCCCGCTCGTCCTGCGTTAGGCGGCACAGCCCGTCGTTCGTGGCGACCCAGAGCTCGCCGCCGCGGGTCTCGTAGATGTAGTTGCAGGTGTCGTCCGCCAGGCTCGAGGGGTCGGCGGCCGAGTGGCGGTAGTGCCGCCACCTCCCCGTCGACTCGTCCAGGAGGTGGATCCCCTGGCTGTAGACCGAGGCCCAGAGCCGGCCCCGGCGGTCCACCTTGGCCGCGATGACCTTGCCGTTGGGCAGGGAAGCGGGATCGGCTGAGTCGGCCGCGTAGGCGCTGAAGCTCCGCCGCATCCGGTCCATGCGCGCGACCCCGCCCCCGTTCGTCCCCACCCAGAGCTCGCCCGAGGCGTCCTCGAGGAGGGAGTAGACCACGTCGTGGGGCAGGGTCCCGATCGAGGTGGAGGCCTTGTAGCTCGCGATCCGCCGGCTGGCCTTGTCCAGGACGTACAGGCCCCCGCCCCAGGTGCCGACGCGCACCAGGCCGGGGTCCTTGGCGTTCAGCACGTAGATCCGGGAGTCGGGGAGCTCGACGAGCTCGGAGCGGCCCTCGCGGGGGGAATAGCGCACGAGCCCCAGGCCCCAGACCCCGATCCAGAGCTCCCCGGCCTGGTCCTCGGCTAGGGCCTGGACCGAGATGGTCGGAGGCGTCTTCGCGTCCTTCGGGATGAGCGAGCCCCGGTCCTCGAAGCGGTCGCCCTCGTAGTCGTAGGTGGCCAGGCCCCCCCCCGCGGTGCCGACCCAGAGCCGGCCCTTGGCGTCGCGGAAGAGGGAGCGGATCGTGTTGTTCGGGATCGAGCCCGGATCGGCCTCGTCGTGGAAGTAGCGCTTGAAGCTTCCCGTCGCCTCGTCGAGGCGGTTGAGCCCGTTGAGGGTCCCCACCCAGAGCGAGCCGCGGGCGTCGCGGGCGATCGCGATGACCAGGTCGTTCGAGAGCGAGTCGCTCCGCCTCTCGTCGTACATATAGCGCGTGAAGCGCATCGTCCCCGTGTCGAAGCGGTTGAGGCCGTTGTAGGTCCCCAGCCAGAGCAGGTCGCCCGAGTCGAGGAACATCGTCTGCACGAGGTTGCCCGAGAGGCTGTTGTCGTTGAAGGGCTCGTTCTCGAAGTTCGCGAAACTAAGGCCGTCGAAGCGGCACAGGCCGCCCTGGGTGCTCATCCAGATGAAGCCCTTGGAATCCTGGGCGAGGGCGGAGACCGAGGCGTTGAGGAGCCCGTCCTTGAGCGAGAGCACCGAGAAGGCGACCTTGTCGTCCCCCGCGGGCCCGGGCAGGCCGGCCGCGGGGAAGGCCCCCGCGGCGAGGAGCAGCAAGGCGAGGAGGAGGGACGGGGAGGAGCGGCGCATGGACCCGGGCCTTTCCCGCGCTGAGGCGGCACTTCCACTATAGGGCCTAACGCCGCCTTTCGCCATAGCCGGCCCCCTCCGCGCCGGCCCCTCAGCTCCCGCCCGAGCCCTCCCCGCCTGCGCCCCCCAGGGTCGCGAGGCGCGAGCCGAGCTCCCGGACCCAGCGCAGCTCCCCCTCGTAGAAGGCGAGGTTCGCCTCCTCGACGCAGTTCCAGATCAGCTCCTCGCGCGGGCTCCGGGCCGGGCGGAGCGGGCCCCGCCGCGCCGCCTCCCGGCACATGATCGCCTGGGCCTCGAGCTGTCCCTCGTAGGAGGACAAGAGGCCACCCAGCTCGGCGTCGGAGAGGCAGTCGGCCCAGGCCAGCTGGACCCGGGCCATGCTCCGGATCGAGGGCAGCTCCGGCTCCGACAGGAGCCAGGCCCGCAGCTCGGCCCGCCCCGCCTCCGTGATCGTGTAGACCTTCCGCGCGGGGAGCTTCTCCTGCTGCAGCACCTCGACGCCCACCGCCCCCGCCTTGTGGAGCTCGATCAAGGCCCCGTAGACCTGGTTCGAGTTCCCCGACCAGTGGAAGGACAGGGCGTCGGCGAAGAGCTTCTTGAGCTCGTAGCCCGTGAAGGGCTTCCAGCTCAGGAAGCCGAGGATCGCGTAGCGTATCGACACAGGCCCCTCCCCCTCGCCGCGGCCCCTAGGCCCCGCGGTCGAGGAATCCTACGATCTCCGGCCCGAGCCCGGCAAGCGCGTGGCCCTTGCCCGGCAGGAGGCGGCGCTCGGAGCCCGGCAGGAGCCGGCCCAGCCGCTCGACCGACTCCCCCGAGCGCAGGAGGAGATCCCCCTCCCCCGCGGCGAGGAAGACCCGCGCGGCGATCCCCCCGAGCTCCCCGTCGCCGAAGAGCCTCGGCGCCTCCATCCGGGGATTGGTGGACTCGGCCATCGCCAGCCCGACCCGGATCGCCTCGGGATGGGGCTCCTCCTCCCCGTAGAGGGAGCGGAGCAGGCTCTCGGCGCCCGCGGCCCCGCGCAGGCCGGCGAGGAGGGCCCTGAGGATGAAGGAGCCCCGGGGCCGGCCGATCCCCGAGGGCGCGAGGAGGACCAGGGAGCCGAGCCCCGCGGGCCGCCCGATCGCGTAGGCCAGGCCGATCCAGCCCCCGATGGAGAGTCCGACGAGATCGTGCGGCCTGCCCCCCAGGCCCAGGCCCTCGACCGCCTCGCCGAGCCAGGCGGCCGCGCCGTAGCGCCCCGCCGCCCCCGAGCCCGACCAATCCAGCCAAGCCTCAGCGCTCATCCCCGGCTCCCCGGGGATATCGAGGGCGTAGACCCGCCTATCGCGGCCCAGGACCGCGGCCTCCCCGACCCACATGCTCGAGTTCGAGCCGGTCCCGTGCAGGAGGAGGAGGGGCGGCCCCTCGGCCCCGCCACCCTCGCCCGGCCCGAAGGCGAGGAGCGCCGTCCGCCCCGCCCCCGTCTCGATGGCGCGCCGCTCGAGCGGCAGGGGCCAGCGCCCCAGGACGGCCTCGTACTCCCCGAGGACCCGCTCCCGGGCCGCCGCGCTCTTGAACACCGACCTCTCGCCCATAACCTCCTCCTTCCTCGCCCCGCGGGCCCTTCCCTAGCGCAGCAGGGCCGCCGCGGCCTCGAGGTCGGTCGCGAAGACCACCTGCCCCGTCCCGTTGCTCTCGCGGATGAAGTCCCGCAGGGCCCGGCTCCCCTCGGCGGAGAAGTCCCCGAGGATCGCCAGCCGGCGCCGGTAGTTCGAGACCTTCTGCAGGCAGTCCCCCGCCAGCCCCGAGCGGAGCTCGAAGAAGGACTCGTCCAGGTCCTCCCGCCGCAGCGCCAGGGTCGGGGCCGGGCAGGCGGCCAGGAGCTCGAGGAACTCCGCGCTCGAGCCGATCCGCCCCTCGCCCTCCCGCAGCCAGAGCCCCAGCTCCCCCGCCTCCCGAGCCTCGACCTCGAAGCGCATAGACTCCTCCTCGGCACTAGTCCTATTTGGCACTAGGTTATTTGTAACCTATACCCCTTTACCCCATCCGTCAAGCCCCGCCCCGCGCCCCCGCGAGCCCGCCCGACCCCCACGAGGCCTCGGCGCTTGACCACCCTCCCCCTCCCCGGCTACCCTAAGCCGCATACTTCTATATGCAGAAAGCCCCCGCCCCATAGCCCCAAGGAGGAACGCCGTGCCCGAGACCAAAGTCCTGATCAACCTCTCCAACCGCCACATCCACGTCTCCAAGGAGGACCTCGAGCTCCTCTTCGGGAAGGGCCACCAGCTCACCAAGACCAAGGACTTAGTCCAGCCCGGCCAGTTCGCCTGCGAGGAGACCGTCACCATCAAGGGCCCCAAGGGCGAGTTCAAGGGCGTGCGCATCCTCGGCCCCGAGCGCAAGGAGACCCAGTGCGAGATCCTCGCCTCGGACCAGTTCAAGCTCGGCGTCCCCGGCTGCCCCACCCGCGAGTCCGGCCAGCTCGAGGGCTCCTTCGGCTTCGAGATCGTCGGCCCCGCCGGCACGGTCAAGAAGGCCAAGGGCCTCATCATCGCCAAGCGCCACATCCACTTCACCCCCGCCGAGGCCGAGCGCTTCGGCGTCGCCGACAAGGAGCTCGTCGACCTCAAGATCCCCGGCGAGCGCGGCGCCACCTTCGCCAACGTCATCTGCCGCGTGAACCCCACCTACGCCCTCGAGTGCCACCTCGACTTCGACGAGGGCAACGCCGTCGGCATCGGCAACGGCGCGATGGGCGAAATCGTCAGGCATCGCTAGCCCGGGGCCGGCCCATGAGCAAGGTAATCCTCAAGGCCCAGGACCTCGACGGCTTCCTCACCGAGGCCGACAAGGCCTCGCTCGGGCGCATGGACGCCCTCTACCGCCAGGCCATGGTCTCCTTCAGCATCCTCTCCGCCGCCGGAACGGGCGACGAGCGCAAGCGCGAGGAGGGCCGCCTCATCGAGCACTTCAACGCGATGGGCGAGCTCATGAAGGAGATCTGCGCCCCCGAGCCGCGCGTCCAGGTCTACTGCTTCTCCACCCCCCACGAGAGCCACAGCGAGGCCTCCCGCCTCATCGCCAAGCTCCGCGACGTCGGCACGGGAAGGCAGGAGTTCACCTACTACATCCAGCGCGCCTACGAGCTCCTCTTCAACCTCGCCTTCGGCGGGGCGCGGAGCCCGAACAAGAACTACCTCATCGTCAAGACCCCCGTCACCCTCCCGGCCCAGAACTACGCCGTCCACAAGATCCCCAACATCGACGAGTCCATCGAGAACTCCGTCATGTGCGTCATGCTCCGCGGCGCCCTCCTGCCTTCCATAATCATGTCCAAGGAGATCCAGGAGTACTCCTCCTCCGGCTACCTCTCGCCCTTCGCCCTCTTCAAGATCAAGCGCGACGACACGAAGAGCGAGACGAACATGGAGTACATCCTCGACCTCGAGCGCTCCTACTTCAAGCCCGAGCAGCTCGACGGCAAGGACCTCATCTTCGCCGACCCCATGAACGCCACGGGCGGCTCCCTCGTGACCGTCATGAAGTACCTCAGCGACCTCGGGATCAAGCCCCGCTCGGTCAAGTTCTTCAACGTCATCTCGGCCCTCAAGGGGGCCCTGCGCGTGGTCAGGGCCATCGAGAACGCCACGGTCTACACGCTCTGGATGGACCCGGTCCTGAACGACCGGGCCTACATCATGCCGGGGCTCGGGGACGCGGGCGACCGGATCAACGGCCGCGACGAGGACGAGCTGCCCCGCGACATGCTCCAGCTCATCGCGGACTACGGGACGAACATCACGGGGCTGTACCGGTCGCAGCTGCGCACCATCGAGGAGACGGTGCTCAGGAGGTAGGTCCAAAGGGGGAGCGCCTTTCCCCCACAAGAGCGAAGCCCCGTCCGCGGTACGCAGGAGGGGCGGGTCCCAGCTGCGGGAAAAACAGGGGTTCGCTAGGTCCTCGGCGCTTCGCGCCTGCGGAATCGCTCACCCCTGTTTTTCCCGGCGTCCCGCCCCGCCACCTCCCCAGGACGGGGCTTCGCGCATCGAGCGACGCGGCTCCCCCTCGCTCCGCCCTCCTCGGCGCCGCGCAACCACAGCACCAAGTACGCTACCGACGTTAGGCGGCGCCTGCGGTGGGCTCCGCTACCCCCACTCTTGGTCGATGGCTGTGCTGAGCGGACGTTGCACGGAATCGATCAAGCACGACTAACTACGAAGTGTGAACCTGCAACGTGGAAGGCCCGGCGCGAGCTTTATTCTGACGGTCCAGGGCAGGGCCTGCCCGAGAAAAAAAGGCTATCCGCTCAAGCTCTCGCGGATAGCCGTTTTTTCTCGGGCACCCGCCGCCCTACGCGAGCGGCTCAAAGGGCCACGGGGTTCATCCCCGGAGCGCCGGGCTTGTGGGTTCTGGGCTCGCATCCTTCAAGTTCTGCGGCTCGTCGAGCAAGGTCGGCAGGGATCGATGAGCTAGCGCTCATCGATCCATACTGAGCTCCTCGCAACGGCCACTCAAAAATAAAAAAAACAACAATCGATGCCCGAAAGCTAACCGGTCTAGAAAACCAAGGGTATATGGTCGTCGTGATTAACTTCACTGAACTATCGGATCGCAACTCACTGGGTGGCAAGTTCTACAGGATTGCACAGGCATTGATGGGGAAGGTGCAGGCGGACCGTATTAGGCATTCTGGCGAGTGGTTTGAGGTTGGAACAGAATAGATGAATAGGAAGGGGCCAGACAAGCCCGCCCATCGATGAGAGATTATTGAGCGGCGAGCTTGGCCTTGAACTCGACGAGGATCTTGGCTGTTATCTCGGGATTGATTGAGCCGATCTTCTCTGCAATCCCCATGGCTCGCGCATTGGTGATCTGACCCGCAGAAACCAGCTTGAGGAGCATCTCGAGCCCCCAAACCACCTTCCCTCCCTGGCGCTTGCACTCCCTTCGGAGAAGTGTGTCATTCGCGATGCACGTCCATCCTTCAGCGAGCACAAAGTGCAGACAAGCCCTATCGGGACCCGATAGACCAGGAGCGGAAGGAAGCGTGAGAGGCGTCTCGATGACGGTTAGCCCTAGGTCCTTGGCCCGCTCAATCGGCAGCTTCCGAACCTCATTGAGGATGCGAGTCGGCACATAGACGGTTCCCCAATACTTGACGAGTTCACGGATGATGTCCTCATCTGCTGCGGCATAGTCGATGAGAACGTTCGCATCACAGATCGCAGCTTCTCGTCGCGTTCGGGGCACCGGTCAGAGCGCCTGCCACGCACGGATAAGGATCCGCATATCGCTTATTGACAGGTTGAGCATCTCCCCCGCGCGGCTCATGGAGATGATCTCTTTCTCATATGCATCCCTGACAAGTCGAGAGAAGCGCTCCTCCATGAGATCGCTGACGTCAAGCTCTTGTGGATCATCATCGGCTACGGGATTGGACTCATCAGCCGAGAGGGATTCGGGCTCGTAATGGCCCTTAAGGTCGTGGTGATACATCGCCTTGTAGTCTTGACTGAACTTGATGATGAGATCAGTAAGCGAAGACGCCTTGCCCATCTGGACCAGCCGGATGAGAAGGGTCTTGTAACTTACCTTAAAGATCTTCTTGATCTTGAGAACCCTATCCACAAAATGGAGGCCCTTGCCCTCGGTCCACTCCTTCTCGAGCGCCTCATCCGGTACAAGGAAGGTGCCTGCGAACAGGTCAGCCTCTCGCTCCTCTATCTCGTTCTCGGTCTCAGATGGGTCCTTGTATGAGGCCTTATGAAGAATCAGGTGCCCAAGCTCATGCGCGATGGTGAATAGCTGGCGCTCGACAGGTATGCCCTCCTCTGAATTGACCACAATGCCGGGGCCCCCATCCTCATGCCCGATCGATAGACCGAAGGTCTTCTTGAAGCCGAATGGGCGAATACGCAGCTTGATACCGGCCAGCTCCATCAACTCGGAGATGTCATAGATAGGAGCTTCTCGCTCGAGCTCGAAAACGCTACGAACTGCCATCGCCGCGGCGCGAGGCTCCTTGCAGGAAATGTGCGACAACCGGTATGCAGGTGCGACCTTTAGTTCCTTCTCCAGGAAGCTGTAGTCTGAAAGCCAGATTGCGCTGTCATGACGAAGCTGGTCGCGTTCAGCCTTCTCCCGGCCGCTCAGAATCTTGGCAGTACGAAAACGAAGGGACTTAAGCTTGGGTGCATCGGCAAGCAGCTCGTCGAAGGGTACGTCGAGCCCTTCGGCAAGCTTGATAAGGGTCGAGGACTTGGGTTCGGCCTTGCCGTTAAGGAGGTTCGATAAAGCTGCGGTTCCCATTCCCATCTTCGCGGAGAGCTGAGGAATAGTCAGTCCTCGTATCTTCATATGGCGGCGTACATTGTCGCCGATATCTTGGATTCCCATAGGGCGCTCCTTCCTCTATTGCAAATGTACTACACTATGTGTTATTATGCAATAAGTAAAAACAAATAGTTTGCAATGTGCCATAGACGCAATGGACGCAAAGCAGTACTATGAAGGGGACGATGACTACTATGGGTGGTAGTACACAAGTGTTGACAACCATCCCTTGTGGTGAATAGACTATCGGGTGGAAATAATAACGGCCCATGGATCTCGAACATCCACAGGCCGCTTGCCGCTGATCCGCATGGATCGGTGATCCCACGGAAGGAGCGATGCTTTGGTAAGCAAGGTAAGTATTAGCCCAGATCCTCAACCTCGTCAACATCGCCCCTCCGTATACCGGGGGTGGCATATGGTCACGTAACCCTCAGAGTTCCAGTTCCCACTCAGGTTTCGGCACCGCCGAAGGTCATCTCAGCTGGAGCATGCCCTGCATGCAAAGAAGGATAACCATGTCCAAGCCACAAGATCGCACTGTATACATGACGCCCGCAGGATGGGCGAACAAGAGGAATGGAGCGGAGCGCGCCGAAGGGATCTACCCGACGCAGCGTGAAGCGGCCGAGGCCGCTCGCCAGAATCTACATAACTCTGGTGGTGGTGAACTCACCATCCAGGGAGTGAACGGACGCTTCAGGGATAAGGATACCATTGCGCCAGGCAACGATCCTTGCCCGCCGAAAGACAAGCGTTAGGACATAGCTTCTGCCGCTTCGGAAGAAGCGGCAGAAGCACTCGTGGCTGTTGCCATGAACAAGTAATGACTCGCAGTAATCTGCGATAGGAGAACCACGATGCAAGAGAACCAAGACATTGAGCAGATCATCGATATTGAGACCTTCGCGAAGGAAGGGAAGGACATCCCAACTGGGCCGAAGATCCGATACCAGATCAGAATTGACGGGGAGCACTATCTCATGGAGAAAAGGCACCCCACAGGGAGGGAACTGCTCATTAAGGCGGGGAAGACTCCGCCCGAGGGCTATCGCCTCGATCAAAAGCTCCGAGGAGGAGCGACGAAGAAGATTGGGCTCGAGGAAGTAGTCGATCTCGCGGCTCCCGGAGTCGAGAGATTCATCACGCTTCCCCTCGATCCTACGGAGGGCTGACCATGGAAGAGGCGAGTCTCCGCTGCGTCTTTCCCCTACTGCCGGATGATGCAGAATACCTAGACGCGCGGGGGCTCGCCTGGGAGACACTCATCGAGGGTCCTTCTCGGTGGGTTCTTGTGCGACGATTCCCGATTCCAGAAGGGTACAATGTGTCCGAGGCGGACATTGCGATACTGCTTCCTGATTCGTATCCGACAACTCAGCTCGACATGGTATACGCATTCCCTGCCCTCAGCCTCACAAGTGGTGCTCCCATCGGCGCGGCTGATGTTATCCAAGCGCTTGATGGCCGAAGCTTCCAGCGCTGGTCCCGACATCGGACCCAAGCTAATCCTTGGCGCCCCGGCCTTGACAATCTCGGAACCCATATCGAGCTAATTGAAGAGTGCTTCTTGAGGGAGACGAAAAAGAATGGATGAGCCTACTGTCCCAATAGCTTCCGTGCGCCTGAGATTGTCAGGACGACAAGTCTTGAGACTGAATGAATTATGGGCGACTGATCGCCTTGAGAGAAAGGCAATCATCGGTGTCTGCGGGTCGACAAGCGCTTACGGCGCACCTGGGATTGATTTCGTAGCTTCAGTGCATGCCGTGTCCGACATGCTGATCGAGTTGGACAAGGGACCTACGAATGAAGCACGTGATTGGCTTGCGCGGGAGCAGAAACGATATCCTCTTCTGCCAATAATCTTCCATCGCGGCGGGGAGCAGGAAAACCGTCAAGCGATACAGCTTCTTGAGAATCTCGTGAAGAGCAGCAACAGGCTGGGCTTGATCGTGAACATTGAACCCACGGGGAACATGTCAGGGTTCATTATTCGTAAGGGCGAGAGCCAGGCAGTCGACACAATAATCGTTGCAGGCTCTGACATCATCATCTGGTCCGGAGATACTGCTTGCAGCACAAACACTAATGCCCTAACTCTCCGTCTGGAGCAATCCTTCGGCAGCAAGACCTCGCGTATGCTATCGAGCCTTCGAGTCGGGGTCGTAGGCGTATCGGGAACGGGCAGCCCCGTGGCCGAGATGCTCTATCGTCTTGGAGTAGCTGAAATCACTCTTGTCGACGATGATCGCATCGAAGAGAAGAATCTTGGGAGGATCTATAATTCGTCCGTTCGCGACGCCGAGGAGAGGCGCTTAAAAGTCGATGTTATCGGAGATGCCTTCATGCGGAATGGTCTTCCTCCTAGGATAAGGAAGATCGCAAAGAAGACGTATGACCCAGAAGTAATCAGGCAACTAGCTCAATGCGATATCATCTTCGGATGCATGGACACGCACGCGGGACGCCTTCTGCTAAATAAGCTCTGCACCTTCTACACGATCCCATACTTCGATCTCGGTGTGAAACTGGAAGCAGACGGCCAGGGCAGTGTCTCGGCCGTCTGTGGGGTAGTTCACTACTTGCAGCCCGATGGTTCAAGCTTGCTTAGCCGCAAGGCTATTAATCTTGCAACGATTGAAGCCGAAGACTTGAGAAGGACTGATCCGGATCGTTATGAACAGCTCAAGCAAGAGAAATACATCAAGGGCGCCCAAGAGGATCGCCCAGCCGTCATTACAGTGAACACAATGATCGCATCCATGGCCATGAACGACTTCCTCGCAAGGCTCCATACATATCGCAACAATCCGAATGCCGAAGTGGGTAGCCTATCCATAAACCTTAGGGAACCCCTGTTCATGACCGAAGAAGATGGCGAGCCAGATGAAGGCATGTTGAGATGGGTTGGGTTGGGCGATATCACCCCGATCCTGGCTATGCCCAGCCTGGCGTGAGGGGAAAGGAATGAAGATGGTATTGGCTCATCTCTGGCATGACCTTGGAGAACTCACACAGCGGAAGTTCCGCATTGCGTTCCTTGAAGAACTGCCGCCGGACTTAACCGAACATACTGCCTACATTGTCGGTGAAGGCGACCATCGATGGTATGTAGCTATGTTGTGTCCCTGCGGCTGTGGAGAAGTTATCTACTTGAATGTCAGACCTGACTCTCATCCCTATTGGCGAATCACTGAGCACAAGAAGACAATCTCGATAGAGCCGTCGATATGGCGCCAGAAGGGATGTCGCTCTCACTTCTACCTCAGGAGAAGCAAAATCCAGTGGTGCAGGATACATCAATGACTAAACTTCCTCCGAAAAGGTAGACACTTTCAGGCTACAATGGTAGCCAAAGGAGGTGTCCGGGGGAGTCGCGATCTATTCTGATGAGTTCAAGAGTGAAGCGGCCAAACAGGCCGCCGCTATAAACTCGAGGGCCTAGCTGTCTGAACGTGCCCTACCTGCTCTCAAGCCTTCCTTAGGGCTGTCGGAGTCCGCTCTACTGCCAAATTCGCGAATCGCGTGCTCGCTATCGGGACGATCGATCCATGCTCCTTCCGAGTATTGATCGGAGAATCTGGTATGCTATCATGCTCTTCTGGGTATAGATGTTTCTCTCGCAAGGAGAGCCCCTATGGTCATCAAGGAACTGCAGCCTGACCGTATGTCCGACTGGTTCGATTTCTTCGAAAACCGGGCCTTCGAGGATCACCCGGATTGGCGGGGCTGTTACTGCACGGCTTTCTTTTATCCCAAGCCAGCGGAATACGCGAGCTCGAGCAACAGAAGGAAGGACTACGCGAAGTGGCTCATCGAGACCGGAAGGATGCGCGGCTATATGGCCTATGAAGAGGGGAAGGTCGTGGGATGGGTCAACGCCAATGACAAAGCCAGGTATCCGCGCTTGAGCGACAGACATGATGGGAATGAGAAGGTGCTATCGATCGTTTGCTTTCTCGTCGAGAAAGAGCGCCGTGGTCAGGGTATAGCGCAAAGCTTGCTGGACAGGATCGTCAAGGACGCGAAAGGGAAAGGCTATTCCATCCTCGAGGCCTATCCCAAAAAAGGGGCCAGGTCGGAATACGGAAGCTGGAACGGGCCCTTCGCGATGTACGAGAGGACGGGCTTCTCGGTCGTCGAAGCTGGGAACGCCAAGGTGGTCAGGCGATATCTCTAGCGACGAAGCGAAGTCATGTGTCGCGGTCGGTGGTACTTTACCGGAATTGGTCGGGGAGGATTTGCCGGTTTCCTGTCCATAGCCCTTGGTCGTAGGGGAAGAAGAATGGGGGCTCAGCCTCCGTATGATGGGTGTACCACGACTCACATCACAGGAGAGAAGGCGAATCCGATAACGTTGGGGCTGAGTAGGCCCGCGCGATCTAGGAAAAGGGGAACGCCGAGGAGTCAGCCATGGAGACTATGATCAGGAAGGATCCGCTCTTCTCGCTCTGCGGCTTGAACTGCTGCCTCTGCCCGAGGTTCAACGCCGAGGGCTCCTCCACCTGCCCCGGCTGCGGTGGCGAGGGCTTCGCGCGGCTGCATCCGACCTGCGCGGTGGCCACCTGCAACAAGAAGCATGACAAGGTGGAGTACTGTTTCCAGTGCTCCGCCTACCCCTGCAAAAAATACGAGAGCGAGAGCGGCTGCGACTCCTTCATTTCCTACAAGCGCGTCAGGTCGAATCTCGCGGAGGCAAAAAGCGATCTCGCTGCATACCGCGCGCGGCTGGACCGCCGGCATGAGATCCTCCGCAGCCTGCTGGAAGGCTATAACGATGGCAGGGCTAAGGGGCTCTACTGCCTGGCGGCGAACGACCTGCCCTTGGAGAGCCTGGAGCTCCTACTTGAGAAGGCGGAGTCCCTGCCCCGGGCGATGGACGCGAAGCAAAAGGCCGCGGCGCTGAAAGATGAGCTGGCGAGGATCGCCGCCGAGCTGGGCCTGGAGCTCAAGCTGCGGAAGTAGCGAATCGAGCCGAGCGCGGCCCCGTCGCCGCATGAGGAGGCTTCATGAGGAAGCTGGAAACCAAGTTCCAGAAGCTCGCCGACATCGAGGTCGCCTATACCGAATGCGGCGAGGGGCCGGTCCTCATCCTCCTCCACGGCAACTCGGGCAGCAAGCGCGTGTTCCGCGAGTATCAAACGAGGCACTTCGCGGCCTGCCATACCTACGCCCTCGACTCCCGGGGGCATGGGCAGAGCGTCTCTACGGACGAGTGTTATTCGATCGAGCGGTACAGCGAGGACGTCATCGCCTTCTGCGGGGCTCGCGGCATAGCGAAGGCGAGGGTCATCGGCTACAGCGACGGGGGGAACATCGCCCTCTATCTCGCGCTCAAGGCTCCCGAGCTCTTCGACCGGCTCGTCGCGGTCTCGCCGAACTACCTGGTCTCGGGGACGGTCGAGGGATCCTTGCGGCTGATCAGGGCCTTCCATCGGGTCTTCCGCGCCCTGGGCATGCGCAGGAGCGCGATGCGCTTCGAGCTCATGCTGAAGGATAGCGGCCTGACGCGCGAGGATCTTCGGGCGATCCGGAGCGGCGTCGCGGTCCTGTACGCCGCGGACGACATGATCAAGGAGGAGCACATCCTCGACATCGCGGAGAGCGTCCCCGGCGCCTCGCTCCGCAAGATCGATGCCTGTACCCATCTCTCGATACTGAGGAAACCGGCGGCGATCGAGTTCATGAAGGACTATCTCGGCGCTTAATGCGCCGGTCGATGAGGGAGTATGCGAACGATCAAAACCCCTTCCATCCTGCTGCTCCTGGTGGCCTCCGTCAGCCTGGCCTTCGCCGCGGGGCCGGAGGATGCCGCTTCGCCCAAGATCCCCTACGAGGGGCTCACGGGGACGATCGTCGAGCTCCTGCGGGTGCGGGAGGTTCCGACGATCCTGCTCGGTTCCAATGGCTATAGGATCGAGGACTTCATCGATGACGATATCGACGAGCTCTATAGCTGCGATGCCGCCTTGTCCGAGTACCTGGGCAGCGACGAGCCCTGCAACTACGAGCGCCTCTCGGCGATCATCGAGGATGCCATTCTGGCCGCTCTCGATGACAAGTCGGCCGCCGCCTTCGCGATCGTCGAGGCCTCGGAGGATGGCAACACTATCTCCCTATCGATAGCCCTCGAGTATAGCAAGAACATCCTCCTCCCTATCTATCTCGAGACGATCGAGGGGGAGGTGAAGGCCTCCTGCGCCATTCCGAGCGCGCTGCGATTCTCGGTGGCGATGAGCCTCGTGGTCGATTCCGACACGGTGCTCAACGAGAGCGTCCTGAGCGGGACCTCGATAGGCATCGATAGCCTCACGATGAGCGTCAAGCCCACGGAGAGCGACTGGAAGGCCGAGGCTTCGCTCCTCTACCAAGACGAGCTCGCTGCGTTAACGCTTGCGGAAAGCAAGGTCGATATCGATCTGTACTGGAACCTCTGCGATGCGGAGGGCGGCTACCTCGAGGATCGGAAGCTCAGCTACGAGGAGCTCGGCAGGGGCGAGTATCGCTGGGTCCAGGACACGATAGGCGAGATCGCCCTCTCCGGGACGATCGCGACGGGCGCCGATGAGGATGCAGGCGTTATCGAGTTCAGCTACGCCTCGAGCGACCTCAGAGAGCAGATCCCCTACTCCATCCGGCTGGTCGAGGATGGGCTGGGCCGGGATCTCGCCATCCGGCGCCTGGCCTTCTGAGCCGCCCCGGAGGCCGCCCGGGCTCATGGCTTCGGCTTCGCCGCCTTCGCCTTCTTCCCATACCGATCCAGGAAGGCCCCGATCAGCTCCGCCTGCAGCTCCGTGGCGCCGGAGTCGGGAGGCCCGCCTTGGTAGACCGCCGGCCAGGTGAAGGCTCCTCCCAGCATGGCGGAGAAGACCCGCGAGGCGAGTACGGGATCCTCGGCCGAGAGCTTGCCGTCGCGGATCGCGGCCCGCATCCAGGCGGTCAGGCCGCTCTCCGAGGAGGCGTGCTTGGCCATCGTTTCGCGGGCTAGCTCCGGATAGCTGCCGAAGATC
>ERZ795055.312-NODE-312-length-50614-cov-58.478728_pt1 | contig 50614 bp, 36 predicted proteins | sample MGYA00375139_ERZ795055 | MGnify/ENA primary metagenome ERZ795055 (study PRJEB30184, sample SAMN05720283) | anaerobic digester metagenome | isolation source: active sludge of municipal wastewater-treating anaerobic digesters | place: USA | collected 2015-01-23 ... | reverse complement strand
CAACGACCATGCCGTCGAAAGGTGCACGGATTTCGTAGCGATTGAGACTGCCCGAGACCGAGGCACTTGCGCCGAGCGCAACCAATTTTTGCTGGCTGTTGGCAACGGCGATTTCCGCTTCCCTTAAAGTCTGTTGGGCTTGCAGGTAATCTTGCTCGGCAGAAATCTTTTCTTCCCAGAGCTTCTTCTCACGCTCGTAGGTCGATTTGGCCAGCGAGAGGCGCTTCTGAGCCGACAGCAGTTCGCTGCGTTGCTCGGACAGGCCGGTACTCGCGATCACTGCCAGAACCTGGCCACGCTTGACCGTTTGACCCAGATTGGCGGGAACACTCTCGACGACGCCGGCAAGACGGGGGACGACATGCGCGGTACGATCTTCGTTGAAGCGGATTTCACCGGGTAGTTGCGCGGCAGTTTTGATTTTGGCGGGAGTGGCCTTCTGGATGCCAATAGCGGCAGCCTTGACTTGCTCGTCCGTCAGTTCGATTTTTCCCTCTTCCCGCGTATCGATGAACAGGAAGGGGGTTTCGCCCAGATGAGCCGTAATCGCCGCTTCGAATACATGGGGTTCGGCAATCGGACCGGTACTCTTCAGGTAGTCCTTCTCGGCGGTAAAGAGGATTTCCTGCTTCTCCCCGCCCGCTCGCGTCAGCGTGATCGAGACTTTGGCTGCAGTTGGGGCAAGCGGCTTGTCTTGCTGGAACAACCAGACACGGAAACTTGGCTCGCCGCCATCTTCAGACAACAGCAACTCCAGACCGAAACCATCCTCAGCGAAAAGCCTGCCACCATGCGGCCCCGACTTCGGCGCATCTTCATGGTGCTCGGTATCTCCGTGTTCCTTGGCATGGTCGTGTCCATCGCCTGCCTTGCTGCCATGATGTTCGGCATCGGCATGCCCCTTGGCCTCGGCATGGCTGGCGTGCTCGTGCTGTTCCCCTGCCGGCTTCGAGGGATTGCTTCCCAGTATCCAAGCGCCTGCGACAATCCCTGTCGCCACGATCACGGCAATGGCGATCCCTTGTTTTCTGGTGAGATTGAAGGTGTTCTTGTTGAAATTCATTTTCACGACGGGCTCCTACGGACGAATCGGTACGGCGGATGACATTGAATCGATGGAGCCCAGAACGCGCTCCAGTTCGGCAGCGGTCCGATGCGCATCGGACAAGCTTCTCAGGTATTGGGCTCTTGCCTGAAAGAAGGTCCGTTGGGCATCCAGGACCTCCAGAAAACTGAACTTCCCGAGTTCGAATCCTTTGCTGGCAGCGTCATAAGCACTGCGCGCGCCCGGCATGATTTCGCTTTGCAGAGTCTGCGCTTCAACGACCAGCGCCTTCAGACGTTCCTCGTTTTGCGTTACCTCTGCGCTCAAACGAACCTCAGTAGCGCTGAGTTCGTCGCGTGCCTTGTCGGCTCGCCGCTGTGCCTCAAGCACGTTGCCCTGGTTACGGTCGAAGATAGGGAAGGGAATTGAAATACCGACAATGGTTTGATTGCGTCCAAGCTCTTCTGCCTTCTTGGATCCCAGGCTAACGGTCACGTCCGGAATGCGACGAGAGCGTTCAAGGTCAGCGAGCGCAGAAAACCGATCGGCCTCGTAGCGCGCTCGAAGCAGCGCCGGCGAGGCGTTCAGGCGGCGGCTGATTTCTTCGGCAGAGCGGACCGGCGGCAAAGCATCGGTACGTCCTTCGGCCTGCGCGAACCGTGGTGTCGAACTTCCCCAGCTTGCGGCCAAACGCTTGCGGGCAGTCACCAGTTCTCGCTGCGCCTGGTTCAACTCTACTCGGGCAGAGGCTTCCGCTACACGGGCCTTGGTCTCTTCCACCGGCGAGACCTTGCCAGCGGTGACACGCCGTGAAGCCGCCTGGCTGGCGCGTTGGGCCAGGCCAAGCAAGTCCTCGGCCTGTTGAATGCGTTCCTGAGCGACCAGAACATCGAAGAAGGCGCCGATCACGGTTGCACGAATGTCGAGGCGTTTCGCCACCAGGTCGGCTGCTGCAACATCGCGGCCTCGCTCGGCAGATGCAATGCGTGCAGATCGCTTGCCACCGAGTTCGATCCGTTGGTTAAGTTGGATGGTCGTGGTGCGGGTAGACTTGTTTTGAGTATCTTCGACGGAAGTCGAAATATCCGGATTGGGCAGAATGCCCGCCTGGATTACGGCCCCCTCGACCGCCCGTAATTCGTTGGCAGCGGCTGACAATTCCGGATTGGACGTCAGCGCGAGATCAATCGCCGCCGACAGGGTCAAGGAACCGGTTGGTTCCTTGGCGAGCGCCGGCGCGAACATCGTTGCAGACAGCATATCGTGCGTCTGCGCCGAGAGATTGGTGCTGGCAAACACCGTGAATCCGAACATGGTTCGGAGCAGCAACGTGGCGGCTAAACATTTGGGGTACATCCGATTCTCCAGTGATGAAATACACGTAGGGGAATCGGCGGGGCACCATCCGGTCATCAGAATGGCACAGCACGCGGCTCAGGCCGCAGCAAACAGGTGTGGGAGGAATGCCCCAGCCCCGCCGATCAGGCGGAGATCGACCAGTTGGGGCGCTCGGGCTGCTCGTCAGGCGGGGAAGACAAAAACGGGACTGTCCGAAAATGATCAGCAGTAACACCGATTTCGGGCAGCGAACTGCTGAAGGCGGTCAATGCGGCAATACAGCCCGCATGACAGACAGCGCAATCATTGTCCACGTCGGAAAACGAGCTTTTGGCAGGTTTCTCGTGATCTCCAGCGTGATGCTTGTGGTCGTGATGACCGAAGTGCTGCGTCGATCCCGTTTCGTGCTGGCAATAGCTCGCTGCCACCGCCCAGGAAATCTGGAGCGGCAAGACAATCAACAGGAAAATGGAGAGCCAGCGACGCATGGAGTAAATAGTAACAGAACAGAAGAGTGTTCAAAAACCAAGTCTTAGAAAGAGATTGCACTGGAAGGAAAGTTGATGATGACCAGCATTTCCCCGGTCATCATCCGATGGGCGACACATCCTTCCTTGTCGTGTCGTTAACCGCCCTGGTACAACGCCTCACGCTGCTTCTTTTCTTCCGGGGTCATCACCGTGGATGGTGCCGGCGTGTTGTGCTGGAGTTTGTCGACATGTTGCCATTTGCCATCGCGATAGGCATATTCGTGCGGAATCAGTGCCCAACCTTGGTCGCCGCCAACATAGCGATACTGGCCATCAGCGCTAGCGAGATTGCGTTTGAAGTCATCGAGTTCCTGTTGAACTTGCTGGGCGGATTTGCTGCCCGAACCGTGCGCCGGGTAGAATTTTGTCGCACCCTCGGGCGTACTGTGCATGACCGAGTCAGCCAACACCTGGCCCGACAGGGCCAAACCGGCACAGAGAACGGGGATGGAAAGGGCTTGTTTGATGTTCATGATGGAACTCCTTCATTGATGTTTCGTTCATCGGTTCTGATGTATGCCGAACAACTGACCGGCATGGATGAACTATAAAAAAACAGCACTGACAGAACGCCAACAGGAAGTTTACAAAATTGACATCTTTCGATTCGTGAAGACATGAAACTATTGGTCGTCGAAGATGAACAAAAGCTTGCCCAGTACCTGCAAAAGGGATTGGGTACGGCCGGCTTCGTTGTTGACCTTGCTCACGACGGTGTGACTGGACTCCACATGAGCCTGGAGTTCGATTACGCGGCCATCATCCTCGACTCCATGCTGCCCGGCATGGACGGGCTTTCGTTATTGGCCGCCTTGCGCACCAAAAAACAAACGCCGGTCTTGATGCTGACAGCGCTGGGAAAAGTGGAAGATCGGGTCAACGGCTTGCAAACTGGCGCGGACGATTATCTAGTCAAGCCGTTTGCCTTTTCTGAGCTGATCGCTCGAATCCAGGGGCTGCTACGCCGGTCGGCGCCGCAGCAACTGGAGCCTCCATCGAACCGCCTGGCATTGCACGATCTTGAAATGGACCTGGCCCGCCGCAAGGTGCTGAGGAACGGTCAGCGCATCGATCTAAGTGCCAAGGAATTCCTGCTGCTTTCTCTGTTTCTCAGGAAACAAGGCGAGGTCTTATCGCGCACCGCAATTGCCGAGCAGGTGTGGGATATGAATTTCGACAGCAACACTAACGTCGTCGAAGTTTCGATCAAGCGACTTCGCGCCAAAATGGATACGCCCTTCGAGACACAGTTGCTGCATACCGTGCGCGGCATGGGCTATGTCCTCGAACTGCGCGAATGAGACCCAGCAGGATGATCAATCCGACGCTAAGCGGTCGCCTCATACGCTGGCTCGCATCGTTGAGCTTGGGTGTCCTCGGATGTTTGTGCCTCGGGGTCTTTTTCTCGGTCAAAGCCAACCTTGAAACACAACAGGATCTGCGTCTTGAGAAACTCGGTACGGCAATTCAGCACCTGTTCGAAGAAACACCGACACACCTGCAACCGGTGTCGCTAGAACACGAGTTGGAAGATCTTCTAAAAATCAATCGGGACTCGCATCTCAGGCTAATCGATCGGCTAGGTGAGGTCCGCTTCATTTCGATGCCGAGTGCGTGGCCATCATCAAAAGCTCGTTTTTATTCCATTGCGCTCCCCGATGAAGCCCAGAGGACAGATTTTGCCGTTGCCGAATTGGCGCTCGACACTGCGCCCGACGACGCGATTCTGGATCGCCTCGCGGCCATCCTCTGGGGGGCTGTGCTGATCGGTAGTGCTGCGATCACCTTGGGCGGCTACCTGATCGTTTATTTCGGACTGGCACCCATCCGGAAGCTGGCTGAGCAAACCCGCAGCCTCGCGATCCTTTCCCTCGACAAGCGCTTGGAGACGGAAGCAATCCCTGCCGAGTTGCAAGTCCTCGTCGATCAGTTCAACGATTTGCTGAACCGGTTAGAAAAGGCCTACCAGCAGCTCGAAGGGTTCAATGCCGATGTAGCGCATGAATTGAGAACCCCCTTGGCAAACATCATCGCCAGTAGCGAGTTGGCCTTGCGTAGCGACGACAAGGACGAACGCCTGCGCGATTGCATCGCTTCAAATCTCGAAGAAATGAACAGGCTGTCGGGCATCGTCAATGACATGCTGTTCCTGTCGCAAGCTGATCGGGGCGCTAAAGCTCGACGGATGCCCATTCAAAGCCTTGCCCGGCTCTGTGCGGAAGTGGCCGACTACTACGAAGCGGTGCTGCTCGATTCCGACCTTCAATGGACTATCGAAGGCGATGCATCGGGCCGGTACGATGCGGCTCTGCTCCGGCGCGTCCTGTCCAATCTGCTGAATAATGCGGCTCGACATGCCGATCACGGGAGTTCAATCGTGATTCGTATCGCATTGGAAACACAGGGCCAACTCAAGCTCTCGGTGATCAATCGAGGCAAACCGATTCCTGCCACGAGCCTGCCCCATCTCTTCGATCGCTTTTTCCGCGTAGACATGTCGCGTAGTCACAGCGACCAGAATCATGGACTCGGCCTCGCTATCGTTAGCGCCATCGCCCGGATGCATGACGGGGAACCGTTCGCAAAATCCGCCCATGGCGAGACTGAAATAGGCGTACGACTGGCCGCCTGACGGCCCCGCCGTTTTTGCCGTTGCCGACCAAAACGGGGCTTCAGTCTTTGGTCTGCGGTGCCGAGGTTCGCAACATCCGCAGGCCGTTGGCGACGACCAGCAGGCTGGCGCCCATGTCGGCAAACACAGCCATCCACATGGTTGCGCTGCCGAAGAGTGCCAACCCGAGAAATACGACCTTGATGCCCAGGGCCAGGGAGATGTTCTGCCAAAGCACAGCATGCGTACGTCGCGACAAATGAATCGTTTCCGGAATACGCCGCAAGTCGTCGTTCATGATGACGATATCGGCAGCTTCCATGGCTGTATCGGTCCCGGCTGCACCCATGGCCACCCCGATCTCGGCCCGAGCCAAAGCGGGGGCATCGTTGATGCCATCGCCGGTCATGGCTGTCGAGCCATAGCGTTCTCGCAGTTCCTCGATAGCCGCCAGCTTGTCTTCGGGCAGCAGGTTCCCGCGAGCGTCATCGATGCCGGCCTGTTGAGCGATGGCGCCGGCCGTAGCCACATTATCGCCAGTCAGCATCACCGACACGACACCAAGGCGGTGCAATTCGGCGATTGCCGAGCGCGAGCTTTCCTTGATGGTGTCGGCCACCGCAAAAATGGCCAGCACCTCGTTCTCCGATGCGAGAAGCGTCACGGTTCGTCCCTGACGTTCATGTTCGTTGAGTCGCGCTTCAATGGCCGGACTGCACAGATGGCGCTCCTCGATCAGGCGATGGTTGCCCAGCACCAGCAGCGTTCCGTCGCTACGCGCCTCAATGCCGCGTCCCGGCAAGGCCCGGAAATCCTGCAAGCCGTTAGCCGAAGGCGGCAGGCCTGCGGCTATGGCCTTGGAGACGGGGTGATCGGAATGGCCGGCCAGGCTGGCGGCCCAGGACACGATTTGCGTTTCCGCGATGCTGGATGACACGATTTCGCTCGCTACCAGTTTGGGTTTGCCGGCGGTGATGGTGCCGGTCTTGTCGAGGGCGACAGCGCGCAGCTTCCGTGCCTCCTCCAGATAGACGCCACCTTTGATCAGGACACCCCGCCGGGCCGCAGCGGCGAGACCGCTGACCACAGTCACCGGCGTCGCGATAACCAGAGCGCACGGGCACGCGATGACCAACAAGACGAGCGCCTTGTAGACCGCCTGCAGCATCGTCCAGCCAAACAACCACGGCCCGAGTAAGGCGATGGCCAGGGCGATGACAAAAACGGCCGGCGTGTAGATCGCAGCGAAGCGATCGACGAAGCGCTGCGTTGGCGCCCGGGTGCCTTGGGCTTGCTCGACGGCATGAATGATCCGGGACAATGTCGTGTTACCTGCGACGGCGGTTACTTCGAATACCAGTGTTCCCGTCTCGTTGATTGTGCCGGCAAACAGCGGGTCGCCAATCGTCTTGTCGACCGGAATGCTCTCGCCGGTGACGGGCGCTTGATTGACGGCGCTATTGCCGACAGTAACGCGACCGTCCAGGGGGATTCGTGCGCCCGGTTTAACGCGAACCTGCGCTCCGAGGGAGACCTGATCGGCGGGCATTTCGCGCCAGGAACCGTCAGGCTGACTGATCTCTGCAGTATCCGGTGCCAGGGCCAACAAGCCCTGAATGGCGTTGCGCGCCCGATCTACCGAGCGTGCCTCAATGAGTTCGGCAATAGCATAGAGCGCCATGACCATCGCAGCTTCCGGCCATTGGCCGATCAGGAAGGCTCCGGTCACGGCGACCCCCATCAAGGCATTCATGTTCAATTGACCGCGACGCAACGCCGCCAAGCCCTTGCGATAGGTTGAGAACCCTGAGAGCGCGATGGCCGCAGCCGCCAGCGCCATGCCCAGCCCCTTGAACGGCAGGGTGTCGGGTGCGAAGTAATCCAGCGCCTCAGCCGCGATGGCCAGCAACAAGGCGACCACCGCCTTGCCGATCTCGCCGAATCCCGAGGGTGATTCAAGCTTGGATTCCGCCGCGACGGGCTCTGCCTCAAAACCGAGTTTGCGTATGGCCAGCAACGCGCTTTCCTGAGCGGATGGCGATCCATCAATGGATAGGTTCCGGGCGGCCAGTTCGAAACGTAGCGTGCGGATGCCGTCAATATCTGCCAATGCTTGTCGAATGAGGTTTTCTTCATTCGGGCAATCCATGGCGGGAATGCGCAAGGTTACCCGGTCGTTGCCCGTCATCGATTGGCTCGACGGGGCAGACACTGTGTCTGGCACCGCTTTCGGGGCACACCCTGTCTGACATCCACATTGAGCGGTATCGGCTGAAGGGAGTGATTCGTTGATGGGTTTCATGACAATCTCCAAGTGATGGCATCATTTGAAACCCTAAAGCCACTTCAAGGTCAACTGGCCATCGCCACTCACGGAAAACGTCCATGAAAATCGGAGAACTCGCTAAACAAGCCGGTACGAGTACGGAAACCATCCGTTACTACGAGCAAGTCGGACTGCTCCCGAAAGCCGTCCGCAGCGAGAGCAATTACCGCGTCTACGCATCGGCGCATCTCGAGCGCATGACCTTCATTCGTCATTGCCGCAGTCTGGACATGACGCTCGACGAGATTCGCATTCTGCTGCACTTCAAGGCTTCGCCAGACGAGAACTGCTGCGGGGTGAATCGTTTGCTGGACGAGCATATCGTCCATGTCGCCCGGCGAATTACCGAACTACAGGAATTAGAACTGCAACTTCGGGAATTGCGCCAACGTTGTCCGGACGATCGCCAGGCACAGCACTGCGGCATTCTGGAGGGGCTGTCACAGGCAACCGCTAGCGACCCCGTGCTGACCAGCCATGTTGCCGGCGTTCACGCAGGGGCAGCCTCATCGAAATCGCCGTAAATCGGGGGGCTGATCATGAAGGGGGTATTACCAACCTTTATTGACTAAACTTTATAATTCGCCATAAAATTAGCCACAACAAATACGCACCATATAGGGCTTCATTCGTGGCGAAAAAAGAAATCACTGACGACCTTGTCAGCATTGAAAGCGACTTCGCCAATTTGGCTCGACTGGCCGCTTCAGGGGCGCACGAGGATACCCGCCTGCTATTGGCACGCCTCGTCCGCAAGTACCGCCAACAACGCCCTGAACTGGCTTCGCTTCTCGATCAATCCCTGAAGGCATCCCAGACCCGCTCGGCAGGTAACGCCATCCTGCGTCGTGGCGCACCGATAACAGAAGCCGGTGAGACACCGCTACCCGTAGACGGCGATTCCCGTCTGGCGCTGATCCGGGTCTTCGATGACCGTGCCGGATTGCCTCCACCGATTCTTCCCGGCAGTGTTCATGACGCCATCGGTGCCATCATTCGCGAACGACAGGAACGTGAGCGGCTGGCCGCCCGTGGCATTAGCCCGACCCGTTCAGCCATCCTGGTAGGCCCTCCCGGTGTCGGCAAAACACTCTCGGCCCGCTGGATTGCCAGCGCTTTGGGCAAGCCTCTGTGGGTACTCGACCTGACGGCGGTCATGAGCAGCCTGCTCGGCAAGACGGGCAACAACCTGCGGGCAGCCTTGGATCATGCCAAACAACACGCTGCCGTTCTGCTACTCGACGAGATCGACGCCATCGCCAAGCGGCGCAGCGACGAGTCCGACATTGGCGAACTGAAGCGCCTGGTCACCGTCATGCTCCAGGAAGTCGATCAGTGGCCAGATACTGGCCTGCTGTTGGCTGCCACCAACCACCCGGAACTGGTCGATCCGGCTTTGTGGCGACGTTTTGATCTGGTCCTCAAGTTCGATGCACCGGATGCTGCGGCAATTGCAACGGCCATCCAGCGATTCCTCGGCGACGATCTGACCTTATTCGCGTCCTGGATCGATGTTCTGGCCGCTGGTCTACAGGGACAGTCTCTCTCAGACGTGGAGCGCAGCATCAACGCGTTGCGACGCGGCCATGCCTTGCAGACGGCACCACTGGAACAACTGATCGGATCGGCCCTTGGTCAGCGTCAGGAAGCCTTGAGCAAGGCAGAACGCCTCAACCTCGCGATTGCGCTGGCCAAGGCAGGGCAACATACGCACATGCAGATCAGCCAAATGACAGGCGTCGCTCGCGACACCATTCGCAAACATGCGGGGCCTTCCCCCCGCAAAGGCAGGGGGCTCAAGTAAATGACCACGCGATACCTGATCGGCCGCGCCGAGTTGCTGACCTATCCGATCGAAGCGCCCAAGAAGAAGGTCGGCGACAAGGCGCACCCCTACACGCTCGGTGAGGCCAAGCGCATCATCGTGCCGGAGATCGAGACTGCCAACCGAATTTTCCAGGAACTCCCACCGAAGGCCTGTGCCGATGATCTGGCGGTGGCCCGTCTGGTATTGCATCCGGCCTATCTGGCCAAGTCGTTTTTCCCGAAGCTGCTGCTCGATCAGGTGGGACTCTCGTCGGTTGGCTCGCGCACCCGCCGCATCCAGCCGCGTCGCCAGACCCAGAAGAAAGCACCACCGGAAATCGAGACGACGGAACTCTTCGTGGCTGGCACGCGGGCCGCACTGAGTCATTTCCCGGCCTTCGCCCGCAGCCTGAACGAACAGATGCCAGTCGCCGAGCAGTTCGCCCGCATCGAGACCTTTGCGGCCATGACTCCGGCGGATCGCCTGCATCTGGAAGGCGCCAATGTGGGCCATGTTTTCGAGGTCGGGCTGCATCTGCCCCCCGAGGGCGATGCCTCGGATGTTCGCGCCTTATTCGCCGACTACGCCAAGGACTGCGGCTTCAGGGTCAATGGCGAGTTCGAGTTTGAAGCCGGTCGGCTGCTCTTCGTGGCGGCCGAAGGGGATGCGACCGGCCTGGAAAACTTGGCTCAGTTCACGCTGACGCGCGTCGTCCGGCCGATGCCGCACTTGCGGGCCGCCCGACCGGTCACCCGCAGCATGCCGCTTGCAGTGTCGTTCTCCTTGCCAAGCGGTGAACCGCTCTCCCGCGAGCCCAAGGTCGCCATTCTCGATGGTGGTCTGCCGGAAGAACACGTTCTCGAAAGCTATGTCCGCCGTTATTTCCTGGCCGACGAGGGGGCCAGCGACGTACCCGATTTCACTGAGCACGGACTGGGCGTCACCTCGGCGGTGCTGTTCGGGCCGATCGAGCCCGAAGCAACGGCGGAGCGCCCCTATGCGCCGGTCGATCATCACCGTGTCCTGGACGCAAAAATCGACGGGGAAGATCCCTACGAGTTGTATCGCACGCTCGGCCATGTGGAAACCGTACTACTCTCTCGCCAGTATCAGTTCATCAATCTCAGCCTCGGGCCTGACCTACCGATCGAAGACCAGGATGTCCATGCCTGGACAGCCGTCATTGACAGCATCCTGAGCGATGGGGAAACCTTGATGACGGTAGCGGTGGGCAACAACGGGGAACGTGATGCCGCGCTCAGTCTCAATCGCATTCAGGTGCCATCCGATAGCGTCAACGCCCTGTCCGTTGGCGCTGCCGACCGGACGGGAGACGACTGGAAACGGGCCAGCTACAGCGCAACCGGGCCTGGTCGCAGCCCGGGGCGTCGCAAGCCGGATGTCGTCGCTTTTGGCGGCGCACCGAAGGAATATTTTCACGTCGCAGCGCCCGGCACCCGGCCCAACCTCGCTGCAACCTTGGGGACCAGCTTCGCGGCTCCGCTCGCCTTGCGCTCGGCCGTCGGCATCCGCGCCATTCTGGGCGATGCGGTTCATCCACTGACCATCAAATCGCTGCTGATCCACGGCTGCGAAACGAAGGACGAGCATGATGTCCATCACGTCGGCTGGGGCCGGGTGCCTGCTGATCTGAACCAGTTGATCACCTGCGGCGACGGGGAAGCCCGGATCATTTACCAGGGCGAACTTCGGCCCGGGAAGTTTCTGCGGGCGCCTATACCATTGCCGCCTTTCCAACTGGAAGGCAAGGTGCGCCTGCGGGCAACGTTCTGCTATGCCAGCCCGGTCGATCCACAGGATGCCGGCGCCTATACCAAGGCGGGTCTTGGCATCACCTTCCGGCCCAACAGCAGCAAGCGCAAGGCCGGCGCGGTCAATGCGTCCTCGGTCAGCTTTTTTCCGGCGGCCGAGTTCCGAACCGAAGCCGAATTGCGGACCGATCTGGGCAAGTGGGAGACCGTCCTGCATGCGGAAAATAGTTACTACGGCAGCAGCCTGCTCGAACCGGTGTTCGACGTGCATTACAACGCCCGTGAGGCCGGTGGCCTGGCGTCTTCCGGAGCGCCTGCTATCCGTTACGCCCTGGTGGTGACCGTACATGCCCCCAAGCATGCGCAGCTACATCAGGACATCCTCAAGGCCCATGCCGTGCTGCAGGCTCTGGAGCCACAAGTCTCGCTGCCGCTGCGTGCACGGACCTGAATCCAGCCAGGGAAGCAATGAGCCAGGTCGATCTCTACCTTGATGCGGCCGAACGGGCCAACACCCGGCGTAGCTATGCGTCCGCCATCCAGCACTTCGAGGTCGAGTGGGGAGGCTTGTTGCCGGCCACCATCGATTCGATTGCCCGTTATCTTGCTGTCTACGCCGAATCGCTATCGCTGAACACGCTGAAACACCGTCTCGCGGCACTGTCGCGCTGGCACCAGGATCATGGCTTCCCGGATCCGACCAAGGCGCCAAAAATCCGGCAATTGCTCAAAGGCATCCGAACACTTCATCCCGCCCGGGAAAAGCGGGCCAAGCCGCTGGAACTGGAGATATTGAACGGCGTCACCGACTGGCTGGTGGCGGCCATCGCAGCGGCGGTCGATCGGGGCGATTCGGCCAGTGCCCTGCGATATACCCGAGATCGAGCGCTGATTCTGCTTGGATTCTGGCGCGGGTTCCGCTCCGACGAACTGGCCAAACTGCGCATCGAATTCATCGAGATCAAGCCCGGCGAGGGGCTGACCTGTTTCTTGCCTCGCAGCAAGGGAGATCGCAACCTGGAAGGGCGAAGCTTCTCCTGCCCGGCGTTGTCCCGACTGTGCCCAGTCGAGGCCGTCGAAGACTGGCTCGCATTGTCCAAACTGACGACCGGTCCGTTATTCCGCAAAATCGATCGCTGGGGTCATCTATCAGACGCCGACCTAACGCCGAGCAGCATCATCCCCATGCTTCGGAAATTACTGAACCAGGCGGGCGTGGCCGACGCCGAAGCCTTCAGCAGCCACTCGCTACGCCGTGGATTCGCCCAGTGGGCCGGGATGAGTGGTTGGGATATTCGGGAGTTGATGAATTACGTGGGCTGGCGCGACGTGAAGGCCGCGATGCGCTATCTGGATGGGGTCAGCATCGACCAGAAAGCGCGTTTCGAACAGGGCCTGGATCGGGCGCTACCGGAAGCGTCACCCGTTTCGACGCCACAATTGCCCAGCCTGCCCGAGGTCGCTCTTACCGCAATCGAAGTTTTCCTCGATCTGTCAGCCTTCAACGGTAGCCGCCGTGCCGTCGCCAACGCCTTACGGGACATGGCGAGCACCTGCCTTTCCAGGTTTCAGGCACAGCCCCTGGACCAGAAGGGCCGTCAGTATCAGATTGCCGTCCCGACGCCCTCGACAGATATTCTGGACGATCATCTCTACACCTTGCTCGACGAACTCCATCGCATTGCCGATGCCCGCGAGTGCTTTCTGGAGGCGGTCTGCCGCGACCCGGCCACCGGCAGGCACTGGGATTGATGCCGCATGACCCAACTTCACGAGACCGCGTATCCACGCCTGAAGTCGGACCCATCAGCACAGGATCTCATCGAGATTTATACCCTGACGCCCGATGAAATCGCTTTCATCGACAAGACCGTCAAGCGTCCCATTGCCCGCTCGGCAGCATTCATCTACCTGAAGTTGTTTCAGCGTCTTGGATACTTCGTCCACATCAGGGATGTGCCGTCAGTGATTCGCCAGCACATTGTGGCCCAAACGGGGCATCGGCCAGCCAGGACCGATGACCTTCGGCAGTTCGATCGAACGACGGCGCGCACCACCCTGATTACTGCCTTGCGACGCTACCTGAATGTTCGTCCGCTGGACGATCAGGGACGTGCCTGGCTGCGGCATGTAGCAGAAACCGCCGCAGACAGCCGGCATGTGGTGGCCGACATCATCAACGTGATGCTTGAAGAACTGGTTCATCATCACTACGAATTGCCCGGTTTCTCCACACTCGATCGGTTGGGCATCCAGGCCCGGGAGAAGATCCACGACGTCCATTTTGCGAGCATTGCCGACCAACTCGACGCCAAGGTGAAAGCCTTGATCGACAACCTGTTCAAGGTTAAGTCGGGCGAGAGCAGCAGCACATGGAACCTGCTCAAGCGGGAACCGAAAAAGCCGACCAACAAGGAAACCCGTTCATATCTCCAACATATCCGCAGGCTCCAGCTGCTGGTCGACCAACTCCCCATCCCCGATATTCCTGTTCCGAAGCTCAAGCAGTACCGCTACATCGCCCGTTCGCTGGATGCGACTGAAATGGCGGAACTGAAGCCCCAGAAGCGCTATGCGCTGGCTGTCATCTACATACGCTCGCAATTTGCCCAGACGCTCGACGACGCGGCCGACCTGTTCGTCCGCATGCTCCAGAACCTGGACAATCAAGCGCGCAACAAACTGGGCGAATACCAGCAGGAACACCTGCAGCGAACCGATCGTCTGATCGGCCAGTTGAAGGAAATGTTGCTGGCCTACCGGATCGACGGCACGGATCATCAACGGGTGGAAGCCATCGGTGGCAGCCTGATCGCCGAGGTCGATGATCTGGTGGCCATCTGTGACGAGCACATGGCCTACGCGGGACGCAATCACTTGCCGTTTCTCATTCAACCCTACAAGATGGTTCGCGCCCAGTTGCTGAACTGTATCGAAATCGTCAATCCGCAGAGCAGCAGCGAAGACGACACCTTGATCCGGATGATGAAAGCACTCCAAGTGCTACGTGGTACTCGGCATGAAGTTGTTCCGTTGTCGTTGGTCGACTTGGATGCCAAAGAGGATTTCCTGTGGCTGCCCGCAGCCTGGCGGAAACTGGTCATCTCCGAGCGCGCCGATGGCCAGGTCGTTGCCATTAACCGCCGTTACTTTGAACTCGCTGTTCTGTATGCGATCCGCGATGAACTGAAATCGGGCGATCTGTTCATCCAGCATGGCGAGCGTTACGACGACTACCGGGAGCAACTGGTTGATGACGACACCCTGAATCGTGAATTGGCACAGTATGGCGAGGTCACTGGAGTCGAAACGGATTCCAGGGCCTTTACCGAGTCCTTGAAGGCGGCTTTGCTGGAGACGGCTGAGGCGGTCGATGCCGAATTTCCCGAAAATGCCTATGCCGAAATCGTCGATGGCCGGCTGATTCTGAAGAAACCGCCTGCCAGCGAACCGCCGCCCGGCATCAGGGCGATTGACCAGTTGATCACCGAGCACATGGAGAACATCAGTATCGTTGACGTACTGATCGACACCGAGCGCTGGTTGCAATTACACAAGCTATTCCGGCCCTTGATGGGCACCGAAAGCCGGATCGAGGAATTGCGCCCGCGAGTGATCAGCACCTTGTTCTGCTATGGCTGCAACCTCGGGCCGACCCAGACAGCACGCTCGATTCGGGGCATGAGCCGCAAGCAGATCGCCTGGCTCAACATCAAGTACGTGACGGAAGAGGTGCTGGAAAAGGCCATCGTCAAGGTCATCAATGCCTACAACAAGTTCGAATTGCCTGGCTACTGGGGATCAGGCAAGCATGCCTCGGCCGACGGCACGAAATGGAACCTCTACGAGCAGAACCTGATTTCCGAACATCACATCCGCTACGGCGGCTATGGCGGTATCGGCTACTACCATGTCTCAGACAAGTTCATCGCGCTGTTCAGCCACTTCATTTCCTGCGGCACCTACGAGGGTACCCACATCCTCGACGGGCTGATGACCAACACCTCAGATATCCGGCCGGACACTATCCATGGCGACACCCAGGCCCAGAGCTACACGGTGTTTGCGCTTTCGCACCTTTTGGGCATCAAACTGATGCCGCGCATTCGTGGCATCAAAGATCTGGTGTTCCATCGGCCCGACAGCAACAAAAAATTCACGCATATCGACCGGCTTTTCAGTGACGACATCAACTGGCAGATGATCGAGACCCATCTGCCGGACATGTTGCGCGTCGCCGTTTCCATCAAGCTCGGGAAGATTTCGGCCTCGGCCATCCTGCGTCGCCTGGGCACTTACAGTCGAAAGAACAAGCTGTATTTCGCCTTCAAGGAACTAGGCAAGGTGATCCGAACCATGTTCCTGCTGAAATACGTTGGCGACGTCGAGCTGCGCCGGCTTATCCATGCAGAAACCAACAAGTCGGAGCAATTCAACGGTTTCGAGAAAAAGCTCTTCTTCGGCGGAGAAGGGGTGATTGCCGAAAACTTGCGCCATGAACAGCGGAAGATCATCAAATACAATCATCTGGTCGCCAATCTGGTCATCTTGCACAACGTGGTGGGGATGAGCCGGGTGCTGAAGCAACTTCAAGCCGAAGGTGCCGTAATCAACCAGGAAGTCCTGGCTGGACTGGCTCCATACCGGCTGGAACACATCAATCGTTTCGGCGATTACGTGCTGGATTTTCGACGCAAGGCCGAAGCACTGGATGAGGGGTTCCGAATTCTGGAGGTTGAATCGGGTAAGCCAACTGAATGACCATTGAATTTTGTAGAGGGAATCCCAATATCATGGGTTGCCATGCGCGTGCGTGGTCATTTTAGGGAGATGTTCATGAGTAAGACGCTGACCGGAAGTGGCTCCATCACGATGAAAAATCTGAATGGAACCTCTGACAAAAATTGCAATTGTGGCTCCTGGCTGGGCCATTGGAAAAAGTTTGCAAAAACCTCCACGACACCAAAATGCCACGTGCAGGGGTGCGAATCCCAAGCAGAGGTAGGGGCGCACGTCATTTTGCCAAACATGAAGGACGAATCGTTACGGAAACTCAATTTCATCGCGCCAATGTGCAAAACACACAATGGAACGCCGAGTGCCGAGTACAAAACCAAGCCTGACAGCTTCTTTGTCAGCGCAAACAAGGCACTGACCTGCGAAGCCTAAGCTTCAATTGACGAGGGCAGGCCGGTGAAAACCGGCCTTTGCATTGGTAAAGTATTTTTCTTTTTTAGAACAATCAGCTAAGCGGTTTTTTCGAGGATTTCGCACGATTCCCGGCCGACCCTCTGAATCGTTTGGCCACCAGGCCTCTATCGTGCTGTGGGGACTATCCATCCGATCAACGCGACCCACGCGCTGCTCAGCGATTCGAACCACACTAGGCATATCGAGATGCACGACTGCCGAAGCGCCCTGAAGGTTCAGGCCTTCGGACATGCTATCGGAACAAAGCGCGATTCCACGACCTTCAGCGTCTCGGCTGAAATTTTGCATGACCCGCTTCTTGCCGGACTGATTTCCACCAGTGGCAACAAACACGGGCGCGCCGACCTTTGCGCCTGCAAGTTCGTTCTTGATGACTTCAAGGGTAATAAGGTGACTATCAAATGCAATGATCAAATCGTGCTCTTCAATGAGCATGCATAGCATCTGCGCCTTGGTCTTTTCCCGGCCAGGAGACATTCGCCCCAGCAGCTTTAGGATTTGCGTGTAATGGCTGATTTCGTCCTCACAAGCAGCCCGGTACGCGTTTGGATCCACCAGCCAGACTGGAAGTTCGCAATTCAGATTGGTATCGGGTGGCGAACCGTCAAGTCGCGATTTCAGCTTGCCGATAAGGTTTCCGGTTTCGCCGCTCTTGATCCGATCGTGGATCCCATAGACTCGAAGCGCTTCAGCTGTTCCCTTCAAATGCTCGTGAAGTGCTGCCCGAGACGATCGAAGGCGGGACATAACATTGTAAATTGACAGATGTTGTATGGCAGACAAGCGGCCGCGCAAATACATTTCATCACTCCACCCTTCCTTTCGGAACTGTTCGGGAATTTCAATATTCTCTTCAAGCAGCGCCAGCCCCTTGAGTTTCTTCGCCAGGCCTCGAATCTGTGCCGCCAAATCCCTATCACTGGAAGAATCGTCAGTTTCATAGACTTGAGATTTGTGAATCGGATAGCGGCACGGCTTGCCTTTGGCATCCACGTATTGTTCTGGGGCACGATCAACCAGCGTGTTGAGCATTCCCTTGGTGCGACGCAAGGTGAAACGCTGAATTTCCTTCCTTAGCGATGACACTTCGTGTGGTGTCAGATTCTTTTCGCTGGCGCCCTTTCGACGGGACAATCCTTCAAGAACCTTGAGTGTATCGTCCTCCATATTGTCCGCACCGAGCATATCGACAAGGCTCAGCAAGTCGGTTGCTCCTCGATTTATGGGGGTTGCCGTAAAAAGGACAACGCTGTCAGCCATATTGGCCAAGATCTCCTGGGTTCGTTTGGAACCCAGATTGAGAAAGTTGTGTGCTTCGTCAATTGATAGGATCTGGGCCCGGCGCACTGCGGCAACTGTTTCTTCGTACCCATCGCTATCCTGACGACTGAGAACGCCATGCGACCTTATCAGGAGAGGCAGGCCACAGTTCGTGGCTTCTTTTTTCCAAGTAGGTTCGACAGCAGGTGGACAAACCAATACCGATATATCTCGTCTTGCGTTTTGTCGCGCCCTTCCCTTGCTCCACATCCGATCAACCAGCGTACGGACCAGGTGGGCGCCCATACGAGTTTTTCCGGATCCCGTCGGATCGGCGACAAGGACGCTTCCAATATTTTCAATTACCCACAGCGCCTGGGCGATGCCAAGTTGCTGCGACGGCCAGAGGCGGGTATCGCCAAGTTCCAACTGGCCTTCAAGGTAACGTGCTGCCCATTCCCCCTCAAGCAACTCTGCACAAGCTCGAGCAAGCGCTTCCTGCCAGGTGACAACCCGCAACAATTGCTCGAGAAGGGCAAGGAGCTCCTGGGTATAGTCAGTCCCGATGTTCCAATAGTTTTCAGCGATCAGGCTGGCTTCCCGAAAACGCTTCTTGTCGTATTCCCGCTGAAAGCGTGTGTTGCATTCTAGTTGTCTGTCGAGACCGTTAGCCGTGAAGTTGCTCGAACCCAAGGTGACTGCATCGGCACCGCAGTAGATCTTTGCGTGAAGGCGCCGCGACTCGCAATCCACAAATCGTGCTTCTAACCGACCTGCGCGAATAAGTGCCATGGCTGCAATAATGTTCGCGCTGTAAAACAGTGAAACCCCTCGTTCAAGCCAGTAATCACGGATTTCTTCCGGGAACGGCCGCCCTTTGAACGTAAAATTTTTGGTTCTGGACTCAAATGGCTCGTTTCCCAAGATCAAACGAACTACTGTGTTGTCACCGGCAGCAACATCAGCCAAGAAACCGATAATTCGATCGATCGAAGCGTATCCCGTGACGATTAACGGAGACGATGACTGGCGCAAATCCTCAAGGACAATCTTCCCAACTGTTACACCTGGCCGATTGATGGGAAATCGTTCCGGATCGGGCCAGTCCGACAGCATTCGAAGCCTTGCCTCGGCGTCCAGGAACCCAATATTGTCGAACAGTCCGGCTTGCATAGATGAATTCAAGAGAATGTGCGCCGCATAACCTATGGAGATGACCGAAATGCAAGGCAAATGTGCATGATGCCAGTTTTTACCAAACGCTCCCCGATAGGAAGGGATACTGGCGTCTCGCAGAATGACTAATATGAAATTCGAGAATATCCAACAAACCCAGAGGACCCACCATGGCCTCCCCGATAGCGTTTCTGGGTTGCCAGCTACGCTGGCCGTCAAAGTGAAGTCCAAAACGAATTTTCATGAATGGATACCCGCTCTTGATCCCACGCTAATTCCAGCTTCTTGTGCCCAACCCGCTACCAAGCACATCCTCCACGCTCGGCCCCCACATCTCAAATATCGAGGGTTTCAACCCCTTCTCGACGAACGCGGGCGCAACCCCCTGACCCAACAGAAACTCTCGCATTTCCAGATCGGTCTCCGATAGTCCTTCATCAGCCGCACGCCAAACGACGCCCGAACGATGCAGGCCAAACCGCGCCTGCTCGCCCACCAGGCGCTCCCTGCCACCGGCAAACACCAGCACGCAGGCACTTGCGCAATCGGCCCGCACGTAAGTATTGAGCCCCAGGTCGCGAACCAGCCGGGCCAGTGCAAACCCTTCGGCCGCCCTGCCCCCCGGGCTGTTCAACTCGATCCCTTCGATGCCCGGATGCTCGCTCAGCATGCGCTCGACCAGCAAGGTGCTGCCATACCCCATTTCTCCCTCGAATTGGAGCCGCTTGCGATCGGGCATCAGCGATACCCTGGGTTTCGGATCCAGGTTGGCGGCCATGGTCGCGAGCTCCAGCATCGTGAATCGCCGGTCGTTTTCGACCGCCTTCCCGACAAAAAACATGACCGCGACAGCCCCGGCGATCGCCAGGCCAATACCGGCCGGAATCGAGCGCTCGGCCTCGATCCAGCGCGGTGCGCTGCGCCAGACGCCAACGCCCCACCAGAGTGCCGTCAGCCCGAGGATGGAGAGCAAGATGATCCAGATGATTGCGATCGCGCGGTAGTGATGAACAAGGTTCGTCGGGTTGGGCTCGTAAAAGGCGAGCGCGCCGATCAGACAGGCAATCCCACCGCCCAGGAACGCTGACTGCATCAGCCCATGTTCGCCGCGCCAGTGCGCGCGTCCATAGCGGGGAATGGCCAGCAGCATCGCCCGCCAGCGGACAGGTTGGCGCGTGCCCGATGATGATCCCGTTTGCGCCAATTTCTCCGGCGGATGGGCATACGGTTCGATCGCGTTGCGCTTGTGCTGCAATGGCACCAGTTCCCGTTCCATCCAGCTCAGGAAGCGATTGACGGTCATCTGGTGACTGCCGCGCCAGTGGCGGCGGACGGCTTCGGGCTGGATGTAATAGGCGGGCAACTGCCGATTGACGCGCCGGAATCCAGATGGATAGGCCCGCGCCATCCAGCCGTCGCTGCGGTCGAGGTCAAGCGCCCGGCGGATGTCGTGTGCGCGAATCCAGACCTGTCCGGTACGGTCGGTGAAAGCACGCAGTTCATGCCCGGCAAAGCCATAGACCGTTTCGCCGATGTCCCGCCGGTCATGCCCCGTGACCGCACTGCGACCAATCAGTGACGCCGCCTTGATCGCCAGCGCGCCGACCATCAGTACCGGCACGAGCGCCAGCGTCCAGCGCCATCCGCAAAGCGTAAAAAACATCGCCAGGAGGAGCACCACGAACAACACACCCATGATCGACACCTTGCGGGTGAAGCTGTGCGTGGTTCGTTCAATCAGCCGATAGCGGTAATTCGATCTAGCAGAGTCGGGCAGGTCATCCATCGGCAATCGGGCCATTTTGCAGGAGGCGTGCCGGTCGATCCGACCGGCGCGGGTTTGAGTAATCCGGAGGGGTGGGTAGCGCCGATCCCATTCTAAAGAAGATGGCACTGCTTCATCCATAAAGTCTTAGCATGGGAGAGACGCCACCGCTTCAGTCTCCGGGAAGGTCTGGCTGGCGCGAAAATAGGGAAGCCATCGCCCCCCTTCCTGTTACGGCTTGTCGCTATCGGGCCGCGGCTCGAACTCGGCCTTGCCCTGCTGCTTCTTGCGCCGCAGGAAGCTCGGCATGTTGCCCTCCATTTCCAGGCAGGCCAAGACCTCCTCCTTGGCTGAGACCCGCGAGTTCATCTTGCGCGCCGAGTACATCGCCTCCTTGCTGAAGCGGGCACTGTCCCTAGCCTTGGCGAGGTCGGCCATGCCTTGCAGGATTTCCATCACCCACGGGTGCTCGGCAAAGCGCTGGCGGGCAACCTCGATCATCCGAGCGATGGCTTCCCAGTCGCCATGCTCGGCAGACCGGCGGGCCTGGTCGAGGAAGCGGCCGGCTTCAAGTTCGGCCTGACGGGCAGTTACCAGTGGATCAGGGAGCAGTGCATCCCAGGCCTGCGGCGAAAGCGCCGGCAGGATCAGGCGCGCATCGGGGATGGCGAGCGGCACCCCGTCCGGCGAGGTGCAGGTGACCTCGGCCTGTAGCATCTGCGATCCGGCATCTAGCGCCATCCCGGCCGGGATCTCGAGTTCGACCAGCGCCCAGGCTTCGGCGCCGAATGGGATGTCGGGCAGACGGATCATCGGGAAGCCTTCACGGGCCTCCACGGGGTAGTCGTTGATCAGCGTCATCTTGACGCCGGCGGGCGCCGCCAACGAAAGGCGGACCCGACGGGCATAGAGGCTGGAGATGAAATCGAATTCCTCGGCAAAGGGCTCGAGGAGGTCGGCCGCCGTATCGCCGTAGTAGTGATTGCCGCCACCGCGCTGCGCCATTTGGATCATCAGGTCTTCATTGAAGTCGCGGCCAAGGCCGTACGTGGAAGTGGCGACACCCTGTTCCGCTGCCGCCGCACAGAGAGCGGCAATCTCGGCACTGTTCCTGGTTTCGCCGACATTGGCATTGCCGTCGGAAAGCATTATGACACGGGCCAGCGCGGCATTGCCGGCACCCGGCAGGATCGATTCCATTCCGGCCTTCCAGCCGCCATGGAGGTTGGTCGAACCCCCCGAACGGATATGGGCGAGTGCGGCATAGAGTGTCTTGCGGTCAGCGACCGGACATGCCGGCACCATGACGTCGACGCGATCGTCGAAAGTCACCAGCGATGCGAGGTCGGTCGGCGCCAGGCGATCGATCATGTGGCGGGCGCAGCGCACGGCTTCGAGCAGCGGCTCCCCGGACATCGATCCGGAGCGGTCGATGACCAGCGATAGCTGGTATGGCTTGCGCACCTTCTGTTGGGACGGATTGGGATCGGGCGCCTGGACGCGGATCAGCACGGGCAGTTTCTGGGCCATGCCGAGAATCAGCGCGGGCTTGAGCGGGACAATCAGGACTTGCGGGGAGTTGTTGGCGGGCATCGGATCTCCTGTTCACCCGGCGTCATTGCCGGGACATGCCATCCAGGATACGGGGTGGCAGGCTCATGGGATGCGCCACTGGTAAGATTGACTCGAGATTGACCTGGATTATCCTGAATCGCCCGGCGACATTGGCAAGCTTTGGCGCCGAGCAGCCGTTTCATGCCATGATGGCGGGCATCAGGCTCATGAATCGAGCCCGTTCGCCAGAGTGATCAGCAGGGAGAATTCGCATGAGCGGCATGGAACGCATTTATCAGATCGACCAGTTTCTCGGCGGTCGGGTCTTCGTGACGCGCAAAGAGCTGCAGGAGCGTCTCGGCGTCTCCTGGGCCACCCTGAAGCGTGACCTCGCCTACATGCGGGACCGGCTCAATGCCCCGATCGTCTATGACCGTGATCTCGGCGGTTACCGCTTCGAGAAAGCCGGGAAGCAGATCGGCCCGCAGTACGAACTCCCCGGCCTGTGGTTCACCGCCGAGGAAATCCACGCCCTGCTGACCATGCAGCACCTGCTCTCCAACCTCGATACCGGCGGCCTCCTCGGGCCGCAGATCCAGCCCTTGCTGGCGCGTCTCTCCGGGCTGCTCGGCACCGCCGACAATCCAGCCGAAGAAATCCAGCGCCGGATCCGCATCCAGACCGTCGGCGCGCGTGATTTCCACCTCGACCATTTTCAGGCGGTTGGCTCCGCCCTACTCCGCCGCAGGCGCCTAGTGATCCGCTACCACGCACGCGGCACCGACGAGGTGACCGAGCGGGAAGTCTCGCCGCAGCGCCTCAACCATTACCGCGACAACTGGTACCTTGACGCCTGGTGCCATCTGCGCGACGGGCTGCGCGACTTTGCGGTCGACGCCATCGAGCATGCCGAAATCCTCGACAAGCGTTCCAAGGATGTGTCCGACAAGCGCCTCGACGAGATCCTGGGCTCCGGTTACGGCGTCTTCTCCGGCGACCAGGTTTCCTGGGCGGTCCTGCGCTTCACGCCGGAACGGGCGCGCTGGGTGGCATCCGAGCGCTGGCACCGGACTCAGGAAGGGAAACTGCTCGACGACGGCAGCTACGAGCTGCGCGTACCCTACGCCGACGACCGCGAGCTGATCATGGACATCATGAAATACGGGAGCGATTGCACCGTGGTCGAGCCGGCCGCGTTGCGCCAGCGCGTTGCCGATGAATTGGCTGCCAGCCTGAAACGCTACCGGACCTGATAGGCTCACTTGATTCGCCCACCCGCATCTAGCATGGACATCGTCATCCACGCATCGATGAGGCCCGCCATGCTCCCGCTCACGAACCACGCCAGGATCCGCCTTTAGTAACGCGGCATCCCGCCAACCGTAGTGGATAGCCTGCTCGACTACGGGCGCGGCAGCCACGACCATCACGGTGCGACCATCGTCTATTTCGACCATCAGGCGCGGAACATCCTGCGGCGTCGGAGTGGCGCAACGGCATTCCGGGAGATCGAACGCTACTTGGACACCTATGCCATGGTCGCGCCGGATGGGGATATCGTCACAGTCGGCCATCGCACCCGGGCTATCCGTCGATGACGAATACCCTAGCTAACCAAGTTCAGGAGGGTAAACCCGATGGCAGTCAATAGCCGCTCCCCGGATAGTTGCCAACTCTCCTGCCGCTTCTGCACCGGCCTTACATTTTCCATAAAGCTTGGTCGGCTAGAAGTTTAGACGATTAGTTGCCGGGCTATCTGGCTGAACCATTATTATTTTTCTGGTGCCTGTCGTGCTGGTGCTATCGGCATTCGTTTCTCGTCGAAGTCGCCTCGGAGATCCCGGTGGACAATGGCCTGCTTCGGGTTGACACTCATCCTGGCGACCATTGCAGTTCAAATACCTTGCTGATAAACGGCCGCAGCTGGATAAGCTGGCCGAGTTTTATGGCAGCACCCTCGCAAAACGTGAGGGACGTGTGGTTGCCCCCGACGGGCTTACGATCGTGAACTTCGAACTCCTCGTCAACATGACACTGGGATTCAAGGCTTTCTGGACCACGCGCTACTCGCGCCCGCTGCCGGATGACCTAGTGGCACTAAAAGCTGATGGTAAATTGCGAGCCAGGCAATGAGCCCACTTTCTGTAGCGCAGGATCTTTGGAGCCTACCAGACGCTAAGCAGTTCGATCGGGCAGATGCTCCACCAATTGCTCGATCCGGCACTGAAAATATGTGCACAGTTTGTCCAGTATGTCTGCCGTCGGATTGTAGTCGCGGCGATTACCGAGTCGCGACAAGGTCATCCGGTGAATTCCGGTTGCTGCTGAAATTTCCAGCAGCGTGATGACCCGACCTTCATGAAACTCCCGGTCGGCGATCAGTTCCTTCAGTCGGTAACGGAACATAGAACCCCTCCAAACTCGCTCCAAACACTAATAAAAGTATTTCAGAAATAAATATTCGAACTCTGTAATTTTGTTCATGTGTGCAGCTTGAATGTTTCACACGAATCCGTCAATAACCACAGGAGTCGCACCATGAGCAATACCTATCTGACCACCGATCAGTTGGCCGAGCGCATTCATTACGATCCGCGCACGATCCGCAACCAACTGAAGGACAGCGTTCTTCTTGAGGGTGTCCATTACGTTCGTCCGTTCGGCCGTCGCAAGCTTCTCTTCGTCTGGGAAGCCATTGAGCGTGATCTGGGTATCGCCAGCAGCCAGGCCTTTGGTATCCCCATGGCGAACGGCGGGGTGTGCCATGGCTAGCATTCGCGAATCAAACGGAAAACTCTTCTGGGATTTCCGTTTTATGGGGGAGCGCTGCCGGGAATATACCTTGCTGCAGGACACCCCTGAAAACCGCCGCAAGATGGCCAAGATTCTTCAGAAAATCGAAAAGGAAATTGAGGCCGGCACCTTCAACTACCGGAACCACTTTCCACAGAGCAAGCTGGCCGACCGCTTCGATCCGCAGCCGAAGGCATCAGTCGTCGCTGTTCAGTCGCTGGGCGTGCCGGTCGTACCGGTGGTCGAAACGCCTGCCTTCGCGGATTTCGCTGAAACCTGGTTTGCTGAAATGTCGGTCGGCTGGCGCCGCACTTACATGGCAACGGTACGTCAGATCATCGACAGCCGACTGATCCCGAAATTCGGGAAAGAGGCGGTCGGCAGCATCCGTCGGGAACATATCCTGTCCTTCCGTTCTGAACTCGCCAAAGCCAAGGGACGTAAGGATTCGACGCTGTCGCCACGCAGGATCAACGCAATTCTGTTGGTTCTGCGCCAGGTGCTCAACGAAGCAGCCGACCGCTTTAACTTTATCACGCCGACTCAGCGGATCAAGCCGCTAAAAATGAAGAAAACCGATATCAAGCCCTTCACGCTCGAGGAGGTCTTGCGGATCGTTGACAAGGTGCGGCCTGATTTCAAGAACTACTACACGGTTCGCTTCTTCACCGGGTTGCGTACTGGAGAGATCGATGGCCTGCAATGGAAGTACGTGGATTTCGAGCGCCGCCTGATCCTGATTCGTGAGTCGTTTACCTGGAGTGAACTTGGCTATACCAAGAACGATGCCTCGCAGCGTGATGTGCAGATGTCGGGACCAGTCTACGAGGCGCTGTCGTCGCAATTTGCGGCGACCGGGAAACGCTCGGCATTCGTTTTCTGCAATCACGACGGGCGTCCGCTCGATGTCAATAACGTGGCCAAACGTGTCTGGTATCCGTTGTTGCGGCATCTGAACCTGGAACCGCGCAATCCCTACCAATCACGCCATACGGCCGCTACGTTGTGGCTTGCGTCCGGCGAGAACCCGCAATGGATCGCACGCCAACTTGGCCATGGCTCTACCGAGATGCTCTTCAAGGTCTATGCCCGTTTTGTTCCCAATCTCACCCGCCAGGATGGTTCCGCGTTTGAACGCCTGCTCATGCAGAACGGCGCTTCGTCCAGCAGCACGCCGGGCGAGTCTGCACCGTCCAGCCACATCCACGCTTCCGAGGAGTATAAAAATGTCTGACTTCCCCCGTACCAGCCCCAGCACCATCATCGCGCCATCCGTCTTTCGCATTGACCGTATCGACTGCAAGCCAGAAGGGGGCCGTTTCCGCATGACGGCTTCCCTCTATCACGCCTTATTCAGCCTGGATGTGACCTGGACGTCGGACAAGGCCCTCGATATTGATTTCCGGCCCGGGCTACTGGCGAGTCCCAAGGGCTTTTCTGATTATTGCCGACCTCATACCCTGAATGACATCCGCTACCTGAAGCTGGTGGATACCACCGCAGGCGTTGGCAACCTCTTTGCCACGGTTCCCGAATCGTGGGTCAGCGACCGGTCGCTGGTTGAACGCGCCTGCGCCTTGTGGGATAGCTTGCCAGAGGATTTTCAGGAACTGTTTAACACCATATTCTGGAAAGCGACGCGGTTTCAGAGGTTCTGCCAGGGCCCGAGTTCGACACGCGGGCATCATTCTGAAGTGAACGGGAATCTGCGTCATACCATCGAGGTGGCAGAGGCCGTACAGCGCGACCTGAATTTGTTCGCAACTGCCGATGCGGGAATCGCGATCATGGCTGCCCTGCTCCATGATGCCGGAAAGGTGGCCGAATATATCGAAGGGCAGAACGGATTCGAACTATCGGAACGCGGAAAACTGCTTGGCCACAAGATCACGGTGACCGAATGGGTGGCGGTGGCACGTTCGCAGATGAACCGCGTGATTCCCGAAACGCACTACCTTTCGCTCATGCACGCGCTGACGGCGACGCCTGACGGAAAGGACTGGTCGGGACTGCGTCCGCGCGTAACGCCCGAGAGCGAGTTAGTGGCGCTGGCCGACTGCGGATCCGCCAAAGCTGACCTTCACAAGCGCTGTGGATCGGACAAATGGGGCTGGGGTACGACACACCCCCATCTCAGGGGGGCGCCCTACACGGTCCCCGAGCGCCCCGCCCCTCAGCGTGGGCTGGCGGCCCTTACGCAGCGGGTCATGGAACGCACCCGGGACGGACATACGCAGATCTGAAACCGGCTATCTGGCGGTCACTGCTAATACGCGATAAGCGAGGGGGTACGAATCGTATCCCCTCCAAATTGCCTAAATATGGTTTGCGCAACTCCGATCAAATGACTATGGAATCGTGCTTCACTGACCGGCAGGAACGTGCCCAATCCAGCCATTGATCTTCGATTGGTCAATGTCCGCAACGCCCAGCAAGCAGACTGCAACGTTTGAATTTAGCGGCCGCCGAAGGCAGTCCGCTGGAATGATTAGTTAGGCCTCGGCTTTCGACGGAGATGTGTTGAGCGGTGAGTCGGACCGATACGGAACCTTGCCCGAAGGTATGAACTTTGCTGCTGGGTCAAGATGCAAATCTTGGTCATCAAAGAAGATATGTGCTCGAAATGCCTTCACCACTTTCGTCTTTTCTACCCCGCCGAGGAAGAATATTTCATTGACGTAGACACCCCAGTGCCTGAGCGTCTTGATGACTCGCATTTCAGCGGGTGAGTTGCGTGCTGTGACTATGGCGATGCGAACTGGCGAAAATTCCACACTGACAGGAAGTCGCTTTTGCAGGCGCGCAAGTTTTCGTAGTAGCTGCGCATAAGGGCCATCCTGCATCGGCTCGTCTTGCTTCTTGTCTTCTGAGTAGTGAAAGCCTTTCAGCCCTTCAATCTTGTATACGAGTTCACTGCTGTCGTCGAAGAGAACAGCGTCGCCGTCAAAGGCGATTCGTACTTGATCGTCCGGCAATGGGGGGCGATCTTTTGGAGGTGGTTTCACAATGGCTGCGGCGCAAAGTTTTCCGTCAATTACTCGCTGCGCATCCTTGATGTTCGTTGTAAGAAATAGATCAACATCAAATGCATCCAAGTACTCAACAACCGATTCACCACCGGTAAAGGCGTGGCGAGAGATGGGCAGGCCGAGCTTACGAATATTGTTGAAGACTTGAACACCAGTCTCAGGACTATTTCGGGACATTACGACAACCTCAACGAGCGGATGCTTATCGCCCTCCCGCTGAAAACGATTCAGACCAAGAAGTGCCCTGACAAGTGGCATTGCTGTCCCATCGGCCAGGTCTTCGTCTTCATGACCGAGCATGTAGGCGCGGTACTCTGCAACTGCCGTCTGCCGGTCTTCTAAAAATTTTGCGCGGAAGACTGCATCAGCTTCCGTGAGGTCAAACAAGGCCGTTGCAGCTATGCCAACGACAAGCGTGTCGGAGAGGTCGAGTGCCATGATGTATTTCTGAGGTCTAACGTCTAAATTCACCGGCCTGCGCGGCTTTTCGCGCAGGTCCGGTGGAATGATGGGTTAGCTATTTTTTGGCGAAATACCTTCAACCACTTCAACGCCCAGCATGTTTCGCAAGGGAATAAGTGACTGAGGGAACGTTGATTCCAGGACGAGCAATGCTCGTGCGTTTTGTGGCCGTGACTCGGTGAGCAATACTGCTTCCATGACAGCCCGGTACTTAACGCACTGGAATAGCCCCCTGATAATATCGCCCTCAGCCGATATGGAGGACTTGACCTCCGCAGCTACCCAGACTTTCTTGCCGTTAAATGAAACGTCCAGGCTGTCCCCAGATGGCAACGGAAACTCAGTGGTGCCAGTTGGGGTGTTCGCGCTGAGCCCGATGACTTTTGGATTCTGAGCGACAAACGTCTTGAGCGCATTGTGATCTTCGCTCTCGCCACCACCGAAGCCGCCGGTAGCTTTCCTTAAGAAAAGCGAGAAATCGGACGTTGTTGGTTCAAGTTCGAGAGCCTTGAGAACTTCCTGCCATCGGGGGTACGAAAACACGTGCTGAAGTTCAGCCTCAACGATTGCTCTCTTCTGTCGAAGCGGAAGCGCTGCAAAATCTTCTTTTTTCACGAGGAACCAACCGATGCCTTCCCCAGGCAAGCCCGTGTTCTTGTTGACAACAAGGCATTGAATCGGTGGCACCTTGGATTTCCATTCCTTGGAAAGGCGATCCAGAGACTGCCCAATACTCCCAAGCACGTAGTTCAGGTTGCGCGGATTAGGCATTCCCAACTCTTCAGCAAGATCGGAATAGAAGACTGGGGCACCGGCCTCGGCTTGGCGGACAAGCAACGGGAGTGCTGCGCGAGCTCTCACCTGATATGCCTTGTCTCCCGAGATTGGTTCAGAAATTGTGGCAGTGCTCATGGTGGCCTCGAAATGGCTAACGTTTTAGGTAAGGGGCACGCGGCTGGCCGCGTATCCCAGCGACCGAAGGGAGCGCCTTGACCGGAATGTTAGGTGCCCTCTTGGATAACAACTGTTTCTCCCTCTGCAACATGAACTGCAAAACATACAATTTTTCCTCGAACACTATCTGGAACCAGATTGCAATGGGATTTTGCTGAGCCGATGTTAATGAAGAAACAAATTGGATATTGAAGAACCTCTAGCAATGCCGAAAGACTTTTGAAATCCTCCGCCGCCGTTTCCGGCGATGCATTGAGCTTGAGTTCAATTGCGGCGAAATTTCCTTCGGTTCTCGCCTCGTGGAGTTCTGGATTAAACGGCTCATGAATGATGATGTCTGGCCTGATTGTTAGACCATGAGCTTTCAGCTTCTTTTGATGCTCCTGCTCAATGATTGTGTTATCCGACAACTTCAGTCGCTTGTTCAGTTGAACCAGTAACTCTCCCTGAAACCCGCGCTCAGACTCAAAGAATCGAGGAGCCGATATTGCGGCTAGCGACTCGCTGAGGCTTGCAATCACTGATTCCATGCAGAGCACCTAACGTTTGACGTGTGGAGCCGCCGTAGTGGCGAAGCCGCGAAGGGAACCCATAAGCGCAGCTTGCGGGCGGTCCCTCTCGACGGAATTGATAGAGCGCACTTGCCTTCAAGCGGCAACAAGCTCTGCGATTTTCGCAGCCACTTCCGACATGGAATCTTCTGCAGTATCTAGGCCCGTCCTTGAAGCCAGCATAGGACTCACGTCGCGAAGCGCCTCATATGTTGTGTTATGCACAATGGGAACGAGCCGATTTCCTGCGAGTAGCGTTGAAAGTTCTTTGTCAGCGACGCTTTCTTTTGGAAGGCGTGCCAGAAGGGCAGGAGTGACAAGTACTAAGCCGACCTTAGAGTTGGCTAGCCCCTTATCAATTGCGCGCATCATTGGAACCCCAAGACCAAGATCTTTTTCACTGAACCAGACTTTGACACCAGCAGCTTCGAGGAAGTCGTGCAGTTGCTTTGCTGCTCCTTGCCGGTCATCCCACGCGTGGCAGAGAAACACATCGCGCCGGTCAGGATGCCGGATAGCCTCAGTCTCCACCGACTCGCGGATTGGCGTTAGCGATTGCACCTCTTGAGGTGTGTAGAAGACCGCAGATCCAGCGCTGGACCAGCGAGGTTTCGAACTCTTGCGACTACTGCCTCTGCCTGAACTGCCGCCACTAGAACTGCTGTAGCTGGAGCTAGTCGTTGATGGATAGTACGAACTGCTATAGCCACCCCCGTAACGTGAGCTACTACGATAACGGCAAACCGGACATGCTGCAGCGGCAGCCGCCGAACTGTGCCCACGTACTGGTGCTGTGCATCTGGCCATGTATCGATCCTTCGATGTTGGGGTGAATATTTAATGTGCAGGAAGTGATGACTTATGCGTTCTAACAGTGTTTCCACAGACCTTGGGGTCCGTATATCAATTGATATTGCTGACACGGGTTTTGCCGCTCTTTGTTCATGACTTTCAGTTACTTGGAATTCGTGCTGTCAGTATAACAACAACAATATGCCGGACGCCTTTCCGCGTTTTCCCGTCCGCTGCTCGCTCATATCATTCCGCTATTTGTCCAACCTGAGGAGTGACACCTATGTGGTGAGAGCCCCGCCTGCTTGACCAGATTTCCATCGTCTGCCGCCGCCGGCATCTCAGCCGCAGCACCGAAAGCGCTTATCGCTACTGGGTCCGGCAGTTTGTGCGGTTCCATGGCAAACGCCACCCCAGGGAGATGGGGGCTGCGGAGGTCGAGTCTTTCCTGAACCACCTTGCCACCGAGCGCCATGTCGCTGCCTCGACCCAGTCGCAGGCGCTCAATGCCATCGTCTTCCTCTAAACGAAGCAGATTGGCACCCATGATTTTGACGCGTTGATTTACCACTCAGACGAACTTCCAACCGCAGGCAAGCCAGACGGTTCCCCGGAAGCTGTCTAGAAATACTGTAGGCGTAAACTCAGCGTTGAACCCCGTCGTCCGAAGACGAAACTGCACAAGGGGTGGTCATCGCCAATGGAGACATTCAGCCGTCCGTAGTATTTGCATGCCCCATCCTTGGTCAACATACAACCATCTGGCGACGGACACGGCAAAGATTTGATCACCTAGCTGGTTGATATGGAAGCGGAGGCGATATTGGCCTTGTATCGAAAGCGGGCTGATTAATCAGTTTGAAACAGGCTCAATCCATGAGCCCTTCAAGTGGCATGATGAATTCATCCTACCAATACGAGCGATCCTCATGCTAGCCAATTTGCATCATATACTCGACCGCCTGGGCGTCTTTAAGCCGCTGGACCGGGCATATCTTGAATCGCTACGAAGCATTAAGGCCAATGAAGCCCGCTTCTCTTGTCTGGAAAGCCCATCCTATCTCAGGCGTTCTTCTCGTATTCGCAATTCAATCAGTTCATTATCTGCGAAATAACTTGAAACATTCAGGCGTCTAGATAACGCCACGCACAAAGATAAGAAAAAGGAACTGTTTTGTCTGAACACCAACTCACAACGGGTTTCATGGTCATCCATGGCAATCAACCCGAACTTCTCCGTCAATTGCTGGTGCATTGGTTCAAGGCACATCCCCTTGACCCCTTGGAGGATGAGGCCATTGTGGTTCAAAGCAACGGCATCGCCCAGTGGCTCAAGCTCGCCTTGGCTGCCAATGCAACAGAAGAGATCGGTAGCGGTTGCGGCATCGCTGCATCACTCGATATGCTCCTGCCGTCCAGCTTTGTGTGGCAGGCCTATCGTGCAATCCTTGGGCGGGAGGCAGTTCCTGACACCTCACCATTCGACAAGCCGCTATTAATCTGGCGACTGATGCGCCTTCTGCCGACGGTGACATCAGAACCTGGCTACGAACCACTCGCCCGCTTTCTCGAAGAGGATGGCGATCTGCGCAAACGCTACCAGTTGGCCGAAAAAATTGCTGACCTCTTCGACCAGTATCAGGTGTATCGCGCCGACTGGCTAGATGCCTGGGCTAAAAACAGGGACGTTCTGCTCAATGCGCGAGGAGAGGCTCGACCACTTGACCCCCCCCATCGCTGGCAGGCGATGCTTTGGCGTGCGTTGCTCGAAGATGTCTGTGATGCGAGCCAGACCAGTCGCGCTGCGGTCCATCAGCGTTTTCTTGAGGCTGTAAAGGTTCAGCAGGAGCGACCAGCAGGTCTTCCCCGTCGTGTTTCGGTCTTTGGGCTTTCGTCCCTGCCGCGCCAGTCGCTCGAAGTCCTATTGGCAATATCTCCATTCACCCAGATCATCCTGTGTGTGCATAACCCTTGTGAACACTACTGGGCCAATCTGCTTTCAGAGAAGGATCAGGCCCGACGCACCTCTGGGCGGCATACACGGAAGAAGAATATGCCGGAGATCATCGCCAGCGAAGACCTCCATCTGCATGCGAATCCCCTGCTCGCCTCGTGGGGCAAACAGGGCCGCGACTATATCGCTTTGCTTGACGAACTCGACGAACCAGACAAATACAGAACCCAATTTGAACAGGTCGGTGAACGCATTGACGTCTTTCAGAGCCACGGTGACTCCACGCTCCTGAATCAGCTACAGGACGACATTCTCAATTTGCGATCTTCTGAAGAGATCAAAAAAGAACCTTGGCCTGCAGTAAATCCAACGACGGATCATTCAATCCGCTTTCACATTGCGCACAGCACCCAGCGCGAAGTCGAAATACTTCACGACCAGCTTCTGGCTGCCTTTAACGCAGATTCCACGCTACGCCCTCGCGATGTGATCGTAATGGTGCCGGACGTAAATGAATACGCACCCCATATTGAGGCAGTCTTCGACCAGATCGATAAATCTGATCCACGCTTCATCCCGTTCTCGATTGCCGACCAGGCAAAAAGTCACCAGGTACCAATGGCCTTCGCCCTGGAATTTCTGCTTGAGGTTGCGGAGTCTCGTCTTGCGGTAAGTGACCTTCTGGACCTGCTTGATGTACCTGCAGTTCGCCAACGCTTTGGCATTGAAACCGAAGATTTGCCGCTGCTGCATCAATGGATTGGGCAAACCAACATTCGCTGGGGCCTGAATGCTGAGCACCGTGAGCAATTCATCCATCAGCGGTTTGAGCAGAACACCTGGATGCATGGCCTAAAACGCATGTTGCTCGGTTATGCCACTGGGTGCGATCCGGCGGAGCGTGAAGACTATGACTGGCATGGCATTGAACCGCACGGCGAAGTCTCTGGCCTAGATGCTGCGCTGGTTGGTCCCCTCGCCCGCTTGCTGATCAAGTTGGAGAGCCTGGCTAAATCGTTCGCAATCCCCACTACCCCCGATGTGTGGAACGAGCGCATGCAGGCCCTGCTCCAGGATTTCTTCAGGTGTGATGTGCCAGAAGATTCCGCGATGCTCCTGCAATTGCAGTCCAGCCTGCAAGCCTGGGTAGACGCCTGCCGGGCAGCCGATCTCACAGAAGCAATCCCGCTGGCTGTCATTCGTGAACACTGGCTCGCTCAACTCAATCAAGCGAGTCTCGCCCAGCGTTTCATGGCCGGAAAACTAACCTTCGCCACGCTGATGCCAATGCGCGCAATTCCATTCCGCATGGTCTGCCTATTGGGAATGAACGATGGCGAATTTCCCCGTTCCCGTCCGCCGGTCGACTTTGATCTGATGGCTCGTGATATTCGTCCCGGTGATCGCTCACGCCGCGATGACGACCGTTATTTGTTCCTTGAAGCCCTGTTGTCTGCGCGTGAAAAGCTGCATATTAGCTGGGTTGGTCGTAGCATCCAGGACAACTCGGATCGTCCACCTTCTGTTCTGGTTAGTCAGCTGCGCGACCATATCGAAGCCTGCTGGCAACCGGTTGAGAACACCCAGGAAAAGAAGCTGCTTTCCGCACTGACTGTTGAACACAAGCTGCAGGCCTTCAATCGCGACTATTTCGGCAAAGATCCGGCCACATCTCCGCTATTTACTTATGCTCGAGAGTGGGAGCGCAAAGATCCAAGTTTAGAAATGGAAGTTGCCGCGGCTCAGGCCGAAACGCAATTGACACCGCCACTTTTCGACGCCCCGATTTCCTTGGGACAACTGATTGGCTTTCTCAAGGATCCGGTAAAGACCTTCTGCCGGGAGCGCCTAGGTGTCTATTACGAGAGTGAAGACCTGACAAGTGAGGACCAAGAACCCTTTTCCCTCGACGGACTCAGCCAATGGTCGCTGCAAGACCAGTTAATCCGGGCAAGACTGGACGCCGTCCTGAATAACAAGGACGAAAATGATGCCGTCCTTCGACAACTGGCACGCATTCGTCGTCGCGGAGAGCTTCCACTGGGCAAGATGGCTGATTTGCATGAATCGGCCCTTGTAGAGCCTTTGGACAAAATGTTTGAAGACTATGTGGCTGCAAAAGCAGATTGGCCGGTGCTACTCGAAGATCAGCCATTCGTGCATACACATCAAGTTGGCGATCAAATGATCGCGGTGCAGGGCCGGATCACCCAGCGTTACGCAACTGTCGACGCACGTTGCCGAATCGAACTCAACTCGAGCAACCTCGTTGAGAAGAACAAATACCGCCGCGACAAGCTTTTGGCCACCTGGGTTTTTCATCTGGCCTCACATCTGGATGGCGAGCCCATCTCGACTCAGGTTATCGGCAAGAACGGACAGGTTGTCATCAACCCCTTGGATCCCGAAATGGCCCTTCGTCATTTCAACACTCTCATTGAAGCCTACATCAAGGGACTACGAGCCCCTTTGCCGCTCGCCCCAAAAACAGGGTTTGCCTGGCTGGAGAAGCAAGGCTGTCCGTTCACCGGAGCGCTGTCCGATTGCAAACAGGAAGCGATCGGTGCGGCACGTGGCAAATACGAGGATGGCTACAAGTACGCAGGTGAAGCCAATCAAAGCGCATATCTACATCGGATATTTCCAACATTTGAAACACTCTGGTCGAACGGGCGCTTCACTCAGCTTTGCCACGACTTATATGGCCCGCTGATGAACTGTATCGGCAAATCCAAAGAAAAAAACTGATATTCAGCGAATAAATGAAGAACAAAATTACTGCACTCGCGCCTCTCTCCTTCCCCTTGTCTGGCAGCCATCTGATTGAAGCCAGTGCTGGGACCGGCAAGACGTTCACGATTGCCATGCTCTATGTGCGTCTGATTCTTGCGCACCAGGGCGAGTTTGCATTTTCTGGAGGGGCTCTTACGCCACCGGAAATTCTGGTTGTGACCTTCACGGATGCAGCCACAAAGGAACTACGTGATCGGATTCGCGCTCGACTGGCCGAGGCAGCGCGTTATTTCCGGGCAGACCCAACCAAAATTCTGCCACCCGAAGGCGCAGACCTCCTCCACATGCTGCGCAGCGAATACCCGAATAGCCAATGGTCAGCCTGCGCTCACAAGCTCGAGCTTGCGGCAGAGTGGATGGACGAGGCTGCTGTATCGACGATTCATGGCTGGTGTAACCGAATGCTCCGGGAGCATGCCTTTGACAGCCAGAGCCTTTTTACCCAGAACCTCGAAACGGATCAGAGTGAATTGCGCTCTGAAGTCGTGCGCGACTACTGGCGCATCTTTTTCTATCCGATGAAGATCGAGGAAATCGCCCAGGTAAAGGCTTACTGGGCAAGCCCGGACAAACTGGAAGATGTAGTGAAATCGTTGCTGGATCATGCCACGCAACTTCCGGACCCCAAGGATCCATCGGAGATCATTAGCCTATGCCTCGAAGAGAAAAAAGCGGCGCTGGAATCGCTCAAAATGCCTTGGGCAGCATGGGCCAGCGAGCTTCAAGACCTTTTAGACAAAGCCAAGGCCGCAGGACAGATCAATGGCCAGAAACTTCGTTCTGATAGGTATGGTAGCTGGTTGAGTAGCCTGCGAGACTGGGCAACCAATCCATCTGCGGAAACGGTGGAGATTGGCGCAGGTTGGCAACGCCTTACCCCAGAGGGTATTGCCGAGGCCTGGAAAACAGACTCCCCTCCAGATCATCCTGCATTTCACAATATTGCCAACCTCAAGAATGCGCTGAATAACCTGCCCGAACCCACGACCGCACTTCTGAGTCATGCCGCGCGCTGGATAGCGAAAGAATTCGAGTCAGCCCAGAAACGCCGGGCCCAGATTGGCTTCAATGATCTGCTCACCGGTCTCGATGCCGCGCTCAACGGACCGTATGGCGAGCGGCTGGCCGACACAATTCGTCAGCAATTTCCGGTGGCCCTGATCGACGAGTTTCAGGACACCGATCCGATTCAATATCGGATTTTCGAGCGTATCTATGAAATTTCCAAGAATCGTCAGGACTGCGCCCTCATCCTGATCGGCGACCCAAAGCAAGCAATCTATGCTTTCCGTGGTGCCGACATCTACACCTATCTTCAAGCCCGCACGGCGGTCAATGGGCGTCTCTATACATTGGACACTAACTTTCGCTCAACCCAGGCCATGGTGGATGCTACCAATCACTGTTTTGACCATATCGAGAATCAGAAAGGTTCTGCTGGTGCTTTCCTGTTCAGGAAAGACGATGACAACCCGGTTCCCTTCATGAAGGTTAAAGCCCATGGCCGCAAGGATAGTTTCCAGGTCGCAAATGAAGTTTTGCCCGCCATGACACTGGCTGTGCTCGCCAAGGATGGGGAACTCTCGAAAACGGATTACATCAACAGGATGTCAGATGTCTGTGCGACCCAGATCGTCGACTGGCTGAACTTGGGAGAAGTTGGCAAAGCTGGATTCACCGGCACTGATCAGTCATTCAAGGTCATCAAACCAGGCGACATCGCGATTTTGGTCAATAACGGCGCAGAAGCCACCAGTATTCGCCAAGCGCTTTCCACGCGCAGCATTCGCTCGGTTTACCTGTCTGACAAGGAGACCGTCTATGCCACACGGCAGGCCACCGAGGTCTATCGCTGGCTGGCGGCATGCGCCGAGCCGGACAATGATCGCCTCGTACGCGCAGCACTATCAACTCCATCACTCCAGCTTTCCTTCGCTGAACTTGATGCGCTAAACGTTGATGAGGAGGCCTGGGAGGCAAGAATCCTCCAATTCAAGGCTTATCGAGAGATATGGCAGAAACAGGGGTGCCTGCCCATGCTGCGCCGCATCCTCATTGACTTTGACTGCAACGACCATCTGCTCTCTCTGGAGGCCGATCCGACTGGCCAGAGCGGCGAACGCATTCTGACTGACATTCTCCATCTCGCCGAACTCCTGCAACAGGCCAGTTTCAAGCTGGAAGGGGAACATGCCCTGATCCGCTTCCTGGCCGAACAAATCTCCGATCCCGAGGGTGACTCGGATGGAAAGAAGCTGCGCCTGGAAAGCGATGCCGACCTAATTAAGGTTGTCACCATCCACAAATCCAAGGGTCTGGAATATCCGCTCGTTTTCCTGCCTTTCGTTTGCGCGACACGCCTGACCAAGGATAGTGACATTCCCCTCAAGTGGCACGACGACCAAGGTAAGTTGAGAATTTCCTTGGAAGCCAATCCTCAGGTACTGAGCCGGACAGACCAGGATCGCCTAGGCGAGGATTTACGCAAACTTTATGTTGCCCTGACTCGTGCTCGCTACCTGACCTGGCTGGGTCTTGCACCCCTCGACAAGAGTGAGCCCAGTGCCATTAGTCATGTTTTTGGCCTGAAGGGCGCTGATGCAAATCAGTATCACGCGGCGATCAAGTCCTTTGCTGATGGACAAACCTGCCTGTCCGTACAGGATGAACTGCCTGTTCATGCCGACAAGTTTCTTGGCAAAACCCAAACTAACGCGCTTGGCAAGGCCTGCCTTCCTGCCCGAGCGGTGAAGGAGAGTTGGTGGATTAGCAGCTATTCAGCCCTGCAAGTCGAAGGCCATGCGATCCCTGATTCTTCCACGTTGGACGATACGCCGCAGACCGAAAACCTCCTCGAGGGCCAGCGCGAAGTATTCACGCCTGTCAGAGCAGGACATCATCGAGCCATCGCTCCCATGCACCGTTTTCCCAAGGGGGCCGAGGCAGGTACGTTTTTGCATGATCTGATGGAATGGGCTGCTAACACAGGCTTTACCACGGTATTGTCCGACCCCACCGCATTGCGGGACATGATTGCCCGTCGCTGTAAGGTTCGCCGCTGGGAAGCCTGGGTCGATCCACTCTTCAACTGGGTGAAGCAATTGCTGACAAGTGAGCTACCTCTGGGTAGTGAATACCTTCGTCTGGATAGCCTGAAGGTTGCAAAGGCGGAAATGGAGTTCTGGTTTGAAGCCAGCCACCTCGACCTAGCCCATCTGGATGCCGCGGTGATTGACAATACGCTGGGTCGTCGCCCTCGCCCGCGCCTGAAGCCTGATGTGCTGAATGGGATGCTCAAGGGCTTCATGGATCTCGTCTTCCTGCATGAGGGTCGCTATTACATCGCTGACTACAAGTCGAACTGGCTTGGGGCAACGGACGAGGATTACACCGATTCGGCCATGGACGAAGCAATTCGCGCTCATCGATACGATCTTCAGTATGTAATTTATCTCTTGGCCCTGCACCGCCTCCTGAAGTCACGACTGTCCAATTACGACTATGACAGGCATGTCGGAGGGGCCGCCTATTTCTTCGTCCGTGGACTTGGCGCCTCGACTGCTGGCGTCCATTTCGAGCGGCCTTCCAAGGAGTTGATCGAAACGCTTGATGATATGTTTGCTGGCAAGACCGGGGGTGCAGCATGAATTCGCCGATGACCAATCCAATAGACATGCTTGATCTGCTGGAAAGCTGGGTCACCCGCGGCTGGTTGCGCGAAATCGATCTAGCCCTCGTTCGTTTCATTGTCGCGGAAGTGCCTGAAACTGCCCCTGCACTCATGCTGGCCGCTGCCTTGGTCAGTCATCAACTGGGACGCGGCCATGTCTGCCTGGACCTCGAGTCCACATTAAATGACCCCTACATAGTGCTATCACTGCCACCTGAACAAAACGAGACACCAGATCAGGAAGCAGTTTTGCAGCCCAAAGACCTCTTGGCTGGTTGGTCGACGAGCGACTGGATCACCTGCCTCATGAATCCAGAGCTTGTCAGCAACGCTGAAGGCAAGACACCTTTAGTGCTCACTGGCCATCGCCTATACCTTCGTCGCTACTGGCGATACGAGCGTCAAGTCGAGGCAGCGATTAACCAGAGGTTCGCAGAAAGCCAGAAAATCGTAGAACAATTGCCGGAGGCCGACCTCAAATCGACTTTGAGTGCCCTTTTCCCGCCTCCTGATTTGGGCAAAATAGATTGGCAGAAGATTTCTTGCGCGTTAGCGGCGCGAAGCGCCTTCAGTATCATTACTGGCGGGCCTGGGACCGGTAAGACGACCACAGTGGTACGTCTTCTGGCCCTGCTTCAGTCAATCGCTCTGAATAGGAACGCTGAGCGCCCCTTGCAGATCCGCTTGGCAGCCCCAACCGGCAAGGCAGCAGCTCGTCTCAAGGAGTCGATCTCTGGTGCTATCGATAAGTTGCCAGCGTTCGTTCAGGACAATCTCGCCCTGAAAGCGAGTATCCCAAACGAAGTCTGTACCCTGCACCGACTGCTCGGTACACGACCTGACTCCCGGATGTTCCGGCACGACGCCCGTAATCCCTTGCCACTGGATGTCTTGGTAATCGACGAAGGCTCGATGGTCGATCTGGAAATGATGGCAGCTATGCTGCTTGCCCTGCCAGCGCAAGCCCGTTTGATCGTTCTCGGCGACAAGGACCAGTTGTCGTCGGTCGAGGCAGGTTCAGTCCTTGGCGAATTGTGTCGACGTGCCCAACAAGGTCATTTCTTGCCGGAGACAGCACACTGGATCAAGGAAATGACTGGCAATAGTATCGACGATGCGCTTATCGATGCTGGTGGGCTTCCGCTTGACCAGCACATTGTAGTGCTGCGCGACAGCTATCGTTTCGACGCTTTCAGCGGTATTGGCCAACTGGCAAGTGCGGTCAACGCCGGGGATACAGAGAAAATTCATGCTGTCTGGGCCCATCGTTACACTGATCTGTTCCGCCACGACCTGCAAAATCTTGATGATGGTCGACTGGAGTCCATCCTGCTCGGCCTATCGAGTGATGAGAATACCTCTCAAGGTTTCGCCGGGTACCTCGGAGTTGTTAGTAATGAGCGTCCAGAGATTGATGCCGACAAGACGAATTTCGATATTTGGGCGGCTAATGTTCTGAGGACCCATGGCAAATTCCAGCTCCTTTGCGCACTGCGTAACGGTCCATTCGGTGTTAGCGGCATGAACCAACGCATCGAGACTATTCTGAAAAAACACAAACTAATCCGGCCGACGGGCGCATGGTATGAGGGGCGCCCGGTGATGGTGACCAGAAATGACTATCGGCTTGGTCTCATGAACGGCGATATCGGAATTGCGTTGTCTTACCCAGTCCGCAGCAAAACCTCCGGAAAGCTTGAGTGGAGCACCCGGGTCGCTTTCCCGAAAGGAGACGGCAACAATGGGATCCATTGGGTTTTGCCCAGCCGTCTTTTGTCGACTGAAACGGTCTTCGCGCTGACGGTCCACAAGTCCCAAGGCTCGGAATTTGAGCATTGCGCCCTGCTCCTGCCGCCCGAGCGAAACCCGATCCTGACTAGAGAGTTGGTCTACACCGGCATTACCCGTGGCAAATCGTGGTTCTCAATCATCTGTATCGGAAACAACCGAATTATTGATGAAGCTTCCGCCAGAACTGTTCAGCGTTCCGGTGGATTATTTTCATGATCCGATTTTGGTTGGAAGCATGACGCACTCCTGAATAGCCCAAACGAACACGGCTACCCCTGTTGCTTAATTGTGCTGCGCAAACCAAGGACTTTTACTAATACGCACTTACCACGAAGACGGCGGTGGCACTCAAGCGGCGGACAAATCAAGTCTCAATTTCTACAAGGCTTGCTCTGTAATGCGAGTCAACCGACGTCTTCCATTTCAAGTGTTGCCGTAAGAATCACCATATTTTTCTCAATGTCGATTTCCAATTTGATGACCCGACCAGGGTGTTCATCAAATTGCATCCCCCAAGCGGTTGAAGATAGTTTTGAACATAGTCGATTGACATCTTCAAGCTCAACTTTACCTTCAGCTATTGCATTCTTCTGGCGCAGGTTTGTGAACTTCACCTTGACCGTGTAATTACCGCTGTGGCATTCCCCTAGCCACTCCAGATACTCAATCATCGATCCTCTCTCTTTCCATCGTTGGACAGCATTTTTTGGAGCTCATTGCCCCCCGGTTCTTTGGGTAACGAAGCGCATCACACCGCCAATTGGCATCGATTCCCTTAGCCTTCTCGAAACCAGCTCATTTGCCGCCAATTCCGCTTGGTCGGACGCCCCTTCTGTTCTGGCGCTGACACGACGCCTGTTTGCGCACCTCTTTGGCTTGGTTGCGCTTTCCCAAACTATCCAGAATCTCATGATAGAGCAACCAGGCTTCTGTAGCATGCGAGCGCTGATCGTTGACGCCTTGCACAACCACCTCCTAATCCTAATCGCCGGCGTGGATTTGGAGACGGATTTCGAGCGCCGCCTGATCCTGATTCGTGAGTCGTTTACCTGGAGTGAACTTGGCTATACCAAGAACGATGCCTCGCAGCGTGATGTGCAGATGTCGGGACCGGTAATACGAAGCGCTGGTGTCACAATTTGCAGCGACCGTGAGAGTATCGACAGAACGATGTCCAAGAAGGCGTGTGACCGAGTCGAGCACTAAGGGATTATTCTAGCCGGCGCGAGTAATCGCCTGTAACTCTCCGATGCGGCCTCAAGCCTAGCCATGAGGCCGCACAAGACATTGCGTACACGCCATTGTTAAGCTGCCACGATTGCGAGCAATCTTCCTTTTGATGGAAGCGCTTCAAAAGGGCGCAGCATGTCAATGACCGGCTCGAAAGAGACACGTACCGAATCGCGCAGTCGGAACTCCTGATTCAAGCTGTCAACGAAACCTTTGCCGATCGCGCGAAGTGCAATGGTTTTCGCACCCTCGTTCGCTTTCACCACCACAACCCCGGGGTCCGAATCGAGCCCCGCGAGCTCTCCAACCACATCACTAATCTTTCCGCCATGTTTGGTAGTTTGGAGCATGCCGCTTCCAGGAAGTGCCAGTGGCTGACCGTCAACAATCAAGATCGCACCACACCTTGTGAGAACACGACTCAGATCCAACACTGCACGAAGCGCATTTAGGTACGACTGATCAGGATGGATCCCCTTCGAAAACCAGGCATGAGAGAACTTTTCCGCTGGCATTTGCGCTAACTGCGTAATCAGCTTCAGTTCATCCCCTGCGCGCCGAACCGAAGCATGAAGCCCACTCAAAAAACCAATTCGGTCGGCCGTGGAACGGGAATTTGTCCCACACACGATAATTTCCGATTCGGTTTCAGACAGCCGCAGCATCGAATACGACGTGCCAACGCCGAATTCACGCAGCATTTTTGCAATCTTTGTAAGTATGGGTGCAATCACGTGTTGGATTGCACTCCTCTCGAGATAGATGGAGTCTCCGAAAATTCCTCCTGAAAGCGCCAAACCGATTTTTACTATGGGCTCTGGTGCATACTCGAGCCCCATAAACATGCTTGCCTCTGTGCGCGTCCCTTGTATTCCAGCGATTCCTTCGCATGGTTTCTTAAGATGTGAGCGAATCGGTTCTTTGCCGAGTTCGCGACTGGTGTATTGATGTGATGCGTTTCCTTCCATGGTTAATTCTCCAAAAATTGGCGCAACGCGCCCTAGCCGCACTAGCGGCACTAGAGTTAGATTGAGAGTTGGTGCAGTGCAAAACCGCCACGAAAAACATGGGCGAGTTCATGCCAGGGGAATTACTTTGGCGAGAAGTCTTCTGCACGGATTGCAGGAAAAGTCGTCACGCTCCGTGACAACAGACTACAGAACCTAGAGAGTACGGCGAGCGGGAACTCAAGGAGTAAGGCAGCCTTCGTAGGCACCTGAGACCGAGCATAAAGCCCGATAGAGCGAGTTTCACATTGCTGACGGAAACCCGTAACCGCCGTGGATCACACCCTACAAGGGACCGAGCGGTTTGTCAACCACAGACTTCGTGAGCCTAGGTATTCAAGGCCTCATGCGGACGGACTTAGCCGTTGAGAATTCCGCTGAAACCCACCCCCAATTATCTTCTAAAGTCGGCCTAACGCTCTACTCAATACCTGCGACTGGTCACAATACAATTTCTGAAATAAGACGTGGCGCTGGATTGCCCGGTGCATGTATTTGAGACGCCAAACCAATTTTTCACTTGGGGAGCTTCCTCCAAGCGAAGCGCGGAAAATGGCGGTATGGTTGGCATTGTAGCTATAGCAATCTCCTTGACCGTTTGCTTCATGGGCGCTCGACGCCGCAGGATAGTTATGGGCTACAATGTAGCTCAATTGTAAGGAGGAATGAATCATGACTACCAATGCTGTTGTCCGTGCGCGCATCGACGAGCACATAAAGGAAGAGGCTAGCGCCGTTCTTGCGGCAATGGGGCTGACCGTCTCTGACGCCTTCCGCATCATGCTGACCCGCGTCGCCCGCGAGAAGGCACTGCCTTTCGAACCTTTGATTCCTAACGAAACAACCATCGCGGCCATGCGCGAGGCACGCACCGGCAACCTCAAGAGCTTCGACAGTGTTGGGGCGTTGATGGCGGATCTGCATGCGGAAGATTGACCCGACCGGCCAATTCAGACGCGACTACAAACGCGAGACTAAGGGCCAGCACCGAGCAACGCTCGATACTGAATTGGAGCCGGTCTTGGAAGCTCTGGCAAGCGATCAGCCGCTAGAACCTCGGCACCGAGACCATGCGCTTACGGGAGAGTGGAAGGATCATCGGGATTGTCATGTCAAGCCTGACTTGGTTCTGATCTATCGAAAGCCAGACGACACGACGTTGCAACTCGTTCGACTTGGCTCGCACAGTGAGCTTGGTCTGTAGCAACCAAGCCACTGGCTACTATTATTCGGAAATCGTGGCCGACTTCGAATCGGAAGGGGTGGCGGACTTCGAGCGTAATCAGTGGCAGGGTTTGCGTCAAAATGGGTGACTTCTTTGGGGGGAATACGCAACCGTAAGTCGGTAGCATTCTTCGATCATTAGCCATCATGTGAACTCGCCAGTTCAAAATCTAATTCAACAAGACAAAGATAGCAGTACTGATGGACCGCTTTCATCGGACAGGAAGCTGGTTTAATGTCACTGTCTACGCTCCTCTTGATAAGAAATGCGGGCACAACGGATTCCGTCTCCTTGACTCCGCCAAGGTAGGTTGGACTGATCGGTTGAATTGCATTACTTGGAATGCCAATCTCCATCAGGCGCTCGCGAAATATTTTTCGCTTGCGTTCGGAGACCATCGGTACAGCGACGACAATCCGCTCCTCTTCGTATCCGATGTGTCTCAAGAAACACCAGAAATCCCTGAAATCGCGCGGGTCGTCGCAAACCAGACCGCGAACCGAGGGGCGATACGATCGAGACCACACCAAGAGGCCGTCGCGCACCACAGGATCATCCAAATTGCGCAACGCAAACCTGAAGCGCTCCAGTGCGTCGCCACCGCGCCCTGCCCTGGGCGTGTTCGGAACCGGCTTGTTCTTCGACTTTGCCGGTGCAGAACCAACGGGCGCCCAGCCATCTACGACGCCCTTCAAGCAGTACGCATCGTATTTACAGCTAGCTCCAAGCCGTCTGGCAGAATCGATCAGTCGCCCAACTTGCACCGCCGTCAATAAAGTGATGTCGGCGATTTTTTCTACAGCGAATCCCTGTGACGCCGCCGCAAGAACACTGTGAATTTGTTCGATACTGGGATGTGGATGCACCCAGTCAGGGACAAACGCTTCCATGTGCTGAATATCAATGGATGCCACTCCATGTGGAACTGAACCCCTGGTCAGTAGCTGGCGACAAAGAACCGATGGTTCGGTGACATCGATGCCCTCATGCATTAGTTTCCGCAGGCGTGCATCGCTAAAACCTGATAGTGCTGCCGGCCGTGCGTATTTATTGATCGGCTGTCCCTGCTTTCTTTTTCCATCGACATCACCAATGGAGACAGGCGCCGTAGTTCTGAGATTTTCGGCAAGGGAAATATCGAGGCAATTAACGTATGTCGAGAGAAGCATGCTCGGTGAACCATGCCCGGTTTCCGCGCAGATCGCATGCATGATGCGCCTGGACGGATCGGGATGCCCCAGGAGTTCCAGGCGCAGGCGCGACCCCGGATCGTCCACACCGCAAAAATACGCTGACACCTCTGCGGCAACATGAGAGTCGGCAGGAAGATCGAACTGGCTTAATACACAATACGATCCCATCGAGTGCCGCAAGTGGTGAGGACGAACCATAGCCCGCCCGGTCGCCCACCTCAGCAAGGCACCAAGACTCCGCTCCATGTTCCTGCGAAGATCCAACAGGTACGGGTTCGCAGTTGATCCAAATAGCGCCGCCTCAGCAACATCACCACATAGCTGCCGCCGGCTCTCCAGCATCCGTACAATGAACTCACGCTCCTCGTCCGTGATACGCCAGCCAAGATAAATCTGCCGACGACCGTTCGGAGTTTTCGGTCTGCCGTAGCGATTGCCGCGAATCAAAAGGATGAACGTATCGCCGTCCAGGACGAAATCGTCGAGGGTGAGGCGGAAGGCTTCCCCCATACGCAGTCCTGCACGATACATGAGCAAGAGGAGCGCCTTGAGCTTGAACGCGTCCTGCACTCCGGCATCTATATGTGGCTGAAGCTCATCCATTGCCAACGCGTATTCGTACGGCGTCACGATATTTGCATCGACGTAGCCGCTGTCAGTGTCGATCAGAGGCTCGATTTCATACCAGTCGACCTCCAGGCAACCGTAACGTGCAACGCAGAAGGTATGAAACTGACGCAAAACCCTTGCGCGCTTGATGCGAGTATTCTCAGAACGAGAATCGAGTGACTGGGAGTAAAGATCCTCGAGTGCATCGTCAACAAGTTCGGCGATGTTTTCATCCAGAAAGAACTCGAGCAAGGGATAGGCGATAGACCAATAATAGGTTGCAATCGACGATGCCTGAAGCCGCTTTCCGGAAGCGCCGCCCTGCTCGATCAGGTGTGTAATCCAATCCGCAATGGCTTGCAGAATCAGCGGGGCTTGATTCAGTCGCTCCTCCAAGTCAGCCAATTCCTTCCGCGCTCGTTGCAGCTTAAAAGCGTAGTGCTTGGCATCCTTTCCTCCAGCTACAGAGTCAGAGTGAGCGGACCTTAGAATCTGTCCGATGCGGCGCATCAATTTGCGTGCCTTAACGAATCCAAGTGTTCGGTGCTGAGGCTTCAAAATCTCGACTTGAACAGGCTCAGTTGGCCGAGCAACCTCCCCCGCTTCGGCAGGCCGAATACCGATCAACATGCGCAGGAAATCCGGGCGCGACATTGAAGCCGAAGAAATGCGCCCCTCACACCAGGCTGCATGGACCCCGGGAAGACGGAACCTCCAGTATGGAACGAAGGCTCGACAGCATTCCTCCACGCTGCGAACCGGTTCGATCGGCAGACCGGCATGTTTTCTTGCCAAGTCAATGGTGCGGCACAACCCATCTTTCACTGCGTCAGGCGACATATACCTTTGCGGTAAAAGCAGTCCGTACTTTGCACGCGCCGCCATCACAAGACAGGTCGTTATTGGATCCAGCGGGCGCCGGAACAACACCCCCTCACCAGCGGAACCTTTTGGTCTGCCATGGAACTCGACCCAAAAGAAACCGGCTTCTGAGAACCCGGTACTGAAACAGGCATGGAGCGCGGGCATCAGGGTCTTGGAATCAGTGAACGCCGAGAAGGCGACCAGGGAAAACGAAATCCGGTCGAGATAGTCTTCAAACATTTGCGCTTCGTTAAGCGCGATCCCGTCCAGGAACCCCTGCCGCAGCGCCTCTGCCTGGCGGATTCGCCAAGCGGCATCCGGCAAGAAGGCCGGTGTCTCCTGATGTTGTGCGGCGATCCCCGGTAAATTTCGCAACCGGAACAATCCGGTCTTTTGCCCCCGCTTGAGTATCTTGCGCAACAGATTAAGGCGTTCCGCAACCAGGAAGGGATGGTCGCTCGACATGCGAACAATTTTTTCGCGAATCAGCTCGACCGCTCCGTCGTTCAGTCCGTTCTGCTTACCCAAATCCGCCTTGGTCGCCGCGATCGCCTCCAAAACGACGCTAACGTTGGAAACGCTGGCCACTTTCTGTGCCGTCATCACGGGGCCAGGTAGATAGAAGTTCGTGAGCGCGGCTGCGGCCTTGCGCTCAAAATGGTCGGGCGTCCGCAACCGCCCCCCCAAACCCAATTCGACAACCCACCCGTAGTCACGAAGAATCTGATCAACGACCTGAGCGGAAATTTTTATGGTTCCCTCAGGCACCAGGGGCGATACCGGCGAATACGGCTGTTGCCCTGTAGAAATGTGGCCAGACCTGTAGTGGTTATATTCGGCGGACAGATTGTTGGCTCGAGTGTCCGTTTCGAGCCGGTGACGGGCTGCATGCCATGGCAGCGGCCAGACATCGCCGACGGTCTCGCGCAATACCTCGTGCGACAAGGCCCGGTAATGTTGCAGGTTCTCGTCCAGCAGGAAGAGCATCGGGAGTGCGTCGTTACCCGGGTTGCTTTGGCAGAGGCTCCTGATACTGGCGGCAAGTCCTGGATTGAAACGTGAGACACGAGAGGCCAGATATTCAAGATGATCAAGATACGCATCGATCTGGGCAGCCGCAATTTCAGGAAGCGGTACGGAGCGCACGCTATTTGCCGTGCCAACGATTTTGTCCGCGACCATCAGGTTCAGGCATTCAAGATCAAGCGTCCATCGGACGATAGAGTACTCGCGGGCCCGTCGATGCCCGGTTGAAAAAATTGCCATAGCCAGTGTGTAGACCGCCAACGCATTGTGCAGTTGAGCAAGCGTGGCAGGCTGGCGAATTTCCTCATATTCGGCGCGCGCATTTGCGAGCCGTTGGCGCAGTGACTCAACCAATCTCTTTATTGCCGCTTCAGTTGGTTGCAAACGCGAACCAAAATGGGCGTCAGCTTGAATGGCTTCCGAAGTCGCAATCGGCCATCCAACCGACTCCATGCGCTGTGTATGCGCAAGAACACCCTCTTTACTGGGAAATGCGTAGTAATACAGCGGGCTGTAAGGAGCGTACTCAACGGTTCCTTGCAAACCGCTTGCAAAGGTATCGTCTGCGGTAGTTCGGACTGCGTAATCGAATCCGTGTGCCCGAACCCGCGCAGGCGACGTCCTGTTAGACCCGCCCCTCAGGGAAGCACAAAACTCCAGGAGCATGCGTTCCATGTCATTGGGTGAACACCCCAAACAGTCACCCAGTAGTAAGGGGTACCCCGCGCCCACCGGAAATGCATCGCAGATTTCTTCTGGGATTGGCAGGAAAATCCAGTCGGTGTTTGGTACCAGGCTGGCTACCTGTTCGGGGGTTGGCATGAAGCGGCCGGGTAACGCTGGCCAACTATGCCACCAACCCTTTCGCCCAAGATCGATGACGTGCTCGCACATGAACGTATCGAGCATTTCCGGATCAAGGTTCTCAACGACGACGAAATCAGCGATTGTCTCGGTTCGCTGAGAGGTAATGAACACCAAGCTTGAGACGAGTGCCGCAAGTCTCAAGTGCCGGTCTGGACTGCCCGATAGTTGCATACGTGCAGCCAAGACAAAATCCGCAGCCTCCTTTTCGTTCAGTGCGCGCCAACGATTTGGAAGGAACTGATTGTCACGACAGGTGCGCTGAGCAGCGTGAATAGCCAACTGCGACAATCGATGCTCAGGAAGGCTGTTTGCGTCCCTGACCGACGCCGAACCTGTCTCAACGAACTCAACAATATCTGGTGGGTCGAAATCGTCCGAGTCGCTTTGTTCCTCACCCGTTAGCTCAAAGCGAACTCGGTGTGTCTGCCCTTTACTTTCGGCATCTTCATCATCAAAAGCATGATGATCAACCCGATTGATCGTTGGCTTTCTCGAACGCTGCCTCCACGACTCCCCTAACGCGATCAGCGCGCCGATAAATTCACGCTGACTTTGAGAGAGCGCCTGAAATCGGCGATCCATGCGATCCAGCCGCTGAAGTTCTAAAACAAAATTATCGTTGGCTACAGGAAGAAGAGCTCGAACGGGATACCACGTTTCGTTACTTAGAAGCTTCCGTAACCCATCGGCAACTTGGACTTCCTTGGGCGTCGGAGGGCGACTGGTCTGGATTCCAAGACGCGCCAATAGCAGCAACCCGAGACAAAGAAAAACGGGCTCACGAAATTCCTCAGGCAGCCCATCAGTACTTTCAACATAGGCAGCATACAGAGGACGATCCTTGAATTTTCCGAACGTTGTGTTTGCGACCCCATCTCGACCTGAGTCGCTCAAGGTTGCAATTTTCCCGATCCCAACGCGACAAATATACCTGTTGATGGCGTCAAGAACAGGAATTACCTTTACTAGTGGAGCAGGCAGTAGCGAAGGCAAGTGCCGGTTGATGGCGAGCAGTGATCGATATAGATTTACAAGGAGCGTATCGAAGCCGGAGTAGTCATCAAGCGGATCCAGGCGGGAAATGATGTAAGCTAAAAGCTGGGTCTGAAAACCTGCATCAGCAAGTCGGCGAATCGGAGTCACAAAAATCTTTGTCCGTAGGTCATTTTCTGAAATCAATCATAACTTCGTGATTTGTTCCAGGTCAACAAACTAAAAGTATCTACAGTGACACTAAAGTAACAAATTGAACATTTGCATTTTATTGATTTCTATGAATAATTTAATTTTTAACGCAAATTTAAGTGACTTACGATGCGTTCAATGTAAATCAATGCAAACGATTTGTGACGCTCTGTTAATCCGTAGGTCCCTGGTTCGAGCCCAGGTCGGGGAGCCAAAAGCTTCAA
>ERZ795055.308-NODE-308-length-51434-cov-7.455848_pt1 | contig 51434 bp, 39 predicted proteins | sample MGYA00375139_ERZ795055 | MGnify/ENA primary metagenome ERZ795055 (study PRJEB30184, sample SAMN05720283) | anaerobic digester metagenome | isolation source: active sludge of municipal wastewater-treating anaerobic digesters | place: USA | collected 2015-01-23 ... | reverse complement strand
GCGAGGACAGCCTGTGGCGCCATGTCGCCTCGAAGCTGATGAACCGGCTGCGCGAACGGATCACCCACATCAAGATGACTGACCAGGGCTGCATGTTGCGCGCTTATAGCCAGTCCATCGTCAAGGCGATTGTGGCGACACGCGAGGTCAGCACCTACATCCCGGCGCTGGCCTACACCTTCGCCGCCCATCCGACCGAGGTCACGGTCGCCCACGCCGAGCGCGCCGCCGGCGAGTCGAAATATCCACTGTACAAGCTGATCCGGCTAAACTTCGATCTGGTCACCGGCTTTTCGCTGGCGCCGTTACAGATGTTTTCGCTGGTCGGGATCGCCCTGTCGCTGGCCTCGGCGGCATTTGTGGTTTATCTGGCCATTCGCCGACTGATCATTGGCCCGGAAGCGGAAGGGTTGTTCACTTTGTTTGGCATCAACTTCCTGTTGATGGGCATTCTGCTGTTCGGCATCGGCCTGCTGGGCGAGTACGTCGGCCGTATCTATCAACAAGTGCGCCAGCGTCCACGTTTCACCATCCAGGCGATTCTGGAGCAACGCGAAGAGGGAGAATGAAGCGATGACCCGCGCTGTCGTGTTCGCTTATCACAATGTCGGCGTGCGTTGTCTCAAAACGCTGCTCGCATACAGGGTCCAAGTGGCTCTGGTCGTGACCCATGCCGATAATCCGAACGAACAAATCTGGTTCGATAGCGTCGCCGCCACTGCTGTTGATTACGGCATTCCGGTGATCGCGCCTGAGAATCCCAACGCCCCGGAGGAGTTGCGGCGCATCCGCGAACTGGCGCCCGATTTCCTGTTCTCGTTCTATTACCGGCAACTGTTGACGCCGGAGCTGCTGGCCATTGCGCCGTGCGGTGCGCTCAACATGCACGGTTCGCTGCTGCCAAAATACCGTGGCCGGGTGCCGATCAACTGGGCGATCATTCATGGCGAGACCGAAACCGGGGCGACGCTGCATTACATGGAGGCGAAACCGGATGCCGGCGACATTGTGGCCCAGACCGCCGTGCCCATCCTGCCCGACGACACCGCGCGGGAAGTGTTCGATAAAGTCACCGTCGCCGCTGAAATGACCTTGCATCAGGTGTTACCGGCTCTGATTGCCGGCAATGCGCCGCGCATCGCGCAAAACCCACGCCAGGGCAGTTACTTTTCCGGTCGCAAGCCCGAAGACGGACGCATTGACTGGTCTGGATCGGCAGTGGGTGTTCACAACCTGGTGCGGGCGGTCGCCCCGCCCTATCCCGGCGCATTTACCACCGTGGCTGGCCAGCCAGCGCGCGTTCTGCGAACGCGGGTAATGGTGGCGAACGCGATCCGGATCCCCGAACCCTTCCTTGAACTGGTTGGCGCCCGGCTGGTCGCCCGTTGCGCCGGCGGCGGCGCGCTGCACGTTCTTGCGCTGGAACTGGCCGGTGAACTCGTAACACCAGCGACCTTGATCGAACGGCTTGGGCCGGGTCCCTGGCGGCTTGGCGCCTGAAACGGCTGACGACGCCATCCTTCCACTCCGTTTTCCGCACATTTCTGGAATCACCCGTCCGTGACAAGAATTCTTATTCTCGGCGTCAACGGTTTCATCGGCCATCATCTGTCCCAGCGCATCCTGGCGGATACCGACTGGGAAATTTACGGGATGGACATGCAGGAGGATCGCATCCATGACCTGGTGGGCTACCCGCGTTTTCACTTCTTCGAGGGCGACATCACCATCAACCGGGAGTGGATCGAATACCACGTCAAAAAATGCGATGTGGCGCTGCCGCTGGTCGCCATCGCCACGCCGGCCACTTATGTGCGCGAACCGCTGCGGGTGTTCGAACTTGACTTCGAGGCCAACCTGCCTATCGTGCGGTCTTGTGTCAAGTACCGGAAGCGGCTGGTATTTCCTTCAACTTCCGAAGTTTATGGCATGTGCGCCGACGCGGAGTTCGATCCTGCAAATTCACCGCTGATCTACGGGCCGATCAACAAGCCGCGCTGGATTTACGCCTGCGCCAAGCAGATGATGGACCGGGTCATCTGGGCCTACGGGATGGAGCAGGGGCTGGACTTCACGCTGTTCCGCCCCTTCAACTGGATCGGAGCCGGCCTCGATTCGATCAACACGCCCAAGGAAGGCAGTTCGCGGGTGATCACCCAGTTCCTGGGCCAGATCGCGCGGGGCGAGCCGATCAAGCTGGTGGATGGCGGGGCGCAGCGGCGGTCGTTCACCTACATTGACGACGGGATCAACGCGCTGCTCAAGATCATCGCCAATGAGCGGGGCGTCGCCAGCGGCCAGATTTACAACATCGGCAATCCGCGCAACAACCTGTCGGTGCGCGAGTTGGCGACCCGGATGCTGGAACTGGCGGCGGAGTACCCGGAATACCGGGACAATGCCGCCAGGGTGCAAGTGCTTGAAACCACCTCAGCGGACTACTACGGCCCAGGCTATCAGGATATGCAGCAACGGGTGCCGAAGATCGAAAACACCTGCGCTGATCTCGACTGGGAGCCGAAAGTGACGATGGATGACGCCCTGCGGCGCATTTTCGAGGCCTACCGGGCCCACATCGCTGACGCCAGCACTCTCGTTGATTGAACCAGGATGGCCACCCCCCTGCTGGTCCTCAAGGTTGACGTTGATACTCTGCGGGGAACGCTGGAAGGTGCGCCGCGTCTGGTCGAACTGCTTCAACGTCATCAAACGGATGCGACCTTCCTGTTCAGTCTCGGTCCCGACCACACCGGCTGGGCGATCCGGCGGGTATTCCGACGCGGCTTTCTCGGCAAGGTCAAGCGCACCTCGGTCATCGAACACTACGGGCTGAAAACGCTGCTCTACGGAACGCTGCTGCCGGGGCCGGACATTGGCCGGCGCGCAGGCGATATGATGCGGCGAATTCATGCCGCCGGCTTCGAGACCGGCATTCACTGTTGGGACCACGTGTATTGGCAGGATCAGGTTGCCGGGGCCGACCGCGAATGGACGGTTCGCCAGATGCGCCAGGCAGTGGAACGGTACGCCGAGATTTTCGGCGCAGCGGCGACCGTGCACGGCGCGGCGGGCTGGCAGATGAACAGTCACGCGCTGCGCCTTACTGCGGAACTGGGTTTTACCTGCTGCTCCGACTCGCGTGGAACTCATCCGTTCCTGCCGGTGGTGGATGGCGCAACGATCCGTTGCCCGCAGTTCCCGACCACGCTGCCAACGCTGGATGAACTGATCGGCCTGGACGGCATCACGCCGGCCAATGTCGCTGATCGTCTGCTGGCGCTGACGGCGTCAGCACCGGCGACTGGACATGTCTTCACCCTGCACGCCGAACTCGAAGGCATGAAATTCCTGCCCATCCTGGATCGGTTGCTCACAGGCTGGCGGGCGCAGGGTTATCGCCTTGGCGCGTTGCGGACGCTGGCCGATGAAATGACGCTGGGCGCCTTGCCACGGCATGAGGTGGCTTACGGGACCGTGCCCGGCCGCACCGGAACCTTGCTGATCCAGAGACCCGCCACCCTAGTGGGCCACTAAATCCATTGTTAATTCCCCGTTCCTTGTTTTCCGTGCCTTCCGTGTTTTCCGTGGACCCATGAACACTATCCAGCCATTCCCCGCAGCCAAATTTCTTATCGGCCTGTTAACGTTGACCATAACGGCAGTGCTCGCGCTCTTCATCGCCCTGTCATTTTTCAACTATCCATCCGCCGATGATTTCTGCTATGCCGCCAAAGCAAAACAACTGGGTTTTATCGGGGCACAGGCGTTCTGGTACGAACACTGGTCGGGCCGTTACACCCTGAGCTTTACATACACTGTATTTTCCCTGGCAGGAGATATCTTTAAAAACTACCGATTTCCGCCCATTATTCTTCTCGTATCAACCTGGCTGGGATTTTGCTTTCTGACTGCAAAAATATCCCAAGGACATCTCTCAAAATTTCTTGTATTTATTATCGGAGGGATATGTGCTGTATTGTTTATCTCCGGCGCTCCAAATGTTGCCCAGACCTTCTATTGGCCCGGTGGAAGCTTTACTTACCAGATACCCAATGTTCTGCTGATTTTTCTTTTAGGATTACTGATCTGGCGTGAAACCACCGCGATGAGCAAGAGTAAGCGGATACTGATTTTTTTCCTTGCCAGCCTGCTCATTATTATCATCGTCGGCGCGAATGAAATCTCCCTGTTATTGACTGGCTCGATTTTGTCTGGCGGCGCTGTCTACGCCCTGTGGATGCAGCGGGAATCGCGCATGTTCTGGGCAGGACTGTTGTTGATCGCGCTCGGATTCACGCTCATCAGCATATCGGCGCCGGGCAATTATGAGCGCTACGCCACCCTCGATCAGGTGACTCAACTGCGGCTTACGCCGGTATTAGCCTCACTTCTTTATCCACCGTGGGTAATACTGCGGTTGCTGTACTGGCTTTCCAACCTGGGAGTATGGGCATCGGCCCTGATCCTGCTGGTTATTACCTTTCCTGTCGCCAAAAACTGGCTCTATTCCGATGGAAACTTCAAACGTTCATTTCTAATCATTCCAGTTTTATGGATCATCATGACTTTTGTTCTCAATGGAATTGGTTTTTTGATCAACCACTATCCACTGCCGGATCGAGCCGAGAGCGTCGTTTGGTTGCTTTTTCTACTTGGCTGGTATCCTTCTTTTATCATCCTGGCGCATTTTACCGTAGGTCGAAAAATCCCGTTTGATGATCGTCGTCTCATTCCACCCGCGATCGTACTGCTCATCATCAGTTTGCTGGGATCACCCAATATCTTCGAGGCGTACAAGGATGTCTATCGGGGCTACCGCTACGCCCAGGAGTTGCAGGATCGGTTTGATACGATCCGGGCTGCCAAAAATCGGGGAGAGACGGAAATCATTGTACATAGCATCTCTAAACCGCCGTTGACCCTATTCGCAGCTTATCTTGAAACTAATCCACATGACATGAGAAATCAGTGCATGAGCGAATATTTCGAGGTCAAGTCCATCAAACTAGGTTCCCCTGCCAAATAAATTTGTCCCCGATTGAAGTCACGCGATTAACCATAAATTCCAATTATTGTATAACATTAGAATTTTATGGTTTTCTAGGGTGGCAGGATGAGTGGGCGCGGGACCAGAGCGGGGGGTAAATAGTTATCCTTGAGCAGTTATTCAACCGACCCGGGCCAGTCAACCGGGGCCGTGGGCCAGTTTCAGGCCGATAATGCCGGCGATGATCAAGCTGACTGAAACCAGCCGCAGAGTGCTGACCGAATCCCCATAAAGCATAACGCTGACGACGATTGCGCAGACTCCTCCGCCCACGATCTGTCTCAGCACCTTCGCCTACCGTATCCCGTCAGCCCCGCTACAAAAAGATGTATGATTACGCACATAACAACCCCCGAGGAGATTCCCTTCATGTCCGCGGTCGTCAGCCAGTTCAAATCCCCCATGCCCGGCGTTGACAAGGTCAAGCCCAAACACAAGATCCGTTTCGTCACCGCCGCCAGTCTATTCGATGGTCACGACGCCTCCATTAACATCATGCGCCGCATCCTCCAAGCCAGCGGCGCGGAAGTCATCCATCTGGGACATAACCGCTCGGTGGAGGAAATCGTCAACGCCGCGCTGCAGGAGGATGCGCAGGGCATCGCCGTGAGTTCCTATCAGGGCGGTCATGTCGAGTTCTTCAAGTACATGATTGATCTGCTGCGCGAGCGGGGCGGCGACAACATCAAGGTGTTCGGCGGCGGCGGCGGGGTGATCGTGCCCGAGGAAATCCGCGAGCTGCACGACTACGGCGTGACTCGCATCTTCTCGCCGGAAGACGGCCAGGCCATGGGCTTGCAGGGCATGATTGACCACATGCTGGCGATCTGCGATACCGATCCCAGCGAGTACGCGCCCAAGACCCTGGACGAGATCAAGGCCGGCGACTGGCGGGCGCTGTCCCGGTTGATCACCGCGCTGGAAAACCACGCCGTCGGGTCCCAACTGCGCCAGCAAATCCTCACCGAGGCCAAAACCTGCGCCGTGCCCGTGCTCGGCATCACGGGCACCGGCGGTTCGGGCAAATCGTCGCTGACCGACGAGCTGGTGCGGCGCTTCCGGCTGGATCAGGACGACCGGCTGAAAATCGCCGTCGTCGCCGCCGACCCGTCGCGGCGCAAGACCGGCGGCGCGCTGCTGGGCGACCGCATCCGCATGAACGCTATCGCCGGCCCCAATCTGTACATGCGCTCGCTGGCGACCCGAGCCGCCGGCAGCGAAGTCCCGGAAACCCTGGGCGACATTCTGGCCGCTTGCAAGCTGGCCGGCTTCGACCTGCTGATCGTCGAAACCTCCGGCATCGGCCAGGGCGACGCCGCCATCGTGCCGCTGGTGGACCGGTCGCTGTACGTCATGACCCCGGAATTCGGCGCGGCGTCGCAGTTGGAAAAGATCGACATGCTGGATTTCGCCGATGCGGTGGCGATCAACAAATTCGACCGCAAAGGCGCCGAGGACGCGCTGCGCGACGTGCGCAAGCAGGTGCAGCGCAATCACAAGGCCTTCAGTCAGTCGCCCGAGGAGATGCTGGTCTACGGCACCATCGCCGCTCGCTTCAACGACGATGGCCTGACCGCGCTCTATCACGGCGTGACCGGGCTGTTGCGGGACAAGGGCCTGAAGCTGGAAAGCGGCCGGCTGGCGCCCGTTTCCGGCAAGGCGTCCACCGGCAAGACGGTGATCGTGCCGGCGGCCCGCGCCCGCTACCTGGCCGAAATCGCTGACACCGCACGCGGCTATCACCAGCAGGTGAACGAGCAGGTGAAGCTGATCCGCCAGCGCCAGCAACTGCGGGCGGTCATGGGCCTGCTGGAAGCCGAGGGCAAGTCCGTGACGGATTTGGAGCCGCTGCTGGAGCGGGTGGAGGGGCAGGTTGACCCGCACGCCCGCAAGCTGGTGGACATGTGGCCGCAGGTCAAGGAAAGCTACAGCGGCGACGAGTACGTGGTGAAAATCCGCGACAAGGAAATCCGCACCAAACTCACCAGCCGTTCGCTGTCCGGCTCCCGCATTCCCAAGGTGGCGCTGCCGCGCTTCGAAGAGCACGGCGAACTGCTGCGCTGGATGATGGAAGAGAATCTGCCGGGCAGCTTCCCGTACACTGCCGGCGTGTTCGCCTTCAAGCGGGAGAACGAGGACCCGACCCGGATGTTCGCCGGCGAGGGTGACCCGTTCCGCACCAATCGCCGCTTCAAGAAGCTGTCCGAGCACGCCGAGGCCACCCGGCTGTCCACCGCCTTCGACTCGGTGACGCTGTATGGCTGCGACCCCGACGAGCGCCCGGACATCTACGGCAAAGTCGGCAATTCCGGCGTGTCCATCGCCACGCTGGACGATCTGAAGGTGCTGTATTCGGGGTTCGATGTGTGTTGCCCCACCACGTCGATTTCCATGACCATCAACGGGCCAGCGCCAATTATTCTGGCGATGTTCTTCAATACCGCCTTCGATCAGCAGATCGAGAAGTTCGAGCGCGACAACCACCGCCCGCCGACCGATGACGAGATCGAGAAGATCAGGGAATGGGTGCTGGAAAACGTGCGCGGCACGGTGCAGGCCGACATCCTCAAGGAAGATCAGGGGCAGAATACCTGCATCTTCTCCACCGAGTTCGCGCTGAAGATGATGGGCGACATTCAGGAGTACTTCGTCCATCACGGCGTCAAGAATTTCTATTCGGTCTCCATTTCCGGCTATCACATCGCCGAGGCCGGAGCCAATCCAATTTCGCAACTGGCCTTTACCTTGGCCAACGGCTTCACCTATGTCGAGGCTTATCTATCGCGGGGCATGCACATTGACGATTTCGCGCCGAATCTGTCGTTCTTCTTCAGCAACGGCATGGACCCGGAATACTCGGTGATGGGCCGGGTGGCGCGGCGGATCTGGGCCACGGCGATGCGCTACAAGTACGGCGCGAACGAGCGCAGCCAGAAGCTGAAATATCACATTCAGACCTCGGGCCGTTCGCTGCACGCCCAGGAAATGGATTTCAACGACATCCGCACCACCTTGCAGGCGCTGATCGCCATTTACGACAACTGCAATTCGCTGCACACCAATGCTTACGACGAGGCGATCACCACCCCGACCGAGCAATCGGTGCGGCGGGCCATGGCGGTGCAGTTGATCATCAACAAGGAATGGGGTCTGGCGAAGAACGAGAACCCCAACCAGGGCGCGTTCATCATTGACGAATTGACCGATCTGGTGGAAGAGGCGGTGTTGCAGGAATTCGAGCGGATCAGCGAGCGCGGCGGGGTGCTGGGGGCGATGGAGACCGGCTACCAGCGCGGCAAGATTCAGGAGGAATCGCTGTATTACGAGACGATCAAACACGACGGTTCTTACCCGATCATCGGCGTCAACACCTTCCGCAATCCGCACGCCAAGCATGAGGACGTGAAGATCGAACTGGCCCGCTCCTCCGAGGAGGAAAAGCAAAGCCAACTACGGCGGCTGCGGGAATTCCAGGAACGCAACCGCAAGGACAGCGGCCCGATGCTGGCGCGGTTGAAGCAGGCCGCCATCCACAACGAGAACCTGTTCGCGGTGCTGGTGGATGCGGTGCGCTACTGCTCGCTGGGGCAGATTACGACGGCGTTGTTTGATGTGGGGGGACAGTATCGAAGGAATATGTAAGCGAAGGGGGCGGGAGTAAAATCCCGCCCCGGCATCTTCTGCTTGAAAATCCGCTCCTCAGCGGCGCGCGCTCAACCCCCAAACTCCGGCACAGTTCCCACCATCGCCGGCAACCCAAACCGCTCCGGGTAGCGCACCGCCAGCAAATACAGCCCCTCCGCCGGCGCAGTGACGCCCGCCTGGGTCCGGTCGCACTGCTCCAGCACCGCCCGCGCCCATTCCACCGGCCGGTCGCCGGCCCCAATCGCCATCAGCACCCCGGCAATATTGCGCACCATGTGATGCAGAAACGCATTCGCTTCTACCTCCAGCACGATCCCGTCACCCCGCCGCCGCACCGCCAGTTCACGGATTTCCCGGATCGGATGCCGGGCCTGGCACTCGGCGGCGCGGAAGGAACTGAAATCGTGCTCGCCGACCAGCGCCTGCCCCGCCGCGTGCATCCGTTCCGCGTCGAGTAGCCGGTAATGCCAAGCCGCCCGCCCCCGCCACAGCGCCGAACGGTAAGACTGGTTGAGAATCAGATAACGATAGCGGCGGGCCAGCGCCGAAAAGCGGGCGTGAAAATCATCCGGCACGTCCTGCGCCCAACTCAGGCTGACATCCAGCGGCAGATGAGCGTTGCCGCCCAACACCCAGCTTCGCGCCGACCGCACTGCCGTGGTGTCGAAATGCGCCACCTGACCGACGCCATGCACCCCGGCGTCGGTGCGACCCGCACACACCAGCCGCACCGGCTGATCCGCCACCCGGGCCAGCGCCTGTTCCAGCACGGTCTGCACGGTTCGCACGCCGGGTCGCTGCGCCTGCCAGCCCTGGAACCCGGACCCGTCATACTGCACGCCCACCGCCACCCGCATGTTTTCCCTCCGTCCAAAACAAAAATCCCCCGACCGCCAGGGCCGGGGGATCGTTGACGCCACACCGAACGAGCTAGGCGCCCTTGCTGCTCACGCCGCCCTCGTACAGCGCCCGCACCATCGGTTTGTCGCGCTGGTAAATATCATCACGGAAATTGACCAGACCTTCCTCATCCACCCAGGCGGTCCAGTACACCAGATACACCGGCACCGTGCTTGGCAGATTGACCACCCGCTGCTTGCCGCTGGTAGAGGCGGTCTTGATCTTTTCCCGGGTCCATTTGGGATCGAATTTCAGCAGATATTCGGCCAGCTCGACCGGATTGGAAATGCGGATGCAGCCAGAGCTGAACGTCCGCTGGCTGCGGCTGAACAACCCGCGCGACGGGGTATCGTGCAAGTACACATTGTAAGGGTTAGGAAACATGAACTTGATACCGCCCAGCGCGTTGCGGGGGCCGGCGTCCTGGCGCAACTGATAGTTGAAGTTGTTGGCGCTGACCGCCCGCCAGTTGACCGCGCCCGGCCGGATCTCCTGGCCGGCGCTGTTGAAGACCCGGATGCCCTGTCGCGCCAGAGCGTGAGGGCTACGCTTGAGTTGCGGCAGCTTGTCCTTCACCGCGATGGAGCGCGGCACATACCATTTCGGGCTGAGCACCAGATAGGCCATGTTGGCAGTGAACGCCGGGGTTTGCCGCTCCTGCCGACCCACCACCACGTTCGACTCGATGACCCGCTTGTCATCCTCGAACACCTTCATCTTGAAGCTGGGAATGTTGACCAGGATGTAGCGCGAGCCAAGCCCATCCGGCATCCAGCGCCAGCGTTCCAGATTCAATTCAACCTGGCGGATGCGCGTGCTCACGGGCACATTCAACGCTGTCTGGGTTGCGGCGTTCACAGTTCCGGTTTCCGCCAGACCATGCCGTTTCTGGAAGCGGCGCACCGCATCGGCCACTGACTTATCGAACACCGCCGAACCGTTCTTGCCCGCCGCGTCGCCACCGGCCAAATCGCCGCTGGCCTGCAAGCGAGCGCGCAAATCCCGCACGCGCGGCCCCTGTGCGCCCGGCGCCAGACCTGCCGCCACGGTCGGCCAGCCGCCCGCCGCCGCCACTTCCCGGTATTTGTGCAACGCCTCACGCAACTGGACATAACCCTTGGTCTGCGGCGGCAGCGCCCGCAACGATGAACTGACCGTATCCCTGGCCAGCGCCTCCTGCAACACCGCCGCCAGATCACGGGAACGGGGTTTAATCGCCCACTCGGGATCTACCTTGCGGGGCGGCAACCGACCGGCCAGCAGGTGAGAACCATAGGTGAGGAAGGTATCGGTAAACAGCAGATCGAATTCCGCCAGCGCGCTCTCGCCTGCCGCCGCGCCCTGCTGCTGGATCGCCTTGAGCCGCTTGTGCAGCTCGGCCAGCCGGTAATCGGCGCTTCGCAACCCTTCCTGATCCGCCTCAGCCAGCACCTTCAACAACTCCTCAGCCGCTGGCGATGGGCTACCATTGGCCGCAAGCCAGCCGGCCCGGTACTCGCGCTCGACATAGAACCGGATGGTGGACTCCAACGAGTGCAGGGCGCGGCCGTCCACGGTCAGACGGGTTAGCGGCGGCTCGGTTCGCACCCGCTGGCAAATCTGACCCGCAATCCGGCTGTCGAGGCTGGCGGCGCTGACTGGGCAGGGCGGCAGGGGCGGCGGCCCGGCAGGAGCTTCCGCTGCTGGCGGCGACGCTTCGGCGGGCGCGTCCGGCTCCATCTCGTCGGTCGCCGACTCGGCGTTCCCGGTTGGCGGAGCAGCATCCGACGGCTGAGGCGCATTCAGGCTGGCCACGACCGGGGCGGCGGCGTTTTCGGGCGGGGACCCCAGGCCGCCAGCCGCTTGTGCGGCCATTGGCCCGGTGTTGAGCGCGCAGGCGCCCAGCAGGGTGGAAAACCATAAGGGTAAAAAAATGCGCTTGGACATGGCGGCGACCAACTCAAGTCTGGGGGACACACAGTATCGTATCATCATACCCACATATTATCAAAAAAACCACGATTCGGCCATAATAACAACAAACATTCAATCACTATTCAGCTTTTTAGATTGCAACAGCAGCTCTTCGTTGCAATCTTCATGGCGCCCTTGACGTCTTAACGGCTTAACTGCTTTTTCCATGTTCATCAAAAGGTATCCCGTTCACCTTGCTACCCGCAATCGTCTCCCCTCCTTTGCCCATCGAAGCGGCGCTCCCGGCAATTCGCACCGCGCTGGGCCAGTTCACCGCCCTGGTGTTGCAAGCGCCACCGGGCGCGGGCAAAACCACCCGCGTTCCACTGGCGCTGCTCGACGAGCCGTGGCTGGCCGGACGCACCATCCTGCTGCTCGAGCCGCGCCGGTTGGCAGCGCGGGCGGCAGCGGCGCGCATGGCCAGCCTGCTGGGCGAGTCGGTCGGCCAAACCGTCGGCTACCGCATCCGCTTCGAGCATCAAGTATCGCGCCAGACCCGGATCGAAGTGCTGACCGAGGGCATTCTAACCCGCCGCCTGCAACGCGATCCGGCGCTGGACGGGGTGGGGCTGGTCATTTTCGACGAATTCCATGAGCGCAGTCTGCACGCCGATCTGGCTCTGGCATTGTGCCTGGACAGTCAGCGCGGTCTGCGTGAGGACCTGCGCCTGCTGGTGATGTCAGCCACCCTGGACGGCGCGGCAGTCGCCCGGGTGCTGGGCGATGCGCCCCTCGTCACCAGCGAAGGTCGCGCCCATCCGGTGACTTGTCATTACCTGCCGCGCGATCCTGACGGCCTTGATCTCAACACCATGGTGCGCACCGTACTGGCCGCCCTGCCCCGCCATACGGGCGACCTGTTGGTCTTTTTACCGGGCGGTGGCGAAATCCGCCAGGTTCTGCGCCGGCTGGAAGCGGAACCGGCCTGTGCCGGGCTGGCCTTGATTCCGCTGTATGGCGATTTGCCGGGCGACGCCCAGCAACGCGCCATACAGCCTGACCCTGCGGGCCGGCGCAAGATCGTGCTCGCCACGCCCATCGCCGAAACCAGTCTGACTATCGAAGGGATCAGCATCGTGGTGGACGCCGGCTGGACCCGCGTCCCGCGCTTCGACCCGCGTCGCGGTCTGACCCGGCTGGAGACCGTGCGCATTGCCGCCGATGCCGCCGAACAACGCGCCGGCCGCGCCGGACGGCTGGGACCAGGGGTTTGCTACCGGCTGTGGAGTGAGGCCACGCAGAACCGGTTGCGACCGCACCGTACCCCGGAAATGCGCGCCGCCGATCTGGCGCCGCTGGCGCTGGAACTGGCGCAATGGGGCGTGAATGATCCGCTGGCGCTGGCCTGGCTCGACCCGCCGCCGCCCGGCGCGCTGGCGCAGGCCCGCGCGTTGCTAACCGAGTTGGAGGCGCTGGACGCGCAGGGCCGCATTACGCCAACCGGGCGGGAACTGGCCGAGTTGCCGACCCATCCCCGGCTGGCACATTTGCTGCGGCGCGGCACAGCGCTTGGCCAGGGCGGGCTGGCCGCCGACCTCGCCGCTCTGCTGGAAGAACGCGACCTGTTGCGCGGCGAGCATCCCTTTGGTTGCGATTTCACGGCCCGGCTGGAAGCATTGCACGCCTTCCGCCACAATGGCGCGCGGGGCGGGCTGGCCGATCCCGCCGCCTGCTTCCGGGCCGAGCAAGCCGCGCGGCGCTGGCGGCAACTACTGCGGGTTGGCTCCGGAACTGGAATGCCGCCGGTCCCGGAAACAGTCGGTCTACTGCTGGCGCTGGCTTATCCCGACCGGGTGGCGCGGCGACGCGAGGGCGGCGCAGACCGCTATCTGCTCGCCAATGGGCGCGGCGCGCGACTGCTGGCTGGCGATCCGCTATTGGGTTGCGACTGGCTGGCCGTGGCGCACCTGGATGCTGGCGCCAGCGAGGGCCGGATCTGGCTGGCCGCGCCCGTCGTTCCAACTGACTTGGAAACGCACCTCGCCGCAAGGGTGCGAACGGTTGCAGAGGTAACCTGGGACGAGCGGCAGGCGGCGGTCATCGCGCGCCAGGAGCGGCGACTGGGCGCCTTGATCCTTGCCAGCGCCCCCCTGACGAGCGCCGACCCGGAATCAGTGCGCCGGGCCATGTTGACCGGCATCTGTCGTCTGGGGCTGGACAGCCTGCCGTGGCGCGATGAACTACGCGACTGGCGCGCGCGGGTGCTGTCCTTGCGCCACTGGTTCCCGGACGACGGCTGGCCGGATGTGTCCGACGGCTGGCTGGCTGCTCATCTGGACGAGTGGCTGGCGCCATGGCTGGATGGCATCACCCGGCGTGAACATTTACCACGGCTGGACCTGGCGGCGGCGCTCCAGGCGTTGCTGGATCATCGGCAGCGGGCGCGGCTGAATGCATTGGCCCCGACCCATCTGCAAGTCCCCAGCGGCTCGCGCCTGCGGTTGCGCTACGCGCCGGGCGAATCGCCGGTGCTGGCGGTGAAATTGCAGGAACTGTTCGGGCTGGGCGATACCCCGCGCATCGCCGACGGGCGGATCGCGGTGACCTTGCATCTGCTGTCGCCAGCACAGCGTCCGATTCAAGTGACGCAGGATTTGCGCGGCTTCTGGGAGCGAACCTACGCCGAGGTCAAAAAGGAGTTGAAGGGCCGCTACCCCAAGCATCCCTGGCCCGACGATCCGTGGACCGCAACCCCGACCCGCCGCGCCCGGCCCATCCAAACCTCCGGTTCCGGCAAGGCGGGCGGCTAGAAGTCTGTCGGACATGGGAGCGAAGAATTGTAGAGCGGATCAGCGAAGCGCAATCCACCTTCCATGAAAAACCTATACAGAATTATAGGCTGTGCGTGAACGGGCTATCCCAAATTGCCGGTATGCAGGATCAGGGGAATACGGTTCCCCATCAGGGCTTTTTGGGCAACACCACCAGTTCGGTTTCTGACGCGCGGTCGGGCAGGCGCAGGGCCAATATCACCAGCAGAACGCCGAGGCCGGCGGTCAGACTAAGCCCGACGCTGATTCCAGGCGCCCGATGCAGATAAACCGCCGGGAACAGCCACAGGCCGCCGATCAGGAACCGCAGCAGCGCCTGCCACCAACTCATACCGCCACCAGCGCGCCGTTGCACCCGCAACCGCCAGGCGCGCATCCCCAGGGTCTGGCCACCGTGGGTCCAGAATCCGCCATAAAAGAAAAAACAGACCAGCAGCAAATAGGTTTGAAAAAAGGGATTACCCGCCAGCGGGTTATAGAGCCTGACAGGTTCACTACCGAGTACCGCCACCGCCAGCCCGAGCGCCAGGGCAGTCGCCCCGACCAGCACACCGAGCAGCAGCAGGCTGTCGTAGACGATGGCCGCCAGCCGGCGCGGTAGACCTGCCAGAGTCACGCTGGCCGCCGGCGGCGACCGCTCAGCGCCACCCGGTTCGCTCATGGCCAGAAGCAGAGCGACCGTCGGTCATTTCACTGCGGGGGGAATGACTGGAGTCGCCGGTTCCTTGCCAGCAGGCTTGGTCACAGCGGACTTGCCGTTCTTGCTCTTGCTCGGAGCGGGCTTGGCTGGTTCCTTGCCAGCGGGCGCGGTGGAGACCGGGGGCGCGGCGCCCGAGGTGGACCGCGGACCGCCCAGCCAGCCATTGATCTCGGTCAAATCCGCCTCCGACAACTGGCCGGCGGCCTGCCGCAAGATCAGATAATTGGCGATGTAGGAATAGCGTGCGCTGGCATAGTTTCGTTCAGCGAGGTAGACGTTGCGCTCGGCGTCCAATACGTCCACGATGGTGCGGGTACCCACTTCATAGCCCGCCTGATTGGCTTCCAGGGCGCTGCGGGTGGACACGCGGGTCTGGTTGAGCGCCTTGATCTGGCTGATGGCGGTTTCCTGACCGCGGTAGGCGTTGCGGACGGTACGGACGGTATCGCGCTGCTGGTTTTCCAGGATCTGGCGGGCGGCTTCGTAATTGTAGGCGGCCTGGCGGGACTGTGAGGAGACCGCGCCGCCGGTGTAAAGCGGTATGGCCAGTTCCAGGTTGACCTGGCTGCTGGAGGTATCGGTGATGCCGTTGTCGAGGTTGACGCGGCTGGCCCGCAGATCCAGCGTCGGATAGTGGCCGGCTTTCTGCAGATTGATGTTCTCCCGCGCCTGATCAACGCCAAAACTGGCGCTGCGCAACCCCAGGTTGTTCTCCAGCGCCATGCTGACCCAAACCTCGGGATCGCTCGGCTTGGGTAGCGCCAGCGGCATCTGCTCGCTGAGCAGATTAAGCTCGGCGTGTTCCTGCCCGGTCAGTTGCCGCAGGAGTTCGCGGGCGTCGGCCAATCGGTTAATGGCATCAATTTCCTGCGAGACCGCGGCATCGAAACGCGCCTGGGCATCATAGACATCGGTGATGGTCGCCAGCCCCACTTCGAAGCGCCGGTTGGCCTGTTCGAGCTGGCGGGCGAAGGCGTTCTTCTCGGCGGTCGCGTAGGTCAGGTTGTCCAGCGCCGCCAGCACCCCGAAATAGCCTTGCGATATTCGTAGAATGAGTTGGTTCTGGGAGTTTTGGAAGTCCACGTCGGACTGTCCGACCACGGCATCCGCTACCCGCTGTTGCACTTGGCTGCGGCGATTATAGACCGGCTGCACCAGGCCGATCGCATAGTTGTGGCTGTTGAAGGAGGACTGACCGGTCGGCGATCCCGCTATCCCGAAGGTGCTGCCCTGCTCGGCCGTCACTCCCACGCTCGGCAGCAGCAGGGCCCGGGCCTGCGGCCTGGTCTCCTGCGTGGCCTCACGGCTGGAGGCGGCGGCCTTGAGCACCGGGTCGCTATCGAGTGCCTGCCGGTAAACTTGCAAGAGGTCTGCCGCCCCCGCCGGTGGGCCACACAGCGTAGCGATGATCCCGGCCCACACCAGATGATGCGCTTTGGGCATGACTGACCGACTCCTTCTTAGATATTAGTAAACGCTAATATACCAGAGACCTGCATCAGCAGGGAATCCGTAGGCCGCGCCCATCGCTTGCGTGCATCACATATCAAAAGGCGAAGGTTTTGACCGGCGCCGCATTGCGCAGCGGCGGCAACTCGGTGTCGAACAGGCTCTCCCGAATCCATTCCTCCTCGGCCACCCGCGTAATCAACAAAGCTTCCATGACCGGCGGCTGACCGGCCACGATAAACAGCCGGCCGCCCAAACTCAGGCTTTGCCGCCAGACCTCGGCGACCTCGGCCACCGAGCCGGTGACGGCGATGGCGTTATAGCGATGCCCGCCCCAGCCCCGGCTGGCGTCGCCGGCGTGCAGCACCGCGTTGGTCAAACCATGGGCCTTGAGTTTCTGGCGGGCGGCCTCGACGAACGCAGGCACGATGTCCACGCTGACCACGCTGACGGCCAGCCGCGCCAGACAGGCGGTCAGATAGCCGCTGCCCGTGCCAACCTCCAGGACATGGTCGGTCGGCTGCACCGCCAGTGCTTGCAGAATTCGGCCTTCAACGTTGGGTTTCAGCATGACTTCGCCGTGGCCGAGCGGGATGGCAACATCGCTGAACGCCAGGTTACGATAGCGTTCCGGTACGAAATCCTCGCGCGGCACGCCCCGGAGGGTGTCCAGCACCCGTTGATCCAGCACATCCCAGGGCCGGATCTGCTGCTCGATCATGTTGTGGCGGGCCAGTTCGAAATTGAATGCGGTCATGGTCGGGGTCCTGTCAACGCTTGGTGGTTTTGGAATTGTGGCGGGGTAACCCCCCGGTTTGGAAGCGAAGCGAGCAGATTTTAGCATAAGGCAAGGGATCGCCGCGCGGCGCTACAGGAACGTGGCGCCTACGGCGAACAACCGTTCAACCTCGATCACCCGCTTCTTGTCGGTCAGAAACAGAATGACGTGGTCATCCGCTTCGATCACGGTGTCATGGTGGCAAATGATCACCTCATCCTCACGGGCGATGGCGCCAATGGTGGCGCCCGGCGGCAGACGAATTTCCTCCACCCGCCGACCTACCACCTTCGAGGTCTTGTAGTCGCCGTGGGCGACCGCCTCGATGGCCTCAGCGGCGCCGCGCCGCAGGGAATGGACCTTGGCGACATCGCCGCGACGGACGTGCGTCAGCAAACTGCCAATGGTGGCCTGTTGCGGCGAAATCGCGATGTCAATGATGCCCGACGATTCCACCAGATCCACGTAGGACACCAGATTGATCAACGCCATGACCTTGCGCGCGCCCATCCGCTTGGCCTGCATCGCCGACAAAATATTGTTCTCGTCGTCATTGGTGACGGCGCAGTATACGTCGGCGTGTTCAACGTTCTCCTGGCGCAACAGATTTTCGTCGGCGGCGTCGCCCTGCAACACGATGGCGCGGCTTAACTGTTCGGACAGGCGACGGGCAGTGGCCGGATTGCGCTCGATGACTTTGACCTGGAACCGGTCTTCCAGGCCCTGCGCCAGCCGGGCGCCGATGTGGCCGCCGCCAGCGATGATGATGCGCTTGACCATCTTGTCCAGTTTGCGCAACTCGCTGACGATGGCGCGGGTATTCTTGCGGGCGGCGATCAAAAAGACTTCGTCATCCGCTTCGATGAGCGTGTTGCCCTCCGGGATGATCGGGCTACCCTGGCGAAAGATCGCCGCCACCCGGGTCTCGATGCCCGGCATCCGCTCCGGCAGCGCGCGCAACGCCTGGCCCACCAGGGTGCTGCCTTCATAGGCTTTGACGCCCACCAGCCGGACCTGGCCATCAGCGAAATCCAGCACCTGCAAGGCGCCGGGATGCTCGATGATGCGCTGGATATAGTCGGTCACCAGTTGCTCGGGACTGATCAACACATCAATAGGCAGCGCCTCGTCCCGAAAAAGCTGCTCCTGATAAGCCATATAACTGCCGGCGCGGACTCGCGCAATCTTGGTAGGGGTGTTGAACAGGGTGTGGGCCACCTCGCAGGCGACCATGTTGACTTCATCGTTGTCGGTCAACGCGATCAGCAGGTCCGCGTCGGCGATGCCTGCCTGCTCCAACACGCCCGGATAGGACGCATGGCCACGGACCGTGCGAATATCCAACCGGTCCTGCAAAGCTTGCAGGCGTTCGGTATTGGCGTCCACCACGGTTACGTCGTTGGCTTCACTGGCCAGAATGTGCGCTACTGACCCCCCGACCTGACCGGCGCCGAGAATCACGATTTTCATGGCCTGCTCTCATTCATCCAGCGATTTCTTGGGATCAATGCCCAGGGCGCGCAGCTTGCGATAGAGATTGGTGCGTTCCATGCCGACCCGTTCCGCCAGCCGCGCCACGTTGCCCTCGCACTCGCGGAACTGCTGCATCAGATAGGTCCGTTCAAACTGCTCGCGGGCCTCGCGCAACGTCAGATTCAGGGGAATGTTGCCGGCATCCTGGGCTTTGGCGGCGGTGGCGCCGCGCACGGCGGCATCCACTTCCTCCATGGCGATTTCTTCCTCGCCACCCAGGATCAGCAGGCGTTGCACCAGATTCTTGAGTTCGCGGATGTTGCCGGGCCAGGCGTAGTTGCGCAGCCGATTTTGCGCCGCCAGAGTGAAATGGCGATAAGTGAGATTTTCCTGGTCAACAAAATAGCCGACGTAGTAATTCAGCAGTTCCGGCACATCCTCGACGTGGTCGCGCAGCGGCGGCAACCGGATCGGCACCACGTTCAACTGATAATAGAGGTCCTCACGGAACCGGCCAACCGCCACTTCCTGCTCCAGATCGCGGTGGGTGGCGGCGACAACCCGCACGTTCACCCGCACGGCTTCCTTGCCACCAATACGCAGAAAGGAGCCATTCTCCAGTGCGCTGGCCAGCTTGGCTTGCGCCTCAGGATCCATATCGGCCAGTTCATCGAGAAACAGGGTGCCGCCACTGGCCTGCTCCAGTCGGCCGTAGTGAATGCGGTCACCCTGCTCAGAGCCAAACAACTCCAGGCTGGCATTCTCGCGGGCGATGGAGCCGACCCCCACAACCACGAACGGACCGGCGCGGCGTGGACTGTGGGTGTGCAGGAAGCGGGCGTAGACTTCCTTGCCCGTGCCTGGCTCGCCGTGGATCAGCACCGGCGCGTCGTGCTGGGCGATCTTGAGCACCTGGGTCCGCAAGCGTTGCACCAATTCGCTGCGCCCCACCGGTTCGGCGACGACGCGCTGCTGGCGGCGCAGGTTCTGGTTCTCCCGCGCCAGCCGGTCGGCGTCCAGCGCCCGCTCCACGGTCAACAGCAGCTTGGCCATGGACAACGGCTTTTCGATGAAATCGTAGGCGCCCAGCCGGGTCGCCTCCACTGCGGTTTCGACCGTGCCGTGCCCGGACATCATGATCACTGGACAGGGCAGATGATCGCCCTCGCTCCATTCCTTGAGCAGGCTGATGCCATCGGTGTCCGGCATCCAGATGTCGAGCAGGATCAGATCAGGCCGCTGGGCGCGGCGGGCTTCGCGGGCGGCGGCGGCGTTTTCCGCCGTCGCAACGGTGTAACCCTCATCCTCCAGAATTTCCTTGACCAGGTCACGGATATCCGGTTCGTCATCGACAACCAGAATATAAGGCGGGTTCATCCAGCCTCCTTCTCGGTATGCAAGGCCACGGCGGGAACCGTGGGTGATCCGCCGTTGCGCAACAGCGGCAAGCGGATCACGATCCACGCCCCGCCGTCGGGCGGCGATTCCAACTGAATCCAGCCGCCGTGCTCTTCAACGATTTTCTTGACAATCGCCAATCCTAGCCCGGTTCCCTTGGGTTTGGTAGTCACATACGGCTCAAAAGCGTTGGCCAGAATATGATTGGGAAACCCCGGCCCATCATCGCGCACGCTCAGTTCGGCGCAATCGGCCCCGGCGGCATGGGTGCGGCAGGCGCTGATCCACAGGGTCGAACCGTGGCCATCACGGATGGCCTCGATGGCGTTCTTGACCAGATTATGCAACAACTGGCGCAATCGCACCTTATCGGCCTGGATCGGCAACGATTCCTGAGCCAGGTCCAGCTTGATCTCCACCCCGGCAGGGTAGTCGCGGTAGAGATAGAGCACCTCGGCCACCAACTCGTTCAATTCCAGCGGCGCCAGTTGCAGGCGCGGCGGGCGGGCGTATTCGTTGAAGGCATCCACCATTTCCTTCATCGCCTGCACCTGCTGAATGATGGTGTGGGTGCCGCGCTCCAGCACCCGGCCCTGTTCCTCATCCAGTTGCTTGAGGTATTTATGGCGAATACGCTCGGCCGCCAACTGAATCGGGGTCAGCGGATTCTTGATCTCGTGGGCCAGCCGGCGGGCGACTTCGGCCCAGGCGGCGTCGCGCTCAGCCCGCACCAGATGGGTCATGTCGTCGAACACGATGACGTGGCCGCCCCGCAAACCGACGGCATTCGGCAGCAAACTGCCGCGACAGACCAGAATCCGCCGCCCGGCGGCGCCAAACCAGGCGATTTCCTCGCGCCAGTCGCCAACAGCGTTCAGATGCGGGCCAATCGCGGCGATCAAATCCTGCAACACGGGTTGCTCGATAATGATGCGCTGATGATCCACGCCGACAAAGGGGGTTAAATCCACCCCCAGAATCTGGCTGGCGGCGGCATTGCAGGTTTGCAGTCGCCCCGCCTGATCCAGCGTCAGCACCCCGGACGACAGCCGCGCCAGCACCGTTTCCAGATAGGCGCGCTGGCCCTCGACCAGTTCCTGGCTGCGCTGCGCGGTGTCGCGCGCCTGCGCCAGACTGCGGGTCATCTGATTGAAGGACCGCGCCAGAAAGCCCAGTTCGTCGCTGCCGACGCCGGGCAACTGCTTGTCAAACTGGCCCGCCGCCACCGCCTCGGTGCCCTCGGCCAGTTCCCGCAGCGGCCGCACCAGTTGACGGGCGGTATGAAACGCCGCCCAGAACGCCGCCAGCACCGCCAGCAACAGGGCCAGCGACAGGGTCAGGGTAAAGCTGGCCTTGAGCGGCGCGCGCAGAAAAATCAGTTCCTTGTAGCTGTCGAAGGCGGCCTGCACCGCATCGGCCAGCAGGCTCAACCGGTCCGTCACCGGAAACAACGCTTGCAGCAGCCGCTCCTCACCGCCTGTCGTGGTTGCCCGCACCACCGCCCGGATGTGAAAACCGGCCTCGCGGATCGGTTCCAGACCGACATAATTACGACCCTGTCGAACTTGCAGCACCACAGCGTCCGGCGGCGGGTCCGGCACGATCAGCGCCGGGTCAGCGGTGGCGGTGGCGATGATGCGCCCCCCCGGACCGAACAGGGTCAATTCGGAAGCCTCGCCGAGATCGAGCCATTCATCCAGCCGCCGGGCCGCTTGTTCATCATCACTGTCGGCCACGGCTTCGGCGACCCGCCCGGTCTGCTTGAGCACCTCGCGCATCCGCAGATCCAGGGCGGTGCGGCTGAGTTCCAGCGCATCCCCCAGGCCCCGGTCCACCTGGACGTTGAACCAGCTATCAATACCCCGTTGCAGGAAATGCAGCGAAAAACCATAGACGACCGCTACCGGGGTGATGGCCAGCACGGCGAAGATGCCGGCCAGCCGCAAGGTCAGCCGCGCGCCGGGTATGTTCCGGCGGTACAGGCGAATCAGGCTGATCAGGTTATACAGGATCAGGACCGCCAGCGCGCCCAGGCCAATGGCGCTAACCAGCAGCAGCCAGGAGTATATCTGCCCGAATTGCGCCGAATCGGTGGTGGCGCGACCCAGCAGCACCAGCAGGATCAGCAACAACCCCAGCAGCGCCAACACTGGCCAGCGGCCCTGGCCCCGGGCCAGACGATGAATCAGAGCGGCCATGTGCGCCATTCGCTGGCCAGCCGCCAGTCGTCCGAGAGATAGGCGAGCAGGCGCAGCGGCGCCGGCAAGGCTTCAAGGTCCAGTCGGACTCGCAAGGCGCCTTCGTAGCGTTCCCGCTCGGTCAACAGGCTGCGGTCGAGCAAGGGAAAGTCCTGAATGCGGCCCATGAACCCCAGCGCGGCCGTCTGGCTCGGAAAGGCGCGGCGCTCGCCGCTGTTGAGATTATTCACCAGATATTGCCGACTCAGCGCGTGATACTCCAGTTGGAATCGCTGGGTCAGGGCGTAAACGGTTTCGTCCCACAGCCAGGACCGTCGCCGGCGCACTTCCATCTCAACGTTGATGGTGAGCGGCACGCCATTTTGCAGCGCCTCCAGCGCCGCCGTGCTGAATCGGTACTCGATCTGGGCGTTCAGCCGATACACGCCCTCTTGCAGCCGGGTCGCGGCGCTGATCACCTCGAAGCCGGCGGCATGAGCGCCGATAGTCCACAGCAGGCCGAGCAACAACGCCAGCAACCGGGCGATGCGCGCTGGGCTGGCCGTCATCCGCGCGCCGGCGAGCATGGCGTTCCCTCCGCAGCCGCCGGTTTGACCAGCACAGCGTAATAAAATCCGTCCATGCCCCCTTCGCCGGGCAGAATCTGGCGGCCCAGCGCCAGGGCGCGGCCCCAGTCCACGATCATCGGCTGTGCCCTGGCCTCCGGCTGGGTGGCGAGAAAAGCCGCCACCACCTGGTCGTTTTCCCGCCGCAGCACCGAACAGGTGGCGTACAGCAGCCGACCGCCCGGCCGCAGCAACGGCCACAACGCAAGCAACATCGCCTGCTGTCGGTCGGCCAGGGCGGCGATGTCGGTTTCGCGCCGTAACAGCTTGATGTCGGGATGGCGGCGGATCACGCCGGTGGCTGAACACGGCGCATCCAGCAGAATCCGGTCGTAGGGAACGCCATCCCACCAGTCCGCTGGCTGGCTGGCGTCGCCCCTGACCAGTCGGGCAGCGAGGCGCAACCGGTTCAAATTGTCCCGCACTCGCTCCAGTCGGTCGCCATCCTGATCCAGTGCGGTCAGGTCCAAATCCGGGATGCATTCCAGCAGATGCGCGGTTTTGCCGCCGGGCGCAGCGCAGGCGTCCAGCACCCGCATCCCCGGTTCGACCGCGAGGAGCGGCGCGGCCAGTTGTGCGGCGGCGTCCTGCACCGAAACCTGGCCTTCGGCGAATCCCGGTAACGCCGCCGGCTCGACCGGTTCGGCCAGGGTCAGCGCCGCTGACGCCACCGCCACCGGTTCGGCGTGCTTACCCACCGCCGCCAGCCGCGCCTGATAGGCGTCACGGCGGTCCTGGAGTACGTTAACTCGCAGAGTAAAGGGGGGGCGGGCGTTGTTGGCGGCGACGATGGCCGGCCAGTCGTCCGGCCAGTCGCGTTGCAACGTTTCCAGCAGCCAGCGCGGATGCGCGGTCCGGGCCGCCGTGTCCGCTTCCACGCGCGCCAGCAGTTCCACGCGCCGGCGCGGAAAGGACCGGAGTACGGCATTGGTCAGACTGGCCGCCCAGGGTTTGCGGACCTGGCGGGCAGCGGCGACGGTTTCAGCGACGGCGGCATGATCGGGGATGCGTAAATGATGGAGTTGATAAAGCCCGACCAGCAAGAGCGCCCGCACCATCGGTTCGCGCGGATCGAGCGGCCGGTTCAGCAGCCCGTCCAGCAGCACCTGCAATTCCGGCTGCCAGCGGCAAACGCCGTAGCACAATTCACGCAGCAGTCCACGGTCGCGGGGCGCGACGCGCGCCAGCGCCGGCGGCAAGACCACCGCCAGCGACCGGCCCTCGCCCAGAACCTGACCCAGCGCCTGGGCGGCAATGGCGCGGACGTTCATGCCGCGCCCAGACGCCGGCCCAGCAACCGGTGAGCGTTGAGAAACGCCGCAACTGGCAGCGGCCGCCCGCCAGGCAATTGCACCTCGGTCAGCCGCAATACGCCGGAACCGGTAGCGACCACGATGCCATCGCTCGCCTCGCGCAACACGGTCCCTGGCAATCCCGTCGTCGGTTCCGGATCGGCCTGCGCCCGCCAGATGCGCAGCGTGTGCTCGCCCAGATGGGTGCGCGCCACCGGATAGGGATTAAAGGTCAACACCCGGCGCTCCAGTTCCAGCGCCGGCCGGCTCCAGTCCAGTTCAAGATCGCTCTTGTCGAGTTTGGGGGCGTAGGTGGCGAGCGCTTCGTCCTGCGGCTCCGGGGTCAGACGGCCAGCCAGCGCCTCCGGCACGGTCGCCAGCAAGGTTTCGGCGCCCAACTTCGCCAGCCGCTCATACAGTTCCCCGCCGGTGATCCCACGTGGAATCGGGTGCGCCGCCCGCGCCAGCACTGGCCCGGTATCCAGCCCAGGATCCATTTGCATGATACTGATGCCGGTTTCGGCGTCGCCGGCCAGCAGCGCCCAGTGAATCGGCGCCGCACCGCGCCAGCGCGGCAACAGCGACGCATGGACGTTGACGCAACCCAGGTGCGGGATGGCCAGCACCGCCGGCGGCAGAATCAGACCGTAGGCTGCGACGATCAGCAAATCCGGCTGCAGGGCGGCCAGTTCCGCCTGCACGGCGGCGTCGCGCAGAGTGACGGGCTGATACACCGGGATGCCTGCCGCCGCCGCACACACTTTGAGCGGGCTGGCGCGCACCTGGCGACCACGGCCAGCGGGCCGATCCGGCTGGGTGTAAATGGCGGCGACTGAATAACCGGCGTCCAGCAGGGCTTGCAGGCTGGGCACGGCAAAATCGGGGGTGCCGGCGAAAATCAGCCGTGGTGGGATGGTGGTCATGCGGTATCGTGGGGGGTGGGAGCGCCACCCCGCCGGGGGCGAGCGGGGATGATGGGCGCAACAGTGAAACGGATTTCGGAGTTGGGCGCAGCCATGATCAGGAAGCGCGCGCTTCGAGGCGGGCCTGTTTCTCCAGTTTCTTGCGAATGCGGTCGCGCTTGAGCACCGACAGATAGTCTACAAACAGCTTGCCGTCCAGATGATCCATTTCATGCTGGATGCACACCGCCAGCAGACCACTGGCGTCCAACTCGAAGGGTTCACCATCGCGATCCAGCGCGCTGACCCGCACCCGCTCGGCGCGGTGGACGGTCTCGTAGAACCCCGGCACTGACAGACATCCTTCCTCGGATTCGTTCTCGCCCTCCCGCTCCAGCAGGGTCGGGTTGATGAACACCAGCGGCTGGTTTTTCTGTTCGGATACGTCCATCACCACGAGGCGTTTCTGGACGTTAACCTGGGTCGCGGCCAGACCGATACCCGGCGCGGCGTACATGGTTTCCAGCATGTCGTCCACCAGGGTGCGGATACGGTCGTCAACGGTTTCTACCGGCAACGCCGGTTTGCGCAGCCGGGGATCGGGATAGTGCAAGATGTTCAAGCGCGCCATGGCAGCTCCGTGAATAGCCCTTTCACTTCGGGCAACGATGGTTTGGATGAAATCATACGAGAAACTCCCGTACTGGGGCTATACTTTGCGCGATGGGGGTGACCGTCACACTCCCGCCCATGTCTCCGGAGGATGAGCAAGGATTATGAATACCACGCATTCCTCAAGGCGCCTCGGAATCGCCCTGTCGCTGGCGACGGCGGTTCTGCTCGGGGCGTGCGCCCAAACCCCCCCCCAGCCCGAATCCACCAGCCCGACACCGGGCGAGCCGCCGCCCACCCCGGGGGCCAAGGCACTCGGCGCGAAACCTGGCGCAGTCGCCGAGACCGCGCCGGTTGCGTTACGTCCCGACCATCCCCAAACCTACACCGTAGTTCCTGGCGATACCCTGTGGAGCATCGCCGGGCGGTTCCTCCAAAAACCCTGGCAGTGGCGGCAAATCTGGCGGCAGAACCCGCAAATCCGCAACCCCAACCGCATTTATCCCGGCGACGTACTCAAATTCAGCTACGACCCCAGCGGCAAGCCCCAGTTGGAGGTCGGCGAACGCGCGGAGGTTCCGCTGCTCAAGCTGTCGCCGGAGGTCCGGGTCGAAACGCTCACTCAACCGATCCCGCCGGTGCCCCGCGACGCCGTCGAGTCGTTCCTGACCCGTGGCCTGGTGTTGAGCGAAGGCCAGTGGAAGGGAGCGCCCTACATCGTGGCCGATGATGATGAACAGGTGGTTTATGCCGACCGCGACCGGGTTTACGCCCGTGGCGCCATTTTCGACCAGCCGCGCTACCAGGTGTTCCGTCCGGGCGAGGCGCTGCGCGAGCCGGGTTCCGGTCGCTACCTCGGCACCGGCGGCGTCTACATGGGGGAGGCGCTCCTCGATAAGGACGATGACCCGGCTACTTTGACGTTGACCCGCACGGTTGCGCCGGTTCGCCCCGGCGACCGGCTGTTCGAGATCGAACCGGAAAATGAACTTTACAACTTCGATCCCCATCCGGTTCCCCCCGACACCGAAGGCGTTATCCTGGCCAAGCTGGACACCGACGTCACCCAGATCACCCAGTACAGCAGCGTCATCATCAACCTGGGCGCGCAGGAAGGCCTGGAACCCGGCCATGTCCTCGCCATTTACGGTCAGGATCGCACAGTCGAAGACCCCGTCTCCGGCGGAACCGTGCGGGTGCCCGGCGAGCGCGCGGGTCTGTTGATGGTCTACAAGGTTCACGACCTGGTCAGTTACGGACTGGTGATGCAGGCCGAACGGTTCATCCGCTTGCAAGACCGGGTGACCACGCCCTGAACCGGGAGGACTTACCCCCGGTCGCTGAACCGGCCTGGCTGCTGGCGCTGCTGCGAGCGCCAGGCATCGGGCCGGCGCGGTTTGCCCGGCTGGTGGAGCATTTCGGGTCGGCGGCGGCCGCCTTCGCCGCCGACCGGGTCGAGTTGCAGGCGCTGGAATTACCGGAGGCGGCCCTGGATTATTTGCGCCGCCCCGACTGGCGCCGGGTCGAAGAAGATTTGGCCTGGCTGGAACGGCCAGGCAACCATCTGTTGGGTTTGGACGATCCCGGCTACCCCCCGCTGCTGCGGCAAATCCCCTACCCGCCCCCGCTGTTATTCGTTCACGGCGATCCGGATTGCCTGCGCTTGCCGCAACTGGCCATCGTCGGCACCCGCAATCCCACGCCGCTGGGCCGCGAAACCGCCCAGCGTTTCGCCGCCCATCTGGCCGAATGCGGGTTGCTGATCACCAGCGGACTGGCGCTGGGCATTGACGCCGCCGCGCATCAGGGGGCGCTGACCAGTGGCCGGACCATCGCGGTGATGGGCACCAGTCTGGATCGAGTCTATCCCGCCCAGCATCGGGATCTGGCCCACGCCATCGCGGAACGCGGCGCGCTGGTCTCGGAATTCGCCATCGGCACCTTGCCAGCGGCGGGCAACTTCCCCCAGCGCAACCGGCTGATCAGCGGGCTGGCGCTGGGCGTACTGGTCGTCGAGGCCGCCGCCCAGAGCGGCTCGCTGATCACCGCCCGCCTGGCCAACGAACAGGGCCGCGAAGTATTCGCCATTCCCGGTTCGATCCACAACCCGCTGGCCAAGGGCTGCCACGCCCTGATCCGCCAGGGGGCGAAACTGGTGGAAACGGCGGCGGATATCCTGGAGGAACTGGGCGCGCTGGCGGCGGCGACCCGCGACCTGGCGCCCAGCCCCGCTGCCCCCTCGCCCTCTACTCCACTGGATGAGGAGTATCGGCGCCTGCTGGCCGCCATGGGCGACGAACCGGTAGGGATTGATCTGCTGGCAGACCGGTGTGGATTGACGGCGGAAGCGCTTTCCTCCATGCTGCTGATCCTGGAACTCGAAGGTTACGTGGCGGCCATTCCTGGTGGCCTGTATGGCCGGCTGAAACTCTAAACTCTCAACCGCCGCCGTCCTAACCGGCAGCGGTTTTGCGCGTGTGGGCCGACCCCGCCGCGCCAGCGCCCTCGCCTGTCGGCGGGGGCTTTGTCCTTTCAAGACGAGCCCCGGAATGAAAGAAAACGTGCTGGACGTGCTGATGTATCTGTTTCAGAACTACATGGACGATGAGGCGGATCCCGACCCGGACCGTGAATCCATCCAGAGCGAACTGCTGGCCGCCGGCTTTCCTCCGTGGGAAATTCACCAGGCGTTCGAGTGGCTGGACAGCCTGGTGGATCGCCAGGCGACTCCGCTGGTCGTCGCCCCCGGCTCCTGCCGCATCTACATCGGTCCGGAGCTGGACAGGCTGGATGTGGAGTGCCGGGGTTTTCTGTTATTTCTCGAACAGAGCGGCGTCCTCGACTCGGAAACCCGCGAACTGGTTGTTGACCGGGTTATGGCGCTGGAATCCGACGATATCGGCCTGCACCAGTTGAAATGGATCATCCTGATGGTGCTGTTCAATCAGCCCGGCCGGGAAGAAGCCTGCGCCTGGCTGGAAGACCTGGTATTCGCCGACGTTCCCGGCTACCTTCACTAATCACGCCGCAGCGCGTTCTCGGTCCTTCCCGAACCCGCGCCGCGCTGGCAAATCCCGGCGGGCGATGCATCCCCGATCCCCCCGTTTCGTCAGCGCCATTTTGACCCCAGCCATTCGCACCACAGTCATGAGCAAAAATCTGGTCATCGTGGAATCGCCGGCCAAGGCGAAGACGATCAAAAAATATCTGGGCAAGGATTTTGAGGTGTTGGCCTCCTACGGCCATGTGCGCGACCTGATCCCCAAGGAAGGCGCGGTGGATCCCGACCACGATTTCACCATGAAATACCAGATCATCGAGAAGAACGAGCGGCATGTCGAAGCCATCGCCAAGGCGGTCGCCAAGGCGGAGGTGCTGTATCTGGCGACGGACCCGGATCGCGAAGGCGAGGCGATTTCCTGGCATCTGTACGAAATCCTGCGTCAGCGCGAACTGCTGAAGAGCAAACCGGTGCAACGGGTGGTGTTCCACGAAGTCACCCAGCGGGCGATCCAGGACGCCGTCGCCCATCCCCGGACGTTGTCGCTGGACCTGGTCAACGCCCAGCAGGCTCGGCGGGCGCTGGATTATCTGGTCGGCTTCAACCTGTCGCCGCTGCTGTGGAAGAAAATCCGGCCTGGCCTGTCCGCCGGTCGGGTGCAGTCGCCGGCGCTGCGGATGATCGTCGAGCGCGAAGAAGAGATCGAACGGTTCCAGCCGCGCGAGTACTGGACGCTGGAGACCGACAACGCCAAGGCGGGACAACCGTTCAGCGCCCGACTGGCGGAATATGGCGGCGAAAAACTGACGCCATTCAGCGTCGCCAACGGCGAACAGGCGCGGGCCATGGAAGCGACGTTGCGGGCCGCGGCCGACGCCCAACTCGCTGAATCCGGCCCGGTGGACGAGACCGTGATCGGCCGGTTGCGCATCGCCAAGGTGGAGCGCAAACAGCGCAAGCGCAATCCCGCCGCGCCGTTCACCACCTCCACCCTGCAACAGGAAGCCTCGCGCAAGCTGGGTTTTTCCACGCAGCGCACCATGCGCGTCGCCCAGCAGTTATACGAAGGCATTGACACCGGTCAGGGGGCCGTCGGGCTGATCACCTACATGCGCACCGACTCGGTCAATCTGGCGCAGGATGCCCTCAATGACATTCGCGCCCTGATCGCCCAGCGTTACGGCGCGCATAACCTGCCGGCGGGTCCACGGCTGTTCAAAACCAAGGCCAAGAACGCGCAGGAGGCGCACGAGGCGATTCGCCCGACCGTGATCACGGTGTTGCCGGAAACGCTGCGCCCCCATCTTAACGCTGATCAATACGCGCTCTATGAGTTGATCTGGAAGCGCACCGTCGCCTGTCAGATGATTCCGGCCACACTCGATACGGTCGCCGTAGACCTGGCCTGCGGTTCCGGCAACAATTTTCGCGCCACCGGCTCGACGGTTGCTGATCCCGGCTTCATGGCGGTGTACCGGGAAGACGTGGACGACGCCGCCGATGAAGACGAAGGCCGGGTGCTGCCGCCGCTGCGAGAAGGCGAATGGGTGGACCTGCTGGCGCTGCGGGCGGAGCAACACTTCACCGAACCACCGCCGCGCTATTCCGAGGCCAGCCTGGTCAAGACGCTGGAAGAATACGGCATTGGCCGACCCTCCACCTATGCGACCATCATCTCGACTCTGCTGGCCCGCGACTATGCGGTGCTGGACAACCGCCGCTTTAAACCGACTGACATTGGCCGAATCGTCAACCGTTTTCTGACCCAGCATTTCACCCAGTATGTGGACTACGAATTCACCGCCCGCCTGGAAGATGACCTGGATGCGGTCTCGCGCGGCGAGGCGGACTGGCTGCCGCTGATGCGGGGTTTCTGGGATCCGTTCAAGCAACGGGTTGAGGAAAAAGCCGAGAAGGTGTCGCGCCAGGAAGTGGTGCAAAGCCGCGAATTGGGGCAGGACCCCAAAACGGGCAAGCCGGTCTCGGTGCGCATGGGGCGATTCGGGGCGTTCGCGCAGATCGGCGACAAGGATGACGCGGAAAAACCGCGTTTCGCCAGCTTGCGGCCAGAGCAACGGCTGGCCACGATCACGCTGGACGAGGCGCTGGCCCTGTTTCAATTACCGCGCGATCTGGGCGCGACCGCCGCTGGCGAACCGATTCAAGCCAACATTGGCCGCTTTGGGCCGTATGTGCGCTATGGCAAGAGCTACGTCTCGCTGAAAACCGAGGATCCGTACAGCGTCAGCCGCGAACGGGCGCTGGAGTTGATCGCTGCGCACCAGCAGGCAGCGGCCAACAAGGTCCTCCAGGCGTTTCCCGACTCCGCCGTGCAAATCCTCAACGGCCGGTTCGGTCCTTATATTACCGATGGTCAGAAGAACGTCCGCCTGCCCAAGGGCCGCGAACCGGCCAGCCTGGCCCTGGCCGAATGCGAAAGTCTGCTACGCGCAGCGCCCGAGAAGAAGAAACCGGTCGCCCACCGCCGCGCTGCTGCGCCCGTGAAAGCCGCGAAGCGCTCCCGCAGTGGTTAGGGCATGAACCGGTTGCGGCTGCGCGCCGCCGCCCGGGTGGTAAAAACCGGCGGACTCATCGCCTACCCTACCGAAGCGGTCTACGGGCTGGGCTGCGATCCGCGCAACGAGGCGGCCGTGCGGCGCTTGCTGGCGCTCAAGCGTCGGCCGGTTCACAAGGGGCTGATCCTGATCGCCGCTGATTTCGCCCAGCTCGCGCCGTTTCTGCAACCGCTCACGCCAGCCGACCGCGTCCATCTGGCCGCCACCTGGCCGGGACCTTACACCTGGCTGCTTCCCGCCCGGCCCGACACGCCGCACTGGCTGCGGGGCCGCCACGAAACCCTGGCGGTGCGGGTGACCGCTCATCCGCTGGCGGCGGCGCTGTGTCGGGCCTGTGGACATCCGCTGGTGTCCACCAGCGCCAACTTCAGCGGTCGGCCGCCAACCCGCAGCGCGCTGGCGGTGCGTCGGCAGTTGGGAACCACGATTGACTACCTGCTGCCTGGCCCAACCGGCGGCGCGGCGCGGCCTACGGAAATCCGCGACCTGCGCAGCGGGCGACGGGTGCGTGGGGGCTGAGGCTCCACTTTAGCCGCCACGGTCATTCATGGCGCAGGCGGCGCTACGCCTTATCCCCGAACATGCCCATCGCCCAGCACTACGAATTTCTGGGTCGTCAGGCCCTCCACGCCGACCGGACCGCGCGCATGGAGCTTATCGGTGCTGATGCCGATTTCCGCACCCAGGCCGTACTCGCCGCCGTCAGCGAAGCGGGTGGAAGCGTTGACCATCACCGAACTGGAATCCACCTCGCGCAGAAAGCGCCGCGCCCGGCTGTAGTCCTCGGTGAGGATGGCGTCCGTGTGGGCGGAACCGTAAACGGCGATATGATCCATGGCCTCGTCCATATCCTTGACCACCCGCACCGCCAGAATCGGCGCCAGATATTCGGCGTACCAGTCGTCCTCGGTGGCGACCTTGACGCCCGGCAGCAGGTCGCGGGTGTGCGGGCAACCGCGCAATTCCACCCCGGCGTTCTGGTACATTTTGCCCAGCTTCGGCAGGACCTGGGCAGCGATGCCTTCGGCGACCAGCAAGGTTTCCATGGTGTTGCAGGTACCGTAACGCTGGGTCTTGGCGTTGTAGGCGACCGTCACCGCCTTGTCGAGATCGGCGCGGTCGTCAACGTAGACATGGCAAACCCCGTCCAGATGCTTGATCACCGGCACTCGCGCCTCACGGCTGATTCGCTCGATCAGGCCCTTGCCGCCGCGCGGCACGATCACGTCCACGTACTCGGCCATGGTAATCAGCGCGCCCACGGCGGCGCGGTCGGCGGTGTCAATCACCTGCACCGCATCGGCGGGCAGACCGGCGGCGGCCAGGCCCTGCTGGATGCAGGCGGCGATGGCCCGGTTGGAATGCAGCGCCTCGGAGCCGCCGCGCAGGATGGCCGCATTGCCGGCCTTCAGGCACAGCGCGGCGGCGTCGGCGGTCACGTTGGGCCGCGACTCGTAGATGATGCCGATCACGCCCAGCGGCACCCGCATCCGCCCGACCTGAATCCCCGAAGGCCGATATTTGAGGTCGGTGATTTCGCCCACCGGATCAAACTGGGCGGCGACTTCGCGCAAGCCTTGCGCCATGGCCTTGACGCCCTTGGGCGTCAGTTCCAGCCGATCCAGCAGCGCCGGCTCCAGGCCGGACGCGCGGCCCGCCTCCATATCCTTGCGGTTTTCCGCCAACAACTGCGCCTCAGCCGTTTCCAGCGCGGTGGCAATGGCCAGCAGGGCGGCGTCCTTAACCCGCGTTTCAGCGCGACTGACGATCCGCGCCGCCGCACGAGCGCGCTGGCCGACGGCGTTCATATACTGATGGATAGCAGTGGCGGTATCGGCGTTCGTGTTCATTCAGCACCCTCTTAGCCGACGCTTCATGTACGCCGGACAGTGATATTCAGCGTTCTTCAGGCAATAGTTCCACACCGGCCAGCCGCAGACCGTTTGCTCGCAGCGCATCCCAGGGTGAGCCTGGTTCGACGCCCTTGATCATCCGGTCCGTGCGGGAACAGGCGCCTAACAACTGTCGGCAATTACCCAGCGTCAGCCGTTGCAACGCCTGACGCAACAGCGGTTTGCGTTTTTCCCAGACTTTCTGTTCATTCAGCGCCGCTTCCAGCGCCTGACCGTGGTCGCGGGCGAACGCCAGCGCCACCAGCCGGCGGACTTCCTGATGCAATGCCCAGTTGATCAGCACCGGCTCGACGCCCTCGCCGCGCAGACCGTCCAGAATCCGGGCCACCCGTTCCGGCTTGCCCAGCAGAGCGGCGTCCACAAAATCATAGATGCTGTAACGGGCGCTGTCGCCCACCGCCGCCAACACCGCTTCAACCGTTAATTCCCGGCTCTCCGCCAGCAGCACCAGCTTTTCGATTTCCTGAGCGGCGGCCAACAGATTCCCCTCGACCCGCTCGCCGAGCAGCGTCACCGCGTCCGGGGCAGGCTGCAACCCCCGGCTCCGCAACCGCCGTTCGATCCAGCCCGCCAGTTGACCCGGTTCCAGCGGTGCGGTCTGAATCACCACGCCCGCGCTGTCCAGAGCGCCAAACCAGCGACCTTTCTGGGTTTGCCAATCCAGCTTGCCGGCGGTGATCAGCAACACGGTGTCATCCGCCGGTCGCGTTGCATAATCGCTGAGCGCCTTGGCACCGGCGTCGCCCGGCTTGGCGTTGCCCATCCGCAATTCCAGCAAGCGGCGACTGGCGAACAGCGACTGACTGGCCGCCTGCTGCCGCAGCGTCGCCCAGTCAAAGCCGGTTTCCACGGTCAGGCAGTCCCGCTCGTCGTAACCGCGTTCGCGGGCGGCGGCGCGAATGGCGTCAGCGGCTTCCTGGGACTGCAACGGTTCGTCGCCGAACACCAGATACAGCGGCGCCAGGGTCTTGCGTAAATGCGCCGCCAGTTGGTCGGGCCGGACTCTCAAGACTTGATCGCCTGCAAGCGGCGAATGATCTGCCAGGCCAGATCATCAGCCATGCTGTCCACCAGCGATTCCTGGGCGGCCTCGAAGCCCAGCACCCGATTCTCATCAAACAGCAAGCTGCGATTGGCGCTCAGGCCCTCGTCCGTGATCAGCGTTTTGCCGTTGGCCAGAGTGACCCGGTAGGCCGCGTAATAAACCAGGAAGTACGCCCGTTTGATATCGAAACGATCCGCAGCCACCGTGCGCCGGCCGCTGCCCTCGTTCAGGATGGTGATCGTGGCGGTCGCCTGAGCCGGATCGCGGGTTACGGTCACACCGTTGCGCGCCAACAACGACTGGAGCCGGCGACTCAGGACGCCCGGCGGCATACCGACTCCCTGCTGGCTCTGTACATAAGTCACGTGCAACTCGGGCGGCAACTGAGCCTGGCCGCGCAACTGAAAGCCGCAACCCGTCAACAGCACCGCCAGCAACCCCATCCCACTCCAACCGACTCCGCGCCTGACCGCTCTCATCCCAGCCTCCCAACGTTCCGCGCTTTCCGCATTCCGTGTTTTCCGTGTCTTCCGTGGACCCTGCCTTTAGCACACCACATTCACCAGCTTGCCCGGCACCACCACGATCTTGCGGATCGGCCGGCCCTCGACGAACCGCTGTACGTTGGGTTCCACCTGTGCCGCCTGTTCGATAGCGACCCGGTCGGCGTCCACCGGCACTTCGATCTGGCCGCGCAGCTTGCCGTTGACCTGCACCACCAGCGTCACCAGCGAGCGGGCCAGCGCCGCCGGATCGGGTTCCGGCCAGGCCGCATTCAGCACGTCCGCGCCGTGGCCCAGTTCCCGCCACAGCGTATGGGTAATGTGCGGCGCAATCGGCGACAGCAACCGCAGCAGGATGCTCAATCCTTCCCGGCGCACGGCAGCGGCGTGGGCGTCTGCTCCCGCTTCGATCCGACCCAGGGCATTCAGGATTTTCATGCCGCCGGACACCACGGTGTTGAACTGGTGACGACCAAAGTCGAACAGGGCCTGCCGCAGCGCCTCGTGAACCTCTCGGCGCACCGCGCGCAGCGGTTCCGACAGCGCGGCGGCATCCGGTTCACCGGCGGCGCGAATGGCGTCCTGATGTTCGGCGGCGTAGGCCCACAGCCGGCGCAGGAACCGGTAAGCGCCGGCCACACCGGAGTCCGACCATTCCAGCGCCTGATCGGGCGGCGCGGCGAACATCATGAACAGCCGGGCGGTATCCGCCCCGTACTGCTCGATCAGCGCCTGCGGATCCACGCCGTTGTTCTTGGACTTGGCCATCTTCTCAATCGCGCCAATCGTCACCGGCTGGCCATCACGGCGCAGCGTCGCGGCGACTGGCCGGCCCTTGTCGTCGGTTTGCACCGCGACCTCGGCGGGATTGAGCCACTGCTTGCGGCCATCCGCGCTCTCCCGGTAGAAGGTGGGCGCCACCACCATGCCCTGCGTCAGCAGATTGGCGAACGGTTCTTTCACCGTGGTCAGACCGAGATCGCGCATGACCTTGGTCCAGAACCGGGAATAGAGCAGGTGCAAGATGGCGTGCTCGATGCCGCCGACGTACTGATCCACCGGCATCCAGTAGTTGGCCCGCGCGTCCACCATCGCGTTCGCGTCCGGCGCGCAATAGCGGAAGAAGTACCAGGACGAATCCACGAAGGTGTCCATGGTGTCGGTTTCGCGCCGGGCCGGTTTCCCGCATTGCGGGCAGGCGCAGTGGAGAAATTCGGCGTATTTGTTCAGCGGGTTGCCGGAACCGTCCGGCACCAGATGGGCGGGCAACACCACCGGCAACTGTTTGTCGGGGACCGGAACCGTGCCGCAATCGGCGCAATGAATGATCGGGATCGGCGTGCCCCAGTAACGCTGGCGGGAAATGCCCCAGTCGCGCAGCCGCCAAGTCACTTTCTTCTCGCCCAGGTCCTTGTCGCTCAGATCGGCGGCGATGGCGTCCACCGCCTGCTCGAAATCCAGCCCGTCGTAGGGGCCGGAATTGATGCAAACCCCATACTCAGCGTAGGCATCGCGCCACGGCGCGGGCGTTTCATCGCCGGCGCTGGTGCGGATCACCGGCTTGATCGGCAGGTTGTACTGGTGGGCGAAGGCGAAATCGCGCTCATCATGGGCCGGCACCGCCATCACCGCGCCCTCGCCGTAGCCCATGAGCACGTAGTTCGCCACCCACAGCGGGAGTGATGCGCCGGTGAGCGGATGGGTGACGGTCAGGCCGGTCGGCATCCCCTTCTTTTCCTGGGTCGCCAGTTCGGCTTCGGTGACGCCGCCGTGCCGGCACTCGTCAATGAAGGCGGCCAGGGCGGGATTGCTCTTCGCCATGTGCAAAGCCAGCGGGTGTTCGGCGGCCACGGCAACGTAGGTCGCGCCCAACAGGGTGTCGGCGCGGGTAGTGAATACCCAGAGAATACCGGACGTATTCCCCTCCTTGGCTAAGGAGGGGTGGCGCGCAGCGCCGGGGTGGTTCGATTCGCCCGATAACCCCCCCCCGTCCCTCTGGGACACCCCCCCTTGGCAGGGGGGGAATTCATTCAAGGAATAGGGAAAACCGATCCGCACCCCATGGCTCTTGCCGATCCAGTTTTTCTGCATCAGCTTGACCTGCTCCGGCCAGCCGGGCAAATGGTCAAGCTCCGTCAGCAATTCTTCGGCGTACTTGGTGATCGCCATGTAGTACATGGGAATTTCGCGCTTCTCGACCAGCGCGCCGGTGCGCCAGCCGCGCCCGTCAATCACCTGCTCGTTGGCCAGCACGGTTTGGTCCACCGGATCCCAATTGACCACGCCGGTCTTCAGATACACGACGCCCTGCTCCAGCATCCGCAGGAACAGCCACTGGTTCCAGCGGTAATACTCCGGCGCACAGGTCGCCACTTCGCGGTCCCAGTCCACCGCGAAGCCCAGCGACCGCAGTTGCCGCTTCATATAGGCGATGTTGTCGAACGTCCATTGCGCCGGCGCGACCCCGCCGGCCATCGCCGCGTTTTCCGCCGGCAGGCCGAAGGCGTCCCAACCCATCGGTTGCAACACGTTCCTGCCCAACATGCGCTGGTAGCGGGCGATCACGTCGCCGATGGTGTAGTTGCGCACGTGGCCCATGTGCAGCCGCCCGCTGGGATAGGGGAACATGGACAGACAGTAGTATTTCGCGCGGCCCGGCTCCTCGCGCACGGCGAAGGCGCGTTGCTCGTCCCAATAACGTTGTGCTTCCGCTTCAATAACTTGCGGATTGTAAGACTCGGCGATCACGGCGATTCCCTGGCATTGGCTGGCTTTAAAATGAAGTGCGGTAAGATAGCATAGGTTCCAAGCCTGACGGCAAATGCCCTGGAGCAGCAGCAATTCTCATTTTGGCCCGAACTGTAACCGGGATGAGGGGGGTTCCCAAGCATCCCTTGGCAGCAGCTCCTGTGATCCTGGCGGTTCTGCCGCCTCAAGCGCGCTATACTCGGATTATTATCCTTATGATCAGGAACGAGGTTTCCGACGTGCCGATTATCGCTGCAATTCAGATGGTTTCCGGTCCCAGCATCGCTGAGAATCTGGCCGCCACCGCCGAGCTACTGGCCCAGGCCGCCACGCACGGTGCAAAACTGGCGGTGCTGCCGGAAAATTTCGCGCTGATGGGTCAGCGGGAAAGCGACAAGCTGGCGGTACGGGAACCCGAAGGCGACGGACCGATCCAGGCGTTTTTGGCCGAACAGGCGGCCCGGCATCGCCTGTGGCTGGTCGGCGGCACCATTCCGCTGCGCGTCGCTGGCGATGACGACCGGGTACACGCCGCCTGCCTGTTGTACGATGATCAGGGTCGGCAGGCGGCGCGCTACAACAAGGTGCATTTATTTGATGTGCAGGTCGTGGGCAGCGCGGAACGCTACGCTGAATCTGCCACCATCGCGCCCGGCGACCGCTATGTCGTAGCCGATACTCCGCTGGGCCGGCTCGGTTTGGCCGTGTGCTACGACCTGCGCTTCCCGGAGCAATTTCGCACGCTGGTGGATCAAGGCATGGAAATTCTGGCCCTGCCAGCCGCGTTCACTGCAACGACCGGCCTGGCGCACTGGGAAACGCTACTGCGCGCCCGCGCCATCGAGAATCAATGCTATGTCATCGCCTCGGCCCAGGGCGGAAAGCACGCCAACGGTCGGGAAACCTACGGCGACAGCCTGATCATTGATCCCTGGGGCGTGGTGCTGAACCGGTTGCCGCAAGGACCGGGGGTGGTGCTGGCGGAGTTTGACCGGGAACGGTTAGAGAGCGTGCGGCAACAATTTCCAGCCTTGGAGCATCGGGCACATTGCGCGGTTTGAGCGCGATGACTGCTGATGCCGCGGTGGACGAGGCGCTGACTGTAAGTGAAACCCTGGTGAAAATTAAAATTGCGACCTGGAATGTGAATTCCCTGAACGTGCGTCTACCGCAGGTATTGGGCTGGCTGCGCGACCAGCAACCGGACATCCTGGCTTTACAGGAAACCAAGCTCACCGATTCCGACTTTCCGACGCTGGATATCGCCAACGCCGGTTATCACGCCGTATTCGCCGGACAGAAAACCTACAACGGCGTGGCGATTCTCAGCCGGCTGCCCGCCGGCGAAATCGTCACCAATCTGCCGGGGCTGGATGACCCGCAGCGGCGAGTATTGGGCGCAACAGTGGGCGCGATACGGGTGCTGAATCTTTATGTCCCCAACGGCCAGGCGGTCGGTTCTGACAAATACGCCTACAAACTGGCCTGGCTGGCAAAGCTGACCGACTGGCTGCGCGACGAACTGGCCCGCTATCCTCAACTAGTGGCGCTGGGCGATTTCAACATCGCGCCGGAAGACCGCGACGTGCATGATCCCACTGCCTGGGCCGGCCAAGTGCTGTGCAGCGAACCTGAACGGGCGGCGTTTCGGCGACTGCTGGATTTGGGACTACAAGACGCTTTCCGGCTATTTCAGCAGGAAGAACAAAGTTTTAGCTGGTGGGACTACCGCGCTGCCGCGTTCCGGCGCAATATGGGCCTGCGGATTGACCACATTCTCATTAGCCCGGCACTGGCGGCAGTCTGCACCGCCTGTCAGGTGGACAAGGCCCCGCGCCGGCTGGAACGCCCGTCCGATCACGCGCCAGTGATGGCCGAATTTAATCAGGGCACGGCTACTGAATAATCAGTTCCTTGTTATCATAACCGATCGCACATAAGGGCCAGCATCCAGGCTTTTTCAAATGGTTATTGAATACGCCAAGATTTATCAAACTGCTTTTATCCATAAAAAATCAGGAATTATTTATGGAATCCTTGTTATTCTGATTATTTTCATACACTTGCTGCTTGCCCAATATTACCAGTTTATTTGTGACGATGCTTATATATCTTTTCGTTACGCTAAAAACATGGCGCTGGGTCATGGATTGACCTGGAACCCTGGAGAATACGTCGAAGGCTATACCAATTTTTTATGGACTGCATGGCTAGGATTCTGTTATTGGCTTGGTTTCGATATTGAATCCTTAAGCCTGATCTCATCGGGATTGCTTTCAATACTGTCGTTAGGTGTTGTTTATCTAATCCTTCGTGAAGGTTTTCCAGATCGCTATCGAATACTGTTTTTAATCACACTGGCCCTCCTCGCTGTAAACCGGAGCTGGAACGTATGGGCCAGCAGCGGCCTGGAAACCAGGATGTTTACATTCTTTTCTCTTTGTGGCTTCTATCTTGTTTTCCTATCAAAGAAACGATTTGCTGTTTTTGCAGGTTCATTTTTATTTGGACTTTCTACGCTAACCCGCCCCGATGGTTACTTAATATTTTTTTGCGTCATACTGGCAGCTTTATTTATTAACAGACATTCATTAAAAAACCGTAAAACTTATTTAATATGTTTAATTATGCCCTATGTTTTAATAACAGGGATCCATCTTTTATTCCGCTGGAATTATTATGGTTTATTATTGCCCAATACTTATTACGCCAAAGTAGATGATCCCTGGCCAGAAATAGGCCTGATCTGGCTGCGAGCATTTATTCTGGAGTATGGATTGATTCCGATGATACTCATGGGCCTGGTTTTTTACCCTTTTTATTTGATAAAAAAAGGCCGAAAAACTATTCATGCCCATTTCCACCTTCTTGCCTTGTGGGTTTTTGGACCTGCCTTGGCATATTATGTAATTATTGTTGGCGGCGACCATTTTGAATATCGCTTGTTTGACACTTATATGCCATTCCTTGAAATTCTCATGGCTGATCTTGCCTATGTAATGGTCACAGGACTTAACTTTATTATCCTGAAATTTATCGCCATCGCTATAACGATCTGGGGGCTGGTCTTTCATGTCATAACCCCACATTTCAGGATCTTGCCATACGCTGATTCTGGAGAAAATAATCAAACCCACTTCTACAGGTCTATTGCATTCCTGCAAAAAAACTGGCCGGGTGTTTTGCTTTTCACCGATAAAATCAATCGTCTATATAAAACTCAGTCGCAACACTATGTAGGCGCTTCTCAGGAAAGCTTCAAATGGTTTTGGCAAGCACGCCTGAGTGCTTTTAAGGGATTCAAAAACTTACCGATGCCAAACTCAGCCGTCACCCGCGCTACAGCCATTGGCGTGTTGGGTTATTATGTAGATATCACCGTAATTGATGAGTATGGTTTGACAGATCGAGTGATTACCAGCCAAATCAAAACCAGCGATAAAAACAAAAAGTTGCATTCCCATAATCGAATGGGATCGGAAGAATATTTTAACCAAAGGGGAGTTAACTTTATCCCGGTCTGCGTCATTGATGGGCAAACCAGGTGTAGAAATCCTTTTTACAAGGACTACAGTTATATGCCCCTCTACAAAGGTACGCTTGCCAATAAAACTGTTTTATTCAGATCACCAGATATCCAATGGGCGATTGAAAATTTCTCAAACATTCAAAAGATTAATGAATAAGTAACTGAACGGCCAACCATTAACCATCTTGGTTTTCTTACCTAAATCGGGCGACCCTAGCCATGCCACACCACCCACACAATGTCCTCGTCACCGGCGGCGCCGGCTTCATCGGCTGCAACTTTGTCCGCTATCTGCTGGTCACTGACCCCGCTATCCGCATCGTCAATCTCGACCTGCTGACCTACGCCGGTTCGCTGGACAACCTGCGTGATCTACCCGATCCCGCCCGGCATACCTTTGTTCAGGGTGATATTTGCGACCGGGCGCTGGTGGACTGCCTGCTGCGCGAACATCGGATCGACACCATCGTCCACTTCGCCGCCGAGAGCCACGTAGACCGTTCCATCACCGGGCCGGCGGCTTTCGTGGAAACCAATCTGGTTGGGACATTCACCTTGCTGGAAGCCGCGCGCACGGCTTGGCTGGATGGGAAAACGGCGGAAGATTGCCGGTTCCATCATATTTCGACGGATGAGGTCTACGGCACACTGGGGCGCGACGATCCACCGTTTACGGAAACCACGCCCTATGCGCCCAACTCACCCTATTCAGCTTCCAAGGCCGGTTCCGATCATCTGGTGCGGGCCTATTTCCACACTTACAAGCTGCCGGTCGTCACCACCAATTGTTCCAACAACTACGGCCCATTCCAGCACGGCGAGAAATTCATTCCCACTGTAATCCGCTCCTGTCTGCGGCAACAGCCCATTCCGGTTTATGGCGACGGCAGCAACATCCGTGACTGGCTCTATGTCGAGGATCATTGCCGGGGCATCGAGACGGTCATCCGCCGGGGCCGGCTGGGCGAGACCTACAACATCGGCGGCTGCAATGAATGGGCGAACCTCAACATTGTCAAACGGATTTGCGCGCTACTGGACCAGCGCCGCCCGGAGCACGCTCCCCACGAGCGACTGATAAGTTTCGTCACCGACCGGCCTGGCCACGACTGGCGCTATGCCATTGACGCCCGCAAGATGGCTGACGAACTCGAGTGGCGGCCGCTGGAAACCTTCGATACCGGCATCGTTAAAACCGTGGACTGGTATTTGGAACACTACGCTGCCGATCCCGCGTGGGGTGGCATAGCAGGCGAGAGCTGATCTAAGGAGATGACTTCCATGTTGCAAATTGAACCCCAGTACCTGATCGGCACATGGCGGCGGTTCGGTTTATCCGGTCCCGTCTATGAGATTATCGCGGAAGGGAAAAAACTCTCTGCCGGCGATGAGACTCTACGCATTCGGGTGGTCGAAACCGGCGAGGAGCTTGATTACAAACTCGCTGATATTCTTGACGATCCCAAGGAACGCTGATGTTTGCCATTGCCTTTGATCTGGTGGTCGCCGATACCGCCAAGAATCACCCCAAGGGCGTAGCGCAAGCCTATGCCGATATCCGCAACACTCTCACTGGGTTTGGTTTCGAGTGGCGGCAGGGTAGCCTTTACACGACTGACAAGGATGATTTGGCGAATCTGTTTGCCGCGATTATGGCGCTAAAAGCGTTGCCCTGGTTTCCCGCTTCCGTCCGGGATATTCGCGCCTTCAAGATCGAACACTGGTCAGATTTTACTACGCTGGTCAAGACCTGAATCTCCTTGAAACCTTCACTGAAAACATCTTCATACCCACATCCAGATATGACCCATCCTGCCTTCGAGCCTCTGCGCAGTTATCCCGTCCCCGCCCTGCGGCTGGAATTCCAGGAATACCGCCATCGCGTCACCGGCGCCCGACATTTCCATCTCGCCGCCGACGATCCGCACAACGCCTTTATGGTCGCGTTCCTGACCGTGCCGCAGGACTCAACCGGCGTAGCCCACATCCTCGAACACACCGCGCTGTGCGGCAGCCAGCGTTACCCGGTGCGCGACCCGTTTTTCATGATGATCCGGCGTTCGCTCCACACCTTTATGAACGCCTTCACCAGCAGCGACTGGACCGCCTACCCGTTCGCCAGCCAGAACAAAAAGGATTTCAATAATCTGCTGGATGTTTATCTCGACGCAGCGTTCTTCCCGCTGCTGGACGAACGTGACTTCGCCCAGGAAGGTCACCGGCTGGAATTCGCCAAGCCCGACGATCCTGCTGCGGAACTGACGTTCAAGGGCGTAGTGTTCAACGAGATGAAAGGGGCACTCAGTTCGCCGACGCAGCGGCTCGGCCATGAATTACAGCGCCGGTTGTTTCCGACCACCACCTATCATCACAACAGCGGCGGCGATCCCGAAGTCATCCCTGATCTGACTTACGCGCAACTCAAGGCCTTTCACGCCCGGCACTACCATCCCTCGAACGCCATTTTCCTGACCTATGGCGACATTCCCGCCGCCGAGCATCAGGAACGCTTCGAGGCGCAGGCCCTGCGCCGGTTCCAGGCGCTGCAACTGGATTTGGCCATTCCGCCCGAACGGCGCTATACCGAGCCGCTTGCCGACTTTACTCATTACCCGTTCGATGGCAGCGAAGACCCGCGTGACCAGACCCACATCGTGCTGGGCTGGCTGCTGGGGCCGATCACCGACCCGCTGGCGACGCTGCGGGCGCGGCTGTTGAGCGACGTGCTGCTGGATAACAGCAGTTCGCCCTTGCGCCACGCGCTGGAAACCTCCGAACTGGGCGCGGCGCCATCGCCGCTGTGCGGATTCGATACCGCTACCCGCGAAGCCACTTTCGTCTGTGGTTTGGAAGGCTCCAACCCCGAACATGCCGAGGCGGTTGAAACACTGATCTTTGACGTACTGCACCAAGTCGCCGCCGAGGGCGTGCCGCAGGATGCGGTGGACGCCGCCCTGCACCAACTGGAATTGAGCGAGCGGGAAATTACCGGCGACGGCTTCCCCTACGGTCTGCGCCTGCTGATGGAAGCCCTGACGCCAGCCATTCACGGCGGCGATCCGGTCACCGCGCTGGACAGCGATCCGCTGCTGGAACAGTTGCGCACGGAGAGCCGGGCGGCGGACTTCATCCCGAATCTGGCCCGGCAACTGCTGCTGGACAATCCGCATCGGGTGCGGCTGACCATGGCTCCCGATCCGGCGCTGGCGGCGAAACAGGCTGCCGCCGAGCGTGAGCGGTTGGCCGCTATCCGGGCCACGCTGGCCGACGCCGACAAGGCCCGACTCGTCGAGCAAGCGCGGCTGCTGGCCGAGCGCCAGCAATGCCAGGATGATCCTGAACTGCTGCCCAAAGTGGGGCTGGCGGACGTGCCAGCAGAGCTGAAAATCGCCGAAGGCATCGCCCGCCCGGTCGGCGCATTGCCCGCGCACTGGTACGCCCAAGGCACCAACGGCATGGTTTACCTGCAAGCCATCCTCGACCTGCCGGCGCTGGAATCCGATGAACTGGATCTGCTACCGCTGTTTTGCGCCTGTCTGAGTGAAGTGGGCAGCGCCGGGCGCGATTACCGGACCACGCAAGCCCGCCAGGCAGCGGTCACCGGTGGCCTCAGCGCCCGCGCCACCGTGCGCGGCGGAGTGGACGACGTCAATCAGGTTAAAGGCGTCCTGGTCCTCGCCGGCAAGGCGCTGGCCCGCAATCAGGCCGCCCTGTCTGACCTGCTGTGGGAAACTCTGACCAGCGCCCGGTTCGATGAACTACCCCGCCTGCGCGAGCTGGTCGCCCAGATGCGCGCCCAGCGCGAAGAGGCGATCACCCACCACGGCCACCTGCTGGCGCTGGCCGCCGCTTCTTCCAGCCTGAGTCCGGTGGCGGCGCTCAATCATCGCTGGGATGGGCTGCAAGGCTTGCAGCGCCTCAAGGCGCTGGATGACGCGCTGGATGACGTTGAGGCGCTGACCGCCTTCGCCGCCCGGCTGGAACGGTTACGCGACCGGCTGCAACCCCTGCCCCGGCAACTGCTGACGGTCAGCGAAGCCGAGCGGCAGGACGCCATCGCCGAGGCGCTGGCCGCTCGCTGGCAGGACGGTCACCCCTCAGCGGTAGCACCGTTTGCGCTGGCGGCCCCGGGAGCGCAACCGGTGCGGCAAGGTTTCCGGGTCAATACTCAGGTCAATTTCTGCGCCAAGGCGTATCCGACCGTCGCGCCGAATCATCCCGATGCGCCGGCCCTGCACGTGCTGGGCGATTTCCTGCGCAACGGCTACCTGCACCGGGCCATCCGCGAACAGGGCGGCGCTTACGGTGGCGGCGCGGGTTACCATCCGGACAGTGGTTCGTTCCGCTTTTATTCCTACCGCGATCCGCGCCTGGCCGACACCCTGGCCGATTTCGACCGGGCGCTGGAGTGGCTGCAAACCCACGAGCACCCAGAGCGGACGCTGGAAGAAGCGATCCTTGGCGTCATCGGCGCGATTGATAAACCCGGCTCGCCCGCCGGCGAGGCGATCAGCGCCTTCTTCGGCACGCTGTTTGGCCGCACGCCGGAACAGCGCCGCACCTATCGCCAACGGATTTTGGCCGTCACGCTCGATGATCTCAAACGGGTGGCGGCCACCTGGCTGCACCCGGAGAAAGCCCACTGGGCAGTGCTCAGCGATGCGCGTACCCTGGCGGAACAGTCTGATTGGCCTATTATTGCGATTTGATCCGGCGAAGGATTCCCGTGGATGCGTAAACCAATCCCCCAACAACCCCGCGTTCGACTCGAAGATCTGCCCACCCGGGAATTGATCGCCCGGGGCGTGGCTCTGCTGTCGGACCAGAATTACAAGGACGCCATTGACGTCTACAAGTTGCTGCTCAAGCGCGAGCCGCAACCCGAAGCCGGCTGGCGCGACTCGCTGGCCAAGGTCTACCTGGAGCGCGCCCGGCAACTGGCGCAGAAAGCCATGCACCGCGAAGCCGCCGTGCTGTGGGAGAACATTCCCACGCTCTGCGGCCAAACCCCGCAACCCGACCTTTACCTTGACTGGCTGCTGCGTTCCGGCCAGTACGCCAAGGCCATGCGCGCCTACGCCAGCCACGCCGCCGCTCTGCCCGCCGGCGGTGAACTGGAAACCCTGCTGGCCGCACTGGCGCTCGCCGGCCAGAAGGAAGTGCTCCAGGCCATCCCGCCGGACGCGCCGCTGCGCACCCACCTGACCGCCGCCCAGGCCGCGCTGCGTGCCTACACCCAGGGCGAGGCCGAGGATGCGGTGCGCGAGCGCCTGAAAGCCATTTCGATTCGCTCGCCCTACCGCGACTTGCGCCAGGCGCTGGCGGCGTTGCTCAAACTGGAAACCGACCCGACCGGCGCTTTGGCCCTGGTCGAACGCATTCCGCCGACTTCTCCCTATCAGGACCTGGTCGAACTGGTTCGGGCCAGCGCCGCCACCGATCCGGCCCGCGCGTTACTCGCCCTCACTCCGGCCCAACGTGAACTGGCCGGCCTGTTCGGTCTGGACGCGCGCCAGCTCAAGCTGCTCAAGGACTGGGCGCGGCTGGGCGACCGTCCCAGTGACAAGGCGAAGTTCGAGTTCATCGCCGCCAACCTGGCGCTGTTCGACCGGGAGCAGGCCCGCCGCGCGTGTCTGGCGCTGCTGCTGGGCTACCCGCAGGGGTCGAAAACCTATAGCAACCTGTTCGGGCCGCTGCCGCCGTTCGAAGCGCAACAGTTAAAAGCGTTGCGCGCAGAACGGGAAGACGACGACCTCGACCGTACCCTGCGTGATTGGCAGGGTTGCGTTGACCTGCTGCGCCACGAAACCGACCCGGACTCCCGGCTGATGGCGGCGCTCATCCTGCGCCACATGGCCGAGTTGCTGCGCAAGGGGGACGACGGCTGGGACGATGGCGAGCAGCTCCGCGACTGCCTGGAGCAGAGCCTGCGGTTCGACCCCGACGACCGCGATGTCTATCTGCAACTGGCGATTTTGTACAAGGAAGTTGACAACGATAAGGAGTATCACCAGTGGGTGGAACAGGCGGTCAAGCGGTTCCCTGACGATCCGCTGGTGCTGCTGGCGGCAGTCAAAACTGCCACCGCCCGCAAAGCCCACAAGAAAGCCGCCGGTTTCGCCGCCCGGGTGCTGGAACTGGACCCGATCAACACCAAGGCCCGCACCGTCCTGATCAACGCCCATCTGGCCCACGCCCGCAAGCTGATGCGGGCCGACAAGTATGCGCTGGCGGAAAAGGAACTGGACAGCGCCGGTCAGTTGGAGCGGGACAACGCCCGCACCGGCATCGTCGAAATCAACCGGGGCCTGCTGGCGCTGCAACAACGCCAGCGCGACCTCGGGCGGCGCTGGTTGCGGGAAGGCGTTCGCCTCGCCGGCAGCCCGCTGCTGGCCTGGGTGCGCCTGGCGGTGGAGACGCTGCGGCTGAAGCTGGAGCCAGCCGACTTCCAGCGCGATGCTGACCTGAGCGACCCGCGCAAGCTGAACGCCAGTCGCACTGACCTGCTGGCCCTGGCGCAACTGCTCAACGCCTATCGCGAGGAAGAGGTCAAAGACCTTGATACCGTCCTCGAAGACCTGGAAAAGCCCCTGCAACGCACGATCAAAGCCCTGACCAGCGAGGATGACTTGCTACTGATCTGCGAAAGCCTGCACCAGGCGCCGCATTATGGCCTGCTGGAATACGCCGCCACCCGGGCGCTGGAGGTTCAGCCAGAACGGTCGCTGTTCGTCTACTACCAGATTTATGGCCGCGCCGAGGGCGACCTGGACCTCGTCAAGGATCGCGATTACGACCGGCTGGAGCAGGCCATGGAACGGGCTACCGCCGCCAAGGACCACCGCGCCGCGACCTCGATCACCCGGTTTCTCAGTCAAAGCCCGTTTTCCTTGCCCTTCGCGCCCAAGGGTCGCGGCCCGGCGCCGATGCCCATGCCCATCCCGATACCGCCCAAGATGCGGCGCGAGATCGAAGACATGCGGCGGGAACTGGAGCGGCTGCCGCCGCCGCTGCGGGACCGGATGCTCGACCAGATTCTGGACGAGCTGCCGCCCGACGACGAGTTTCCACCGGGAGTCCAGCGGGCCCTCATGAAAATGATGCTGCTCGGCGGAGGCATCGAAGACTTGTTGGATGAGCTGCCGGAGGATCTCCCCCTGCCCTTGCCCGGCGGTCGGGGTGGCCGCGGCAAACGCCGGAGTTAATCATGCCTAATCCCTTTGATCTGCTGGGCGTCGCCGAAGACGCCAGCGACGACGCCATCAAGAAAGCCTATCTGCAACGGGTGCGCGAGCATCCGCCGGAGCGCGATCCCGACCGGTTCCAGGCCATTCGCGCCGCTTACGAAGCCATCAAAACCCGCAAGGCTCGGCTGAGTTACCGATTGTTCAACCAGGAAACGCCCGATCTGGCCGAACTGACCACCGTTGCCCTGCGCCCCGGCGACGCGCGCCGCCGCCCCTCCGAAGCGCAGGTGCGGCAACTGCTCAGCCAGCGCCTGACCGGCCAGAAATAACATTCCCCTCATGGATATCGAAACCAAAGAGCACTTGCTGGAGCGTTTCCGCGCTTATCTGGACGAACTGCCGGACGCCGCCCGCGCCGAGCTGGATGAGGAACCCCGCCAGACCGATCTGTATTCGCTGTTCAGTGAACTGGCGGCGCTGAAGAACGAGGTCCGGCTGGAATCGCGGCAGGTCAAAACCGCGCTCGACGAATTTCGGGCGGTGTTTGAAACGCTGCAAACCAGTCAAACCCAGCTCGGCAGCGAACTGGATCGCGCCCGCGCCATGGCGCCGGAACAGCGGCGGGCCGCGCTCAAACCGGTGCTGCGGGAACTGGTGGAACTGTATGACCGCCAGGAAGCGGGCCTGCGCGTCCTGCAAAACTACCGGCCCACCGTGCTGAGCCGCCTGTTCGGGCTGGGGCGACGGGAACGGGCGCTGTTGCAGGCCATCACCCAGGGGCAGGACATCAGTTTGCGCCGGCTGGAGCAACTGCTGAACAGCCAGCACGTGACCGCCTTGCCGGCTCTGGGCCAGCCGCTCGATCCGCACACCATGCGCGCCGCCGAAGTCGAACAACGCCGCGATGTCGGCAATGGCATCGTGACCGAAGAACTGCGCCGGGGTTATCTCTGGCAGGGTGAGTTGCTGCGGCTGGCCGAAGTCAAGGTCAACCGCCAACCGGAACCGCCCGTCCCCGCCATCCCACCGCCGACCGAACCCTCACCATCCCCAACCGAGACTCCTTCTGATGGCTGAAAAAATCATTGGCATTGATCTGGGCACCACCAACTCCGAAGTCGCGGTGGTGGACCACGGTCGCGTCACCGTCATTGACATCACGCCGGACCAACCGATCCTGCCTTCCTTCGTCGGCCTGGCCGACGACGGTTCGATCCTGGTTGGCGAGCCGGCCAAGAACCAGTACGTGCTTTATCCCGAACGCACCATCAAGTCCATCAAGCGACGGATGGGCAGCGCCGACCGGGTCGAACTGGGCGACGCCACCTATTCGCCCCAGGAAATCTCCGCCATCATTCTGCGGCGGTTGAAAGCCGTCGCCGAATCCTACCTGGGCGAACCGGTTCACAAGGCGGTCATCACGGTGCCGGCCTACTTTTCCGACGCCCAGCGCCAGGCCACCCGCGAAGCGGGAGAAATCGCCGGGCTGGAAGTGATGCGGATCATCAACGAGCCAACGGCCGCCGCGCTGTCCTACGAAGCCAATCATCAGGGCCACAAGAAGGTGCTGGTCTACGACCTGGGCGGCGGCACCTTCGATGTGTCGGTAGTCGGCATCCAGGACAACGTGGTCGAGGTGCTGGCCAGCCACGGCAACAACCACCTGGGCGGGGATGATTTCGACGCCAAGATCGTCGAACACATCGTTGAGCATCTGAAAAAGCAGGGCGCCGATCCCACTGGGTCGCGCCGAGCCATGGCCCGCATCACCCGGGCGGCGGAAACCGCCAAGATCGCCTTGTCCGATCAGCCCTTTGTGCGGATCGAGGAGGAATACCTGCTGGACAAGGCCGGTGCGCCAGTCAACCTGTCGCTGGAACTGGCGCGAGCCGAGTATGAGGCGATGATCGCCGGTTACATTGACGAAACCCTGGAGGCGGTGCATATCGCCCTGAAGGGGGCCAATCTGACGGTGTCCGGTATTGACGAGGTGCTACTGGTCGGCGGCGCCACCCGCACCCCGATCATCACCGAACGGCTGGAAGGCGACTTGAATCTGACCGTGCGGGCCGAAGTCAACCCGGATTTGTGCGTCGCCACCGGTGCGGCGATTCAGGCCGGGATGCTGGCCGGCGAAGCGGTGTCGGCGGTGCTGGTGGACATCACCCCCTACACCTTCGGCACCAGCGCCCTGAGCGAGCGGGACGGCATCCCCTACCCTTTCACCTACGTACCGCTCATCCACAAGAACACCCCGATCCCGGTCACCAAGAGCGAAGTGTTCTTTACCCTGTACGACCATCAGGACACAGTACGGGTACACGTTTACCAAGGCGAGGACCCGGACGCGCTGAACAATATCGAGATCGGGCAGTTCACGGTCGAGCACCTGAGCAAGGCCCCGGCAGGCAATCCGATTGTCCTGCAATTCTCCCTGGACCTGAACGGCATCATGAACGTGACGGCGCGGGAGAAAAATACCGGGCTGGAGAAATCCATTCGGATTGATAACGTGCTGACCCGGTTCCAGGAAGGCGAACTGGAAACCGCGCGGGCGCGGGTGGAAGCCCTGTTCGGCGGCGGCCAAACCATCGAGGGCGAAACTGTTGCGCCGGCGGCCCCGACCGAGCACCAGTTACAGGCGCAAGCGCGGGCGGTGGTGGAAAAGGCCCAACGGCTGCTGGATCGCGCCAGCGAAGATGACCGTGAGGACATCATCAACTTGATCGAAAAGATCACTGATGCGCTGGCTGCCGAGGATTTCGCTGCGGTAAAAACGCCGCTGGCCGAGTTGTCCGACATCCTGTTCTATCTGGAGTCGTGATGGAGCGTTGTCCGGTTTGTCGCGCCCGCTTCAAGGGCGAAGCGGTCTGCTATCGCTGCGGCGCGGATTTGAACGTGCTGCTGGCGATTGAAGCCGAAGCCGCCGCGTGGGAACGGGAAACTATCGCTTTGCTGGCGGCGGGTGACTGGATCGCGGCGCGGCGGGCGGCGGACCAGACGCTGGCGTTGCAGTACAGCCCGCTGGCCGCCGCCGCGCGGGACTTTGCCGGTCAGGAGCTGGTCGCCCAGGAAGTGCGACGGTTCGAGCAGTTGCTGCACTAGCGCCAGCAGGAACGATTACTCATTGGCGGTGCGCTGCAACGTTTCCACGAACCGCCGGTGTTCCTCACTCCCCAGGCAACACTGCTGGTCAGCCAGCACCCGGG
>ERZ795055.304-NODE-304-length-52063-cov-6.339102_pt1 | contig 52063 bp, 41 predicted proteins | sample MGYA00375139_ERZ795055 | MGnify/ENA primary metagenome ERZ795055 (study PRJEB30184, sample SAMN05720283) | anaerobic digester metagenome | isolation source: active sludge of municipal wastewater-treating anaerobic digesters | place: USA | collected 2015-01-23 ... | reverse complement strand
AATATCGTAGTCGATTTTTTCGGCGGATCAGGCAGTACGCTTTTCGCCGCCAATAAGTTGGGACGGGTCTGTTATCTTCTGGAGCTTGATCCGCGCTGGTGCGACGTTATCCGCAATCGCTGGAAAAAAGTGAAGCTAAAAAGCTAAACCACCGGGGTTCGCTATGGACTCCGGACGATTATGAAAAAGCCCGTTCTCATAACTTCCAAAATGCCCAAAGAAACAGAGCAGCAATACACCGCTTGGCTTTTGTATTGCGAATCGGGGAGTATCGATAAGCTCCACCGCACGTGGGAAGGACTTCACCGGGGCTTCACTGAAACTTCACCGGAAATGGCCGGGCTTAGAGAGCGGTTGGGTGCTTCGCCGACCCGGAGAACCGTTGCCGAATGGTCTTCGAAATTTCGCTGGGTTGAGCGGAAAGATCTGAAACTCACAGAGGATCTCGAAGGGCTCCGGAAGAAGGCGCAGGAAATCAAGCAGAAAAAAGTATTTCTCATCGGTGAGGTTTTCTGGGAAAAGCTTCAGACTCTCAAAAAACAGATGAAAAAGGGAGAAGGGGCGACGGTCGATGAAATCAAGAAATTGTGGGAAATGTTCCGTACCGAAATGGGAGAGTCGCTCGGAAAACATGAACTGAGTATCAGGGAAGACGAGCAGACACCGCCGACTCCGGAAGAGGAAGAATTGGGACGCGCCATCGATGAAACCATCAAGGACTATTATGAACGAAAAGGAAAAGGAAAAAAGTAGCATCCTGTATTGGATCAAGAAAAATAAAATAAAAAGCGAGAGCGGCGACCGGATCGAATTTTCCGATCACCGTTTCATGCTGGATATCTATTCCGACCGCACGCCGATTCAGGTTATCCGCAAAGGATCGCAGATCGGAGCCAGCACGATGGAAATTTTGCGGGCGATTCACGGGGCGAGATTTTGGGGCATCAATCAGATTTATACTCTCCCGACAGTGGACGATGTGGCCGAATTCGTGAAAAGCAAAGTGAACCGGATCATAAAAGTGAATGCCTGTGTTATGGAGGGCGTGAGCGGAAGAGATGTGGATTCGGTGGAGCAGAAACAGATTGGAAAATCGTTCCTGTTCTTCAAGGGAACGTACACGGAAAAAGAAGCCATCATGCTTACTTCGGACAGAAACATCCACGACGAGCTCGACAAGTCCAAACCTGAAGTCATCCGCGATTATACGAGCCGTATGGGTTTTTCCAAAATAAGAAGCCAACATTATTTTTCCACTCCGACCATGCCGGACGTGGGGATCGACCGGTTGTTCGGACAATCCGATCAGAAACACTGGCGATTCAACTGCCCGCACTGCCGCTACGAACAGCATATGGATTGGGAAAAGAATGTCGATCGCGAACGCCGGATTTATGTCTGCCAAAAATGTCGAAAAGAAATCACTCCCCGCTGGGCGTGCGATCATGGTCGGTGGGAGGCGCGGTTTCCCGGCGAACCGATAAGCGGGTATTGGATAAGTCAGATGATATGTCCGTGGCGCAGTGCGGCCGATCTTCTGACCGAAGAAGCCAACGCCGAAGACCAACAATACTTCTATAATTTCGTGCTTGGATTGCCATATATCGCTGCCGATCAGAAGATTCCGCAGAGTCTGTTCTTGCGCAATATTACGAACGAGGAAGTCGAGACATCCGGCTGGAATGTCATGGGTGCTGATACCGGAGACGAGAATCACGTGGTGATCGGCAACGTCAAGGGGATATTCTGGATCGGAAAAATCAAAGACCGGCCGAACAAAACCCGCTGGGAATATATGGCCGAACTTATCAATTTCTACGACGTGCGGGTTTGCGTTATCGATGCCATGCCGTGGACGGAAGAGGCTCTGCGTTTGGCCCGTAAGTTTCCGTATCGCGTTTATGTTAATTTTTACAAGGACGATCCGAAAATGCTGGAAGTGATTCGCTGGAACGACGAAAAGGAAGAAGACAATAAAGTTTTCGAAGAGGAGGTAAAAGTGCTGACGTCCAGGAACCGGATAATCGACGATACCATTTCTTCACTCCGGCGAGGAGAAATAAAATTTTCCATGAAGCCGAACGACGCAACTTTTCGCATGCTGATAGATCACGCCCAGACGATGTACGCCCGGACGATAACGAATCAATACGGACAGGAAAAGCGGGAATGGGAATCAACGACCGGCACGGACCACGCCTGGCATGCGCTAATTTATTGGTATATCGCTTTCAAAAAAAGACTGAAATATGAACCAAACAAATGAACAAAAAAATAACATGTCCGGAGAGCGGGAGCGCGGCCTGCTTCTTTCGGAAATCGACAAAGATATAGGATCGGTCGAAGAGGAAGGATTCGGCCGGGTGGTGATCGAAATAAAAAACGGACGGATAATCAACTGGTGGAAAGTGGCGTCGCGCACCCGACGCGGTTTTTTCAAAAAGATGAAAGATATCGATTATTGATACCCTTAAAAATTGACGGAATCTTTACCGGATTTTTACCGTAACTTATCCCTCCTCAAGATATAATTGTTTCAGCCGATTAAGATTCTCGGAAATATAATCAGGTCTTTGCTCGGAGTATTTGAGGGGAGAAATGCGAGAGGGGGTCGACAGGGACCGGACATCCGGGAAAAATATAATTTTTAACTTCGCTAAAATATGATATCAAGAATCGCATAGCAATTTTTATTCCGATATGAACGAGCTACAAAGAAAATACTCTTCGGAGTGCGCGCCTTTCTTTGCAGCCGTTTTGCAGGAATATCAAACGGAATCGAAACTCAAAGCAAATCTTTGTCGACGACGGAGATTTGCTTTGAGTAGTTTTTCTATGGGCAAAGAGGATTAAAAATGGTAAAATATAGTTGTCCGATGAAATATTAAGCATTCCAAAAGCATGCGAATTTTAGTTATAGACGACGATCCGAAGATTTCCGACTTTCTCAAGAACAATCTCGAGACGGAGCTTTTCGCCGTCGACGTGGCAACGGACGGAGAGAAAGGCGCGTACCTTGGCCGCTGCAACGATTACGATTTGATAGTTTTGGATAACGTGTTGCCGAAGAAAAACGGGCTGGAAGTTTGCAAGGAAATCCGAGAGAAAAAGAAAGGGGTAAAAATCATAATGCTTTCGGCGCTGTCGGATGTGACGACCAAAGTGGATCTCCTGGACAACGGCGCGGACGATTATCTGACCAAGCCTTTTTCTTTCCGGGAGCTTTTGTCGAGAGTAAAAGCATTGTTGCGTCGTCCCCAAGTTTCGACCAATGAAGTAATAAAGATCGGCGACCTGGTAATCAATGTCAATAATCACGAAGTTACGCGAGGGAAAAAGAATATCAGCCTAACCCGAAAAGAATTCATGCTTCTCGAATATTTGGCCAAGAATGCCGGACGGACATTGACGCAAATAGATATCATGGAGCACGTTTGGGATATGGAGCTGGATTCCTTTTCTCACACTTTGAAATCGCACGTCAGGAATCTGCGCGCCAAGATAGACGGCGGAAGGAAAACAAGTATCATTCAGACAGTCAACGGCAGGGGATATAAAATGGAACCGGAATAACCTTTACAATTCCTTTACTTTTTCTTTACCTGATTTTGATATAATTCGGGCAGGGTATAATTCTAGGTCGAGGGATTATTTTTTATCAAAATCTAAACGAAAAAAGAAATGAAAAAGAAAATCATAAAAAAAATTCTAATGTGCAAAAAAATCAGGAAAGCGGTAGCACTGAGCGCTTTTGTTGTTTCTATGGCCAGTGTCGCAAATCCGTGGACTGATGTCGCTTAGATATTTAACGAGTAACCATATGTCAAAAGAGGAGGGAAAGTATAGCTTTTTAATTATGGTTACTCGTTTTTTATATGGAAAACTTTTATTACCGAAATCGAACGGAGAAGATTTGAAACGTCAAGAGTTCATTTTTAATGTTATAGTGTCAGGATCAAGTGTTCTCTTTTGCGTATTCAGCCTTTTTTCGTTATACCATTCTTTGGTCAGGCATAATGACAGAGCGATTTCTCCTCTGGTGCCCCTGGTGCTGTTCTGTTTTTTTGTGTTCTTGCACTATCTTTCAAGAAAGGGATTTTTTGTTATCGCTTCTTATATTTTCGTTTATGCTTATTTGATTACGGCGAGTTATGCCGTGTATGTATGGGGCGTAGATTTACCTATGGCATTACTGACTTTTGCCCTTCTGATAGTAATATCAGGAATACTTATCAGTACCCGATTCGCTTTTGAGATAAATTTTATTATTCTTTTGGTGACTCTTATTCTTGGTTATCTTCAGTTGAATCACATTATTTCCCCTAAAGTTTATTGGAAGACAGAATTATTTCAAATGAACGACCCTATCGGGCATTCTATAATATTTTCCATTATCGCCGTCGTTTCATGGTTGTCGAACCGCGAAATCGAAAGATCATTGAAGCGCGCTAGAAAATCCGAGGCGGAGCTTAAGGAAGAAAGGGATACGCTGGAAGTGAGAGTTCAAGAAAGAACAAAAGAATTGGAAAAATCCCAAATGGAAAAAATAAACCAGACAGCCAGGTTTATCGAGTTCGGCAAAATCTCATCCGGACTTTTCCATGATTTGATCAATCATATCAATTTTCTTTTTTTGAACATAGAGCAGGCGACCGAGGCGGGAGAAAAAGAACTGTCCGAGACCAGAGAATATCTGAAGCAGGCCAATGAAAACAAATCGGCCCTTGCGGAATATATCGAGGATGCCAAAAAGCAATTTCAAAATCACAAGACGGAGTCGCTGTTTTCCGTGAAAAAAGAAATATTAAGCGTTGCCAAGATACTCGCTTATAAACTAAAAACGGAAAAAGTTGAAATGAATCTGAGCGGTGATTTCGATATCCTCACTTACGGCAATGCGGTCAGATTCAATCATGTGATGACCAACATCATTCTCAATGCCATGGATGCTTATGAAATCAGCGATGCGGAGAAGAAAGAAATAAGGATAAAACTGGAAAAGCACGGCGAAAAAGCGATTGTTTCCATTGAAGACAAAGCCGGCGGAATTCCCGAGGAAATCCGCAGTAAAATATTCGATCCGTTCTTTACTACCAAAGGTCCGCAAAAAGGAGCGGGCATCGGGTTGACAACAGTAAAGAATACGATAGAGGAGGATTTCGGCGAAACAACCAGAGTCGACAGCATATGGGGACAGGGAACTAAATTCATAATCGAATTTCCAATAAGAAATGAACCGAATAATCCACAATGAAACAGACAAAGCGATAAAATCAGGCATTGGTTGCTTAGCCAAAAACCAAAGGGAAGACGGAAGTTTTCCCGGTTTTGTTACGGATTCAAAAAGTTTTGATCGCGCCAAAAAGAACCAATCCGTTTTTCCTACGTGCTTGATTTTATCAAGTCTCGATAGTCTTCCCGAGTCGAAGGAGCTGGAAAGAATAAAAAGCAAAGCCGCAAAATTTCTGCTGGGTCAAAAAAGCGACTTTTGGTCATGGAATTATTGGAAAAGAAATTCATCCGACAGTAAAGCTACGCCATACCCCGACGACTTGGACGATACATGCTGTGCGATGGCGGCATTGATTAAAAATAGCCCCAAGGCCATTCCGGTCAAAGCCATAGCAAATGTCGTCAATCTTTTGGCGTATTGCGAAAGTAAAGAAGGCGGACCGTATTACACCTGGATCACTCCGCCTGACGCGGACAAAGGTTGGAAAGATATCGACCTCGCCGTGAACAGTAACATCGCTTTTTTTCTTTCGCTCCAGGAAGTGACATTGCCGAGTCTGGTCTCTCTTGCAGAAAAGGCGATAATTTCGGGAAAGTACGATTCGCCCTATTATCACTCTCCGTATGCCGTTATCTATTTTATTTCCCGCTGGTACAAGGGAAGGAAGAAAAACAAGATCATTTCATATTTACTGAAGAAGAAGCTCAAAAATCATTCCTGGGGCAATCCGCTGGAAACGGCGCTGGCAGTGAGCGCTCTTATCAACCTTGACTGCAAGAAGGAAATTGTGGAGGAAAGTATCGCGTCCATCCTCAAAAACCGCGTCAATGGGAAATGGGTGGCGTATCCATTCGTGGTTGAAAAAATAAAAGGGAAGCAAAAATATTATTCCGGCAGTGCGGAACTTACGACAGCTTTTTGTCTGGAGGCGATAAGCAAGTTTTCAGATGAAGCCAAGTCGATCGTGAACGGAAAAGAAAAGGCGGCAGATAAAGAAGCAGAAAGGATTTACACGGAAACAATCAGCATCACCGAGCGGAGATTCTTTCGCTTTGATTCCGAGACGGTGGAAACTTTTTCAGACATAAAAGAAAAGATATCGAAGGGTAGCGGAGCGAGCCGGATAACGCTTCTGCCGTATTATTTTTACAAGTCACTGAGAGCGGCAAAATCAATCGATGAAAAAGTGATTGTCGATTTATGTGCGGCCGGTTTTTACGGTCTGGCGGCATATACGATTTACGACGATTTTCTGGATGGCGAAGGCGATCCGAAATTTCTTTCCGCAGCCAACGTATGCCTGCGGGAACTGACTTCGATATACGACGATATTTTTTCCAAGGACAAAAAATTCCAAGAATTATTCAGAAATACGATGGACAGAATAGACGCCGCCAACGCCTGGGAGACGAGCAAATGCCGGACAAGAGTATCCGGCTCGCGCCTGATGATTCCAGAGCGATTACCCGATTACGGGAATATGGAAAGACTGGCCGATCGTTCGATCGGTTACGCTCTGGGACCGGCGGCCGTGCTTTATATTCATACCGAAAAAATCGAATTCCCCGAGATGAAAAACTTGATGGCATTTTTTGAAAATTACATTATCGCGAGACAATTGAATGATGACGCGCACGATTGGGAAGCGGATCTGAAAAATGGACAGTTGAGTCCGGCCGTGGTGTCGGTGTTGAAGAAGTATTCGGGGCGGCACAAAAACAAAAAGGAATCGGATCTGAAAAAAGAAACAAAGGAATTACAGAAAATATTTTGGCACGAAGTGATCCAAGAAGTATGTGGCAAATCGATTTTTCACGTAAAGAAGGCCGGAAGGCACTTGAGGAAAATTGCCAGCGTTAAAGATAAAACGGCTTTCGAAGCCATGCTCGCTTCAGTGGAAAAATCAGCCGAAGAAGCACTCACCGAGCAGAAAGAAATGCTGGAATTTTTGGAAGAATACCGATAAAGGCTGTTTGCGATAAAATCAAAAGCTGTGGCACCGAAAGCCCGGTTTCGGGCATTCATACCCCTTCGGCGCCAAAGTCGCCCGTGTGGGCGAAATTTGGACGAATAAGGGCTGATTTCCTTTACTTTACGGTCGTTTGGGAGTAAAATAAAGATATTATTCGTACTAAAAGAAAATATAAAATATGACTGATTTAACATTTATTACAAATGAAAAAGGGCAAAGTTTAAAGCAAAGATTCGAAGTCCTGATTAAAGATACCAAATTCTTTGATTGTCTGGTTGGGTATTTTTATGCCAGCGGTTTTCACGCTATTTACAAATCACTGGAGAAAACCGAAAAAATCAGGATCATCATTGGAATCAGCACCAATAAGCAAACTTTTGATATGATGCAAAAAGCGGACGCTAAAAAGCAGTCCGCTTTGCAATTTTCCAGTGCGGAAGCTAAAGAAAAAATGGAAGCATCTATTGAAAAGGAGATGGAAGAAGCAAGAGATAGCGAGAAAACAGAAGAAGGCATTTCCAAATTCATTGAATGGATAAAAGACGGAAAGCTGGAAATCAGAGCTTATCCTTCAGAGAAAATCCACGCCAAGGTTTATATTATGTCTTTCAATGATGAGGACAGAGACAAGGGACGGGTAATCACCGGATCAAGCAATTTTACCCAATCAGGACTGGTAGACAATATGGAATTTAACGTGGAGCTGAAAAACAGGGCTGATTATGATTTTGCTTTGGATAAATTCAATGAGCTTTGGAATGACGCTGTGGATGTCAGTGAAAAATACGTTGAAACTATCAGAACCAAAACTTGGCTGAACGATACGATTACTCCTCACGAACTATACTTGAAGTTTTTATACGAGTATTTCAAGGAAGATTTGAGCCAGCACGATGAAATGTTTTTGAAATATATTCCGACAGAATTCAAAAAACTGGAATACCAAGAACAAGCGGTTCTCAACGCTAAGAAAATTTTGGAGGAATATGGGGGAGTTTTTGTTTCTGACGTGGTGGGACTTGGAAAGACATACATTTCCGCAATGCTGGCAGGACAACTTGAAGGCAGGACACTGGTTATTGCTCCACCAGTTCTTTTGGAAAAATCTAATCCCGGTTCTTGGCCGAATGTGTTTTCCGACTTTCGGGTTCCGGCCGATTACGAATCCATCGGGAAGCTGGACAGCTTGGTGAAAAACGGAACAGAAAAATACAGCAACATTATTATTGATGAAGCCCATCGATTCAGGACGGAAAGTAATATGACTTATGAAAAGCTAGCTGAAGTCTGCCGGGGCAAGAAAATAATTCTGGTAACCGCAACCCCTTATAATAATACGCCGAAAGACATACTTAGCCAAATTAAACTGTTTCAAAAAGCCAGAAAAAGCACGATTCCCAATCTGCCGGACTTGGAGCAATTTTTTGGCAGTCTGGAAAGAAAACTGAAAAACCTTGATCGCCAGAGAGACTACGCTGAATATATAAAAACAGTCAAGGAAAATGCCAAGGAAATCAGAGAAAACGTTTTGAAATATCTGATGGTCAGAAGAACCAGGGCGGAAATCAACCGGTATTTTACCGAAGACCTGTCAAAGCAAAAACTGCGATTCCCGGACATAGAAAAGCCGGAGCCTATTTTTTATGAAATGAACGAAAAAGAAGACGAGATATTTTCCAGCACAATCGAGCTGATTGCCAAAAAATTCAATTATGCCCGTTATACTCCCATGCTCTATTTCAAAGGAGAGCTTACCCAGCCGGAACAACTGTCGCAAAAGAACATGGGCAAGTTTATGAAGATTTTGCTTATCAAACGTTTAGAGAGTAGTTTTTACGCCTTCAGAAATTCAATCGACAGGTTTATTGCTAATTACGAACGATTCATAACGGAATACGACAAAGGAAATGTTTACGTCAGCAAAAAGTATTCCAGTAAAGTCTTTGAACTCTTGGAAAACGACAATGATGAGGCAATAGAAAAAATGATAACCGAAGGAAAAGTAGAAAAATTCAAGAGCTCCGAATTCAAAAAAGAATTTAGGGATCACCTGCAAAAAGATTTGGATATTTTACACGATATTAAGAAAATGTGGCTGGATGTTAAACGAGATCCGAAACTGCTGACATTTTTGGACAAGTTGTCAACAAGTCAGATATTGAAGAAAAATAAGCTGATAATTTTTACCGAATCTAAAGAAACAGCCGAATATCTGGCAAAAAATATCAATGCAAAATTTTCCAATGAGACGCTGTGCTTTACCGGTTCATCCGGAGAAGCTACCCGGGAACAAGTGATAGAAAACTTTGATGCCAAGACCAAATATCCCAAAGATGATTACCGTATTTTGGTATGCACCGAGATTCTGGCGGAAGGAGTCAATCTGCACCGTTCCAATGTGGTTATTAACTACGACTTGCCTTGGAATCCGACACGGATGATGCAGAGAGTGGGTCGGGTCAACCGGGTGGATACCAAATTCAATAAGGTTTACACTTTCAACTTTTTTCCAACCCAACAATCCAATGACCAGATAAAACTCAAGGAAGCCGCTGAAGCCAAAATCAACGCTTTCATAACCTTGCTTGGTGCTGACGCAAGACTTCTGACCGAGGGTGAGCCGATAGAACAGCACGAGTTATTTTCTCGATTGACTTCCAAAAATACTATTACCGGAGAAGACGAAGCCGAAGAAAGCGAGCTGAAATATCTGCATCTCATAAAAAATGTCAGGGATAACGAGCCGGATGTTTTTGAAAAGATAAAGCGTTTGCCGAAAAAATCCAGAACCGCCAAGGCTGACAAAAAATTTGGCGGTAATCTACTCACGTATTTCCGCCGGGGGAAAATCCAAAAGTTCTATATTTCCAAAGACAAAAAAGACGCAGAGGAATTGGATTTTATGTCTGCGGCCAAAGTATTGGAATCTGCCAGGGATGACAAAAAACAAAAAGCCGGCAAGGATTTTTATCAGCTACTGGATAAGAACAAGCAGGCTTTCATTTTTGCTACTACCGAAGAAATACCCGAGACTAAACTAAGGGGTGGTAGAGACAGCGCCACGCAAGCTATCAAGATTTTGAAAGCCGTGATGCATGATGTTCGCCAGTTAACCGAAGACCAAGAAGAATATTTGAGAAAAGTGATAATCCAACTGGAAGAAGGAGGATTGCCAAAACAAACCTGCAAAATCATCTTTCAGTCTTTGAGTGAGGAAATAAAAAAGGGAGTGAATCCCATGAAGATTTTGTCAGTTTTGCAATCCAATATACCGGCTAAATTATTGGAGGGACATTTTGCAGAATCAGGACGTTATGCTTCCAGCAAAAGGGAAGTAATCCTGTCCGAATATTTGACGAACAATTAAAAGATGGACAAAAATCAAGCTCAAAACATCGTTGTAGAAACGCTACAAAACTCTTTTGATAAGGAGAAGTTTCTTTATTTTGTGAAAAATTTTCTCAATTCCATTGATGAGTCCAAGGCTTTCCATGCCAGAGGATATATAAAAGACAGTTTCAAAAAAGAAACCGGGATAATCAAAACATACGAAAGGCTTGGAACTTACACCGACCCGGAAGGCAAAAAAATAGATATCTTGGTGGTCTATTTGCAAAAACCAAAATCCATCGACAAAGCCAGAACCGCTCAACGTGATTTTGTGGCTCATTATCTAAAAGACCGCAACCAAAAAGACGCCGGACTGGTGGCTTTTGTTTCTCCCGATCCGGTTGATTGGAGATTTTCTCTGGTGAAGATGGAATACAAATTCGAAGAAGGAAAAAGTGGCAAAATCAAGGTTAAAGAAGAATTCACATCAGCCAAACGCTGGTCTTTTTTAGTCGGCGCCAATGAAAACAGTCATACTGCCCAGAGCCGACTTGCTCCAATCGTTGAGGATGATGTACATAATCCTACACTTGCGCAAGTTGAGGATGCCTTCAACATCGAAAAAGTCACCAGGGAATTTTTCGAAAAATACAGGGAGCTGTTTTTCAAAGCTTCCGAATCGCTTAATGATATTGTAAAAAGCGACAAAAGAGTATTTAACAATTTTCAGGAAATTTCTGGAGCCGCAAAAGACGAAGAAGTCGAAAGGTTTATCGGCAATTTTATAAAAAAACTTCTTGGTCAGGTAGTATTTCTTTATTTTCTTCAGAAAAAAGGTTGGTTCGGAGTGCCGATGGATAAAGGATGGGGCGATGGAGACAAAAAATTTTTGAGAACTCTTTTTGATGAAGCGCAAAAAAGAGGAAAAAACTATTTCAATGATTATCTCGAGCCTTTGTTTTATGAAGCCTTGGCCAAAGAAAGAGACGATGACTATTACAGCAGATTCAATTGCAAAATACCGTTCTTAAACGGAGGTCTTTTTGACCCGATAAGTAATTACGACTGGGTGAATACGGCTATAAATTTGCCTGATGAATTGTTTTCCAATAACAACCTGACCAAAGAAAAGGACAGAGGTAATGGAATATTGGATATTTTCGATCGTTACAATTTTACTGTGAAAGAAGATGAACCATTGGAAAAAGAAGTAGCGGTCGATCCGGAAATGCTCGGAAAAGTTTTTGAGAATTTATTGGAAGTCAAGGACAGAAAATCCAAAGGAACATATTATACTCCTCGTGAAATTGTGCATTATATGTGCCAGGAAAGTCTGGTGAACTATTTGAAAGTCGAAGCCAAAGTTGACGAATATAGAGTCAGGCAATTAGTAACTCAGGATATATTTTTGACAAAGAAAGATATCGAAGACAAGAAGAATAAGGTCATGGTTTTGTGGGAAGGCGAGGATTATAATTTGGACAAGGCTTTAAAAAACATTAAAATTGTGGATCCGGCTTGCGGGTCAGGGGCTTTTCTTGTGGGCATGCTTCAGGAGATCGTAAAAGCCAGAAAAATGTTACAGCTGTTTAATGATAAAAAAATAAGTGAATATTCTTTAAGAGAAGAGACTATACAAAATTGCATATACGGAGTGGATATTGATCCCGGCGCGGTAGAAATAGCCAAACTTCGACTTTGGCTGTCATTGGTTGTCGAGGAGGATGACATAAAGCACATCAAGCCGTTGCCAAACCTTGATTACAAGATTATGCAGGGCAATAGCTTGTTGGAAGAATTTGAAGGTGTGAAGCTTTTTGACGAAAAGCTGATTTCTTCGGCTGATTTCAGCAAGGAAAAGCGGATTGAAGATCTTAAAAGCATACAAAATAAATTATCCGGGGAATATATAAGACTTCATCAGGAAAATAAATTGACCGATACAAGAAAAATAGAAATAAACTCAGAGCTCAAGAAAATAAGTGCCCAACTGAAGAAAATGTCAGCGCCGGTTGAAAAAAATAACAATTCCGGATTATTTGACGCTTCCGACGAAGCGATAGAAAAGGCGGAAAGATTGAAACAACTTCATAAAGAATTTTTTGAAACAACGCAGAAGAAAAAGAAGGATGACCTAAAAAAACAGATTGAAAGATTGGAATGGGAGCTTATTGAAGCGACTCTAAAAAAAGAAGGTAAAATCTCCGAATTAAAGAAACTGGAGGAATTTAAAAAATCAAATACTAAGCCATTTTTCCTTTGGAAGCTTAATTTTGCGGAAGTGTTTCAGGAAAGAGAAGGCTTCGATATCGTGATTGCAAATCCACCGTATGTCAGACAGGAAGAAATAAAATACAAATCCGTTTTACAGAGCGAGTACCAAATATATACCGCGGTATCCGATCTATATACCTATTTTTATGAGAAAGGGTTTGAATTATTGAAGGATTCCGGGGTATTAACATTCATAACTTCGAATAAATTTTTACGAGCAAAATACGGAATTTCTCTCAGAAACTATTTGAAAGACAATTTGACTATCAAAAATATTATCAACTTTGGCGATAAGCATATGTTCGATGCTATAACAAACACGTTGATTTTCATTGCTTCCAAGGAAAAGACTGATAATAATCTTTTAAATTTTTCGGATAATATTGACGAGCCAAATAAGACAAAATTTGCTCAAAACGAGTTGCAAGGCAGCGAATGGACAATTGATAAGCCGGAAGTGATTAATCTAAAAAAGAAAGTTGAACGAGTTGGCATGGTATTGAAGAACTGGAAAATAGAAATTAATTACGGGCTTAAAACAGGTTACAACGAGGCTTTCATTATCAACGATTCAACTAGGGAAGATTTAATAAAGGGCGATCCCGGCTCTAATGAAATAATAAAGCCAATAATAAGAGGGCGAGACATTAAGAGATACTGCTACGTTAGCTCAGGAAAATATTTAATAGTTACTCATAATGGATACAAATTGGAAAATGGCAATGTTATTGATGCTGTAAATATCGACGAACATCCTTCGGTTAAGAATCATCTGAATGGGTATATCCGCCAGCTTAATGAACGTCAGGATAAGGGGTCGACAATATATAATCTTAGAGACTGTGCCTTTATGGATGATTTCGCAAAGGAAAAAATAATATGGATTGAGCTGACGAATGAAAATAAATTCGCCTATTCAAATAAAGAAGATTATCTTCTTGCCGGAGCTTTTTTCTTAGTCGGTGAATCATTAAAATATCTACTCTCTTTTCTGAACTCAAAATTATGCAGGTTCTATTTTTCCTTAATTTGCAACAGTTCCGGAATGGCTACGATTCAATGGAAGAAGTTTGCATTGGAAAAAGTTCCGGTTATGAAGCTTTCCGATAAAAATGAGAAGCCATTCGTTGATCTTGTAGACAAGATTCTTGATATTACTAGAGATGCTGGTTATTTAGAAAGTAAGGAAAAGCAAAATAACGTCAAGAAATACGAGCGTCAGATTGACCAGATGTTCTATAATCTTTATGGGCTAACAGAGGAGGAAATAAGGCTAGTGGAAGGGGAGGGCATTATAGAAAATATTCAATAAGAAGATTATGATTATTAAGCTAAATAAGGCGTTGCCTAAGATTCGCCAAATTAAAAATGATTGGTGTATACCAGCATCAATAGAAATTGCCCTAAAATATCTAATGCCCGGATTCTTAATGTCTCAGGAGGATATTGCTAGAATAAATAATGCGGGCTTCAGTTTCGGTAATTATAAAAAAGCTCTAGAGAATGAATCGAATTTTAATTATTTTTCATTTGAGCATTATAACCCGACAGATGATCAATCACGCATTGATAAAATTAAAGAGTATTTAAAAAAAGATTCGCCAATTCTTCTGTCTCTTCCTGTACAAACAGGTTCATTTTTTTTAGGATGGCACATCCGTGTATGTTGTGAATTGGATGATAATCGAATAAGTATGCTTGATCCAGGTAACGCGGAAATAACGACATTAAATATTAAAGCTGTTAACAAATTGATTAAGATTAAAGGGGGTGGGGATTTGTTGGGTATCGCTTTGAAATAGAAAATAAGGGAGTAGTATATTTGGCCGTACTAGGGCAAGATTGCTATATTTATTTAGTTAAAATACATTAGAGTATTCTAGGGGGGGTGGTGTATGGGAAGAATAGAAATATTAGGCAAATTGGAAAAATTCTTTAAGAAGCATCTTTTATTAAAAGAAGAATGCCAGGTTGTTTATTTGCTTGTTGAAATCAGAAAAATACTTGATCGAGATAGCAATAAGCGGTATCCAATCTTACGATTTTACTGTGATTGGTCTGTGCATACAGAAAAGGATAAAATAACTGGGGAAATGGAGAAAATAATGGAAGATATTTATCATGATATTGAGGTGCAAATCCATAATCCGGCGCTTGCAAGCAGCAAAACAAGGATCATTGGATTTATGTATATGGAAGATTTGCAGACAGAAATGAAAAATTTTTTATGTGAGTATGGCTTACCACAATCTCTTGCCATCGATAAAAATAATTGGCTTGCCTTTGTGAAATTGTTGGTAAAAATTTTAGCTGATCAGCCAATTAATAATCCCTGTAATGATATTGAAACATTTGCATTTTTACCAGCATCGGAGGGCTGTGTATATGGGCGCATAGATTTTACAAAAAAAATAGGGATTTATAATTATTATAATTTTGGCAATGCTTATTAATCAAGAATTATTATGGAAAAGTTGGATTGGAAAAAAATAGATAATGATAAGAAATTTCAGTGCTTGGTAAATGACCTATTTGCATTGGAAATAAACAATCCAGCATTCCTTGCGAGTAGCCCTGAAATTGGTGCGGATGGGGGATGGGATGGTAGATACATCGGAAAATTTATGGGCATAAATGGTGTATGGAGTTTTCAGTCTAAACAGACCAAACATGACTTAACTAAGGCGTATCAGCAATTACGCGAAGAGTTAAAAAAGGAGCTTGAAAAAGCGAAAAAAAATAAAGTCGATATATTATTATTTGCTACTAACGCAGATTTAACTATCGGAACTGATGGTCATGTAGGAAAACTCGAGCAATTAAATAAAGGCAATAAATATGTTAAACATCTTTTTATCCAGCAGAAGGCCGATTTAGAAAGTAAGATTATTCAACATCCTTGGTTAAGATATTATTATTTTGGTGATTGCCAAGAGCCTATGTTTGTTCCTCCTCAAATATTTTCTAAGGGAGAAGAGTTATTCGGTGGCCCATTAGTAGAAAGAGTCGAGGAAATAAAAAAAATCGAAGAATTTATTTCTAGTGAATCTAAATTGTTAATAATCCATACTGCTGGTGGTTGTGGAAAAACGCGCTTTATTTCTGAGTTTGGTAAAAAATGTCATATTCTGAATCCTAATTTTCAAACTAGGTTCTGCATGCCTAATATTAGAGATGTTAATGAAGCGATGAATGAGTTAAATCACTCTCGAAACTATGTAGTTTTTTTAGATGATGCAGAGAGATATTTAGATGAAGCGACTAAATTGATTGCTCATACAAAAACGTATTTACCGGGCAATCTAAAAGTTATTTTATCGTGCAGAGATTCGGGAAGGGAAATTATAGAAAACTTAGCAAATTTACAAAGAGTAGAAAAATACTCCGAGTTTGAATTACCTGAAATATCGAATGCGGGCCTAATAAAAATATTAACCAGCTCTGCGGGAAATAAAACTATAAATAAACCAGGGCGGATAGTAAAAGACTTAAATGGAAATTTATTTCTTATAGTTACTACTGGCAAATTAATAAAAGGTGGAAAAGTTGACCCTAAATTAATAAAAAAGCAAATAAAAGAAAATCTTATTCATGAAGCAAAAAATGCCTTGAGAAAAGTGTTATTAGATGAAAACAAAATTGAAAGACTTCTGAGAGAGTTGTCTGTTATTGTGCCGTTTTCTTCCGAACATAATAACTATGTTATTGATAAGTTAGCAGATTTATTAAAGATCGATACTGAAATTATTAAGGATGGGATAGATAAATTAGTTTATGCTAAGATTTTAAGAATTGTTGGATCATCCTTAAGATTTAATCCAGACATGAAAGGCGATATTTATTTATCTGTTGAGCTGGACAATAAAAATGGAGAAAAATTGGTTAACCAAATGTTTGAAAATTGGATTTCAATACAACCAGAAAAAATCACAGCAAATATTGCGGCGGCTTCAAGACATGGAGAAACGGATTCAGCAAGCAAGGCGATTAAAAACATTGTAAAAAAATGGATATCCGAAGTATCTCGCACGTCTGATTCTCAGAAGGCAGTGAATATAAAGCTTATAAAACCAGTTGCATATTTAGCTCCAAATGAGGTAATAGATTTGATTTATGCATACATCGATAGCACTAAGGATACTGATTACGGATTAGATAGAGATGCATACGGATCTATCGTTTATCAATTATTACATTTGCCAAAATTGCAAAAATCTATTCTGGATCTAATTTTATATATGGAAAAACGCGGATTGAAGGGTGGATATAGTAACTATGAGTTAGTTACTTTTGCTCGACAATTAACTTCTCCACTCGAAATTAATATCTCATTAGCTGGGGATTCTTTGGCTGAGATGGAAAATTTGGTTACTAGCGATAAATGTACTCTTTTAGAAGCGACAGTGGCAAGCGCTGGAGTAAAAGAATCGTTGGCAGGATCGCATGAATACAATGAAACTTATGGTAATAAAATAACCTGGGGCCGGAAGATATTACTATATGAAAATAAATTTATAGAAACTATTGACCAATATAGAGATAAGGCGATGTCACTTCTGAAAAAACTTATTTTTCATCCGAACGATGCTATTAAAAAAATAGGCATTGAAACTGTGGATGATATTGGAAGAGATTCGGGATCTATTAATGCTGAATTTAATGAGAGAATTATTTCCGATAGAAAAAAAGCAATAGCTTGGATTAAAGAATTACTAATCAAAACAACTTCTCTTGAAGTACTTAGCGAAATGGAAGATGTTTTGATTAAATATTGGTCTATTAATAATTTTCATGATGATTTAAGCAAAGAGACTGCAATTATTCTGAGAGATTTTCCAAGAACTCCGGAATATTTAATATTTAGACATTTCATTTCACGCGATTTTATTATTTCCGATTTCAGTAAAATTGAAAAAGAAGCACCTGAAACAGAAAGATGGTCATGGCTAGTTCATAACCATTTTCATAGACATGAGTTTGATCAAAAATTGTTAGATCAATTAGCAATCCGGCTATCGAAAAAATATAAGGATACATTCGAAATTATTGGATATCTAAATGCTATTGAGAAAGAAACAAAAAATATTCGCCAATGGGGACATGTCCCTTTAATTGAAACATGGGCTAAGTTTGGCGAGTCTGCATTTCTTGAGATTACAAGAGATAGAAAACTGTTGGACCAAGTTCCAGAGATCTTTCACCTTGGAATATATAGAGTAGCTTCAGTAAAGGATAAAGGCCACATTACCAGTCTCGCCAAAGAGATCATAAGTCATCCAGAAAATATTAAGTCAGAAAAGGTTAATATTCTCATCGAATTGATTACTGAGCATAGAATAGCAGTTAATATTTTTATGCCGTGGTTTTCTGTGATTATAAAAAATGCTGATAAGTTTCTCAAAAGCAATATACTACACCGGGCTTATTTTATATTTAATGATCGGTCACAAGATGAAAAAAATAAAGTAACGAAAATTCTCGAACTTTCTTTACAAGGTGAAGTGGAAACTCATGTTCTTGATATGTTTGATTTTTTACTTTCCAGCGCAATTAAGTGGGATATTTCACAGGAAAGCTTAGAAAAATTACGCATTTCCTTATTTGATATCATAAAAAATATTGAAAGCATAGAATATCATGTGGATAACCTAATTAAATTTGTAATTAATGAGGATCTGGATAAATTTGTTGAACTGATCGATTATCGCCTAAAAAGGTATATTAAAGATACTGAAAATGGTAAATCAACTCACTTCGATCCAATTCCTTATGACGGGTTTCGTTCGTTAGAAAATTTAGTAAAAAATTATAATGATTTTGCAAGATTGATGGATAAAATCAATAAATGGAAAGAAAAGGAAATTCTTTATTCATTCGATATGGAACATCTTTTGCGTAACTGTAAACGATCAGATGAGGAATGTGATAATTATTTGAGCCGATATATTGGGGGAAAAATTAAACAAGGGGATGAGAAAAACTTGAAGATAGCAATCAACGCATTACATGGAGTTCATTTTGGGAAAGATACGGCAGAATTATTTTTAAATGCTCTAAAAGCTTCTGAGGAAACAAGTATATTTGATGATGCAAAAAGTGTTCTTTGGCATCAGGTAGTAACTGGCGGATACAGCGCAAAATTAGGAGAAGCTCCCGCTGCTTTAGTTGCAAAAAAAGAGGCGCTTGAGGAGATATACGACAAATCTTCGCCAGGTATAATTAAGAATCTGATAGATTCACTCAGAGATTCAGTTTCTAGAGATATTAAAAGGCATTTGGATGAAGGACAAGAAATGACTAACCCAAAACATTGATTTAGATAATAGGTACGCTTTGGAAGTTACATAAAAATATCAATTATAACAACATGAAAAAATTCAACTCAAAAAACATTTTAATCGCCGGCGTGACCGGATCGGGCAAGTCTAATTTTTTGCATACAATGATAGAGGACTTGCTCAATGAAAATAGCCCGCACGATTTGCGATTGATTTTGATAGACCCCAAGATGGTGGAATTTTCATTATACGACGGAATACCTCATCTTTTGACTGATGTCATAACCAAGACTGACAAAGCGAGGAGCGCTTTCCGGTGGCTATGGAGCGAATCTTTCCGGCGCTTGAGAGTGATGGAAGAATTGAATTGCTCATCGGTTCAGAAATATAATAAACTGAAGTACACCAAAAACAAACTTCCCAAACTGTATGTATTCGTGGATGAATTCTCGGATTTGATGGCCGATGACAAGAAATTATATGAAGAATATTTCAGAAAAATAACCGCTCTTTCCGGACTAACCGAAATATATCTTGTCATTTCCACATCCAGACCAGACCCGAAAAATGTGGTAACAAAAAATGTGTTGGATTGTTTCTCGACAAGAATTGCCTTCAAAACAGCAACAGGGAAAGATTCAGCCGTTGTTATTGGAAAAGAAGGTGCGGAGGAATTGCCGGAAACCGGACACTTTTTATTAAGAGAACTGTCATCATTTGAAATAAAGAAGCTGGAGTTGCCTGCTGTTGAAGAAGGTGAATTAAAAAAAGACTTGGATGCCATAAAACATAAATACGCGGATTTTAAAAAAGAAGAGCAGGAAAAAAAAGAAGAATATTCCGGAAAAAACGATGACGATCTGTATCCATACGCGGTGGAAATTGCCAAAGAAAACGGCCGCATTTCGGCTTCGCTGATTCAAAGAAAGTTGAGAGTCGGCTACGCTCGAGCCGCCAGATTGTTGGATCTCTTGGAGGAAAATGGGCTCGTTGAGACGGCTAACGGCGTAACACCCAGGAAATATATCGGAGAATGAGGAATCAATGTCATAAGCTTTTTGAACGAATCCGGGACCATTTTCGGAAAATAAGCATGTTCGGACGCTTTCGGACGGTAATCGCCCGTGTGGGCGAAATTTGGCGAAATACGGGCCGGTTTTCTTTAAATGAGAGCAAATTAAAACATAAAAAGAGATAAAAAAATGACTTGGGTAGATAGGCTAAAAAGACAAAATAAAATAAGAGACAGGTTTAAAAGAGAAAGAATGGATGGCTGTACGCTGGCTCAAAATAAATTGTTTGATGTCCTGAAGATAATCGGCAAAAAAAGGCAATTTAAGCCTGTATTAGAGAGGGAAATCTATACAAAAAATGGTGTTAGATTTTCTGATATTTTTATAAGCAAATACGGATTAAATATAGAGGTTGACGGCGGGTATCATTTTACGGAAGATCAGAAAGTTAAAGACATCATGAGGGAAAAAGAGATTTGGGATAAAAAAAGAATAATTACTATCAGATTTATAAATGAAGATATTATTAACAGACTGGATGTTATAGCCCCCAAACTGGAATCTTTAATGAATGAGCTTGATAAGCTACCTCATTTTAAATGTCCGGGTAAGGGAAAAAAGAAGTTTAATGCTACCGTAAGAAGAAAGCAACTTTGTCGAGAGTGGAATTTGAATAATTTATAGATACATAAATTAATGGCGTATAGATAGGAGGCAAAATTATGAATAAAATTGATAATTTAATTATAGATATTGATAAGGTGATTTGTAGTAATATCGATAAATTTGATGTCTCTGAAAGAGGGTTGTTGTCACAGAATATTCTATCTCAACTCAGAAATTTTGTTGATCATATTTTTTTGAAAATATATAGTAATGGACAAGATATTGAAAATAATTATGAAAATATAAAAAAGGCAGAGGCTTTTGTGAAAACAAGAGGTAATCTTAAATTTTTAACCAAATTTCACAAGCTTCTACAAATCACAGCTTCTCATTATACTCTTGATGAAGAAAACTCTGAAAGAATAATGTTGAAATATTATGAATATTTGATCAAAATAAAATCATTTCTAAAAAAGACATACAATTTGGATGTTTTAGGAAATATTGATGAATTTCCAATTGCGATTGATTTGGCGCTGAAGGCATATTACGAAAAGATAGCTGAAAAAATTAATCAGCCGGAATCAACAAGAACAAGGAGCGTTTATAGTGATCGATATTATATTCAAAAAATAAAGCCGTTTTTTGTCGAGCATGAGGTATATTATGAAGTGACTTTTACAACTGCTAATGATAAGGCAAGCAAATTTGATAGAATTATTGCGTTTACAAAATTGGACATATCTCATAACTACGCAGTTAAGCTTTCTGTAAGTAATGACAGTATACAGATTTTAGGTAAAGAAATGCCTATTCAAATTATTGATAATTGGGTTGTGTCAATTCGTCCATGCGAGCTCGATCATTTTGCTGATATATTTGGAAATCATTCTAAGATTCAAAGCAACCTCCTTGAATATCGAAAGTTGATGGAATTTCTAACTAAAACAGGTATTAGCTTGGTTGAGTTCATTGATTTCACAGATAATTACTACCAGGACATAAAAAGCCAAATAATTCAGGGAGTGAAAACGGCTCATTTTTTTAATGTTTTAGACAAATGCCGTGAACTAACAAAAAACAACAACTCAGGTAGTAATGTGGTTAGGTATCTGCTTTATAGGTTAAATAATAAAGTTCTAAAACAGCAATATAAGTTTGGTGGTTGCAATCTATTGTCTAATTTACAACTCGATATTAAATGTGTCCCATTCGATAAGATGCCCTTTAATACTTCATTGGCAGGACACAATCCAAAAATTTCAGATTTATTTGATTGCATAGATTCAGCTAACCGAGAGCATGAATTATTTGCAAGATTTATGAAAAATAATACAGAAATAAAAGGACAGCTGTACACCCCCAAAAAAGATATAACCAACTTTGAAAATATCGATGGTCTAATGCAATTGCATAATAGTTCCCTATATTATAAGCATGCACATCGCAGATTAGAAAATTGCAAAGACCATATTTATATAAATGGTTACGAAGAAGATACATTTAAAATTATTAAAAAACTTAAAGAATTGTCTTCTGCTGGTATTAAAAACTATACAAGCTCTGTTGATTCTTGGTTGCAAACAGCTAATCATGGAATTGATTGTGATGAGAAAAAAGCCGCTTTGAGACAAATATTTGAGAATTCAGGAGTAGCTTTGATTTACGGATCAGCGGGAACTGGAAAGTCAACGATAATAAACCATATATCGAACTTTTTTAATGATTATAAAAAACTTTATTTAGCTAATACCAATCCGGCGATTGATAATCTGAAAAGAAAAGTAAAAGTTGCTAATTGTACTTTTAAAACAATTACTAAATTTTTATCAGAGAGAAATGATGATACGGAATTTGATTTATTGATAATTGATGAATGTAGTACGGTTAGTAATTCTGATATGCTTAAAGTTTTAAATAAAGCATCGTTTAAATTGTTGGTTTTAGTGGGTGATGTTTTTCAGATAGAGTCAATACTCTTTGGAAATTGGTTTAATATAGCGCAGTCTTTTGTTCCACCAACTTCTATATTTGAATTGACTAAGCCATACCGCACCAAGAATTCTAAGTTGCTCGAATTATGGAATAGGGTTAGAAATATAAGTGATGATATTTTGGAGCATATTACAAAAAACAATTATTCTGTTACCTTAGATGATTCAATTTTTGAGCATTCCGAAGAGGATGAAATAATTTTATGTTTGAACTACGATGGTCTTTATGGAATAAATAATATTAACAAGTTCTTGCAAAGCAACAATAGAAATACTTCTATACAGTGGGGTATTCAGACCTACAAAATTAATGATCCTATTTTGTTTAATGAATCAGAAAGATTCGCTCCCTTGATTTATAATAATCTGAAGGGAAAAATAGTTAATATAGAAACATTTGATGATAAAATACAATTCGATATTGAGATTGATAAGGTTATAAATCAGTTTGAGGCAGGAGGATATGATTTTCAATTGATGCCTAATTCTGACAATGGTAACTCGGTAATTCGTTTTTTTGTTAATAAACACAGAAGTACTGATGAAGACGATGACGCTTTTTCAAATGCTGTAGTCCCTTTTCAAGTTGCTTACGCCGTTTCAATTCATAAGGCTCAGGGATTGGAATATAATTCAGTTAAAATCGTTATTACAGATGAGATTGAAGAAATGATTACACATAATATTTTTTATACAGCTATAACACGAGCAAGAGAAAAGCTAAAAATATACTGGACGCCAGAAACTGAAAGTAAGGTATTGAGCAGCTTAATAAGGAAGAATAGCATAAAGGATGTGGCGTTGTTATCATCAAAATTCCATCTTTAATTTCAGGAACTAAATTACTGAATTAATTCAGTAATAGTCTTTAAAATAAAAAAATTAAACAAAAGTAAATGAAATTTTTGAAACCAACAAGGAAAAAAGTCATAATATCTCTTGCGCCATTTGTGCCGGTATTACTTATGCCTTCTTTTTTGGTGGAGATTCCGTTCTCTTTTCCTCTTGCTGGCGCCCTGATGAGCATGCAGCTGTTTGTTATGATATTTGCATACGGAATAATATTACTGATGGCGTTTCCGCTTAAGCCAATTTTAGCTCCTCTCGGCATGTGGGAATATCATAGCAGTTTGTTTATAATGGCTTCCGGACCGGAGGTTTCAGTTTTTGGAATGATACTAACCGCCAGTTTTTATTCGGTTATTCTTTATTTGTTAATATCATACTTATCAAAGAAAAAATCAAAATCACATCGGACGTATTGTATTGAGTGTGAAAAAGAAAAAACGAAAAAATATTGCGATGAATGCCAAAAAGAGACAGGGAATCTATTCAAGATTACTTTGACTGAGCAGGTAAAAACGAAAGAATCATTGGGAATTGAACAACGACGATTTGGTATTAAAAAATATATCAAGAAAATATTTCAGGGTTATCAGGCGAGCGTAAATAAAGAGCGCCATCCTGACGGAGTAGACCGACTTATGAATATCAATAGGGAGAAAGATTGGTATGACGAAGTGGTAAAAGATAACAGGACAGGCAAGGTATTTAGGGAAGTGCATGAGCCATTGAGCAAGCACGTGGCCAATGCGCAGAAAAACAAAAAAATGACAGGTTATAAAAATATATCCGAATTGACTGACAAGACTTAAAACGATAGAATATATTTACAACATTGCCTAAACTTATGCTTTCGGGCATAGGCATGGCGCAATATATGAAATTCCCATGTGAACAAAAACGGTCTTCTGATCGGTATCTGTTCACATGGGTCAATGCTCGAAAGGGTGTTGGGTGCCCGCAAGGGTGCCGCCGACGGGAGACCTTTTTTGCATTTAAAAAATCATAAAGACGTGGATAATCAACGCAAGAAACAATTGGAATTTAATATTCAGAACAATGAGTTACATGCTCAAATGGCAACAATCTTAAACCTGATCAGAGAGGACATTTCTATAAAGGGATGGCAGAAAAGACATGACAAAACATTAAAAGGAATTATCAGTGATTTGATGTATGTTCATGATCACTGCAATATTTTGCTGAAACCAAGAAAAAAAAGAATTAAGGGATTATAAAATCATGCATTTTATCTCGGAGGCTATTGAGACTCAGTAGTCTCTTTTTTTTGTGGCGCCATTTGGGCCTAGTATACTTTTTCTTGACCAAAATTTTACATCCGATGTTGAAGGCTTGAAAAAGCCCTAGGATGTGATATATTTTAATCAGCAATAAACAATTGAAAACATGGATAAAAAAGAAATATTGGAAATTTTAAAGTTTACTAGATATGTAGAAATTATATGACCTGGTTTTTTATCGCCCTTATCGGGCCGTTTTTGTATGCTCTGACAAATTATATAGATAAAATTCTCTTGGAGAGATATTTTAAAAAGAGCGGGATCGGCACTATCTTGCTTTTCTCTTCTTTGATTTCCGTATTTGCATTACCTTTTTTCTTTTTCATGGACAGAACAGTGCTGGATGTTAGTTTTACAAATATTCTTATTCTTGCAGTCAGAGGCATGTTGAGCGTGGGGGTGCTGTGGTGTTATTTGATAGCCCTTAAGAACGAAGAAACCTCCATAGTGATAGTATTTTACCAGCTTGTTCCTGTGTTCGGAGCTATATTGGGTTATCTTTTGCTTGGGGAAGTTTTAACTCACATGCAGTTAATTTCCATGGCGATCATTATTTTCGGTACGACAATCATCGCTTTTGAAATAGATTCGGATAATCATTTCAAACTTCGAAAAAGTACTGTCATACCGATGCTGGCGGCTTCTTTTTTTTGGGCATCGGGCGGAACTATTTTTAAAGCGGTAGCACTTGAAGAAAATCTCTGGAGGTCGTTGTTCTGGGGACACTCCATGCTCTTATTGACGGGTATCGGTATATTTATTTTTATGCGCTCTTATCGTGAAAATTTCATATTGGCGTTAAAAAATAACTCTAAAAATATTTTATCACTAAATGTTTTCAATGAGTTTATATACATATTGGGAGACGTGTCCGTTGCTTACGCGTATCTTCTCGCCCCAGTTGGGCTTGTATTGCTTGCGGAATCATTTCAGCCAATTTTCGTTTTCATTATTGGCGCGATACTGACCGTTTTCTTTCCGATGATAGTAGTTGAGAAAATGGAACTGAAACATGTTTGGCAGAAAATCATCGCAATTGGCATAACAGGAACCGGCACCTATCTTCTACTTTTTTATAAATAAAATTAATTCGACATATTGAAATATGATACCTGAATTCCCGAATTTCAAAAAACTTGAGCTGTCGGACAAAAAAGAGATCGAAAGATTTGTTTCAAAATTTCCACCGTATTCGGCTTTTAATTTTACTAATCTATGGGCGTGGGATATAAGAGCTGATCGTGAAATAGCGAAACTGAATGGAAATTTGGTTATTCGTTTTACGGACTATGAAACAAAAGAGCCATTTCTTTCTTTTTTGGGCACTAATAAATGTGAAAGTACCGCATTCACGCTTTTGACTTTTGCTTGCAATTCAAAAATATGTCCCAAACTTCGTTTCATAACGGAAGAATCAATCAAGCATTTGCAATCTGCAAATTTGCTTGTGGAAGAGGATCGCAATAATTTTGATTACTTATTTTCTCCGTCTAAGTTATCCGAACTCCAAGGCGCTAAGTTTAAAGATCTTAGGCGTCTTGCTAAAAAATTTTCAAAAGAATATCCCGATGCAGTTTTTCGATTAAAAGATCCGAGCGATTTATCGATACAAAGCAAAATTTATCTTACATTGCGACAATGGGAGTGTCGAAAAAAATTGCAAAATAAAACATGCGATCTAAGATTTGAGGAAAAAGCACTCCGTCGTTTATTGGAAAATGCCAAAAGCCATGAGCTGATTTTATCCTGCGTTTTTTTGCATGGCACAATGCTTTGCTTTGGTATCGATGAAACATTGCCCAATCGAAATGCGGTATCTCACTTTATCAAAGCCGATAATTCTTTTAGCGGTATATACGAATTTTTTAATAGGGAATTAGCCCGATATCTGACAACTCTTGATATTAAATTGTGGAATTGGCAACAAGACTTAAATATCAAAAATTTAAGGGAAACAAAATTAGGTTATCGCCCGGTTGATTTTCTCAAAAGGTATACGGTTTCGCTTAATGATGCCCAGGAGAATGATTTTAAGAACTACACGAAAGACGTTGTCAAAAAGTAAATACAGAAGGACTCTTGTCTTCTTATTGCGTAAGCAACATTATTTGTGTATAATATTAATGTAGCAAACGACTATGGATATAAAACAAAAAATTCACAATCACTCCTTTCTCTACATACTTGTAGCACTTGTCTTTATGGCTGGTGTTTTTTCTTATTATCGTTTTATGACCAAACAAGACTACTTGGTTGGATATGAAGGAGCCTGTGATCTTGCTGTAAATGGAAATAAATGTTTTGCGGGTTGTAGCGATGATGCTTGCACCGAAAAATACTATTACTCAAAAATGGTAAAATATTCACCCGATTTATACAAAGAATGTGGTGAGGATATAACTGATTGCGAGGCAGCTAGTTCGTGCCTTCTGGGAGATCACGATTGTTCCAAAACATATTGCGATCCCGAAGTTGACGGTGATGCTTGTGCAACAGAGGTCGATATTCAAAACAACAAAGACAGTACCGAAGAAGAATCTCCACAAAATAATGAAATAAATAACGACAACTTATGATCTGCTATTCATTCTCAAAACCTCTATATTTTTTATTTTCTTCGGATGTGCCAGCACTTCTGTATTATTCGCATATACCAACAGCCATAATTGCACTCCTGGTTGGTTTTTTTGTTTTTTGGAAAGGTAAACAATTTCTGATAAATAAATTATTATTTGCTATTTCTGTATGCTTTTCTCTTTGGGTAATTTCAAATCTTATTTTATGGACAAATATTTATAGCGATCTTATGTTGTTTGTGTGGTCTTTTCTTCGGGTATTATCCACTCTCATATCTATTCTCAGCATATATTTTATTTACGTTTTTCTGGAAAAGAAAGACGTATCTACTCTGCTTAAAAGTATTTTTTTAATACTCACAGTTCCTATCATTGTTTTATCCCCGACCAGTATAAATTTAAGTGGGTTTAATATAACAAATTGCGATGCGTTTATGTTTGAAGGACCCTTGTTTCAGTTCTCCCGCGTCTTTTTCGGAATATTAGCAATGACTTGGATACTCGTTCTGCTCATTCGCAAATATCGAAAATCAGAAGTTGATTTTAAGAAACAGATATGGCTCATGGGATTGGGAATGGAATTATTTCTCTTTTCTTTCTTTATGGTAACATTTCTAGCGGCATATCTTACCGACTTGGGTATATTGTCCGATTCGCGACTTGAATATTACGGTCTGTTCGGCATGGATATATTTATCGGATTATTGGCGTATTTGATTGTTCGATATAGAGCGTTTCATATAAAACTTTTTGCTGCTCAAGCATTGGTAATAGGAACTATTATACTTATTGCTTCTCAGTTTGCATTTATTCAAGACTCTACCAACAGGATTCTTACGGCCGTAACATTGGCAATCGTATCAACATTTGGTTGGTGGTTGGTAAAATCCGTAAAGGCTGAAATTAAGCAAAAAGAAGAATTAAAAATTGCAAATGCAAAAATATCCAGCCAGAATGATCAGTTGGAGGTTGCCAATGTCGAATTAAAAAAAGCCGATCAGGCCAAAAATGAATTTATCAATATTGCTTCGCATCAATTAAGAACTCCTATTACTGTCATCAAAGGGACAATTTCAATGCTTCAGGACGGAACAATGGATTCGTTTAACGGAGAACAAAAGAAGAAGTTTTATGATGGCGCCAGGTCAAAGTGTCAAAAACTGGAAGATATTATTAATGATATTTTGAATGCCACTTCTCTGACCAACAAGAAATTCAATGTTATGGACAAGGAAATAGAAAAGATAGATGTCAAAGAATTTTTTGAAAAAATGATTGACGGGTTCAAGGCGGAAACACTGGAAAGGGAGATTGATTTGTCGATAGGCGATTTGGATGCAAGCGTACCGGAAGTTTTTGGGCAAAGGAAATATCTGGAAGAGGCGTTTTCCAATTTACTGACCAATGCTATCAAATACACGCCTTCACCGAAACAAACGCCTGATGTCCGCGATAAGCGGGATGGCAAGGCAACAATAATTATTGGAAATCGCAGGGATGGTGACGATGTCATTTTCTCGGTTAAAGACAATGGAATTGGAATTCCAGCTGAAGAAATTCCAAATTTGTTCAAAAAATTTGCCCGTGCTCAAAATGCTGTAGATATGTATACTGACGGAACAGGGTTGGGATTATTCATTATCAAGGAAATTGTGGAGGGACACGGTGGAAAAGTTTGGGTAGAAAGCGAACTTGGCAAAGGAGCGGAATTTTTTGTGAAGCTGCCAATCAAACCTAAGAACAAGGTGGATATAAAGGAATATATCAAAAAAAGGGCAGACATAAAAATGTAATCATTAGAAAAAAGAAAAAAATATGTCTGATATAATAAAAGTTTTACTTGTTGAAGACGATCCAGAGCAACTATTTCTTTTTCAACAGGTTTTCAATGTAAAGGGTCTTCTTACAATACCGGCTACCAATATTGCCGATGCTTTGAAAATGGTTTCTCTGGATAGACCGGATATCGTTCTTTTAGACATAATACTTTGGCACGAGAACGGATTGGATATAATGGAGAAGTTGAAAAAAGATCCAAGCACCAAGGATATTCCAGTTTTTGTTTTCACTAATACAGACAAGAAAGAGTATAAGGATAGGGCGGAAAAACTTGGCGCTGCCGATTATATTATCAAGTCAGAAACAATTCCCCAAGAAATGGCAGACAGGATAAAAAAGTTCTTGGAGAATAGGAAATAAAAAGTATGCTGAGAATATATGGTTATTGATTCCCATGTTCACATTTCCAAATATGGTAAAAACGCGGCCTCTCTTGAAGAGGCTTTTAGATTATATTTGGATGAAATGAAAAAAAATAATATAGACGCGGCCATTATTATTCCGGACAATGTTGAGGGAAGTGATCAAATTGCCGATCTGGATAAAGTCATTGATTTGATCGGTAAACGTGAAAATCTGTTTTTGCTCGGCAGCCCGCAAATCATCCAAAGAAGATCGGGTGAGGCGGAAAAATACAAACGACTTTTGGAAGATAAAAAAATCAAAGGACTTAAATTTTTTCCAGGTCATGATCCGTATTATCCAACCGATGAAAGATGTTTGCCGTATTACGAGCTATGTGAAAAATTAGATGTTCCAGTTTTGTTTCATACAGGAGAAAACTCAGGCGATAGCGAATGCGCCAAGTGGAATGATCCGAAATATATTATTGAAGTAGCCAGGAGATATCCGAAACTAAAAGTTATTATTACTCATTATTATTGGCCAAAGCTTGAATATTGCTATGAAATTACGAAAGATGTTCCAAATATTTACTTTGAAATAGCGGCCTTGGCGGATGAGGAAGTGATCGGAAAAAGCGGAGGAATTGAAAAGATAAGAGAAATACTGAAAAAGACTATCGCCGACCGGCCGGACAAAATTCTTTTTGGTACTGATTGGCCGATGTGTAAGATTGAAGATCATATCGAACTGGTAAAGTCGTTAAGTTTAGAAAAAGAGATTGAAGAAAAAATATTTTCAGTCAATGCCGAAAAAATATACAAGTTAATTTAATTTTATGAATGCTAAGGACTTATATCAAAAATTAGAAACTGACTTTGAACTCGAAAAATGCCAAGACGATTGGAGCAATGTTGAATTTGACCCGAAATTTGTTACGGAAAATTTCAGGAGAAGGTATATGGGAATTCTGGCGGATAATACGGATGAAATCACTAAGACCTACACAGCTGTTTTTCCGAGCGAGAAAATTATGCAGGAACTTTTAGAAAAGAGAGAACAAAATATTCTGCTTTTTACGCATCATCCAGTAGATTGGAAGATTAAGAAGAGCCAATCGCCGTTTGTGAATCTGAACGGTGATTTACTCCAAAAATTCAAAGAAAACAAGATCTCAATTTATACCATGCACACTCCGCTTGATAGGAACGGAGAATATTCCACGTCGGTTAATTTTGCAAAAGCGCTTGGTCTGGATCAGATGGACGAGTTCGCTGAATATTTCGGATTTTTAAGTGGCGTGATCGGTAAAACGGATTGTAAAAATATTTCCGAATTAGTGGAGGTATTCAAGAATGCTGTCGGTCACGAGGTTAAAATATGGAACTACGGTGAGTCAGAAATAAAAGACGGCAAAGTAGCGATGGTGGCTGGCGGAGGATGTGATAATGAAATACTTTCCGAAATCGCGCGGCTTGGTATCAATACGTTTCTGACCGGCGTGACATTCCATAATAATTATGAGCCGTCGATTGAAGCTCACAAAATTGCCAAGGAAAATAAAATAAACATGATTGGCGGAACGCATTACTCGACCGAAAAATTTGCTTGTATAAAAATGACGGAGTATTTTGAAAATATTGGCCTTGAATCAGAATTTATAGAAGGCGAGCCCGATATGAGAGACTTGGGATGACAAAATCATTCTAATTTTATGATTTCAAATTTATTACACAAATTTTGACAAAAACCATTTTAAAAGGTAATATTTATGAAATAATAAGATATTAAGTTAATGCCACAGGGTGAAACTTAGCAAATCAAATATGAGAAAAATTATAATAGAGAACAAAAATGAAAAAACATTGATTGACGGATTGAATAAAAGAAATGATACAAAAGCAGAGCGTATAAAAAGATTTTTAGCACTGCCGGATCTTTCTAAAAAAGAAAACTCGCCTGTAAAAATTTTATTCGATCAGATAATCAATCTGTCGACATTTAAAGATTTCGATATTGTAGAATTTCCTCGAGTAGTTACCGTTGAACAGTGTTTTGATTTATTGAATGCACCGAAGGATCATCCCTCCAGAAATGAAACAGATACTTACTACTTAGATAAGGATCATATCTTGCGAACTCAAATGACGGCTTTCTGGTCTTTTTATCTGAAAGACCCAGAAGTTCTAAAAAGATTAGAGCGTGAGGGGGAAATAAAGGCTCTGGCGCCTGGTATCGTTTTTAGAAAGGACGAAATTGACAGAAGCCATTATCCAGCTTTCCATCAAATTGATGGGTTACTAATTTGCAAAAAAGAAAAAAAAGTTATAACACAAAACGATCTAAAGAGCGTACAAGTCGATTTGGCTAAGGGTATTTTCGGTTCAGATATAGAGTATAAATTCATTGAAGACACATTTCCCTATACGGTACAGAGTCTTGAAATGGACATTAAATTTAACGGGGATTGGATGGAGGTAAATGGAGCTGGATTAGTAAACCCGATCGTTTTGAGAAATTTCGGTTTGGATCCGGAAGTTTACAACGGCTGGGCTTTCGGTTTTGGAGAAAGATTGGCAATGATAAAGATGGATATTGGCGACATCAGAGTTTTATGGTCGAATGACCCGAGGATTACCAGTCAGTTTCGAGATATAAATAGTAAGTTTGAAGAGGTCAGCAAATTCCCAGCTACAATGAGAGACATTTCGTTTATCATTGACAAAAACATAAGTCTTAACAATTATTATGAAATTGTTAGAGACTATTCGAATGATCTGATTGAAGAGGTTAAATTATTGGATGAATATGAAAATGAAGAAAAATTTGGTGAAGGCAAAAAAAGTTACACATTTCGCATAATTTATCGTTCAATGGAAAGAACTTTGACTAATGAAGAGATAAATAAAATTCAAGAGGAAATTCGCAAAATGACAGAAAAAGATTTAGGAGTCACGTTAAGATAATTGAAGATTTACCAAGTTTTTAAACTCTCGAAAACCTTATGGTTAAATTGTCTAAAAAAATAAGAGATTTGTTTTATAATCCTGAGACGGATTCGATTTCTTCTTTGCTTCAAGACATTAGAAATACGCATGATGAAATATTGAAAATTACTGATTTATCAAAATGCACTTTGTCTTCAAAAGCCGAGTATGCCGAATCAGCTATTCAGAATTTTAGGATCCCGAGCGAAGGCATCTCAAAAGGGCAACATTCAGCGCTTATAGCTGAGTTATTTCAGGGTGTTTGCAGATGGCATTCACCAAATTCGATGTATAACGTCGTTGCTTCTCCCGTTATGCCTACTGTTGCCGCTAAGACATTTACGGCCCTGTACAATCCCAATCTTTGTCTTGATACTGCTTGCGGGGATAGCCTAATAATCGAACAAAAGGTTATAAAATCCATTGCTGAATATATCGGCTGGAATTGGCAAGAAGCCGGAGGAGCTTTTACTTGGGGAGGAAAAGCAACAATAATGTATGGAATAAAGTTAGGCTTAAAAAATTGTTCCCCGGAATCTTCGGAGAAAGGCGTAAAAGAAGACGTTATAGTTCTTTCAACTGCATCAGGACATCCTGCGCACAAACAAGATGTTGATTGGCTTGGCATCGGGATAAACAACATGTTTAAAATAAAAACTGGCAAGGATAGCAGAGTTGATCTAGTAGAAATGGAAAGAGTTATTAGAGAAAAAAGCAAAGAGGGAAAGAAGATTGCCGCTATTATTATCTCAGGAGGATCAACCAACAATATGGTTGTTGATCCTATTAGAGAAGTTGTTGCGTTAAGAGACAGATTAGTTAAAGAGCTTGATCTAAATTATACACCTCATGTGCATGTGGATGCTGTTGTCGCATTTCCGTGGATATTTTTCAAAGATTATGATTTTCAGTTGAATCCTTTAAAAATCGAACCAGTAGCGCGGGAAAGGATATCAGAAATAATAAAATATTTGAAAGATCTCTATCAGGCTGATTCGTTTGGCATAGATTTTCACAAGATGGGTTTTTGTCCATATATGTCATGTGCTTTTATGGTAAAAGATAAAAAATCTTTGTATAAAAACAGTGATTTTTGGAGATGGCCATTTAAATATTCTATTGAAAATTCCAGACCGGGAGACGGACCGAATTCGGCCTATGTCGCATTGAATGTTCTTGGAGTAACAGGATTTCAATGTTTGGTTGCATATCTGACTGAGGTAGCGGTTGATTTGCAAAATAAGTTGCAAGAAACGGATAGTTTTGAAATTATCAATTCAAATGGTTTGGGCGTTTGTGTTATGTTTGTGCCTCGCATACCCCAAAATATTTCTTTCACTAGCTATGAAGAAGAGGCGAATGTTAGAAACAACTATACAACATTTTTTCTAAAGAAAATTTCTGAATTGGGAAATCCTTATTACTTGGATGAAATGCCCAGCAATTCTACAGGCGCCAATCCCTATCCTTTATATTCGCTGAAGGCTTATATAATGTCTCCCTATTCCAGTACGGAATCAAATTCCAAGTTCGTAAAATTTTTGGTAAAACTGAAAAAAGAAATTGATTCACGGTTTGATTTTAAAAATGCAAATGTTGATTTGGAGTCGGAACATGCCCATCCATTAAAATAGTAATCAGTGAAGTATGAGAAAAATTACATTTAGTAACAATAAGAAGAATATGCCATCAAAATTTGATGCTAACAATATTCCGATGCCGATAAGAGCTAGGATAGAGGTTAGTCGTTTTTGCAACTTGAGATGTTTCTCGTGTCCCATGGGGAGAGGAAAAATTAAAAATGAGACCTTGATGTCATATGATAATTTCAAAAAAATAATCAGGCTGATTAACGATAGCGTGCGAGAAATAGCACTGTTTAATTATGGAGAGCCATTGATGAATCCGGATATTGCTAAAATGGTAAAATTTGCAAAGGACAATAAAATAGAAACAGTCGGGTTTCACTCCAATGGGTTGTTATTAAATAAAGAAGTTTCAAAAAAATTAATTAAATCAGGTCTGGATTATATCAACATCTCTATTGATGGAGCATCTAATGAAACGTACAAGAAATATCGTTCAGGAGGCGATTTAAATGTTTTGTTAAAAAATATCAAAGATCTCACAGAACTTAAAAAAAACATGAGAGCTAAAAAGCCCGTTGTTGTAGCCCAATTTATTGTTATGAAGCATAACGAAAACGAAATGGATAAATTTTCGGATATTTGCAAAAATATAGGAGTAGACAAAACTATCTTTAAAACTTTTAACGCTTATATGAGCGGATATGAAGATAGAAAAGTCAATCTAAAGTTTGTGCCAACAAGTACTAAAAACACCAGATATAAAACAACTAAAGCAAAAGAAATCTCAGACAATTACACTATAAACCATTGTATGTGGCCATGGGAAAATCTACTCGTTAATGCAAATGGTGATATTGGTCTGTGCTTCCATGACTACAATGCCGATTTTAATTTGGGCAATATATTAAGAGATAATAATTGGTGGAATACTGAAAACAGGAAAAAAATATTAAAAAGTATGTTGAATGGAACGAATAAAATTAAAATTTGCAGACATTGCTCTGTTCCCGAATAGACTAAATAAAGCCACATAAATTCTATTAAAATAGCCCAATAACTTTGTCGGGCTATTTTATTTATTTTCGGTGCCAAATATTCTGATGCAAATTTTTAAGATTTTCGGTTGAAAAAGGTTTTTTAAGATCAAGCAATTGCTCATGTAATTTTCCAATGCATCCCGCAATATTGTCCTTTGGAATAGCCGAAAGAGCCTCTTTTATTTTATTCGCAACGTCAGATTGTAATGCGTACTCTATCGCGTTTTGTAGGGTGTATTTATTTGACGGATTATTAAGATCAACTAATAATCTATTTATCATTTCCGTCTTTATGCCGTATGATTGTAATATTTTTACAAACAATGACACATTGCAAGCGCGCTCTTCTGACACTTCAGTTAAAAATTGCGTAGTGCTTAAATCTGCATTTGTCGGTACCGTTCCTGGAGAAGTTATTATTGGAACCGTTTCAGAAAATATTAGGTCAATTAACTCGCCCCAACTTCCTCGTATAAAAGTAATGTCCCCTCCAGGAATAATTTCGCGCCAATCTCTCCTGAACCCTATCGTATATGCGTTTGAAGGCATATCGATATCGGAAATTCTTTCATCGTTAGGGTCTAATGGCATAACAACATGTACATTCGGATTTGATTTCGCGAAACAAATGACTTTCTCAATCCTTTTTTTAAATGATCCATCGTCACTTTCTCCAGAAAGGATGATTATTTTATCAGATGACTTTAATTTTTTTCCTATTATTGAAGCGATATTTTCCCTGGCTTTATTTTTTGATATCTTTGTGTCGCGAATTGCTAGAGGAATCTGAATGACTTGGGTTATGCCATTGAATACTGGAGGAATAGTGGTGTCAAAATCCAAAGTACGATAAAGCAATATGTCGAGTACTTGTATTTTCTCTTCGCAAACTTTCCAATAATAATCAATATAATTTACGTTTCCTCCTAAAGAGGTAATTCGATTAGGCACAAGATCAAGAGATTGTTGTACCTCCCGAAGCATGGCTGCAAATCTTGGAAGATCATCGTGTAAACCTATACGTTTTTCTAATTTTCCTGACAAAAACGTGTGGGAAACTCCCATAGTAATAATATTTGGATTTATTATTTTCATAATCCGCGCTTCTGATCGAAAATTTGTCGATACCACAGCATATTTTCCTTTTGCAACATCAATACATAATCTGGCATTCGCAGCAATAAATGCTACGACAGTTGAAAACGATTCTTTTTTACTAAAATCGCCTATGTATTCCTGGTTTGTTCTAAAATTTTTTCCTCCCGCATATGACCAATCGCTAATTATTTTTTTCGTGTCTATACCTTCTTTTTTTAAGGAGCTCTTAGTAACTTCAGTTCTTTTTGTCGCTGGTAAGGCAAATTTCCACTTACTCTGCAATGTTCCGTTTTTTTCTGCCCATCGTATAATCTTAGCCGCATCCTGAACATGTCCTAATATTTGAGTACCCATAAGAATCTTGGCGGATTCTTTTGGTTTTTGAGGTTTAACTGATTGAATTTTCCCGTTCTTTATTTCCGATATTTCAATAGTAAATTGAATGGGTAACTGATTTTTGTTTAAGACGATTTTGGCAATTGGCTCGGATTCTTCAAAAAATTTTGGAATGACATAACTTTCAAGCATTCCAGATTCTTCAATAGTAATAATAAATCTTTTTTGGTGATCAGATGTTTTATAATTAGGAAAATCTTTTAAAATATCCCATCTATTTGCCAAGTTCATGGGATGTATTTCAAGATCTTCAAGAGTAATAAATCCAACTCCTGATTTTATTATAGAGGGTCTTTCTAGCGGTAATTCAGGCAATTTTAAGGAGATGTTATTAATGCTAAAAGTTGTTATTTTTTTATTTTTATCAATAACAAAAAATATATCGTTTGGGGATATTTCCTGCTGCTTAATATTTAGGTTTAATTCGACTTTTTTAAATATACCCATATGTTTAAAATAATTAGTAGGGTGTCTGATGGCTTCTAATCATACCACATATTGTCATTTTTAGCAATGACTGAGACCGCTAACCGCTGGCTGCTTTATCCTTATTATCCATTTTATCGAATTCTCCTAGATTTGTTAAGAATCTTGAATTAATTTTTATCCGGTGATACCATAAAAAAGCAAGCATAGGCTTAGCTTATACGTTAAATTGTTAAATTCAATTTTATGATTAAATGCAGAGAACATGTAAATGATATTGTGCGTAACAACCAGGATTTTCTCACTCGTCTCGACAGAGTCAGATTGGGAATGAATGAATATGTACCATCTATGCCAAAATCTTTATTTAGGAAAATAATAAAAGGTTTTTCGGCAGAAATGGCTAGTGCTTATCCTGAAGTAAGCAGGGCATATAATGCATTATCTCAGTTTTTAAATCAGCCCAACGAAAATTTGATATTGTCAAATGGAGCGGATGGCGCAATGAAAATGATACTAGAGACATTTTGTGATCCGGGCGCTGTTATCGCAACCATTGCTCCAACATTTGAAATGTATAAGATACATTCACAGGAATTAAATTGTAAGTTGATTGAAGTTTATTGTGAGGATGATGGTAGTTGTTCAGATGACACCTTGGCTAAATTAATTTCACCTGATGTAAAAGTAGTACTTATTGCTAACCCCAATGGTGCTACAGGATATATTTTTTCTGTTGATAGGCTAAGAGAATTCGTCAGAAAAGCCGAAGAGAGAGATATTTTAGTTGTCATTGATGAAGTATATGCTGATTTTGGGCGTATTGACGCGTCACCTTTAGTTGATGAATTTTCGAATGTTATTATAATACGTAGTTTTTCTAAGAATGTCGGATTAGCGGGGTTAAGAATTGGTTATATACTGACCAATGAGGGATTAGCCAAAATGATAGGAAGATTTAAACCTTTCAGAGAAGTGACTGCGTTAGCGGCAAGAGCGGTCGAGGTTGTTTGTACTGACGGTAAATATTTGAAGAATTCAGTAAATAAGATACTAATCGCAAGAAAAAAATTTGCTAAAGAATTAAAAAAAATGGGATTTGATGTGATCGAGGGTGGCGGAAATTTTGTTTTAATCAATTTTGGATCTAAAAGAGACACTATGTTAAAAGCTTTTGAGAATAATAATATAGAATTCAAAGAAACACCAAATCCGCTAACAAGATATATTAGGTTGACTGTTGGGGTAAATGGGATAATGAAGCAGGTTGCAAGTATCATACGGTCAGAGTTAAATAGCGGTTTATAGCATTGGTTTCTATGATAAAATATTGAAAGAAGGAGGTTTTAGAATCTTTCGGCTATTTGCTTATACTTTCTAATGAGGGGAGGTGATTCCATGTTGGATCCTTGTAATTATTCTTTTGCGTTCTGGAATGGGCCTGCCATAATGGCAGAATTAAAAACGATTCCGTTGCTTTACCAGCTTACTCCAGCAATTGGCGCAATCGCTGTCATAGCGTCGTTTTACTCCATCGGCTGGCTTCTAGGTAGAAAGCAATAGACTCACTTTTCCGTACTCCTTAACACAACAAAATGTCTTGCAATGACAAGACAACAAGGATGAAGGGTACTCGAATTTCGACTACCCTTCTTAATAAAATAGAAAAGGTTTGTGTTTAATAACGACAACTCTACCAAGGGTTGTTTTTTAATTTCTTAAGAATAAACCATATGATGTCATTTTTTTGTAAAAGAAAAAGAATAACGATCGGCGAAGCCGGAAAATTGTATTTGGATTACTGCGAAGTGGAAGGCGAAATGGCTGCGTCTTCCATTGCCAAATATAAAAGAACGATAAGATGGACGATAGACATACTGGGAGATCTGGAGGTGGAAAAAATAAACATGGAACATATAATCGCTCTCAAGAAGGAATATAACTGGCGGGAGTTGAAACAGACGACCAAAGCGCATAATTTTTCCGTGATCAGAAATCTGATGAGATTTTGTAGGGGCGAATTGCGACTCAATGTCATGGATGCCGAAAAAATAAGAAGACCGAAAGTGCCCAAAAGAACGGTCGAGTATCTGACGGAAGAAGAACTGAAACAGGTTTTCAGTTCGGTCGGACAACGGAGTATGAGAGATTTGAGATTCCGGGCATTTATCGCCATTCTTATTTCGACCGGATGCCGGATAAGCGAAGCATTGGATTTGAAGATCGAAGACATAAGCTGGCGGAGGAAAGAAGCGCTGATTGTCGGAAAAGGAAACAAAGAGAGAAAATTGTATTTCACGAAGCTGTCTCTCGATTGCATCCGTGAATATATCGAGAGAAGGGGATACGAGGGAGAATACGTTTTTGTCGCCGAAAGCAAAACGAACCGGTGGGACAGAAACGACGCCCAGAGAAATTTCAGAAATTACCGGAAAAAGTCGGGGATCAAGAAGAATTATACGGCGCATGTCATTCGCCACAGCTTCGCGACCATGCTGCTAAAGAAGGGCATCGGCTTGGGCCATATTCAGGCCCTTCTGGGGCATTCCGACATCCAGACCACATGTAAGCACTACCTGGGCATATTGAGCGAAGCAGAGGCCAAATTTGCGCACCGGAAGGGAATAGACATGGATTCGTGGGTATGAGAAAAGATTGTGTGATCCGACAAAAATAAAACGGGATTGATCCCGTTTTATTCCTCCTTCTTTCGCAGCTATCTTTAATAAGTGATCCGCACTTCATCAAATCCGATTTTCGGTGAACCTCCTTCGCAGGTAGCGTCGGACAGCCAAGTATTTCGGATGTCGTAATAATCTCCGGTCCAAATCCATGTATCATAATAAGCGTTCTGATTTATATACCAAACCGACGAGCTGGCTCCGTCATAGGTGATTGTGTAAGGCGCGTTGGTGGTCGTTGCATTGACACTCGGAATAAAAACTCTGTGCGCTCCGTCCTGAGCCGAGTTCGGATTATCCCACTTCGCCTGATTGCTTGGAAAGCAACCATTGGTATATGTCCATCGCATGCTGTTCGGGCTGCAGCTCCCGCTGATGTGTCCGCAATAACCGGCATTGGTTGTCGTATGCCAGTATTCACTGGGACCGTAGCTCGTATAGTAGTTACCGCTACTGGCAAAATTGTAAGTTCCCGAGAGAGCCAGCGCCGATTTGACGCCTCCCGCAAGCAATGCCACCATCGCAATCATCGAGAATAGCATCGCCCGCCTCGTCTTCAAAATTCTCATATTTTTGTTTCGATATTAATTGTTAAACCCCGGCGGCTACAGACCGAGAGAATTCATGTAGCTCAGCAAGTCGCCTCCCCGGGAAAACCCGACCTGGATAAAAGGATGGATATCCTCGATTTCCCGTGTTGTATCTTCCCAACGGAAGAAAAAGTTCACGCCCTCTTTGTCGCCGAAATTGGCGGAGAGATCATCGATTTTTACTTCAGGAGCATTTTTGGCGATAAATTGGCGGGCCATAGATTCCAGTTCGTTTTTGGAATATTTGTCCTCGGTATTGAAAGTCTTTCCTTTTTCGCCAACAGCGAGCGGACGAGGTCCGAATTGGATAATCTTGTTGTTTCGCGCGTCCACTTCGTATTGATCATAGTCGGTTGTGTACACTTCTTCCGCTATACCGGGGTTATAGACAGATTTGGTCGTTCTTTTGTAATTGACATTCAGGTCTTTTTTATCGGCGAATTTCTTGATCTCGTCGACAGCTTTTTGCCTTTCGCTTTCCGGCCGGGCAGTCAGAGCGTCTACTTCCGCCATTGTTTCATCATGCAACTTTTTCATTTTCTCCGCCGATTCTCCGGCGAACATTTTTCCTTGCGGAGTGTCGACCAGCTGACCGTTTTTTTGCTCGTTCTCCGATGCGACTCTCAATTTATCCAATAAGGATTGGATTTTCTCCTGTGTGGTTTTGCCGCTGTCGCTGGAAGCGAAAGCGCTCGCCGCGCCGATTCCCAAGGCCAACGTCAGAGCCGTGACTCCCGCCAGCTTCAGGAATTTCTTTTTCGAGTATTGTGTTTTCATATGCAATACTTTAATGATTAGGCGATCTGCAAATTTTTTCTTTCGAGACATTCGTAAATATTATTTGGTCTTCTCGAGACCTGTCTGCCTACGGGCAGATAAACGTTTGAATGCTCTATCGGATCAAATGTGCAAATCTTTAATTATGGCTTCAGTATAAAATAATGCCGGTAAAGTTTCCGTAAAATTCCCGTGCAAGTCCGGTCAATATTTATTGAGCTTTTTTATTCCGGCGTTCGTATGCCGAGCTTTAAACAAGCCATTATCTTTCCCGAAGTGTTGTGATGTTAGGATAGGCGAAGGGTAAAGTCAAGTCGAAAATAAAGTTATCCACAGTGGTATTTTTAATCAGACATTTCGGCAATTGTGAGCCGTAAAAATACCGGTATTTTTACGGCTCACGGGAAAAATCAATAAATCGTTTTTTTACAGAGTTTGCGATGCTACATGTTATTTTGACTGAAACAGTCATTCGTGAGAAACTTGAGACATGAACAGAAGACTGAAAATCGGCATAGTTATCGGAGCGGTCGTGCTTATGATCGCGGGCTTGTTCATAGCACAGCGCGTATTTTTCGGTGCGCCGGAGTCTCAGGAAGAGAATGAAATTTTCACGGCAGGGTTGAAACAAAACGAATCGCAAATTTTGGATAAGCTGAAAGGCCAGGGTCTTATAAAAAATAAAATCGCCTTTGATACAGTGCTGTCTCTTAAACGAAAGCATAATGCGATACAGCCGGGCGGATATGATGTTTCCAAAAATATGACCGCCTGGCAGTTGGCGGACAAGCTAACCGGCAATCCCGACATGAAATGGGTGGTGATTCCGGAGGGATTCCGAAAAGAACAGATAGGGGAACTTCTCCAAAAGACTTTCGATTGGAACGACGACGATCTCGACAGATGGAATACGGAAGTTACCAAGATGAAAATCGATTACATCGAAGGAACGTATTTTCCCGACACTTATCTCATTCCCGTTTCGGACAGCGAATTGGATATAGCCAACCGGATGATCAGGAATTTCGATGAAAAATTCGCGCCCTATGTCGGCCAGTTCGCCCAGCAAAATATCAAATGGACGACAGGACTGAAGCTAGCCTCTGTCATTCAAAGAGAAGCGGCGGGAAAAGATGACATGCCGCTTATCGCCGGAATACTTTGGAACAGGTTGAACAATGACATGAATCTCGAAATCGACGCGACTGTCCAATACGCAAGGGGCAAAACCGGCGATAGTTGGTGGGCGCCGGTTACGGCGGATGAAATCAGAAACATCGATTCGCCATATAACACATATAAAAACAAAGGATTGCCTCCATATCCGATCGGCAACCCGGGTCTTCCTGCAATCGAAGCGGTTCTTCATCCGACAGAAACAGAATGCCTGTATTATATCCATGACAACAACCGGCAAATCCACTGCGCCAAAACCTTGGAGGAGCATCAGGCGAATATAGACAAATATCTCAAATCTTCTTGAAAACAGGGCATTTCACACAGTCCGGACCGTCACTTGACAAAGCGGACTTATAGTATAAAATAGGGGTAGATAGTAACCAAATATTGGAACTATATGACCCAAAACAATACTATTTTATCCGAAAAAGAGAGCCTTTTGTTGGAAAACCTTATTACCAAATACGGCTTATTTGTCAATTTTGACCAAATTTATGCCGAACTGGGGCAGGACTATACCAGGCAAAAAGCCAAAAAAACGGTCATCAAACTGACCAAAAATGGCTGGCTTGTACGGATTAAAAAAGGAGTTTATTATATCACCAACTTGGAATCGCGGGGCTTTGCCGGAGCGTCGGTTTTGGTTATCGCTCAGGCTATTATGGACGAATCGTATGTTTCATTCGAGGCCGCTCTCCAGTATCACGGGGTTTTCGACCAGCATACGAGAACGGTAACTTCCGTGTGTCTCAAAAAGAAAGCCGATAAAACGATTCAGGGAATAACGTATCGGTTTATCAAGGTTGCCGGGAAAAACTTCTACGGCTGGCAAGATTCACAAATCGAGGGACGAACAGTGAAGGTAGCCACATTGGAAAAAGCCGTTCTTGATATGATTCAATCCCGGCGCTCCATCCATTCGCTGGATTTGGTGCTGGAAAAACTGAAAGAATATAAAGACAATTTCAACTTCGAGAAACTGAACGATCTGGCCAAAGGTCAGTCGATTACCGTGCAAAGAATTCTCGGTTTTCTTTTGGATAAGGCGGGGATAGATTCCGGCTCGATACATAAACTTCTGAAAAGCAAAGACGGCGCGAGTTTTATGACAAAAGACAGCGATGTTTTCAGCGGCAAATGGAATCTTTATTATCATAATCATTTCGCCTCAAGCGAATAAAACAAAAAATTATGCCGAACATAAACATCATGACCCGGCGGGAGATGGAAGTGATCAATAAAAAAGAACTTCGCTACCCTCTGATGGTGGCCGAAAAAGATTATTTTCTGGCTCTGGTCTCAAAGATCGTTTACGATTCGCCGCTTCGGGACATTTTGGTTTTCAAAGGCGGGACGGCTCTTCATCATTGTTATCTCAAGCAGATGCGGTTTTCCGAAGATCTGGATTTCACGTCGCTCGACAGGGATTTGAAATTGGAAGACGTGAAAAAAATATTCGAGCCTTACGATTTTCTGTCAGTCAAAAAGGAGTACGTTTCCAAAGCCACCATAAAAATCGAAAGACTGACTTACAATGGTCCGCTCGGACAGCCGAATTCCCTGAAACTGGAAATCGATTTCATCCAGAATGTCGTCCTGCCGGCCAAAGATTCGGAGTATAAAAATATTTGGAAAGTCGATACGAAGGTGCGGACGATGGATATTCGCGAAATCGCCGCCGAGAAAATACGGGCGACCAGCGACCGGGCCAGATACCGGGATTTTTACGACTTGTTCCAGATATTCAAGAATTTCAACCTTGATCTTAAAGAAATAATCGGACTGATAAATCAAAAGGAGGTCAGGAAACCGATCAGTCGGAAGTCGATTCTTTCCAACTGGAAGATAGCCAAGCAGGAAAAAAGCGGGGAGGTGCAAAGAATTTATTATTCCGAAGAAGCGGGAGACGAGGAAATAGAAAAAATGATCGAACGACTCGATATCGGAACAATCGATGTAACTGAAAAATTTTGGCTATGAAAGCGATTTTAGTAAAAGCATTTACCAAGGACAAAAATCAGGGCAATCCGGCCGGGGTGATTTTTGATGCCGAAAAGTTGCAGGAACATCAAATGATCGATATCTCCAAGGCACTGGGATTTTCCGAGTCCGCCTTTATCTTCAAATCGGACAAATCCAAATTCAGAATCAGATTTTTCACGCCGACGCAGGAAGTGGACTTATGCGGACACGCGACGATAGCGGCTACTCACGCGTTGCTTAAGAAAAGAAAAATTTATCTGGGCAGGGAAAAATCCAAAACGGTAACTTTCGAAACAAGAGCGGGAATCATATCCGTCGAAGTCGACAAGGACGGCTTGATTGTGATGACCCAGACCGAACCGCAATTTTGGGGAGACGAGCATAGTAAAAATGAAGTTACGAGGCTTTTGGGAATATCCATGGACGAAGTTATGGATTGCCCGATTCAGACGGTCTCCACCGGAACTCCGAAGTTGATGGTCGGGGTCAATTCACTGAAAACATTGCTCAAAATAAAGCCGGATCTGGAAGGGATGAAACTATATTGTAAGGAGCATCTGGTAAAAGGATTTTATCCGTTCACTGTCGAAACGATGGACAAGGATTCGGATTTTCACGCCAGGCAGTTTAATCCGCTTGCCGGAATCGACGAGGATCCGATTACCGGAGTGGCGGCCGGAGCGCTGGGCGCTTATGCCGTGAAGCATAAAATTTCCAACAAAAACGATTTTGTAATAGAACAGGGTTACTGCATGGGGAAAGGCGGAAAGATGTGTGTGACGGTGAAAGATAAAGTGAAAGTCGGGGGATACGCGTTGATATTCGAAGAAAAAGAGTTAACAATAAAATAATATTTTTCAGGATATTCCAATTATGGAAAAATTACTGTCATTAAGAGAGAGCAAATGTTTGTTGGTGGCACATAGTTTGATGGCAAATTTGGGCTGCTAAATATGAATTTGAGGGCATTTGATATTTTATGGCGAGAAATATTTTCAAAAAAGAAGATTTGGAATTTAAATATAGCTGGATAGAATTAGCCCGGTCACTTTTATTTCTTTTTGATTTGGGAAAAATTAAGAGAAGATATCTAGTCGGAACTGGTGTTCTTTTTATAATTCTTGCTTATAATATCGTCCCCCCGCTCATAATAGGAGCGGTGATTAACTTTTTTACCAATTTTAAAATTGGACAATCTCTCAATCGATTTTATTTTCTCGCAATTTTTTTGGGCGGATCAATGCTTGTCGTCCCCTTGATAAGGCTATACGTTAAACAGAAGCTGGCTCTTTGGGTCAATGAAACCGCCTATCAAATCAAGGTCAAAGGATTTGAACTGATGCTTTCGCAGTCCCTCATTGATACATCACAAAAAACAACCGGCGAAAAAGTGCAAAAAATACAAAACGGCCTTGATTCATTCTATCTTTTTACGCGGACATTTTCCAATCAGATACTATCTGCCATAGCATCACTTGTCGGTATAATTGCCATATTTTTGTACCTCCGATACACATATGCCATTTTCCTTTTTGTTTATGCCATAATCTACTTTGTCATTTTAAAAACATTTACTAAGTACCTTCAAAAACTGAATTTCATGAGATATGATGCTCTGGAAAAGTCTAGCGGGGTTTATGTAGAAGGCCTCAGTAACATTTCCACATTAAAATCGTTAGGTTCGGAAAAACATTTCCAATCCAAAATTGTGGAAAGAGAGGTTGTTTCCAAATCCTTTGCTGATAAGATAATAAAAGTTAATAATAATCAATGGAAAGTTTTCCAAACCTTTAATGCCGTAAGCGCAAGCATATTCATATTTCTTATTGGCCGGGATGTTTTTAGGGGACTTTTGAATATTGGTGAGATTGTAATTTTTTACAGTTATTTTGACAAAATAACCACTATTGGAGAGCAGGTTATGAATCTTTATGGCGACCTTATTCAAACCAAGGCAGGCATTGGACAAATGATGAGTGTTTTTGAAAAAAAGACAGAAGTAAAAACAGGTGATGAAAATTTTCCTGAAGTTTGGCAAAATATAAAAATTATTGGTGGCCAGTTTTTATATAAATCAGATAATGGTTTAAGGGAACTGAATTTTAAAATTAGAAAAGGAGAACGCATCGGTGTAGTTGGAAAGACGGGAAGCGGCAAGTCAACATTAGCCAAAATTCTTCTTGGACTATACCCCATTGAAAAAGGAAAATTTTTGATTGATAATCAAAATTTCTATAACATCAACTCCGACTTTGTTTTTAAAAATATTTCTGTTGTACCTCAAGAAATCGAGATGTTTAATATGAGTTTTGCTGAAAACATTACTTTGTTTCGAAAAATTGAGTCGGAGATTTTTGAGCGCGCTATTCAGATTGCCCAATTGCAAGAAGTAATTGATACTTTGCCGGAAGGACCGGACACGTTGATTGGTGAAAAAGGCTATCGTCTATCGGGCGGCGAAAGACAACGACTGGCAATTGCCAGGTCTATATGCCAAAACAGCCAGATATTAATTCTCGACGAAGCTACTTCATCACTGGATTCCCGAACGGAAAAGAAAATATATGAAGCACTGGAGGAAAATTTTCCAGACAAAACTATCATTGCTATTGCTCACCATATACAGACCCTGGAAAAAACAGACAGGATTTATGTTTTTGACCAGGGCAAAATTGTGGAAGAAGGGACATACAAAAATCTTATTAATGATCAAAATTCATTTTTGTATGATATGAGTCGAAAAGTTAATTGAGCCATAATAACGGGACAGACGACAGAATACTTTTGACATTGTGCGGATCAGTTGCGTTGTTGACATATTTTTCTTATTTGATAAAATAAAATCACAAAAAGCGCAGGAGGTTTTTGCCTGACGGCGTTCCGATCAAATCGGAACTAAACGAGACGGGGCTGTGACTTCTGTTATCAAAAATGTTTTGACCGAATCATCGGTCGGGTTTTGATGACATGAAGTGGCAGTCTCGTTTTTTGTTTGGTTGGCGGATGCCAAGGAAAAGTACCGCATCCTTTTGAGGCTTCGGCCTTGCATCGATACGACGAGAACTTGATTGGAAAAAATTGGAGCCGAACTCCCGGAAGGGTTCGGCTTTTATATTTTTCCCTTATGGCGGATTCAAACGCACAAAACGAAAACGAGAAGGAAAAAGTTTCTGACAGCGAGACCTATTCACCGACTGACAGCGAGTCGGCGCTCATTGAAAAATGGAAAAAGAGATTCACCAGAGCGGAAAATTATCTGCGGCCGTATCGGGCCAAGTGGCTTCGGATGTACAAGCTCTATCGCGCTTATCAGGAAAAAGTCAATTATGCCTATCAGACAAGACTTATGCCTCCGATCGCTTTTCAGGTCGTTGAAACGGTGGCATCGCGCATGGTGACGGCCAAAAGAAAAACGAGAGTTCTGCCACGCGAGAAGAAAGACGTCGATTCGAAATCGATCCAAGCCTGGGACGATCTGGTCAACTATGACTTCGACGTCATAAGGCTTCAGAAAAAACTGCCGCGCTGGATAAAATCGGCGATCACATACGGCAACGGCATCGGCATGGTCACCTGGCTGACCGATGCGGGCATCGATTACGACGATCCGTTTCTGACCGTCTGCGATCTTTGGGATATTTTGCCGGCGCCGGAAACGGAAGATTTGGAAGAAGATTGTCCGTGGCTCATCCGCCGGATCATCAAATCGAAGGAAAAAATCGAGCGCGATGAAAAGTCACGAGGAGAAAACGCTCTTTACAAAAATGTGAACTTTCTTCACTCCAAACAAGTCGAAGACTGGAAGCAGGAACGCTATGACATCAACACCAAAAAGATGGGGCAGATTCAGAGCGCCAGCTCGAAAGTGCAAAGCGAAGCGGTCATCAAGGTGACGGGCGAAAAATACGAGCGGGAGAAAATGATAGAGATGTGGGAATGCTATGACTTCGAAGAAGGAAAACTGGTAACGATCGGCAATCGGGAAATTCTTATGAGAAACGATGAAACGCCCTATCGGGAAGTGAATCACGGACGCATATTTTTGAATCTGGCCGACCATGAAGTGAATTGGGAAATGTGGGCGATCGGGCATATCGAGCCTGTGGAAACGACCATCGTCGAAATCGCCGATCTTCGCAATCAGCGCATGGACGATGTCATTTTGATGCTTGATCCCGTGGTCAAGATCAGGAAAGATTCCGGCATTTCCAAAAACGACATTATTTTTGCGCCGGGTGCCAAATGGGAGTTGCGAAAAATGGATGATGTGGTCGTGGAACGATTGCCGGATATTTCTCTTATGGGAGTTAACGAGGAAAGAATGCTAAACGATGAGATTGAAAAAACGCTGGCTATTTCCGAATATGTACAGGGCGTGCCGCAATCAGCCGGCGAACCGGTCGGAAAAGTGGCCATGCTTATCGGACAAAGCAATCTGCGTCTCAGCACTTTCGCCCAAAATCTTTCGGAAACGCTCACCAGATTGGCCAACATACTCATCGAGATGAATCGCGAGTTTATCGAGGAAGACAAGCTTTACCGCGTTGTCGGCGATGATGTGAGTTTCAAGGAATTCACTTCCGAAGATAAAGAAATAAAAGTGGATGCGATGGTGTCTGTTGATCCGGCCATTCCGCCCGATCAGCAAACGAGACTCAATCAGGTTTTGCTTCTTTACGACAAATTGGTGGCTCAGGACAAGCCGGATCCGGCCGATACGGACGAATTCGCTCAGTGGAAAAAACGCAAGCGGATTATTCAGGAAATGATTCTCGGGGAAATGGACAAAGAAGCCTATCGGGCAGTGCTTTTGGGAGACGAAAATAACGAGCCGGTTAAAGAAGAGCAGGAAGAAAAATCGGAAACTCCTGGTGCGTCTCAATCCGGGACTCCGCCTCAAGTCTTGCCGCAAACGCGACAGTCCAAGCCGAGTCTTATAAAAAGAATTCTTTCGCGCGTTCCGTTCTTGGGTAAAAAATTAGTTAACCGATAAAAAATTATGGCCAAAACAAATTCAACAATCAAAACCGCCGTGGTATCCGTCATAAGCAAAACGCTGAGCGGATCGGATTGTATCGTGTCTCTCCAGGAAGAGCAGGGGCGGGTGCATACTATTTATCTTTCTCGGGAAGAGTCTTCCAAAATCGATTTGGGACACAAATTGAAATTCACGTTTGAAAAGGTCGAGTCAAAATAATAATTAATTCGAATCAATATCATTATGGAAAACAAACCAATCAATGAAAATGAAAATGCCGATGAAAACATGAACCGGGATGAAAACGATCAGGAAGCCGATCAAGAAACCGAAAAGAAAATCGGTTTTAAAAACCAAAAGCCGGAAAAGGCCGGCGCCGGGGATGCGGATGAGAACTGGAAGAAGGTCGACAGTATCGTAAGCGCCGCCAAAGATGTCTATGAATCGGAAAAATCAAGTTTCCGGGAGGTGATCGAAAGCATGATTGCCACCCTGGAGGATTTGCTGGCCAGCGAAGACGGCAGCGGCAATTTGGGCGGACTTTATGGCGGACCGCAGATGGATATTCCCGCCGAGCCGGAACCGAAACCCGGAGAAGAAACGGAATAAACACAATGGAAACCAACGAAGAAAAATTTGAAGCGGGATTGGCGGTGTTGGAGATGGCCAGAACTGCCGGTTGGAAATGGCTGGAAGGGAAAATCAGAGAGGAGCTGGCAATCGAATACAAGGAGCTGCGGGAATTTGAGATAACGGGAAAAACTTCCGAAGAAATCGCTTCTGACTATCTTCAGCACCGGGCCAACGCCAACGCTTATGAAAAAGTCCTGTCTATGGTCGAAACCGCCATCAGGGATAAAGACGAGGCGGCCAGTGTTATAAGCAGAAGCATTTAAAAAACAGAAAAATTTTGGGATAAGGTCGAGCCCAATTTCAGAAAATAAAAAATTAAATTATAACAGCGCTTATGAATAAAGATCGAAAAAAGGAGCTTGATACGCTTCTTAACGCCGATCAGGAAGAGGAAAACAAAAAGAACGAGGACGAATCCGAAGAAAATGGCGAAAAAGGCGAGGAAGAAGAAAAAAAAGAAAACGAAAATAAGGAGAATGAAGAAAATGCCGAAGAAGAAGATGAAAAAAACAAGGAAGAAGAATCGGAAGAGGAAGATGAAAATAAAAAAGATAAAGAACGGGAGGAACCGGAAGACGAAGAGGAAACCGAAAAAGACAAAGAGGGAGATGAGGCGAAGAAAAAAGACAAGTGGCACGGCAAAAGCCGCGAGGAAGTGATCAAGATGTATGAAGATTTGGAAAATAAAAAGCCGACAGAAACAAAAACGGTCGATACCGAGGTTCAGAAAAAAGAAGATAGCGACAAAAAGGATTCCGGCAGCGGCATCGAAGTCCCTTCCGACGAAGATCTGGCCAAGATGACGCCCAAACAGTTTGCCGAGTGGATGGTATCGACGGTGAAAAATATCGTGAGCGATACCTATGATACGCGCAGTCAGATGCGCGATTCCGTGACGCAGGAAATAAGAGACGCCAAGAAGGATCATCCGCTTCTCAAGACGAGTTCCGAATATCGCGAGTTAGTGCTGTCTTTGATAGATACCGCTTCCCGGAAAGGAACGGTCATATCACTTAAAGACGCCTGCGCCAAAGTGGATGAGTTCGTCGGAAAAGTCAAAGGCGATACAAAAGTGACGGATGTTGAGAAGATTCGTCTCAAAAAAGCCAAAGCGCAAGTCGAGAGAGGAGCGGGTGCTCCGACCTCGCACGGCGAAGACAAGGGAGCGGAAGAACGCCGCCTCGAACAAATCTTCGGAACAAGCGGGTCAAAAAGTCCCTTGGGAGGATTGGGAGTATAAATCCAAGGTCGAACCTCCCATATAATTAATTAATTTAAGATAAAAACATATGCCTCCAACAAACGGAGTAAGAGGAACGGACAACCTCGGCGTAACAAGAAAATACGACGTGGCCGATGTCATTTCGCTCCTGGATGTCGCCCGATATCCGCTTCTGGCGATTCTCACCAATGCCGGAAAAGATCCGGTTACCAAAGAAGGTAACGCGCTCAAGAAAAAAGAAACGACCGATCCGGAATTCAAATGGTTCGAAGACAAGTTCGGCGCGCGGGAAGATATCGTGGCGGCCAACCAGGCCGGTGCGACATCTCTTGTCGTTACCAACGGTTCGTATTTCAGTATCGGCGATGTTTTGCTTTGCGTGAAGTCGGCCCAAGCTACGGGCAATCCGACCGGAGAAGTCATGCTGGTGACTAACGTGAATACCAACACTTTGACCGTTCAGCGTCAGGTGGGTGACGGATCGCTCGGCGGCGGACTGCTTCAACAAAACGATATTGTCTGGATTATCGGAAACGCCAACGAAGAAGGCGCCGACATTCGGGAAATAAAAGCGACAGCGGTGGCGGAAGCCATCAACTATTGCCAAATATTCAGAACGACTATAGGTATCACGGAAACTGCCAAGAATACCAAGGGATGGACCAAAGAAAGCGACTTCGATTACCAAACCAGAAAGAAAGGTATCGAGCATCTGGTCGATGTCGAACGAGCTTTCATGTTCGGCAAGAAAGAGTTGATTATGAGCGGTGTTCATCCGAAACGATTTACAGCCGGAATTTTCCAGAGAATCAATCAGGTAGTTTCGAACGTGGCGACGCGCGACGATTTCAACGGATTTTTGCGAACATTGTTCTCTCATGGAAAC
>ERZ795055.302-NODE-302-length-52216-cov-8.933188_pt1 | contig 52216 bp, 36 predicted proteins | sample MGYA00375139_ERZ795055 | MGnify/ENA primary metagenome ERZ795055 (study PRJEB30184, sample SAMN05720283) | anaerobic digester metagenome | isolation source: active sludge of municipal wastewater-treating anaerobic digesters | place: USA | collected 2015-01-23 ... | reverse complement strand
CTCAGACCCTCAGACCCTCAGATTGAGACCTGAAAGGTCGAAATCCCGTATCCGCCGGCTGGCGGATCGGGACCCTCAGACCTACCTGACCAGCACCATATATCCCCACGGCTCCATCTGCATCTTGCTGCCCTGGGCAATCTCAACACTGTTATCAGTGAAAAGATCTTTGTATGTACCGGATGTGGCTCCGTCTTTCAGTGCCACAGTCACCGGTTTGCCGCTGATGTTGAGAATTGTCAGTACCTCATTTTCGCCCTTTACCCTTTTGAATGCCACCACGCTCTTCTGGCTTGTCTTCAGAACATCATATGATCCGCCTTCAATGCCATGACGCAGTGCCGGGTGCGATGTGCGCAGGTGAACCAGTTTCGTGTAGAAGGGAGTAAGTTCGGTCTCCTTCCACTCAATCGGGTCACGCTTGAAGAACTCCAGCCTCTTGTCGAGGTCTGCTTCCTGGCCGTTATAAAGGAGGGGTACACCGGGAACGGTGAAGAGGTAGCATGCGAATGCCTTCTGTGCATCACCCATCTTCTCGTCGATTGTGCCGTTCCATGAGTTTTCGTCATGGTTGGTCATGAAACGAAGTCTGTATGACTCGGGAGCATAACGTTTCAGCTCATATTGCATCAGGCTGTCGAGTGCAGCGGGTGCACGGTGACCTCCGGCCACTGCGTTCATCAGGTGATGATGAGCCCATCCGTAGTTCATGTCAAAGGCACGTTCGAGCAGGTATGAATGTTCCTCATCCTCGGCAAGCATCAGCACCGGCTTCACCGAGTTGAGCTCCGTGGTGGCCCTGAACCAGAACTCCTCCGGCACCAGTCCCGGGAAGTCACAACGGTAACCGTCAATACCGATTTCTTCCACCCAGTACTTCATTGCACCAACCATGTAATCCCAAAGCGGTGCGGCGGTATAGTCAAACTGGATCACATCGGTCCAGTCAAACGGGGAAACGAAATTGCCAACCGAATCTTTTTCGTACCACTCCGGGAACTGGGCAGCCAGCGGATTGTCCCAGGCTGAGTGGTTACCCACCCAGTCGAGAATCACGTGGAAACCCATTGAATGAGCAGTATCAACCAGCGCTTTAAAGTCGTCAATAGTCCCGAACTCGGGATTTATCCCTTTATAATCACTGATGGAGTAGTAACTGCCCAGTTCTCCCTTCCGGTTTAATTCACCGATCGGATATACAGGCATGAACCACAGAACGTTTACTCCCAGTTCCTTCAGCTGTGGAAGTCTCTTCTGCACTCCTGCGAAGGTTCCCTCATCCGAGAACTGGCGGGTGTTAATTTCATAGAGAACCATGTTGCGGGTCCAGTCAGCATGCTGAACGGTGGTCTTCAGCGGCTCAATCACGGCAGCCGGTTTCGGCTGACAGGCTACAATCAGTGCTGCTGCACCGATTAACATCAGTAAAATCTTGAAAATGTTCTCTTTCATTGTGATCAGGTTTATTTTAGTTCAATTATCATTGCTGTCTGAGGGGCTATTGCAAACGAGTTCAGATCGTCAATTTTACGGCCAGAGATTATATCCGTTCCGACTGTGAAACCAACAAGTGATTCGGCATATTTCCAGCCGTTGATAGTTTTGCTTTCCTTCTGGTTGGCGTTGATTATAACCATTACACTTTCACTGGAGTTGTAGCGGAAATAGACATAGACTCCCTCTGAAGGGATAAAGTGTTTCAGTCTGCCGGTATGGATCACCTCCTTATCCTTTCTCCAGTTCAGGATAAGCCTTGTAAATTCAAGGGCTTCTTTCTCCTGCCCGGTGAGCCCGGTTCCGGTGAAAGCATTCCTTGCATCGCCGGGCCATCCGCCCGGGAAGTCATCTCTCAGCCGACCGTCACCAAGGCTCTTGTCGCCTTCCATTACTATTTCAGTACCGTAATAGAGCTGAGGTATGCCCCTGGTTGTCATTATGAAGCTGAGTCCCATCTTGTATGCGTCAAGGCTTTTTCCCGTCTGGGTGTAGAACCTGGTCATGTCATGATTGTCTAGGAATATTACGTTTCTGAAAGGTTCCGGGTAGAGAAAATCCTGGGAGAGCACGTTATACAGTTTCGATAGTGCGTCAGTGGGATTAAGCTTGCCCTCGAACGCCCTGTGTGTGGCAAAGCAGACCGGCAGGTCTGTCAGCGAAGGAAGGTTGGACCTGTAACCGTCATGATTCACTTTGTTCAGTGCCCAGTATGAGGAGAGTGCGGGATCATCATACCATACCTCTCCGACAATAAAGAACCCGGGGAATTCTTCTTCAACCCGCTTTGCCCATCTTGCCATCATGTCAGGCAGGGGGTAGGGGTGGGTATCCATCCGGATTCCGTCGAGGTCACTGAAGGCAATCCACCAGAGGCTGGTCTGGATAAGATAGGTCTCAACAAGTGGGTTGCTCTGGTTGAGGTCTGGCATTGTCACATCAAACCAACCCTTTTCCATCAGCATCCTGTCTCTCTCTGAGGCGTATGGATCCATGTAGGTTGAAGCTTTGTAATTGGTACGGGTGAATTCATCAAACTGATGTATCCAGTCCTTCGAGGGGAGGTCCTTCATCCACCAGTGGAAAGATCCTATATGATTGAATATCATATCCATGACTACCTTCATTCCTCTCCGGTGGGCTTCAGCCACCAGTTCCCGGAACTCATCGTTTGAACCATAGCGCGGATCTGATTTGTAGAAATCAGTTGTTGAATAGCCATGGTAGGACGAGCGCTGCTGGTTATTCTCAAGGAAGGGATTCAGCCATATGCCCGTTACCCCCAGTGAGTGCAGGTAGTCAAGATGGCTGACAATTCCCTTCAGGTCTCCGCCGTGCCGTCCGCCGGGGTTACTTCGGTCAGGCTGCTCGGTCATACCTGCAACGTTATCATTAGTTGTATCGCCGTTGGCGAATCGGTCTGGCATCAGAAGATATATCACGTCCGAGGAGTTCAGTCCCTGCGCGGGTCCGGCCGGCTTTGCCAGGAGGGGATAGCTGTGTGTCAGCCTCTGTTTGCCGCGGGTGAACGTCAGGGTCACTGTTCCCGGAACGGCCTGGTCTGAGATACTCAGGTTTACGAAGAGGTAGTTCGGGTTTTCAGTCCGGATCATAGTCTTTACCTCCACACCAGGATAATCGGTTTTCACGTCGTATGATCCGATCTCCTTGCCGTAGACCATCAGCTGAACGGCGTCATCATTCATCCCCGTGAACCATGATGGCGGGTCAATGCGTTCAATTACCTGTCCCCTTGCCGGCAACAGCGCCGGAAGCATAAATAAAACAAGTGCCTGTAATATTCTTTTCATCATTTTTCAAATTTCCTTTCTTCCCCCGGCTTCAGGGTAACCTGTTCTCCGTAAACGGCAAGAGGTATCTCAGCCAGCGAGAGGTTCACAACGATCACCTTTGTCCCGTTGACCTCAACCCTGAAGGGATTGTTCCTGTACCTGATAATAAATGAGTATGATTTCCAGGCAGCAGGGATAACAGGATTAAGGCAGACGCGTTCACTGCGTATCCTCATCCCGCCGAATCCTTCCACAATGGCGAGCCAGGTGCCGGCCATGCTTGTTATGTGGAGCCCGTCCTTTACCTCCCGGTTGTAGTCGTCAAGGTCCAACCTCGCGGTACGGAGGTACAGGGTATATGCGCTTTCCGTATCGTGCAGCCTGGCTGCCAGCACGGAGTGAATGCTTGCCGAGAGTGATGATTCATGCACACAGCGCGGCTCGTAGAAGTCGAAGTTGCGTCTTATTGTATCCTCGTCGAAGTCATCCTCGAAGAAATAGATCCCCTGGAGCACATCGGCCTGTTTGATGAAGACTGACCGGAGGATCCGGTCCCATGACCAGTGCTGGTTCAGAGGCCGTTCAGCCGGGTTAAGGTCTCTGACGGTCTGCTGTACCTTGTCCATGAAGCCGTCCTGTTGCAGGAAGATCCCGAGATCATGATGCTCAGGCAGGTACATATTTTCTATGATCTCCTTCCAGTGACTGAGTTCTGCCTGTGTATCAAGGTGAGTGCGGGTAACAACAGCGTTATATTTCACCTTGCTTGCAGACCTGAGCCATTCGAGCGTGTCAGAAGTGTATTTCAGCGTCCAGCGTGCCAGGGTGTTTGTATACCAGTTGTTGCTGACATTGTTTTCGTACTCGTTGGGGCCGGTTACGCCAAGGATTACATACCTGTTCTTTTCCTGTGACCAGTTACTCCTCTGCGCCCAGAAGCGCGAGAGGGCTATCAGTACCTCAAGGCCGTATTCCGAAAGATAATCCTGGTCACCTGTGTGCCTTACATAGTTGAAGATTGCATAGGCGATGGCACCATTGCGGTGTATCTCCTCAAAGGTTATCTCCCATTCGTTGTGGCACTCCTCGCCGTTCATCGTGACCATGGGGTAGAGGGCCGCACCGCCGGTGAAGCCCAGTTTCTGAGCGTTCTCGATGGCTTTGCCAAGATGCTTATACCTGTAAAGCAACAGGTTGCGTGCCACATGGGTATCTGAGGTGCTCAGGTAGAACGGGAAGACGAAGGCTTCTGTGTCCCAGTATGTGCTGCCGCCGTATTTTTCACCTGTGAATCCCTTGGGCCCGATGTTCAGTCTCGGATCTTCTCCGGTATAGGTCTGGTTCAGCTGGAAAATGTTGAACCGTATTCCCTGCTGGGCTGCAATATCACCCCTGATGACTATATCGCCGTGTTCCCATTTTCCTGCCCAGGCTTTACGGTGGCCTGCAAGCAGTGTGTCAAAGCCCTTTTTCGCGGCCTTGCCGGCCGAATCCATCGCCTTCGCTGCGATCCCGTCTGCGGGATGATTGAATGATGACAGTACCGCGGCATACGTTGTCACCATTAAGGTATCACCGTCGGCATAGGCCGAATTGAGAGCGCAATGTGCCGTCTTATCAGTAGTGGTTATAACGGGTTCACTTTTTATCGTTTTACCGTTGAGGCTGAATGTATTTTCCATTGCTGTTGCAACGACGAAAGCAGTCTTTCGCGTCTGCGCAACAACAGCCGTGCGTCTTCCGTCATGTAAAGCCGATTCGTTCTCCCAGAACTTTTCGTCGTAATTGGCATCCTCATTATATACGTCGGCGTTCAGCCAGGGTATGAGTTCAGCCTTTCCGCTGCCACCTGTAATTCGCACGCTGTAACTTATTGCAGCCAGTTCGGGTTCGTCCATTGAGAGGAAGCGTCTGGCGATCACCTCAGCAACCTTCCCTGAGGGCATCACCGCGGAAAACATTCGCGTCAGCACTCCTTCCTTCATGTCAAGTTCCCTGCGGAAGCTCTTTACGGTACACTTTGCAAGGTCAAGCTCCTCACCGTCAATGCGTACAATTATGTTTGTCCATGAGGGTGCATTGGGCACCTTGGCGAAGTATTCCGGATAGCCGTTTTTCCACCATCCCACAACTGTCTTGTCAGGGTAATATACTCCGGCCACATAGTTTCCCCGGAGGGAGTCTCCGGTATAGGTCTCTTCAAAGTTAGCCCTCTGTCCCATCATTCCGTTACCCAGGGCAAATATGCTCTCGGAATCGCGGCCTCTCACGGGATCAAACCGCGTCTCGATGATTTTCCACTCATCGGGCTGAAAACGTGAATCAGTCATATCGAACTAAATATTTCTCAATTGTTTGACAGTAATTTTTCTAAGGTCGGGGATGACCAGGTCAGCCCTGCCGAGCAGTTCAGGGATTCCGACTCCCACACATTTCATTCCGCCGGCAATTGCCGCCTCTATTCCTGCCTGTGCATCCTCGAAAACAATGCACTGTGCCGGAGACAATTTCATCTCCTGAGCCCCTCTGAGGAATACTTCCGGATCAGGTTTGGCCTTTGATATCTTGTTTCCGTCTACGATCACGTCGAACATATCACGGAGGCCGATGCCGTCAAGTATTGTTCCGGCGTTTTTGCTTGCAGAGCCTATTGCAGTCAGGATTCCCTCTTTCCTGAGTGTTTTGAGGAGCTTCACGCTTCCCGGTAAAATCTCATCCGGTTTCATGCCGGAAATGAATTCCACATACCACCCGTTTTTGCGGGCTGCCAGGTCCTCCTTTTCCTTTTCGGTGACATGAATGTTTCCCTTGCTGAGAAGGATCTCCAGTGAAGCCATACGGCTGACTCCCTTGAGAGCCTCGTTATCTTCCAGCGTGAAAACAAAGCCAAGCTCTTTTGCAAGTCGCCGCCAGGCCATGAAATGATACTTTGCGGTGTCAACGATGACGCCGTCGAGATCAAAAATGCAACCTTTCAGGTCCATGATTACCTCCTGTCGTCAACGTCTCTGACAAAATTCACTGCCAGGGCGGCAATAATCATCGAGATCCCGCCGGTCACAAGTGCCAGCATCGTGTTGCCTGAGAAGAGGTGCTTGACCATGCTTCCGAGAATGCTCGCTGCAAGAATCTGAGGGATTACGATGAAGAAGTTGAAGATTCCCATATAGATTCCCATCTTGTTATGGGGCAGTGAACCTGTAAGTATTGCGTAAGGCATTGACAATATGCTTGCCCATGCAAGACCTATTCCAAGCATCGGGAGAATAAGCATGCCGGGTGTGTTGATGAGGCTTATTGACATGAGACTTATTCCGCCCACAAGGAGACAGACGGCATGGGTGATCTTGCGCGAGGTGTATTTCGCCAGTACCGGGAGCAGGAAAGCCACCAGCGCAGAAAAGCCGTTATAGACCCCGAAGAGCACACCCACCCAGTTTGCGCCTTCATTATAGGCAAGAGAGGTAGTGTCACTTGTGCCGTATATTTTTGAGGTGACGGCCGATGTGGTGTAAATCCACAATGAGAAGAGGGCAAACCATGTAAAGAACTGCACCACTGCAAGCTGACCCATGGTGGCAGGCATATGCTTGAGGTCGGTCAGGATGCTGTTCAGTCCGTTGCTGCCTTTGCCGCCCGCCTTCAGGAACCCTGCTATTACCTGCAACAACCCGAAGAGTGATACGCCACCGGTAACGACATACAGCTCCTTCTCCAGGTTAACCTGAGAGAGGATGATTGTAAGCACCAGGCCAACCGACAGCCATATTATACCTGGACGATAAAAATTGATATTGCTGCCTGTTTCTGCATGCTCCGAAACGGACTTCTCTGCAAGCGGCTCACCCCTGGCAATTCTTTCTCCTTTTTCAAATTCCTCGAGTTCGGCGGGCGAGTATTCCTTTGTCCGGATAATTGTCCAGAGCACTGCAAGAAGTAACGCCGCCGCGCCGATGTAGAACGAAAGTTTCAGGTTGAAAGGTATCAGTTTCCCCTCGGCGGGAACCTCAGGCACATTGAACCAGTTGGCAAGAATCCAGGGCAGGAAGCTTCCGATGACCGCACCGACGCCGATAAAGAAGCTCTGCATTGCAAATCCGGATGTTCGCTGTTCTGACGAAAGCATGTCGCCCACGAATGCACGGAACGGTTCCATGGAAATATTGATGGATGCGTCCATGATCCACAGCATCACTGTAGCGAAAATCCAGGTAGGCGAGTTGGTGATGATGGCCAGGGCAAGAGAGGCGAGGATTGCACCGGTGAGGAAATAAGGACGTCGACGCCCGAGCCGGTTCCAGGTCCGGTCACTCATGTGTCCCACGATGGGCTGAACAAGCAGACCTGTTATCGGTGCTGCGATCCAAAGTATGGGAATATTGTCAATCTCCGCACCCAGAGTCTGAAAAATACGGCTTACATTACCGTTCTGAAGGGCGAAGCCAAACTGGATGCCCAGGAATCCGAAGCTCATGTTCCAGATCTGCCAGCGTGACAGTCTTGGCTTGCGTCTGTAGATCACATTCATGCTAGTTCTGCTGTTAGTTTTATTACCCTGTTCCGTTAACTTATTCAAAATTAAGTTGAAAATCCGGTTCGGCAATACAATCAGGGGGCTTCTAAACGCTCATTTTTCGGGCATTTGCGTTGGTTCAGTTATTTCAAACGTTTTCGGCCTGAGCAACAATTTTTGCCGAATTTGCTTATTTAGACGCATTTCAAATAACTATTTCACTACTGCCTATTGCCTGCTGCCTCTTGCCTTCCTATCTTTGATAGGGTAAAGCCCTTAAAAACAAAACAGTCATGGGAGATTTCGTATATGAAAAGCCATTCCAGCACAGCAGGGATGTGACAAGGTATCGCCGGATCTCGGTTGATCATGTCAGGATGACCGAATGCTGCGGCAGGAAGATCCTGCAGGTTCAGCCTGAAGCGCTCAGAACCCTGGCGCGACAGGCATTTAGTGATGTCAACTTTTACCTTCGCACGTCTCACCTTGAAAAGCTTGCGATGATTCTTCGGGATCCGGAAGCTACGGACAATGATCGTTTTGTAGCGTGGGTGATGCTTCGTAACTCAGTAATTTCGGCGGAAGGGAGGCTGCCCTGGTGCCAGGATACCGGCACTGCCATAGTGATGGCCTGGAAGGGCGAGGATGTGTATACCGGGATAGATGATTCGCTCCATCTGAGCCGTGGCATATGGGAGACCTACAATGAAAAAAACCTGCGGTATTCGCAGATTGTTCCGTCATCAATGTTCGGGGAGAAGAATACCGGCAGCAATCTCCCGGCACAGATTGACATAGCCTCATGCCCCGGAGATGAGTATCGTTTCCTGTTTATTGCAAAGGGTGGCGGTTCTGCCAACAAGACATTCCTCTACCAGCAGTCGAAATCATTGCTGAACGAAGCTTCGCTCAGGAAGTTCATCCGTGAGAAGATAGAGGATCTTGGTACGGCGGCCTGCCCGCCATATCATCTTGCCCTTGTAATCGGCGGAACTTCTGCTGAAATGACTCTTAAAACTGTGAAGCTGGCCTCGGGAGGGTATCTTGATGATATTCCAACCTCGGGCAATTCTGCCGGCCGTGCTTTCCGCGACCTGGAGTGGGAGGAGAAGGTCGAAAAGATCTGCCAGGAGTATGGGGTGGGGGCACAGTTCGGTGGCAAGTATTTTGTTCATGATGTCAGGGTTATCCGTCTGCCGCGTCATGCCGCATCATGCCCGGTGGGAATCGGGGTAAGCTGCAGCGCCGACAGGAACATCAAGGGTAAGATCACCGCAGAAGGAATCTTCATTGAACAACTTGAAACGGAGCCCGGTAAATTCCTTCCGGAAAAGGCTCCCGAGCTCGACAAACCGGTTGAGATTAACCTGGAGCGACCCATGAAGGAAATACTGGCCGAGCTGAGCAAATACCCGGTAAAGACGCGGCTGAGTCTCACAGGTACACTGATTGTTGCGCGCGATATGGCCCATGCGCGTATCAAACAGATGCTCGATGAGGGTAACCCGATGCCGGAATACTTCAAACTCCATCCGGTATACTATGCCGGACCGGCAAAGACTCCTGAGGGGATGGCCTCCGGATCATTCGGACCCACAACTGCAGGGAGGATGGATACTTACGTTGATCTCTTCCAGAGTCTTGGTGGTTCCATGATTATGCTGGCCAAAGGAAATCGCTCACAGCAGGTGACAGATTCATGCAAGAAGCACGGCGGTTTTTACCTGGGATCTGTCGGAGGTCCGGCCGCCATACTTGCTGCTGAAAACATCCTCTCGGTTGAGGTGGTTGATTTTGAGGAACTTGGCATGGAAGCTGTCAGGAGAATAGTAGTTAAAAACATGCCTGCCTTCATCCTGACAGATGATAAGGGGAATGATTTCTATTCAGTCAGCAGTACCAGTCGGCAGTAGGCAGTCATTACGGGGACAGTTAAATACCCCGCAGGGGTCAAAGCATTGCATATATATGGCTATGAAGTATCATTAAATACCCCGTAGGGGTTACAGCATTGCATATATATGGCTATGAAGTACCATTTAATACCCCGTAGGGGTTACAGCATTGCATATATATGGCTATGAAGTACCATTTAATACCCCGTAGGGGTTACAGCATTGTAGGACAAGGCAATATCCAACATTCGTTGGTTGTAGACCATTAAGAAAAAAATATAAGAAATATACCAAACATAACAAATAGGTTAAAAAGCATAATTAAAACGCCACAAAAACAACATAAAACAATTACATTTACTCCCTTTAAATCATAATTTATTTTTATCGTATGTGTGGTGTTGTTGGTGTTTTTGACCTTAAGGTGAGGGCTGAGGATCTGCGTCAGCAGGTTCTCGGGATGTCCGGTAAACTCAGGCATCGCGGACCCGACTGGTCAGGGATATATTGCGGAGAGAAAGCAATCATTGCCCATGAGAGGCTTTCAATTGTTGATGTGCAGTCGGGCCGCCAACCCCTGTACAGCCGTGACCGCAAACTTATTCTTGGAGTTAACGGCGAGATCTATAATCACCGGGAAATACGGGAGCGTTACCGCGACAGGTATGATTTTACAACGAAGTCCGACTGCGAGATTATCCTTGCGCTCTATGCCGACCGCGGCTGTGATTTTCTGGATGAGCTTAACGGGATCTTTGCATTTGTGCTCTATGACGAGGTGAACGACTGTTACCTGGCTGCCCGTGATCATATCGGAATCATCCCGTTCTACATGGGATGGGATATGCACGGCAACCTGTACTTTGCATCCGAGCTTAAGGCTCTGGAGGGTATATGCAGAAAGATTGAGACATTTCCCCCGGGACATTACCTCTTCAGCAGGGATGGTGTCATGAAAAAATGGTACAACCGCGACTGGGCCTCATATGATACAGTGCAGGCAAATGGCACTGACATTGTCGCCCTGCGGGAGGCTCTTGAGAAAGCTGTTCACCGCCAGCTGATGTCGGATGTCCCATACGGTGTACTGCTTTCGGGAGGACTTGACAGCTCAGTAATTTCGGCTATCGCGAAGAAATATGCCGCAAGGCGAATTGAGACCGATGACCAGGCTGACGCCTGGTGGCCGCAGCTGCACTCCTTCGCAATCGGGCTGGAGGGATCGCCTGACCTGGCAGCGGCACGAAGGGTGGCTGACCACATCGGCACGGTGCATCATGAGATTCACATTACGGTCCAGGAGGGCCTCGATGCGATACGCGATGTCATATATTACCTTGAGACCTATGACGTTACGACTGTCAGGGCCTCAACCCCCATGTACCTTATGGCGAGGGTGATAAAATCGATGGGAGTGAAGATGGTCCTTTCCGGGGAGGGGGCCGATGAGGTATTCGGCGGATACCTTTACTTTCATCGGGCTCCGGGTCCGCGCGAGTTCCATGAGGAGACAGTGCGGAAGCTCTCCAGGCTCCATCTTTATGACTGCCTGCGCGCAAACAAGTCACTTGCGGCGTGGGGAGTGGAAGGAAGGGTGCCTTTCCTTGACAAGGAGTTCCTTGACGTTGCAATGAGGCTCAACCCTGCAGACAAAATGGCTGTAAACGGCAGGATGGAGAAGTGGGTCCTCAGGAAGGCCTTTGAGGATTACCTCCCGGAAGACATAGTGTGGCGTCAGAAAGAACAGTTTTCTGACGGGGTGGGATATAACTGGATCGATACCCTGAAGTTGCTGACCTCCGAAAAGGTCACCGATGAAATGATGTCTGCCGCCCGTTTCCGATTCCCGGTGAACACCCCAATGACTAAGGAGGAGTATTTCTACCGGTCTGTTTTCACAGAGCATTTTCCCTCTGAAACCGCCGCAATGACAGTTCCCTCGGTGCCGTCAGTTGCCTGCAGCACCGCCGAGGCGCTAGCATGGGATGAGTCGTTCAGGAACCAGAATGACCCATCGGGGCGTGCGGTACGCAACGTGCATGCAAAGTCATACTGACCAGTTTACCAGCCCCGGATTAAAGTCTTCCGGTTGTACTGAGAAACCAATAGCTGATCAAATACAGAGGGTGACCCTGTTCAGTGAGCCACCCTCTGATCTGATCAAACTTTCCCGTAGTTATTTTTTCAATACGGTATCAAGAACCTTCTGCTTGTCAAGTTTCTTCGTGCAGAAGAACCAGTCATAGCATGTCATCTCGTCCTTGCTCTCCATACGCTGCTTGGCAACTCCGCATGATCCGGCTGTGGGAACGATCACATCATCACCCGGCTGCCAGTCGGCAGGCAGTGCAACGGAGAATGCATCAGCAGTCTGAAGGCCGACAACCACCCTGTAAAGCTCCTGGAAGTTACGGCCAAGGCTGAGCGGATAATAGATGATTGTGCGTATGATCCCCTTGGGGTCAATGAAGAATACGGCCCTGACAGCCTTGGTGCTGCTTTCTCCCGGCATCATCATGCCGTATTTACCGGCCACTGACATGGTTATATCCTCAATCAGGGGGAAATTCACCTCCACGTTCTTCATACCCTTATACTCGATCTTCTCCTTGATTGTGCGCAGCCATGCGATGTGGCTGTAAAGTCCGTCAACGGAGAGACCGACGAGTTTCGTATTGGCTTTTGCAAACTGCGCCTCCATAGAGGCGAACGTCATAAACTCGCTTGTACATACCGGGGTGAAGTCAGCCGGATGGCTGAAGAGAATCACCCAGCTGCCTGAGTAGTCTGACGGGAAATTGATTTCGCCCTGCGTTGTTACCGCCTTGAATTCCGGTGCCTTGTCGCCTATGCGGGGCATTGCATTTATTTGTGTGTTGTCCATAATATGTATTTATTTGATTAATAATTTATTATTTCCTTCTCGCCAGCATCAGCTCAAGGTCCTCCCTCAGTGCATCAAGATCCTCCTCATGCTCGACCTCCTGAGACAGGATAGTAAGAATGATGTTGTATGTAACCGGATCGCCTTCGCGGGTAAGATCGAGCAGATGACTGTACACTTTGATTGCGCACTGTTCGCCTTTGATATTCTGTTCCAGTACCTTTTCGACATACGGATCGGTGGGTGCGTCATAACCGCAGTTGGTTATCTTCATCCATTCTGCCGGTGAAAGCACCGGTGTTCCGCCGAGCTGCACTATCCTTGTTGTAAGGAGCACTGCATGCGACAATTCTTCCGTTGCATGGAGATCGAGCTCAGCGATCACGGCATCCTTCATCGGACCCTTGACCACCTTGGCGCCTATCCAGTACTGGTAGTAAGCCAGCCACTCGTCGGCCAGCGCCTTGTTAAGAAGGTTGATGAGTTCATCAACATTCATCTTTACGATTTCTCTTCCTTTTTGTGCCATATTGACCTGTTTTTAGAATTTTGGTTACGGATTATTTTGCCGGGTACTTTATTCCGAGCCCCTTTGCAACAAGTACTGCGAGTTCCTTGTCGGCCTTGTTGAAATGATCAAGCTGGCGCAACAGGATCTCTTTTTTCTTCGGGCCGGATACACCCTTGAGGGCTCCCACAAAGTTTGCCACTGTATTGGCTCTCTCCTGGTCGGTCATGACTTTTCTGAACAGGGCTCCTGCCTGCGAGTAGTGGTCATTGTCGTTTTGGTTACGGTCCCATGTGTCTGCCACATCAGATTCAATGCTCATTGGCGGTTCCTTGTATTCCTTGCCGGCCTCGATATCGTCAAAACTGTTCGGGAAGTAGTTGGGAGCCGATCCTCCGTTGCCGTTGAGAGCCATAAACCCGTCCCTCTGGTGATTGTGCACAGGCACGATTGGCCTGTTTACCGGGAGCTGCTCATAGTTGGCGCCAAGCCTGTAACGGTGTGCATCAGGATAAGCGAGTATACGTCCCTGCAGCATCTTGTCAGGTGAAAGGCCTATGCCCGGAATTGTATTGGAGGGGGCGAAGGCGGCCTGTTCCACCTCGGCGAAGTAGTTTGACGGGATCTCATTCAGCTCCATCACGCCGGCTTCGATTAGTGGAAACTCCTTATGCGGCCATACTTTGGTGAGGTCGAAGGGATTCCATCTGAACTTTTTGGCCTGGGCTTCTGTCATCACCTGGATCTTCAGGGTCCACTTCGGGAAATCCTTCCGGCTTATTGCCTCAACAAGATCGCGCTGCGAGTAGTCGGGGTCCTTCCCGCGAAGTTCATCGGCCTGTGGGCCCGTGAGGGTCTTGTTGCCCTGCTGTGTCTTGAAGTGGAACTTTACCCATACCCTTTCGTTCTTCTTGTTGAACATCGAAAAGGTATGGCTGCCGTATCCGTTCATGAACCTGTAACCGTCGGGCGTGCCCCTGTCGCTGAACAGTATCATCACCTGGTGGAGGCTCTCCGGGTTAAGGCTCCAGTAATCCCACATCATTGTCGGGCTCTTGAGGTTGGTCTTCGGATCACGCTTCTGGGTATGGATAAAGTCGGGGAACTTCTTCGCATCCTTGATGAAAAAGACCGGGGTGTTGTTGCCTACAAGGTCCCAGTTGCCCTCCTCAGTGTAGAATTTGACAGCGAAGCCCCTGGGATCACGCTCGGTATCAGCGCTTCCTTTTTCACCTCCTACGGTTGAGAAGCGGACCAGTACGCGGCATTTGTTGCCTACTTTACTGAAGAGTTTCGCCTTCGTGTATTTTGTTATGTCACCTGTGACGGTAAAGGTACCGAAAGCGCCTGTTCCCTTGGCATGCACAACACGCTCGGGGATGCGTTCGCGATTGAAGTGGGCCAGTTTCTCGTGGAGATGATAGTCCTGGAGAAGGACCGGTCCCCTGGGACCTGCGGTCATGCTGTCTTCGTTCTCGAAGAACGGCCTGCCGGCAGCTGTTGTAAGCTTCTTCTTTTTCATATTTGCGGGATTTTTAATGGTTGCTGTCTGTCTTATTTGTCCTATTGCCGAAAAAAAACCTGATCTTGAAGATTGTTCCGGTTACTCCGACCGCTATCAGCGCTGTTTTTAGCCAGATATTGGTTACCCAGAGGAAAACGGTAAGCAGGATCATTGTCCACATTATAGCCATCGCCCATATACCGGCTTTCTTCTGTGCCCCGGGAGAAAGGTATGCCGAGGTAATCCTGCCGTTGACAACCCTGCGGTAGAGTGCAGGTGAGCTCTTGACCCAGAGGCCTGCCGAGAGGAGCACGAACGGGGTAGTGGGAAGCACCGGGATGAAAATCCCGATGATACCCAGTGCCAGTGATACCGTCCCGGCTGTTATGAGTAACAGTCTGATCATCTGTCGCTTATCAGCTTATGGGTTCGGGATTGTTTTCCTGTTTTCAGCACGGCTTCACTTTTATCTGTGTATTTCCCTACAATCTGCAGTTTTATATCCTCGATCCTGAAATCTGGAATGCGGTGGCTTTCGAAATAGTCATATAGTATTTTTGTCAGCCCGGCGTCATAGTAATCCTCTATGCGGTCACAATGGGTACAGTAGATATGGTGGTGTCTTTCATCAACCGCATCATACCTGAGGAGGCCGCTGTCAGTCTTTACTCTTTTCAGTATATTCCTTTCCGCAAGTGTCTCAAGGGTTTTATAGACCGTTCCCAGTGCGATGTCCGGATGTTTTTGCCTGATATACTGACTGACCTCCTCAGCGGTGGGATGGTCATGAAGCAGATCAACTGCCTCGTATACTGCGAGCCTCTGGGGGGTGATCCTCAGCCCTCTATCCCTGAGCCTTGTTCTGTAATCTTCAATTTTCATTATGTAAGAATAATTCTTAACAAAGAATAAACAAATATAAGAGAGAATATCAACAAAACAAAAAATCTGTGACGCTCTTCTGTTTAGAAAGTCGCCATAGTTATTCAGTTCATCGATTGAGCCGGAAGGAATTTATTTTATAGTGCACTTCGGCCATTATCCCGTCACCATTTTTCCTGTCGTCAATTGCCACTGTGCGAAACAGGCAGCCCTCCGTGTCATGCTTTTAACATTTTTGATGACTGGTTGTTATGATCAAAGGTAGGCTATCATAAAGGCGAAGTCAAGTATCTGATTTATATATTTTTCGTTATTTTTGTGGCCTGAAAAACCGAGACATGGCAAACAGAAAATCATTGGCATTTGCAGCGTTCCTGCTGATACACACAGCGTTCGTCAATGCACAGGTCCTTGAACCGGTGGCATGGAGCTTCAAAAGCGAAAAGACCGCAGAAAACAATTATGAAATCGTAATGACTGCCACAATTGATGATACATGGCATCTTTACGCAATGGACCTCCCCGAGGGTGGGCCGGTTGCCACCAGTTTCACGTTTGAAACGCCTCAGGACTATACCCTGGATGGTAAGCCGGTGGCAATTAACCAGCCGGAAGTCAAGTTCGACAACAGCTTCGGGATGGACATTGGCATGCACAGCGGCACAGTCGAGTTCAGGCAGAAAATAACCGTCAGCAAACTGCCGGTTACTGTCAGCGGTTTTGTTACATTCATGTCATGTGACGACTCGCAATGCCTTCCTCCGCGCGACGTTGAGTTCTCGGTCAATATAGGCGGGGATACTGTGACTTCCTCCCCGGCAGATGAACAGGAGGCAGGAACCACCGTTCCGGTAGATAAACCCCGAAAAGGCTTCCTGAAATTCTTCCTTCTCTCTATGCTTGCCGGCCTGGCCGGGATACTCACCCCATGCGTCTTCCCGATGATACCTATGACAGTGGCGTTCTTCTCGCAGGGAGGCGGGTCAAAGGGTTCAGCAGTAGGCAAGGCCCTGATATTCGGACTAACAATAGTGCTTCTGTACTCTTCACTGGGCATCATAGTATCACTCACAAGCGCTGGTGCCGGATTCGCAAATACCCTGAGCACGCACTGGATCCCGAACCTGCTGTTCTTTTCACTCTTCCTGATATTTGCCGCATCATTCTTCGGTGCGTTTGAGATGGTGCTTCCCTCAAAATGGGTGAGTTCCACGGACTCGAAGGTTGACAGGGGAGGCGCTGTGGCGGCTTTCTTCCTCGGTCTTACAACGGTTCTTGTATCATTCTCATGCACCGGGCCGATAGTTGGCGCACTGCTCGTTGAGGCAGCATCAGGTGATGTTCTTCGTCCCACTATAGGGATGTTCGGATTCGGCCTTGCATTCGCACTGCCCTTCACCCTTTTTGCCCTCTTCCCCTCATGGATGCAGAAGATGCCCAAGTCGGGCGGATGGCTTAACTCGGTGAAAGTGGTGCTGGGATTTATTATGCTGGCCTTCAGCCTTAAGTTCGCCTCAACGATTGATACTGTTTACAACCTCGGTATCCTTTCCAGGGATATTTACCTGGCTATTTGGATCGTCCTGTTTGTCCTGCTGGGAATTTACCTCATGGGCAAAATCAAATTCGCACATGACAGTGATGTGCCTCACATAGGCGTCTTCAGGCTTGTGCTTATAATCGCCTCGTTCACCTTTGCCCTTTACCTTGTTCCGGGGCTGTTCGGAGCGCCGCTCACGCGAATCTCAGCACTTCTGCCTCCCAGGGAGACTTCAGGATTCAACCTGCTGAAGGCTATCAGCGAGAACAGAGGATCAGCCGCACCGGGGATAATGATGCCGGGATCACTGGCGCCCGGGACTATTGCCGGAGGGACCCTGACCACGGCCGGAGCTTCCCTCTGCGAGGAACCGAAATATGCAGATTTCCTTCACTTTGAGTATGGGCTGCAGGGTTATTTCGACCTTGAGCAGGGACTGGCATGTGCCAGGAAACTGGGCAAGCCGGTGCTTATCGACTTCAAGGGTCATGCCTGCGCCAACTGCAAGGAGATGGATGCACGAGTCTGGTCAGATCCGGGTGTGCAGCAGAGACTGCGCGATAACTTCGTGCTGGTGGCCCTTTATGTTGATGACCGCACAAAACTGCCGGAGAACGAGGTGTTCGTTTCTAAGGTAGACGGAAAGGAGAAAAAGACTATCGGGAAAAAGAACGAGGACATTGAAATATCAATGTTCAATACAAACACCCTGCCCCTCTATGCCATTGTTGACCCGGAGGGTAAACCCCTGATCGAAACCCGCGGTACAAACTTCGATATCCAGGCATACATAGAATGGCTCGACAGAGGAGCTCAGGCCTATCAGAACAAATAGAATTCATAAGGAAATTCTGAGCCGGATCCTGCAGCATGGGTCCGGCTTTTTTCATGTACTATTCTGAGCCGGGTCCCACAGAATTGGCCCGTACTTTTCAATTGCTGTGAAAGGGCAACCGTTGCTGAGCGGGTAGAAATGTGTTATACAATACCAGGTGTGCCTTTTCCCACAAAATAATGTAAATTTACAATTAGATTTAAAGTGTAAAAAATACATTTAAAGATCATGAAAAATAGTGTTATCCTGATTCTGGTTACCGGCATGCTGATGGCAGCGGGAGCTACCGCTGAGATGTCAGCCCAGAAAAAGTCACAGAATCAAGCTGATGTATGGGCCGGCCCCGTGACCGAATGGCCCAGGGTGATACCTGTGAGAATCAACGACGGCGCTAACGGCGACCTGTTCATTATGACCCTGGGAGAGGTGAATACACCTGTGGCCCAGGGTACATTTGACCCGGCAAAGGATCAGGTAACCCTGAAGGATGGCACGGTTATTAAAAATTATTACCGTGATACCCTCGGGGTGAAATTCTACAAGCCCATCCCAAAGGATATATTCCCGCTGCCACCGTCAGGGTTGTGCACCTGGTACTACTACTATCAGCATATCACTGACCGTGAGGTAAGGCTGAACACCGACTGGATATCTGCCAACCTGAAGTCGTATGGTGCAAAATATGTGCAGATTGATGACGGCTGGCAGGCTCTGTCAGCCTCCGGCAGGAAAGGTTCGCGTGACTGGACCGGGTTTGATCCCAACTTTGAAGGCGGGATGGCTGACCTTGCTGCCTATATCAAATCCAAGGGACTGGTGCCAGGCATCTGGATTGCACCTCATGGCCAGTCAAACGCCGAGGTGGTCAAAAACTACCCAGGGGTCTTCATCCTCAAACCTGACGGTACCTCCCCCTCGAAAACATGGGAAGGAGATTGGCTTCTTGATCCGACTTCCGGGGCCGGCAGAAAGTATTTCCATGATCTTTTTTCGACAATGCATGGCTGGGGGTACGAATATTTCAAGATAGACGGTCAGCCGATCGTGGTTGAAGAATATGACAAACACTCTGAATTCATGGCTGTGCCTGGTGGTGCGGCTGACTCACTTTACAGGATCACCCTTGACATTGTCAGGGATGCGATAGGCAATGAGAGCTACCTCCTAGGTTGCTGGGGTCTGCCTGTAGAGGGCGCCGGTATCATGGACGGCTCGCGTACAGGGGGCGATGTGGTCCTGGGCTGGGACGGCTTTTTTACTGCGCTTGACCCCACAATGGAAAGTTACTGGCAGCACAACATCGTATGGTACACTGACCCTGACGTCATGCTGCTGCGTCAGCCGCTCACAATTGAGCAGGCTCGGGTGTGGGCAACATTGCAGGGTCTGACGGGCCAGGCACTCATGTCGTCGGACAGGCTCACCGACCTCTCAGCCGAAAGGGTGGATATGATGCGCAAGGTTTACCCTGCCACTGACATTCGGCCCCTCGACCTCTTCCCGTCAGAAGCGCGCAAGCGGATCTGGGATCTGAAGGTGAATCACCTCGGCCGGCAGTATGATGTCACCGGCCTTTTCAATTTTGATGAAGCAAAACCGGTCACCATGAACCTTAACTGGAAGGAACTTGGCATTGAGACAGATGCTCCGGTTCATGTATTTGATTACTGGAACAGCGAGTATATGGGAGCATGGGAAACAGGTACCGCTCTTGAGATAATGCCTGCCAGCGTACGCGTTTTGACTCTTGTTCCTGACAACGGAAAGATTCAGCTGGTCAGCACAAGCCGTCATATAACTCAGGGATGGGTTGACCTCAGGGAGCTCCGTTCAGATGAACAGGGCACTGTCATCAGTGGGGTCAGTACCCTGCCGGCAGGGAATGAGTACAAGCTTCATTTCGCCTGTCCGAGAGGGAAATATTTCAGGGTGAAGACCGCCACAGCTGTCGCCGGGAAAAAGAAGCTCGACGTTCAGGCAAGTTCTCACCAGGGGTGGGCAGAGGTTTCATTTACCGCTCCCGTCTCGGGTGACATCTCCTGGAGTGTCTCCTTCGAGCCTGACTATGCATACAGCTATACAGTCAGGCAGCCTGACGGTATCAGCGTGGAGCCGGAGGGGCTGAATGCCGCCCGCGTAACCTGGAGATCGCAATACTATCTCAATTCCGGTTACCAGGTGTACCTCGACGGGAAATTGATGGGCTACACACCAAATTCATTCTACCTGATAGAAAATCTTGATCCCCTCAGGGAATATACCGTTGATGTGCGCACGGTGTGGGACGATGGTACAATCAATCAGCGCAACGCGAATGATACCAGAAAGTATGACGTCACCTTCACTCTTTCACAATTGCTGCCGGGAGAGATTTCTCTTTCGGATTTGAGCTGGACAGGTCCCAGGTCATGGTATTCATGGCCTGTAATCGTTGATAGCAAGCGCTACCCTGACAGTTTCGGCATGTCATGCGGCTCGGCCAGGAAGTATAACCTGGGAGGAGTCTTCTCCGTTCTGAGTGCGAATATTTCGGTTGACGACAATGTCCGCCGGTCGCGGCCTGGCCAGACGGTTGTATTCGTGGTCAGGGGCGACGGAAGGGAGCTGTGGCGCAGCGGCGCCATGGGCTCTGATGATCCGCAGGCCCTCATGGAGGTTTCCGTGGAAGGAGTGAAGGAACTTGAGCTGACAGTTGAGAGCGGCGATGGCGAATCGCGGTTCGGCGGCTTACCGGCAGACTGGATTAAGCCGGTACTGAAGAGGTAATCAGACAGGCTGGCACTCAGCTCCACCGGGCAGGCTTCAGTCCTGACGCCTCACAGGCCATCTGTGGTTGACGGACACAGTCATCCGGGGAAGGCTTAAGTTCTTGCAGCTCTGTCAGGGAGGCGCTTACCTGCTCATGTAAAACACGAGGCTGCCGCCCTGCATTATTTCGTCGTGGGTTATCCAGAGACGGTCAAGTTTCACACCGTTCAGCTCTGCTTTTTTGACGTAGACGTTCCCCGGACCCTGGTTCACAGCTGTCACCGTAAATTTCCTTCCGTTTTCAAGGTTAATTGAAGCCTCTTTGACCAGCGGGCTGCCCAGGTCATACCGGTCAGAGCCAGGTGCCACCGGGTAGAATCCCAGTGCGCTGAAGATATACCAGGCGCTCATCTGACCGCAGTCGTCATTGCCGCTCAGACCGTCAGGGGCCGGAAGGTACTTGTGGTCCATTATGTGCCTTACCCAGTACTGTGTCTTACGCGGGGCGCCGGCGTGATTATACAGGTAAGGCACATGGTGTGACGGTTCGTTTCCGTGGACATAGTTGCCTATTATGCCCTCGCGGGTGATATCCTCCGTTTCGGCGAAAAAGCTTTCGGGAAGATACATTGTGAAGAGGGAATCGAGATGTTCGGTGAATCTTTTCTTCCCGCCGTGGAGGCGTATCAGTTCTGCGGGGTCATGAGGTACATAGAGGCTGTAGTTCCATGCATTTCCTTCAATGAATCCCTGACCATGTGTGCTCAGTACATCGAAATTTTCCCTGAAGCTGCCGTCCCTCTTCCGGGGCCTCATGAAACCGGATGACGGATCCCAGACATTCAGATAGTTGCATGACCGGCGGAGGAATTCATTATACAGATCATCAGAAATCAACGGCAGTTTTTCATCCTGTATGTTTTTCAGGGCCTGTGCAATGCACCAGTCGTCATAGGCATACTCGAGGGTGACGGAGACCGAAGATCCGCTGCGTTCGTCGGGAACGTATCCCAGCTTCATGTAATCATCAAGGCCGTCATACCAGCCATTGCGGGCAGTAGTGACGCACGCCGTCATGGCGTGTTCATAATCAAATCCTTTGATCTTCTTGACAATGGCATCAGCAATGACCGGCACAGCGTGGTAGCCTATCATGCACCAGTTCTCATTGGCATGGTGTGACCATACGGGAAGCATATGATGGACGCTCTGATCATAGTGTGCCAGCATCGAATTGATCATGTCTGCCGTCCGTTCCTGCTGGATTATTGTGAATAGAGGATGCAGCGCCCTGTATGTATCCCACAGGGAGAAAGTTGTATAGTTGGTGAAGCCTTCAGCATGGTGGATGTTCTGATCGAGGCCCCTGTAGCTTCCGTCGGAATCCATGTAGACAGTGGGGGAGAGGAACGTATGGTAGAGTGATGTATAGAAGCTGGTCATCTGCTCTTCGTTTTCCATTTCAACCTTCACTCTTTCGAGTTCTTTACTCCACGATGCTTCGGCGCGCAGCCTGATGCCGTCAAAGTCAGGCCGGGGTGCTTCTGCAAGCATATTGGCCACCGCTCCTGCAGTGCTGACAGGTGAGATGGATACTCTTACTGTGATCTGTTCGCCCGGTTGTGTGGCAAAGTCAAAATGTCCCCTTATGTTCCGTCCTGCTGCCTCGGGAAAATTGGTACGCTGGTCGAAGCGGCGCCAGAAGCCCCTGTAGACCCTTGCCGGGGAGTCATCGCGAAATCCGTAGGAGGAAAAAGGTTTGGAGAATGCGATGGCGAAATAAAGGGACCGTGTGCGGGCCCATCCGCTTGTCTGCCTGAAACCGGTGATCAGTGTGTCATTTTCCACCCGGATGAATGTCCATACATTCTTGCCCGCGTCATTGTAGATACCGTGTACCATGTCCAGGATGACATGTGCTTCACCTCCCTTATTGAAGGTGTAACGGTGGACTCCGGTGCGTGTTGTTGCCGTCAGCTCGGCAAGGATGTCATTATCATCGAGCAGGCCCGAATAGAAACCAGGCGAAGCCTTTTCGTTACTGTGTGAAAACCGTGAACGGTATCCTTTTTCCGGTTCATCAGCCGTGCCGGGGTTCAGCTGCAACGGCCCGGTTGTGGGCATCAGGAGAATGTCACCAAGGTCAGAGTGCCCTGTGCCGCTGAAATGAGTATGGGAGAATCCGACAATGGTCTGATCAGCGTACTGGTATCCGGCGCAGTATTTATAGACATCCCTGTTATAGCCACCGTTAACCTCATATGGCAGTGTGTCGGTGTCAGGCGAGAGTTGCACCATCCCGAAAGGGACAGTAGCTCCCGGAAATGTATGGCCCATCTTATCGGTACCGATAAAGGGATTCACATATTTCAGCAGGTCCTTATCCTGCCCTGTTGAAATAAGAGATGCCAGTCCCATGATAAGTGAGGTAAGGAGAGTGCGTTTCATAATATCTGCATTTGCAGCCATAAAGGTAGAAATATTGACTGCAATTCTCAGGGATGGATGAGGCAGAAAAGGTAGTCTTTACCTTTGTTCCTGGTATTTCAGGACTTCCTCATTGTATCTGCGGTTCTCAAGGATCCTGACATATCGCAGACCAAGCTTGTTGCGATAATCAGAGTATGCTTTCTGAGCCCATGAAGTTGCGGCGTCAAGATCGCCGTTTATCTCGCTGATAATGGCCATATTATAATGGGCTCTTCCGGCCACCTTCATTTTCGGGTTTGTGGTCTCAAGCTGCCATAGTTCGGCAGCATCATCCCATTTCCCAAGCTGGGCCCTTCTTTTAGCAATCTTGAAATTGTCTGTACCCTTGACGAAGTAGTCGCGTGTGACCCTTAGCCTGTACGGAATAAGGCGCATAGCATAAATGTTGCCTGCCTTTCGGCTTACTTCCCTGACAGCCTGCTTCCTGTTAACCATTCCGGCCACGGCCGCAACAGGGTTGACCCCCTGACCCCCGAAGACTATAGATTCAGCCACAATGTATTCATCGAGTATGGCACGGTCTGACGGAGAGTAAATGCGCCATCCGGTCTTCACGAGGGTCTCCATGGAGGCTTTATGGAGAAGTGCAGGGATATCTCCCAGAGGGGTTTTAACCTTTGTAGGCTCGGTTGAATAATTGACCCTGGTATCTGTATCGTACATTTCAAGTGCGAACAGAGCCTGGGTTCCGTTCTCGTTACAGATCATATCCACCTGGTCCCATGACAGCGGGGCCGGAAGTCCGGCCAGGCTGCTGGTTCTGAACTGCAGACCGTCAAGGAGTTTAACCTCGTTGAAGCGGTCATTTGCAGCAAGTTCCTCAGTAACACCCTTGATAGCCTCGAGGGTGCCGATTGAGTCGAGATCAGCTCCCTCCAGGGAGAGTAGTTTGTCGAGGTTGTCAAGTGACCTTGTCTGATCAGTTGGGGTTGACCGGTCAATGATCCCGATTGTTTTTATCTCCGGAGCAATTGTCACCGGGGCAGGCTGGGTCACGTTAAGGTAGAGCTCCTGTGTGGCACAGGAGGCCATGGCAGCAACAAGCAGTGGCAGAATAAGGTACTTCTTCATGAGGGACTGTGTTTATGTATCCAAAGGTATACAACCGTGATAATAAACAAATATTGCCCTGAAGAAGTTGACTTGAAGCACAATGCTTTATGCTCTGCGCGCAACTCTTGGCCGTGGCCATTCAGAATTTGATAAGAAGGCATAAAAAGAAACCTTCCCAGTAGGGGATAAAGCATTGTCATGCAGCCGACTGCCGACTGCCGACTGCCTATTGCCTATTCCAGGCTGCCCACCGTCTTCTCCACCTCATGCAATATCTCGCATGACTTCACAAGTTCCTTCATTGTGGTGTGATCAGCATAGAGCGGACGGTCAATGTCGAGGAACTCCACATGTTTGCGTATCACATCCTTGGCTTTCTGCACACCGGTGCCGAAGCTATACTCGCTTTTTCTGAAATCAAGAGCCTGTGCTGCCGCCATATATTCGATTCCCAGGATGCCGTATGCATTGTCAAGGATCTGGTTGTTCTTGATAGCGGTATTCATTCCCATTGAGACAAAATCTTCCTGGTCAGCTGCTGCGGGTATCGACTGTATTGAAGCAGGCATCGAAAGTATGCGCTGTTCAACTATCAGCATGTCAGCGGTGTACTGGCTGAGCATCAGACCTGAGAACATTCCTGCGCCCTTGGTGAGGAAATCGGGAAGTCCTACGCTGAGGGCAGGGTTATTGAGACGGTTCATCCTCCGTTCTGACATTACTGATACCATTGTGATACATGCGCCGGCCATATCCATCGGGACGGCCACCGGTGATCCCTGGAAGTTAGCCCCTGAGAGTTGGAGGTTCTTTTCCGGGAAGAATATCGGGTTGTCACCTACGCCGTTAAGTTCAATTTCAACCTGGCTGCGGGCATATCCGAGCATGTCATGGGCGGCGCCAATAACCTGTGGAGTCGACCTCATTGAGTAGGCATCCTGAACTTTTGACTTGACCCTTCCTTCCTTCAGGTCGCCGCCTGAAACGCATTTGTTTATTGCGTTTGCGCTACGGATTGCTCCTTTGAAACCGCGGGCCTCGTGCAGCAGGGGTGCATAGGGTTTCATGTTGGCCTTAAGCGCCTCGAGTGACATTGCAGCGGCTATCTCTGCCTGTTTCAGCCAGTTGTTTGCATCAACCAGCCATATTGCGCTCATGGCGGTGAGCATGTTGGAGCCGTTGATTGCTGCAAGTCCGTCGCGTGCCTGCAGACCGGGAACCTTGATTCCTGCCCTCTTCATCGCCTCGGCGCCTTCGAGAAGTTCGCCCTTGTAGTAGGCCTTGCCTTCGCCCATCAGCAGCAGAGCTATCTGGGACATCGGAGCCAGGTCGCCGCAGGCGCCTACAGAACCTTTCTGGCATGCATATGGAGTGACACCCTTGTTGAGCATCTCAACGTAGGTCTCGGTAATCTCAAGGCGGCAGCCGGAGTTGCCGTGAGCGTGAACGTTGATACGGCCAAGCATGGCGCCGCGGACGATTTCTTCCGACGCAGGGTCACCAATGCCTGCTGCATGATTATATACAAGGTATTTCTGGAAGTCCTTGATCTGGTCATCATTGAGAACCATTTCCGAGAACTCGCCAATGCCTGTGTTGACCCCGTACATGATTTCATGTGCCACAATTTTCTTTTCAAGCATGGCGCGGCATTCGAGAATTCTTTTTCGGGCTTCGGGGTGAAGCTCCACCTTCTGGCCGTGGCGGGCAACATTGACTACATCATTGACTGTAAGTCCTGATCCGGTAATAATTAATGTATCCATGGATATAGTATTTTATATGTTTTCAGAATTAAGATTTAATGGAAAGAAAAAAGGTCAGAAAGGCGGCACCACGGATTGGCGGCGCCACTCCCGGGTCAATCAATACAATCCGGAGCGGTTGATTTTGATCTTGTATTCCAGTGTCCAGCTGCGTGTCATGATGCAGATTTACAGCACCAAATATATGAAAAGAAATGAGACTGCCATGTGACGGATGTTCGCGGTGACATTTTTTTAACTCATTTGTATCGCAATTCTTTAGACGACATTAATTTTTTTCATAATTTAAACGGTTTTAATCTCCGACCTATGAAAAGCAAAGTAACATCTTTCCTGCTGCCGGTTATTGTGCCTGCAGCAATAATGCTGACACTGGCGGCCTTCACAATAATCAGGTCATTGCCGCAGGAAGATCTGAAGGGCAGGTACCAGTACAAGGATTTCGAGCCGGCTCAGAAGTGCCGCTCATGTCACCCGGGCATTTATGAGCAGTGGTCACAGGCAATGATGTCACAGGCCTATACTCATCACTGGGATGAAATCGAGTATTTCGAGCTTGCGGTGCCGCATGCCGAAGTAAATCCTGCCCTGAAAGACCCGGTCGACGGCTGCAACGGATGCCATTCGCCTATGGCATATATGGTGGGCAAGTTTCCTCCTCCGCGTCCGGAGGAAAAGAGCATGGCCAATGAGTCAGTCTCGTGCGAAGTGTGCCATCTGACGCAGAGGGCACAGACTGATCCGCCATTCAATTTCAGTTATTATATCGAGCCGGGGCGGACAAAATACAGCGGCAGGGAGCCCGAGATACAGTCGCCTGCACACAAGATAGTTCAGAACGATTTCTTTAGGACAACCGAGTTCTGCGGCAACTGTCACAATGAGAAGAATCCTTACGGCATATGGGTAAAGAGCACCCAGCTTGAGTGGAAGGAGGGACCCTACGCCATGGAGGGAGTCCGGTGCCAGGACTGCCACATGCCCAAAGGTCCGTATATCCTTGCACTGATGGGGAAGGAGCGCGATGATGCCCGGCTGCATCTGTTCCATGGCGCACATGACCCAGGAAAGGTAAGGGGAACAATTGAACTTCGGATTGAACCTGATATGCGTCTTGCAGAGCCCGGTGAAAACATTGTCTTTACAGTTGCGCTGTTCAACCAGAAGACAGGCCATAAATTCCCCACCGGATCAGTGGAAGACCGCATAGCCTGGCTCGATGTCGAGGCCACTGACGCAAAGGGCAAAACATATCACCTGAACGTTGACAAGAAGGGGTTCGAGGGTGAGGAATACACAATATCAGGTGATTACCTTGCCTACCAGGATATGGCGATACCGCTTAAGCTAACCGATTTCAAGGGCGTACAGCGCGACGGCATTCCGTTCGGGAACAGGATATTCCGGAAGCCATATTTTGACGAGCAGGGGAATATGACAATCATGCAGTGGAACACATTCTCCCAGGGGGTGGATTACCGCATCGGCCCCAGGGAGACAAAGGTGGAGAAATTCACATTCAAAATACCCTATGAAGCCGCACCCGGTGAGATGAAGGTCAGAGCCGTACTCAACTACCAGCTCCTTGTAAAACCGGTAGCTGACTTTCTGAAAGTTCCGTCTGATGAGTCAGAAATAATTATGGTCAATGAGCATTCAACCAGAGTCGAGATCCTTCCCTGATAGACAACCTTAAAAGAATTAATATGAAAACCTCTTTCATTGCCAGGGCTGCCATAATGACCGTAATGATCATTATGGTGTTTCCATATGAACAGGTATCGGCCATACCTGCCTTTGCCCGCAAGTACCAGATCAGCTGCCAGGTATGTCACTCTCCGGCAGCTCCGACCCTGAAACCGTTCGGAGATGAGTTCGCAGGAGCAGGTTTCAGAATGACTGACTATGAGTCGCCACGCTACTTCATACAGACCGGAGACGACAGGCTTTCGCTGTTCAGGGAACTCCCGCTTGCAATCAGAATTGACGGCTTTGCCAGCTTTAATTTCAATGATGCAGGAACAGTCGATTTCGGTGCGCCATTTGTGGTGAAGGTCCTTTCCGGCGGCGAGCTTTCAGACAAGCTCTCGTACTATTTCTATTTCCTGATGAATGAGCGCGGCCATATTGCAGGTCTTGAGGATGCATTCCTCATGTATTCAGACGTACTGAATTCAGGAATTAACCTGTTTATCGGCCAGTTCCAGACTTCAGATCCGCTGTTTAAGGGCGAGTTGCGGCTCACACTCGAGCCATACAAGATTTACGGCGTCAAACCGTCAGAGTCATCGGTTGACCTGAAATATGACCGTGGAATAATGTTTGACAAGGGATTTTCAACGGGAACGACAATCGTTGGGGAAATTGTCAACGGATGCGGAATCGGAGAGGCGGGAGAGGGGTACCTCTTTGACAAGGACAAATACAAGAATTTCATGCTCCGACTGAACCAGGCCATAGGAAACAGCGTCTCAGTCGGCTTTTTCGGGTACACCGGCAGGGAGGTCATAAGTGACAATGCACCTGACCCTTACGTCAGTGAAATGAAAATGTACGGTCCCGACCTGGCGGTCGACATAGACGGGAAGCTGCTGCTGAATGTGCAGTATTTATGGAGGACCGACTCAGATGTGTTTGACGGTGACGGTGAGGTTCATCTGACTGATGTAAAAACACAGGGAGGTTTTGCAGAGCTGATATATGCGCCTAAAGGCGATATGAGCAAGTGGTACTTTACAGGCCTCGTAAACTGGGTCGATTCTGACCTTGACCAGCTGGATTACAGTTCAGGAACGATTCATGCAGGTTATCTCTTGAGGAGAAATGTCAGGCTGGTGGCCGAGTACACTCATATTTTCAGCGGAGATCCATACGGAAAGCTGAGCGCCGGATTCGTGTCAGCATTCTGATATGCAGGTTGCGCAGCAACCGGGAACTTTTGGAGTCTTTTGAGCATTAACCCTTAATAAATGAGCCTATGAAAAAATTCATGGTTTTTGCAGCTATTCTGTTTCTCGCTTCCTGTACCGGAAAGAAGGAGATTAAGCAGTATACTATCGACCAGTTCTACAAGAATGTTAACATTGAGTTTTCAGGTTTCTCGCCTGACGAGACCAGGGGCCTGGTAACCAGTAATGAGACAGGGATATACAACCTGTTCGAAATTAACTTCGCTGATGGTTCCAAAAAACAGCTGACATTCTCCGAAACCGAATCACTGTTTGGTATCGGTTATGTCCATGACACCGGCCAGGTACTCTACTCAGCAGACAAGGGGGGGAATGAGAACAATCACATTTACCTTCTTAATGAGGACGGGACTTCAACCGATCTGACTCCGGGCGATAATGTCAAGGCTTCATTCAGCGGCTTCAGCCGCGACAAGAAAACAATGTACCTCACATCCAACAAGCGTGACCCCAGGTTCTTCGATTTATACAAAATGAACGTGGGCGACTGGAAGGAAGAGATGTTATGGGAAAATAAGGAGGGTCTCGATTACGCCGGGGCCAGTAAGGACAGGTCACTTATAGCAACGGTAAAATCAATTACCACAAGCGAGTCAAAGCTCTTTATTATAAACCTGTCTACCGGGGAGACTGTTGAAGTCTCGGAACCTGATAAGCCGGGAGTGTATTCCGCTTCGGGATTCACGAATGACAATACTGCCTTTTTCTACACAACCGATGCCGGGAAGGAGTTTACATATCTCGTAAAGTACACAATGGCCACCGGAAAGCGCGAGTTGCTGTATGAAGCCAACTGGGATGTCACAGGCAGCTGGCTGACAGAGAATGAAAAGTATCGGATCATCGGCATAAATGAGGATGGCCGGATTCAGGTGAACATCACTGACCTGGCAACAGGGCAGAAGGTTACCTATCCGGAGGTTCCTGGTGCAAGCGTCAATGGCCTCACCGTCTCTGAAAGTGAAAAGTACATGTTACTAGGTCTTGGCACATCTAAAACTCCGGGTGATCTTTATCTCCACGAGTTCGGCAGTACGGAGATCAAAAAGCTGACTGACAATCTCAACCCGGAGATAAATCCGGCTGATCTGGCCGATGCACAGGTAATACGATTTTCTTCGTTTGACGGTCTGGAGATTCCTGCAATTTACTACAAACCCCTGACCGCTACAAAGAAAAACAAGGTGCCTGCACTGATCTGGGTCCACGGCGGACCTGGCGGGCAGACAATGTCTTATTACAATCCGATCATACAATATCTTGTAAATCACGGATATGCTGTTCTTGGTGTCAACAACCGAGGCAGCAGCGGATATGGAAAGACTTTTTACAAGATGGATGACCGGAATCACGGCGACAAGGACCTGAAGGACTGCATCTGGGGCAAGAAGTGGCTGCAGGAACAGGAGTATATCGACGGTGAGAAGATCGGCATCGTCGGCGGCAGCTATGGCGGATTCATGACTATGGCAGCAATGACATCGGCCCCGGATGAATTCAGGGTTGGCGTCAACCTCTTCGGTGTGACCAACTGGCTGCGTACCCTTAAGTCAATACCGCCTTATTGGGCATCATTCCGGGATGCTCTCTACACAGAAATGGGAGATCCCTTCACGGCTGACTCCGTTAGACTCTACAATATCTCACCGCTCTTCCACGGGCAGAACGTAAAGAATCCGGTTATGATACTCCAGGGTGCCAATGACCCGAGGGTGCTGCAGGTTGAGTCTGACGAGATGGTTGAGGCAATTAAGGCAGCCGGAGTTCCCGTCGAATACGTGGTCTTCCCGGATGAAGGCCACGGATTTGTGAAAAAGGAGAACGAGATAAAGGCCTACTCGAAGATACTCGAATTCCTTGACAAGTACCTGAAGGGTACCGGTGAGGTGGTCTGAAGTCTGGCAAGGAGCAAAAGGCCGGAATAAACTATAATAATGATATTGTTGATGGCCGGGGGTCAGAGCAGATCTCCGGCCTTTTCTATACGTCCTGTGAACGGTTCGGTTGCACGGCTGAATATGCCGTGAACATAAGCTATGGCCATGCCGTAGTTGGTAATGGCAATATTATGTTTTTTCGGCTCACGAAGCCTGTTCAGCAGTTGCCGGTGCGTCACCATGCATCCGCCGCACTGTATCACCAGCGCATAATCTTCAATTGGCCGCGGAAAGGCGTCAAGCCCGGCAACAGTATCAAACTCAAGCTTCTTTCCTGTAAAATTCGTCAGCCACCTCGGGATCTTAACCCTGCCGATGTCATCACATGAGACGTTATGGGTGCAAGACTCGAGCAGTAAAACCCTGTCGCCGTCCTTCAGCTCCCCGATTTTCGGCGTGCCGCGAAGATACTCGGCGAAGTCGCCTTTCTGCCGGGCCAGGATGATACTGAAGCTTGTCAGAGGAATATCACGCGGGATGGAAGCGTCAGCCTTAAGGAAAACCTGGCTGTCAGTTATTGCCAGTGCCGGCCTGATTCCGGTGCGCTGCAGAAACGCGTCCACCTCTCTCTCCTTCAGGACTATAGCTGTGCAGTCATTGTCGAGTATGTCGCGGATTACCTGTACCTGTGGCAGTATGAGCCTGCCCTCAGGCGCTTCGATGTCGATCGGGGTGATCAGCAGCACGATATCACCGGGATTTACAAGGTCGCCAATCAGGCCGTGGCTTTTAAGGGCTGTGGCTGGCATTGCCTCCCTGATCATCCTCAACAGTTCAGGATTGTATTTTTCCGGGTGCAGCGCAGAGTATTCCGTAACTTTCCTGCCTGTGAGATTCATGACCTGTTCACGCAGCTCGGCAGTCACAGGTGTGAGATCACTCTTGTTATGCACTATCACATATGGGATATCAAGTTTGCGAAACTCTTCCGTCAGCCCGGCTTCATGATCACCGAACCTGTTTTCTGAAAGGACAAGAATGGCCAGGTCAATAAGTTTAAGCGAGGCCATCGATTTCTTTTTCCGAAGCTCACCCAGGTCACCGGTATCATCAATCCCTGCCGTGTCAATAAAGATAAGTGGCCCCAGGCCATGCACCTCAATGCTCTTTTTCACCGGATCAGTTGTGGTGCCGGCAACATCAGAGACAATTGCTATGTCCTGACCGACAAGTGCATTTATCAGCGAACTTTTGCCCACATTTCTCCGGCCGAATATCCCCACATGGGGTTTTGTGTCCCTTCCTCTGGCTGTCATCTGTTTACTCTTCAATATCCTTCATGCGGTAACCGCCCTGCACAAGGTTCTCAGGCTTGAGTATGTCAGTGAGTTTCTCCCGGGTGAGATATCCGAGCTTCTCGTTGGCCTCGAATATACTGAACCCTTCTACCTTCATCATTTTAGACAGGGCTGCAGCTTTTTTATAGCCGATGAAAGGCAGGAGGGCAGTGGCAACAGCAGGACTTGACAAAACCTGTTTTTCCGTCTCGTCAGCATGTATCTCCATACCTGTGATCATGTTTTCAGCCATGGAGCGGTCTGCCGCGATAAGTGTCTTAATGCTCTCAAGCAGGGCGTGGCCTATCAGCGGGATATATGCATTCAGTTCGAGGCAGCCCTGAGCTGAAAGCAGGGAAACAAGCTGGTCATTGCTATAAACCCGGTGTGAGCAGCTGATCACGAATTCAGGGATAACGGGATTGACTTTGCCTGGCATTATCGAGCTGCCGGTCTGTCTTGCGGGAATGGCCAGGGATCTTTTGTCATGCAGGTCAGATGCCAGCATGCGCAGGTCTCCTGCTATCTTCTCCATTGTAACGGCGTGGGCTTTTATGATGCCGTGGACTTCCACCAGCGGGTCGAGGTTGGAAGTGGAGTCGGAAAGGTTCTCCCCTCGCGTCACCGGCAGGCCGGTAAGTTGCTGAAGTTTCGGTACAACTTCGGTTACGAAGTACCTCGGAACTGTTATGGATGTTCCCACTGCAGAGCCTCCGAGATTAACCACTTTGATACGTTCAAGGCATTTCGATACTCTCCACCAGTCACGGGACAGGGCGTCACTGTAACTGCTGAAGAGCCTGCCCCATGTGGTTGGTACGGCCTCCTGCATCTGGGTATATCCGATCCGAAGCACAGCGCGGTATCTCTCTTCGATTTCTTCCAGGCTTTTGCGAAGCTCATTGATCGACTCACCGAGCTCTGCAAGCAGGTTCATGGCCGCCACCCGGAGGGCTGTCGGTACCACGTCATTAGTCGACTGGAATATGTTGGCATCCTCGATAGGGTCAATGAGATCATAATCACCGGGATTTCTGCCGAGTACCTGCAGGGCCCGGTTGGCGATAATCTCATTCATGTTCATGTTTATGCTGGTGCCGGCACCGCCTGAAACAGCAGGGACAATGAAATGCTCGAAGTGTTTTCCGGCTGCGCACTCTTCTGCGGCTAACGACAGAGCATCCAGTTTTTCACCTGATACAACCCTGACATTCATTGACGCCAGGTCATACTTATTTGCCGCTTCCTTAAAAAAAGAGGCAGCTGCGAGATAGCAAGCCCTCTTGGTCACAGCCATTGCCCGGTACCAATCCTCGCTGAATCTCCCCTTATCGGGGAAGTTCTCCCGTGCCCTGACTGACTGAATACCGTACAGTGCATCTTCATCCAGCTCCTTTTCTCCTATGAAATCCTTTTCGCGGCGCACTTTGTCATAATTTTTCATTGTCAGAAACGGGAGTGGAGAGTTTCTTTGACTGAGCCTCAGCACCTATCTCCTCACTCTTTTTCTGAAGCTCGTCTATCGAAATGATCTTGGCACGCTTTTCAGTTGGCGGATTCAGTTTTTCCGACTTCTCGAACTCAATGACCTGCTTTTTTATGTCTTCCGGAAGCTCCTTCTGGCTTTTGAGTACTATGTCAATAAACTCTTCGGAGAAATACTGGTCGACCTGTATCCGTCGCTTGGCGGTATGGGCGAACTTTCCGATTATCCGGCAGATGCTGTCACGGTCCTCGGGGCTCAGCTTCTCTGCCAGGTCATATTCTTCGATCTTTTTGAGCGAAAGGATCACCGGCTCAAGTGCATCCCTTGTAATGACGAATACGTCATAGTCGCCCAGCCTGTATGTCAACTGCTTGATTTTGTCGATAGTGTTGGTCGGTACAACCAGGAACATTGATTTCTTGACATTATCCTGGCTGGCGTATTTCTTAAGATTGTCTGCCTGTGTTTTTATGTAGGTGGGGAAATTCGACAGATCGTCGTTTGCAGGGCTCTTGGCGTCAAAGATTATGTACTCACCGCTGATCTCAATTGTATTGTCAGGGTTCCCCCTGAAGGGGACCTTTTCGACGTAGTTTACGTGGTTGAGGTCACAGATGCGCATGATTGAGTTTTTCACGTCGGTCTCATGCTCCGACCATTGCTTCTTCATAACCTCAAGCCTGTCAGTTGCTTCCCTGAGTTTCTCTTCTGTGAGCCTGCGCCGTTCCGCCTCGAGGCTGTCCTTTGTCTGGTTCAGCCGTGCGATATTCTCGTTATAGTTCTTAACATTTTCTTCGCGCGTGGCTTCAAAGCCTGCCACTTTTTTCGAGAGTTCCTGAATGCCGGCTGAATGTTCGCGAAGGCGCCCGTTAAGTTCCTCGATATTTGCGTCCTTGCGGGCCGACTGCACCTCCATCTCGCGTACCCTCTGGGAGAGGTTATCATTGCGAGCGGAGAGTTCAGTGATGCGGTTCTGCAGTTTGCCGGTGGTTTCACGGACCGCTTCCGCCTCGCGGGCAAGCGCCCTGAACTCCTCGTATGCGTCGAAGCTGAGGTTGCGTACCCTTCTCCAGTGAAAGAGCCTCTGCCAGAAGCTCAGGTCCTTTATCCGGTCAAAGAAGAGGTTCAGTTTTTCCATGATGGCAAAGTTAATAATTCTGCCAAGGCTGCCGTTAAGTCCGCAGGATTTACCTGAGCAGCGCAGCGGCACACCAGAGTACCGGTGCCTGGCCGTGGAAATCGCCTGTATTGCGTTTCCGGTTCATGTAATGGGAGCGGTCTTCGCTGGTTCCGGTGCCTTCGCAGACATCGGTCACATTGCCCTCATTATCAATATATTTAACCAGTGAGAGCCATGCTTTTCTGGCTGCTGCGCCATATGTTTTTTCGTCAAGCCAGCCGTTTTTCACACCGGTTATCATTGCATATGTGAACATGGCCGTAGATGAAGTTTCCTTCCAGAACTCAGGATCGTTGATTACCTGCCGCCACATTCCGTCTTCAGCCTGATGGGTCAGGAGAGTTGACATCATTTTCTTATAGCTTTCCATAATCCGCGGCCTGTCAGTATGATCTGCGGGCATTGCACGCAGGATTTCAGCCATACCGGCAGCCATCCATCCGTTGCCACGGCCCCACGGGAAGTGAGCGTAGGGTGCGTGGTAGAAGAGGCCGTTATCGAGCTGTATTGTATCAAGATAAAGGATCATTTCCCTGGCAGCGCGGTCAATGTATCTGGTGTCACCTGTGGCTCTGAAGGCCTGCGATTGCACGGCGGTAATCATGAACATGTCATCGATCCAGATGCGTGTCTGCCAGGTATACCCGCGGTCTGCGTATGCCTTTTCCTCAGGTTCGGCATCTCCGGGCAGCGTCCATTGGCTGTCTGCATAGTGCAGTCCCAGGTCAAGGTATTTTTTCTCCCCGTTAATCAGATAGAATTCTAACGGCACAGACCCGAAGACATTATTGTCAACATGATTGGGAGGAGGGAGCAGGTGTGTCAGTGTATCAAACAGAGGATCAAATCGTTCCTGCAGTTTTTCAACAAGTTCATTGTTGGCTGAGGCTTCAGCGAACCAGAGACTTCCCAGCCAGGTGCATACCTCAGAATAGACAATCTGTGAAGGTGTCTCTTCAGAAGAGACATCTCCGCTGCTCTTGTGAGGAGTTGCAAGGTATCTTTCCGAGAGCTGAAGTCCAACCTTGCCGGGATCAGCTCCGGAAGGCCAGGTTTTAAGATCATAATTATTTGTCTTTGTGCAGGCGGATACGGACAGGATCAGCAACAGGCCAAAACCTGAAAGGACATTTTTCATCTGGGTGGAATCAAAGGTGTTGTTTCAGGGAGTTGAAAGAATCAAACGGAACCACATTTTTAAGGGACATTTTTCCGGCATGGAGTGCAAGTACACCGCCGACAAATATTGTCTGATCCCTGAAGGAGGTGGAGATGCGTCTGAGATAATCTTCCGGCTTGCCGAAGGGCAGGCTTGTAAGTGCCCCTGTAACCAGGAAATCAGGGTGCCAGCGTTCAACAAGATCCTGTAACCCGTTGAAGGGTGTTGACTGTCCGAGGTACAGGACATTGTGTCCCTCTTTCCGGATCATGTATGTGAAGAAGAGGAGCCCCATCTCGTGCAACTCACCCTCTGGCAGATACATTATGAATTTTCTGCTGTCAGGCCTTTCCGGGGGCGTGAGGGTGTCAATGGCCAGTATAAGTCTTTTTCTGAAGATATTTGATACGAAGTGTTCAGATCCGATATCAACTGAGCCGGTATGCCACATAATTCCGACTCTTCTGAGGAACGGGAATACCACGCCTGTATAAGTCTCTTCGAAGCCCTTGTTAAGGATCGAGCGCATGAGGATGTCATTGATTCTGTCCTCATCAAGGTCTGACATAGCTACAATCAGTGAATCAAGCTGAGTTTGAGTATCTGATGATTCGCGTGTGAGGAGTTTGACCTTCTCTTCGATCTCGGCTCCGCTGAAGGTTGCAATTTTCGATATTTTGATGCCCTTCCGGTAGAGTATGGAAATATTTAGTATCCTTTTGAGATCGTCATTGTCGTACCATCTGCGGTTGGTATCGGTCCGGTGCGGTTTGATGATACGGTACCGTCTTTCCCATATCCTTATGGTTCCGGCCATTATGCCGGTAAGTTTTTCCAGGTCGCTTATGGTGTAACGGTCCATTGTCTGTTGTATTCCAAGTTTAAATATAGCTCTTTGTCAGTAGTGTGCCATTATCATCTGCAAAAAAAGCGACGCTCTGTTCAGGCGCCGCTTTTTTCATCGGGTGATATATTGATGCCTTACGGCAGAAGTACCTGGTCAATCACATGGATGACACCGTTTGATGCCTGCACGTCAGTTGCAATAATCTTCGTGCTTCCGTTGATTGTGGGCACAGGGCTGAGAGCCACGCTGATAGCGCCGTTTAGCGTTTCGACATTACCGGCCTGAAGCTGTGTGGAGAGTACGTTCCCGCTGACAACATGATAGGTAAGTATCGGAACCAGCTGCTCAGCAGTAAGATCAGCTATACCGGTGATGCCCAGGGTTGTGAAGAGAGCCTGGAATGCTGCATTGGTCGGGGCGAAGATCGTGAACGGACCGGAGCCATTCAGAGTCTCAACCAGGTTGGCCTTGACAACTGCCTGAACCAGGATGCTGAAGGAGTCATTGTTCAGGGCCTGACCGACTACTGTCGGAGGAAGGAGTACCTGATCAATTACATGGATGACTCCATTCTTTACATCCACGTCAGCGGTCGTTACATTAGCGGTTTTGTTAAGTTTAACGCCGGAAGAAACATCTACCTTCAGGCTGATTGTTGAACCCTGTGCCGGACTTAAAGTCTTGTAATACCCGGAAGTAATCATTGATGATTTAGCTTCTGTTCCAAGCACGTGGTAGAGAAGTATCGGGGTGAGGGTTTCCTTAGTTAGAGCATCAATTCCGCTGATGCCAAGCTGGGTGAAGAGAGCGTTGAAGGCTGCATTTGTCGGTGCGAATACAGTGTAGTTGCCTGTACCGTTAAGAACATTTACAAGTTCAGCCTTGGTGAGGGCGTCAACCAGTATTGAGAAGTTTGCGTCAGAAACAGCATATTCTGCTATTGTCATGTCCGATACCGGTTTCATTTCTTCTTCTGACTTCTCGCAACCGGTAAGTATAAAGATTCCCATAAGGGCAATCATTCCGTAAATAAGTGTCTGCTTTTTCATGATGTTCGGTTTTATTGGTTATTAAATTTTGAAGATAGAACATCATGTAAGAAGTAATGTTCAAAATAAAGCGATAAAATATATACAAAATGGAGAAATAGCAGAAGTAATATATCTATAAACATATTCAAATACAGTAAGTTACATTGGATATGTTAAAATATGTTAAATGTACAAGAAGAGAATTGATAAGATATACAAAAATAAGCAGGATTCCGCTGGAATGGGGGTCAGTATGACTATTCCTTCGTCCAGATGCGGGTATTGAGGTTAAGGTCCTCAACAATACCGGTCAGTAATATAAGAAAGTGCAGTGTCTCCTCCAGAAACTCGAAGTCGGCAGCAGGTTTGAACGGTCTCAGCTCGAAGAGATTTTTATACATGCTTATTCCGATATAGACTTTTGATTCAAGGAAGGAGATATATACGTCCTTGTTCCATTTTGTCTTCAGTGCCAGTATTCTTTCCATCAGGGCAGGTGTGAGAATGTACCGGGCTTCTACCTGGTCCTGGCTGTAGACACAGAATTCCTTCTCAAACCGTGGGTCTTCAAGCATGACAAGATGGCCTCTGCTGACAGAAAGGGATTGCAGTGTCTGGCCGAACTTGCCGAATAGTTTTTCAGCCCTGTCAGGCAAAACCACTGTATGGGCTCTGAAGTTCTTGTTAAAATCCGCTATTATGAACAATCCCCTGAAGTAGGAGACATAGTCATCCTTCTGTCTGGCTCCCGGGCCAGCTGCGTTGTTGTATTTGGCATTGACCTCGGAAAATTCGATTACTGTTTTTCCGATCTTCCCGGTGAAATAATCTTCACCTTCATATTTGTCGCATGAGTAAGTGAATATTCCGCTCCTGACGAATTCCTCCTTCGGTATCATCCCGTCAGGCGAATATGTCAGTTCATCATCGGCGAAGGTTGCTACACGTGAGATTATCTTTTTCTTGTACTCATCACGGTAACTCTTGCTGTAAATACCCAGCAGGATGAGGAATGCAAGTGATGTAAGAATTACAGGTATTGATTTTGGAAACGATGTGTCTCCGGGTATCAGTGCTATTTCAAGTGCCAGTGCAGTTACTGAGCAAACAACTACTGTGATTGTCTGTCTTCTCGTCTTTTTTCTCGCGGCATCGAGCCTTATGAGGTCTCCGTGCAGTTCTCCCTCATAGAACTCCCTGAAATTTCTGTAGCTGGCCATACTGTAATCAATTGGCTGTTTCAGCCATGTTCACTGGCGGTTTAGCAGTTGTCTCTTTTCTCGTCTCTTCGGGGAGTGTAAAAAGGGTTTTTCTCCTGTAATTCAATATCGAGGCAATAATGCTTGAAGGAAAGACTTCAATGCCATTGTTGTATGCTGTCACTGCAGCATTGAATGCGCGGCGTGAGGCAGCCAGCTGTTCCTCTGTTTCATTGAGAGTCTGCTGGAGATGGAGAAAGTTAGCTGAAGCTTTCAGTTCAGGGTAGTTTTCCACGGCAACCTGCAGGTCTGATAACCTCTCGCCCAGCAGGTTATCTGCCATTACCCGGTCTTCTGCAGGCAAATCACGTGAAATTGCTCTGACCCTGAGGCTGGTTATTTCGGTAAGCAGATCTTTTTCATATTTCATGTATGCCTTTACTGCATCGACAATCTGTGGAATGAGGTCATACCTCTTCCTGAGCATGACGTCAATCGAGGCGAAGGCATTTTGAACATCGTTCTTTTTCCGGATAAGGGAGTTGAAGATAAGTATTGCGGAAAGCAGCAATATAACCGCAGTTGCAATAATTGCAAAGAGGATGGGAAGTGTTTTCAGCATTTCAGTATCATGATAGCGTGCCAGCGTGACTGGCATGTAAAAATAGCTATTTTAATCTTTTTAGAGGGACAAAACGGACCGGTTCGAGTCGTTGCTCGGTAATTTTCCCTTTTCTCTTCGTCAGAACAACCAGTTGCTGGACTGTGGCCGGGTTTCCTACCGGTATGACGAGGTGTCCTCCTTCTGCCAGTTGTTCTTTAAGCGGCTCCGGGATATGGTCCGCAGCGGCGGTAACAAGAATAATGTCAAAGGGTGAATGTTCGGGCCACCCCTTGTAGCCGTCGCCGTACCTGGTGACAATGTTCCGGTAACCGAGTTTTTTCAGCCGGGCTTCAGCCTCCCTGGCCAGTTCCGGTACAATTTCAATCGTAAAGACTGTATCTACAATTTCGGCCAGCACTGCAGCCTGGTACCCCGAGCCTGTTCCAATCTCAAGTGCCTTTTTGCCTTTAGCAGGCTTTGAAAGCTCGGTCATATAGGCAACTATAAACGGCTGTGAAATGGTCTGGTTATAACCGATGGGGAGGGGCTGGTCATTATAAGCTGATTTTACCAGTGCCGGAGGCACGAACAGGTGGCGCGGCACCCTTTCCATTGCTTTCAGTATTGCAGGGTCACTGATGCCGCGGGCTACTATCTGACTCTTCACCATCTGATTGCGGGCCCTGGTGTAACGTAAGTCTTCCTGGTCCCGGGGCACCATGACAACAAGGGCAATTATTATCAGCAGGCTCTTCATACGGTTGTGACCGATACAAGTTACGAAAAAATGACCGGGGATTGCATGCCGGTTTGAAGTATGCCCATATTCACGTGCTGGCAGCACCGGGCACCGGGCTGTCAATACGAGTTAAGGCGGTAGCTAATACCCTGCTTTCTGGCATATTTTATCTGTTCTCTTTTTCTTACATTCATGTCATGAAAAAACTGGTCATATTAACAGGAGCCGGGATGAGTGCTGAGAGCGGCATCAGAACATTCCGTGACAGCGGAGGTCTTTGGGAGCAGTACAAGGTTGAGGAGGTGGCGTCAATCGAGGGATGGTACAGGAATCCGGACCTTGTCCAGAAGTTTTACAATGAACGCCGCCGCCAGCTGGAGAAGGCAGTACCGAATGCGGGCCATACAGGCCTCAGGGAGCTTGAAAAACTGTTCGATGTGCATATTGTAACACAGAATGTTGATGACCTTCATGAAAGGGCCGGCAGTACAAGCGTGCTCCATCTTCACGGGTTGCTGACACAGGCGCGCAGCAGCAAGAATCCTGACAGTATCATCGATATCGGCTATCGGGATATAAGACCGGGTGAGAAGGCTGCTGACGGATCATCGCTCCGTCCGAACATAGTCTGGTTCGGAGAGGCTGTTCCTGCAATGGAGGCAGCTGCGGACATTGCATCCCGGGCAGAGCTGTTTGCCGTGATAGGGACATCGCTGAATGTTTATCCAGCTGCCGGCCTGATACATTACGTTCCGGCAAGCACGCCGGTCTTTCTGATTGATCCGAAGCCGGTAACAGTGTATACAAACCACAAGGTCGACTATATTTCCGAAGGAGCAGGCAAGGGTATTTCAATCCTGGCGGGAAAACTGAAGGCTTTCGCCGTTTAAGGCATCCGGCAAATCCGGTATAACTTTTTTTAACTATCCGGTATCATAATAAGGTGCTGTTGTCCTTTCGTTTCTGAACCTTAATTTATAGTTTGGCGGCTGAATAATCCAAAAGGAGTGACATGAAAAAAGTATTTCTTCCCTTACTGCTCATTATGCTTGCCGCAGGAATGCAGGCCCAGCAAAACAAGGTTGTTGACCGTATTATTGAACTTGGTCAGACAGACAACCGTACGATGCATCACCTTGATGTCCTTTCCAACCGTATCGGCGGAAGGCTCGTCGGTTCAGATGCCTATGAGAACGCGGCTGAATGGTGTGCATCACAGTTTAAGAGCTGGGGCATGGAGGTGATCATGGACGAAGCCGGAACAGTGCCGGTTGGTTTTAACCGTGGTCCCTGGTTTGGCAGGATGCTCTCAGACAACGGTATGATTCTGCATTTTGCCACTCCTTCTTATACGGCCGGAACAAAGGGCGTGCAGCGGGGCCATGTGCTCCTTGAACCTAAAAGCAAGGATGAGTTTGAAAGGATGAAGGGTACACTGAAGGGAGCATGGGTGCTGATAGGCGGTAAGAATGACGGCTGGCCCGTTGACTGGTCACCGAAGGGCGACAGTATAAGAGCCGCAGCCATTGCTTACAATGACTCGATCTCGAGACTCAACAGGGAGATTATGCGTGAGAACATGATGAACAGGGAGAATCCCCCGAAGGAACCCCATAAGCTCAGGGAGGTGCCGGCTCTCTTCTATCGCGAGATGTGCGAGGCGGGAATTCTTGGCGTGATACAGTCATCGGAAGTACCAATCAGGGCGCTTTATGACAGGAAGAACCTCGACAGGATGTCATTTGACAACCTACCAACGGTTTGCGACATAAAGCTTGATGAACATCAGTATGATGTAATTGCCCAGATGGCACGTGAGAGGAGATATTTTCTCCTTGAGTTCGATATTAGGAACCACTTCAAGCCCGGACCGGTGAAGTATTACAGTGTGATCGGCGTTATCAAAGGCAAGAAATATCCGAATGAATATGTGATGATGGGCGGACATCTTGATGCCTTTGATGTTGCAACCGGTGGTGTAGACGACGGATCAGGCGCCAGTCCGACAATGGAGGCTGCACGTCTGATAATGGCTGCCGGCGGCAAGCCCGACCGCACCATCCTGGCCTGCCTTTGGGCTGCCGAGGAGTTCGGACTGGTTGGTTCGAAACACTGGGTTGAAAACAATATGGACAAACTGCCTAATATCTCAAACTACTTCAACCGTGACGGTGGTCCTATGCCAAATACAGGAATAACAGTCACCCCGGCCATGTACGATGATTTTGAAAAGATCTGCAAACCTCTGAACAGCATTAATCCTGATTTCCCCTTTACACTTAAAAAGCGTACAGATCAGGCCCGTCCCCGTCCTACCTCAGCCGGCGGTTCCGACCATGCACATTTTGCAATGAACGGAGTTCCTACGCTTAATTTTGACGGACCCGATGTCAAGGGCTACAATTTCAATTACGGGGAGATATGGCATACCGAACGTGACACATATGACAAGAGCATAGCTGAATACCAGGAGCATACCTCCGTGGTGACTGCTGTTGTCGTATACGGCCTTGCAAATCTTGATCATCTGCTGTCAAGGGAAGGTCTTTACAGGGAAGAGAAAAAGTAAACACTGTCAAATCGGGGGATCATGAAGCACGGATTAGCTGTTGCTGCCGTAACATTGCTTGCTGCGGTTATAGTAGCCTTCGGCCAGACCAGAAAATCTGAACGGCCTGTTTATGCGCCTGTGGATCTGCAGGTTGTACGGGATCAGGATGAGATGACATGGGACGACTACAGGCCGATTCCAGGGATGAACTGGGCTGATCCGGCGCTGAAACCTGAGCGTGAGTTCCGGATGGCACTGGTTGCGGTAGATTTTTCTGATCAGCCTTTTGTCATGACCCTTCCAAAAGGTTCTGACCCGTTTGGCAATCCGCAGATCGACCCGGTTGACCGAGGTGCAATACCACAATTTTATGCTGATTTCTGGCTCAAACCCTCTGCAGTCAACCATGGTCAGACAATCAACGGATACTGGATGGAGCAATCGAGGGGAAAGTTCGGGATCACGAAGCTTGAAGCTTTCGGTCCGTACCGTATGCCGCGGCCGCTCTGGGCCTACGGGCTTAATGAGCACCGCCAGAACAACTCGACGCCTGATGGCAGCACAGCCCGGTACCGCATGGAGCGGGATATCGATTCACTCTGGAAATCTGACATGGGTGATCTCAAGAAGAATTACGATGCCATTCTGAGAATTTATGCCGGTTATGATGAAACAGGCGTCTGGCAGGAGTTCGGGGAGATGAAGTTCAACAGCAGGGAGGAGATCCCTGCTGAGTGGGGTAATCCGAATCCCGAAATGCCGCGATGGGTTCCGACAAGGTATGTCGAATGGACTTCATGGAAGGCAGGACAGATGATGTGGGGGCTCTCTTCAATCAGGCAGGGAGAAAACTCAGGGACCATAACGCATGAGCTCGGACACTTTGCATTCCGCATAGGTGACAACAACAACAATCCGTACATTAAGCCCTACCGTCGCGTGGGTTCCGGAACCTGGGACATGATGGACCGCGGATCGTTCAACGGCCCCGGTGGCCCGCACATGAGATGGGTGGTGCCACCCGTAGCGGGAGCAAGCATGCCTGCAGGTCTGATGCTGCGCAACAGGCTCGTGAACGGATTTATTACCGAGAATGATCTTATCACCGTAAGCCGTGACGGACTGGCCTCTTCCGGACCGGTTATCGCCCGTATTACGGCACGCGCTGTTGAACCATTGCCGGGTGAGTATGCCGGTATGATGGTACGCCTTGACGGCGCAGAGCCTCATGATCGTACGCCATTGACAGACCCGTCCACCGATCCGCTTTCTCCCGGCAAGCCGAGATTTAACTATTACTCCCTTGAGGTGGTACAGCGTATCGGCTATGACTCTTTCTGCCCTGATAATGGTGTGCTGCTGGCTATGAACACTGACGGAGAGGGAGGCAACGGCGGCCCCAACGGATTCAACTGCTTCAACTGGGTTATTGATGCTCACCCGGAGGATATTGACATGGTGGATTTTGTTAAGCCCAACGGTGAGAAGGTGATGCGTACCATGGCTGACTACCGGCAGCTTAACGATGCACTTTTCCATGCCGGACTGAATTCAGGAAGCAAGTTTGAATATGTTGACACCCACAACCGGCTGCATTTCTATATAGTTGATATTCATAGGAATGATCAGGGAATTCTATCATATACAGCCGGAGTAAGATCACTTGATTCAGATGTTGTAAGGAAACCTGCCACCGTCTCTGCCGGGAAAACTGTTCAGAAGATTTCCGGTGAAGGGGTAGTGGAGTTCGTAGTTTCAGGAGATGATCTTTGCAGGTTGAAGGCCGGGGTCAACGGTAACGGATGGGAGGTGAAACTTTACAATGAGATCTCAGCTCCCGTTGACGGAAGGACTGTGAAGGTTCCAGTTTATGTAAGGGCCACTCCGGGATGCAGCAGGAAGGCGGAAATTTCCCTTTCCGCAGTATCTGAAAGCAACAATAAATACGAATCGGTTGCTTCGAAAAGGGTGAAACTTTAAACACCTATCTGGTTATAAACCCTGTTTATTCAGGATAACGAGCCTTCCAACGGCCCTCTTCCTGCCGTCTTCGGATCTGACTATGTAAATACCGGGGTACATTTCAGGTTCTCCATTTTTTCCAAAAGTTATCCTTCTGTCAGATACTTCCCTTGTTTCAACGGTTGTGCCCGTCGAGCTGCAGATTGAAACGGAGCAGGGCAGGTCAATGGATTCAGGTATTTCAACAACGAAGACGCCGGTTGCCGGATTCGGGAAAATCTTTAAGGTTGCGGAAGTCTCATTCATGGACCCTGCTGCCGTGCTGCCAGATACGGTCATCTTCCAGAGTTCATCTCCCGTTGAGGGAATTGCCCCGTTAAAGACGAATGTTTTATTTATTCGTATCAGTTCAGGTCCCCAGGCGCCTCCGTTCTCAATGTTTGTAAATTTTTCAGGTTGTCCGTCCGGGGTGAGCAGACGCCACAATTCACCGTCAGTACCGTCATGTGCGGAGAAATAAAGAGTGTCTCCGATATTGACCGGGCTGATTACACCCGAGCTGATAATTCCGGGCCAGATGTCCTTAACCATTTTCGTTCCCTGCTCTGTTCCGTCAGATACCCAGAGTTCGACTCCGGTTGAAGCGACTCCGGCTGAGAACACCAGTTTATCCCTGAAACCGGTGAAGAAACCTCCGGACAAATTACCATGGCCGTCAGGGTTTATATCCTTGACCATATGAATTCCGGTTTCATCATAGACCCACAACTCTCTTCCATATGGTGTTTTTTCAGCCACGAAATACATTTTATTCGCGGCAACTGTAAGGTGCCTCGGATCGAACTGTGTTGTTCCGTCAACAATACCTGTCACTCTTACGGCACTGCTTCCGGTGACTTTCCAGAGTTGAGATCCGGTGCCGCTGGTCAGGTCAGTGGCACGGAAATACATCTCGTCCCTGAATTCAGTGAAGTATGCCTCATCAAGCTGTCCCACCCTGATCTGGTCCGAGATCAGAACTGTACCTCCGGCAGTACCGTCAGAGAAATAGAGTTTCAGGTTTGAAAGTCCGTTGAAGTAAAGCCCGCATTTACCGGGGGTGATGTACCCGGGTTGTGTGGAAGCTGAACCTTCTGTAAGGTCTTTGACCAGGAGGGTTGTCTCAGCGGAGCCTTCAGTCATCCACAATTCAGTGCCTGTATCAGGGTGCCAGGCGCTGAAATACAGGACATTATTCCAAACAGTGAGATGACCGGGTTTGCTTCCGGTGCTGCCCTGTGCTATGTCTTTTACAATTACTGTTCCTTCCGGTGTGCCGTTGGTTTTCCAGAGCTCAGATCCGTGCGTGCCATCATCGGCGCTGAAATAAGCCTCATTCTTATAGACTACCATCCGTCCGATGGAGCTTCCAGTTGTAGTCGAAGGGTTTATCTCCTTCAGCATGAAGGTGCCTTCAGGGGTTCCGTCAGTGACCCACAGTTCGTTATTGGTGTTCCTGTGGTTGGTAGCCTTGAAAACCACCTTGCCCTGAAGTTGTGTCATATAGATTATATAGGAACTTTCGGTGCCGGGATTTATATCCTTCAGCAGTTCCGCCTGCTGGCCTTGCATTGATGAAAAGAGTGCAGCCAGTGCAAGTGATGCAATTGACTTTTTCATGGGATTATCTGTTTATGGTCATGAATCCTGTGCCTGTCATTGTGCTTTCAGATTCCGGGTGGCGGTGTAATGATTGTCAGTGCTGTTCTGTTCAAAAACCGGCCATCTCCTGAAAGATGATGTTTTTCGGGATGATAAAATACTTCGGGTCTACCGCTATGTCAGTCTTTACCGACGTCGCCTCCTGGTGTGACACAAACTCACCCATCTTCAGGTCTAAAAGCATCAGCACTCCGTTCCAGATCAAAACCTTGCCCATGGTACCCTGAAGCAGGTCACACTCCCTGCCCAGGAATTTTTCAGTTCCCGTTTTCTTTATTCCCATCTTTTCATAGGTTTTCACGTTCAGGTCTTCAATCTCTTCGGCAGACGATTGCCGGATCCCGGTCATCAGCGGATTCTTCATCTTCATTCCCTGTGCAGGCCTGGCCGGATCCCATATATACTGGTACTCGCCTTTCGAGACCACCCAGCCTTTTGTTGACTCTCCGTCACTTGTAATTTCTGAATACACAGCGGTTTTCAAGCCATAGTCATCAATGTAATGTACAGCGGACCCGGTTTTATCACCAGAGTACCTGTATTCAATGATCCCTGACCTGAACCTGAAGGGTCCCTTTACCGCGGTCTGTCCGGACGCGATTCCTGTCATACATACCATGCCGAAAGTAAAAAGAATGATGCTTTTCATATCATTGAGAATTAGTTAACTGACGGTTCAATAAAGTATCAGATTCCATGCGATGGTATAGGTGAAGTCACTTCCCCCTTTTTCCGGGTCGAATGGCTTCTGATCATATATAGCTTCTGTCAGGTTTGTTATACTGACAGCAGTTGTTTCGTCAGAGGAATTCCATGATTCCCTCCCGGCCAGTTTATTATGGCCTTCAAGTTTAAACCTGACCTGTGACTCTGTCAGATTGGTCCCGGTATTCCTGTTGCTCCATTCGCACTGGCCGTCTGCGTTCTTGCTTCTCTGCCTGGTCAGGGTTGCACCCGATGCCGAGGGTGTGAATATATCATACCAGTTGACCATGCCAAACTGGCTAAGCTGATCAGCAACCACCTTATTATCAGTGGGCCAGGCATTTGTGGTGATTAAAATTCCGTCCATACTCAGCGGGTCCACCGAGCCGGACCCGGTTTCTTCATAGACAAGGCCGGGACAGTCACAGTCGCCCTCACAATACTTTCTTTCTTCATGCTTCCAGGTTCCTTTGGCATTGCCCTTTCCAAATATTCTTATTGGCTGGCCCTCCATATCCTGCATCTGCGGGATCGGCTTGAAACTACCCGAGTAGGTCACAGTCTGTGAACCGGCATATCTTATCGTGCTTTTGCCATACTCTTCTGTATAGTCCCATTTCTTTGAAACAGTGATGGTTCCCTTGTAGAATCCGCAGACAATGGGGAAATGCTGATCGACAATAAGTTCGTCCGGTACTGTGACGGACAGAGGATGTTTTTCCTTTGGCAGGATATCACAAGAATTATAGACTCTCAGCCATTCATAACCGTCATCCTTGTCTTCAGGAGGCTGATATTCAACCCTGACTTCACCTTCTCCTACATTAAACACCTTGTAATCAGGGCCGTAATCGCTATCCGCACCATTGAGGATTTTCCCCCTGTAGATGCTGACGACAATCCTGTTGAACTCTCTTGAGGCATTGCCTCCTGCATCTTTGAATCCGGAAAGCACAATTATTCCTTTTCCTTTTTCACATAGTTCTTCCTGGGTCGGGACTTCAACGTCAATCGATACGGGTCTTTTTTCAAATTCCTCGAAGATCGGGTTGAGCGACTTCGGGGTCTTAAGCTTGTTGAAGAGTGCACGGGGATAATTGTTTGAGTTCTCAGATGACCATTCCTGGATCAGTTCAGGGGAATTGCCATTATAGTAAAGGCGAAGCTCCATTTTTGCAGTCACAGGTTTTTTGCTGCCGTCTGAATACTCAATTAATCCTCCCCCTTCAATGTTTGCCTCATAACTGCCCTTGAAGATGTACTCAGGGGGCTTATCCGTTCCGGGAGCATAAAAAATCGGGGACAGAAAATGGAAACACGGATTGGTGAACCGTTCTCCCATGTATGCTGACATTATTGAGGGATAGCAGTACCATTTATCAGGCGGATCAAGTGCCTTGCACTTTTCGATTGCATCATTCAGTTCCGGGTTCAGCGAATCTTCTTCCTTGAATTCACGATTACCAAGCTGCTGTCTCATGCATTCATTCCATTCCTTCAGCCTCTGTTCGTAGTCAGGGTTGTGGGGATTCAGGAATTCGATAAGCATTCCATGTCTTGCACATCCTTCACATCTGCGCTGAGCGCTTAATTGACTGCCGACCTGCAGAAGCAGAAGCGACATGACCATCATCCTTTTCAAACAAACCGTGATTTTCATGTATGAATTACTATTTGCCCATGTTTTCGTTAATCAGTGTCAGGTTGCGGTGTTGGTTCCTGGGGTATAGCCTGGATCGGAATCAGGGTTGTACTGACTGACCTCTCGACCCCTCCTTCCAATATTCCCAGGCTCACAAAAGCGCCGGTCTCCCCTTTTAGATGCAAGCCGGTTTTATCGACTTCAAGGTAACCTTGCAGGTCAAATCCGGCTACCCTCAAGTCCAGGCCGAGATCTACACCTGCCTGGAATCCGTACCCCGACTCGGGGCTCCAGGTGGCTCCGAGTATTATCCCTGTTCCCGGCGCCACCCTGAGCTCCCATGCTTCTGTATCATAGTTATACTCGAAACTGACAATCCACAGGTTCAGACTGAGGGTGTTATTAAACAATGATTCACTATACTCTGGCAGATCAGGCTCTCCATCACAATAACCGTCAATTGTCAAACACAGACCAGGTATCGTGAGAGGAAAGTATATCCAGGGAATTACCTCAACCTGTGGGGTAGGCAGCGGATAGGGAGTGGTTACCTCTCTCAGAAGTGCCGCGGCTGTCAGCATCGGGTCCTTATAGCATTCGCTTAAGGCTTCTTCCAGGGCAATCTGGTAGTTCTCTGCTCTTTCCTGTAGAATGTTACCCGCTGTTCTGGGAATGTCTTTTAATTTTTCCTCCTCATTATCTGAACGTGTCTGACCATCAAGTTTTGCCTGTTCGAGAGCAGATTCCCTGAAGAAGCTGCTGTAGCTCATTATCTCGCGTCCCCGTTGCCTTGTCATTGAAGACAATCTGTCGCCCAGGGCGATTTCAGCATTATGCACCAGGGGTGTATAGGTAACCTGAAACCACTTTACAGTCGCCCACCAGTTATTCAGGTCTTCGGCAGCGCTTTTCAGTTTGGGAGTATGTCCCTCAACAACGGATTTTGCCAGGGCACCCAGTTCATCAGCATAAGACTGGGCTATCCGGCTAAATATCCTGCCATCGCGTTCCGCCAGCAGCTCGGGGATTTTCCTGGCTTTTTCGCAAGGGGTGCATTGATCCCAGGGTGTCGGTAATTCATCTTCTGCAGAGCCCAGATCCCTGAGATATTGTATCTGCATTCTGTCCTCATCTTTAAGCTTCTGCAGGTCAATCGGTGTTATCTGAGGAGGTGTTTTGCCGGGAATAACATATCCGAACAAAGTGGCGTGAAAATCACCGGGATCCAGTTCTGATGCAATTTTAAATTCATCACAGGCTTTTTCAGTGCTTTCCACCCTCATATAAGCTATGCCCAGGTTCATATGGTACCGTGCGATCTTTGGAGCAAACTCAACTGCTTCCTTGTAATAATGCAGTGCTTCGCTGTTCTGGCCATGGCGGGCAAATATCCATCCTATCGTAGTGGAGGTAGCCCCTGATTCATAAAAGAGTTCCCTGGCCCGGGCAAGAAGAGTCAATGCTTCTTCGTGCCTTTTATCGACAGCGATTGTAAATGCAAGGCTCCCGAGGGCGGTTGCAGACCGGTTGTCTGTCTGAAAGGCCCTTCCGAAAGCCCACTGAGCGCCTTCGAGATTAAGCTGGAGAAGAGCAGACATACCTGTCTCCTGGTACACGGCTGACTTTTCAATGAAGGTCATTGACGCTGATTCAGGCAACGACATGAAAACCTGATCCTCAATATCAGGCGGAAGCTTCCTAAGGGCTTCCGACACTATACGGCTGACGAGCGGCCATACGGCAGCTGCATCCGGTTCGGGCATATTCACCGGTTCAACCGGTGTGAAGTCATCATCGTCAACAGCCTCATCACAGTTGCGGTCGAGCACAGACAGCCTGACGTAAAGAGCAAATGCGTCTGTCAGGTCTTTGTTCCCATCCAGGTTCAGGTCGTTTATAAAGCCAACGCCTCCGTTCCCGATAAACTCACTTATATCAGCCGCGTCGAACTGCCCGTCCTGGTTTATATCATACTGCCGCCATTCATTCTTTCCCGTGACAGAAGTCCCTTCGGAGTCAAAGGCAAGTGATTCAAATGGCGCACAGATAGCCTGGATTAGCAGCATTGCCGCAATATGTCTGCAGTCACTATGCATCTGTCAGATCTTTACGAATTCAACTCTGCGGTTTGCCGCTTTGCCTTCAGATGTGTTGTTGGGCCCGGCGGGATTGCTTTCACCCCAGCCTTTGCTTCTGAGGCGCGAGGAGTCGATGCCCATTTGTGCAAGCTGTTCAGCCACGGCCTTAGCCCTTCGTTCGGAAAGATCCTGGTTGAGAAGCTCGTCACCATCACTGTCAGTGTGTCCCTCGACTGAAAGACTGATTTCCGGATGATCCTTCATCAGTTTTGCTATCTCATTTATAACACCCATTGACTCAGGCTTTATTGTAGCCTTGTTGACATCGAAGCGGATACCGTTTGCAATGATCCTGCCGTCCTGCATCAGCTTGTCGTAGAGTCTGACCGCTCCCTCAGCTATCCTGATGTTTTTGATAAACCGGTTATTACCCTGTGATCCCACGGTGTTCATCGGGTCACAGCATATTGTGAGCCCCTCGGGGTTGATGCCCAGATTGGGAATATTGACCACTCTCGCATCATCAAGGTACACCTTCAGTGCCCTTGTATTGAAGCTGATGGCCACATGGCGCCAGTATCCGCTGGTGATCTCACCCTTTTCCTCATACCCGGGATAGTAACCTTCACCCACATCATTGATTCCGGCGTGATTTGCGTTGATTATCAGCGGATCAATTGATATCGTGCTTTCACTCTGGTTCTTATGATCCCAGAAGTCAACATAGTACTGACAGTATTCATCGGGTTCAAACCAGCAGTCGAACTCAACAGTGAATAGATCAGGCAGGTTATCCTTAGCAGGTTCCCTGAAAAAAGGTATGATGCAAGAGCCGGCTTCCCTGAAATGGATCACATTCTGATCGCCGTATGATGCGTTTTCAACATTGCCTCCTCCTGCAAGATCCCACCTGGATGGGAATTCACCGTTTTCCTCTCCCTCCTGGTTATCCTCGAAGATTATCTTTTCACCCGGGAGAAAGTCATACCTGTTCCATTTAAGGACGAGCTGTGGCTGACCTGATTCCTTTGCTTCAGTATTGTTTTTCCCGGAACCATTCCCTGCAACTCCGGATTCTTCTCTGCCTGCTTCCCGTTCAGCTGAGTCATCCTTTGGTTTCTTATCCTTCTTTTTGAAGATGTTTCCGATCCCCTCCTCTATCTTGTCAAATCCGGCATCGATGACCTCGTCGGTCTTTTGGTTTGCGCGGTTGTCGGTCTCCTCAACAACCTTCTCCTTGACAT
>ERZ795055.300-NODE-300-length-52251-cov-5.436911_pt1 | contig 52251 bp, 35 predicted proteins | sample MGYA00375139_ERZ795055 | MGnify/ENA primary metagenome ERZ795055 (study PRJEB30184, sample SAMN05720283) | anaerobic digester metagenome | isolation source: active sludge of municipal wastewater-treating anaerobic digesters | place: USA | collected 2015-01-23 ... | reverse complement strand
CTTGGCTTTTAAATACTCCGCCGGCATATCCTGGAGATATTCCTACAGCATTAAGTGAATTAAGTGAGGACACCACTCATCGTGTCGTTACAGATGCTGAAATATTAGCCTGGAATAATAAACTAGCTTCAGAAGTAGATCCTATATTTTTACAAACTATAGTAAATACTAACGGTATAACAGGATTTGTTGATGGAGATAACATAAATGTAGCATATAATTATACTAATCGAACAATTACTCTTACAGGAGATTTAAGATATTATTTCAGAGGAACTTTACATGAATTAACTTCTCCCTGGACTTCTACACCTCATACAGCTACAGTAGGAAGATGGTTTCTATTCTGTACAGATGGAACAAATTTTACATGGGCTAATTCTGTATGGGAATTTAAAGATGTAATGGTAGCTGTTGTAAAATACGGAGCAACAGCTGTTGAATCTTTTGGAATAAGAGAACCTCATAAAACTATGGATTCTGAAGTTCATAAAGAACTACATGCTCAAATAGGTACTTATAAAAGCTCAGGTGGTATACTTACTGCAGGAACTTTTATAGAAAATACTGCTACAGATGCGGCTAACTCTCCAGGATTTGATTCAGCTGTTCTGGAAGATGAGGATTTAAGAAGTGTTGTAAATTCGTGGCTAGAAGGAACCTATACTACAGCATATGTAGGACCTGGTTCTGCCCTTGTATTCGATGTTACTAAAACAAGGCCTTTCCATGATGCCGGTGCAAATACATATATTCAAATAAATGATCCTATTGCAGGTACTATAGTTGCCGGAGCAGCCAGTAATTTTTATAATGTATATCAAGTACTGGTTCCTGCTTGTGCTGACGCAGATAGTCAAAAGTACAGAATGATAATGCTACAACCGCAAGTAGCTTATAACAGTTTAGTTTCAGCACAGGGAGAAGATATTAGAAGTTTGAACTTAGGAAATTTCGCTTCATTATTTTCTGAATTTGTTATACATGCAAGAATAACTTATAGAACAAGAAGTGGTGATAGTAATGCAGGTAGATGTAGGATAGAGACAGGTGGAATAACTTACATTACAGGAAGTAAAGCTAATCAGGTAAGTGTAGCCGGTTTCTCCACAAATAATCACGCTGCTTTGAGTAATAGACAATGGGATCAGTCTGCACATACAAGTGGATTAGCAGTACCAAAACTAGCAGCATTTGATGCATCAGGATTACCTGTATATAGTGATGTACCAATACCATATTTTGATGCAACAATAGGGTCAGGAGGGGACTATGCGGACATTGCAGCAGCACAAACGGCTGGGAAGTATAGATTGAAGGCTATTGGTAATATTACGATGAGTGCTGATATAACCATAAGTAATTCAATATATATAGATTTAAATGGATATACATTAGATTTTGGTTCATATAATGTTACATTTACTGGTAGTAATACAGGGGTATTAACTATAATAAATAGTACTCCTAATATATCATGTATAACCTTTTCTTATGGTGTAGCAAAACATTTATTTCATGGTTCGTCTTCTATATACACAGATAGATTAATTATAAATAATATAAGAGTAGTTAATAATTCCACTGTAAATAATGCGTGTATTTCTAACATGGGATACTGGTATAACTGCACTTTATATGCATCAAACTATAATGCAGGCTGTTTTGGTAGGGCAGGAGCTTATCTTACATTTCATGGAAAATTATATAATTGTAAAATATATGGAGGTGGCACATCTTGTATGAATGTGATATTAGATGGCGATAATACTGGAGAAAACTGTTATGTTGAAAACTTAACATTATTAGGAACATTTTCAAGTGGAGATGTAATTGTTCATTTAAAAGGAATATTTAAAAATATTACATATTCATCTTCAAGTACGTGCACTGCAATTATGTCATTTATAGATCAATTTATTGATATTACAGGAAAAGTAACAATTGATTTATACGGAGGAGCATATAATCTAGGTTACCTAACTAATAGTTATTTAGGCGGATTTAAAATGAGATCATATAGTAAAGTGGATAATGTAAAAGTAGTTAATGCTGTAACGCTGTTACAGAATGCAGCAAACACTAATATTGTTTGTAAAAATTGTTATTTTAGTTCTACATTAAATATAACAGAGTCTACTGGTAGAGATAATATTATTGAAAATAATACGGTAGTAGGAGCGACCACTATCAACGGAGATTATATTAAATTTAATAAAAATATATGTACTGGTTTGGTAACATTAGCATCAGGGTCGGAATATTGTGACATATCCCATAACACGTTAACAGGTGGACTTACAAATTCATCTGGCAATACCACTAATTTGGTAAGGGATAATATTTGATAATCAATTAGTTATGCAAAAAGAGGGAGTAATATATAAAGTAACAAACGTATTAAATAACAAATGTTATATAGGACTTACTGTATGGTTTAATAAAAGAAAAACATATCACATATGCTCTACTAATAATCCTAATGCACAAGACTATAATTCTGTATTACATAGGACTTTTAGAAAGCATGGTATAGAAAACTTTATATGGGAAATATTATATCGAGGATCTACTAATATCAAATTACTTAATGAATTAGAGATATTTTATATAGACTTTTTTAATTCTTATAGAAATGGATATAATTCAAATTTGGGAGGAGGAAGTAATAATGGGTATAGGGCAACAACAGAAACAAAACTAAAACAAGCAGAATCAGCGAAAAATAGACCAAAAATAACTGAGGAAACTAGAATTAAATTATCTAAAGTACATAAAGGAAGAAAAGTATCTGAAGAAACAAAAATTAAAATATCTATTAGTAATTCAGGTAAGGTAAGAACACAAGAGAATAAGGATAAAATAGCTAAAACATTGACAGGAAAATATACAAAAGAAAATAATCCTTGTTATGGTAGAAAAGCTAGTGAAGAAACAAAACAGAAAATGTCTGAATCTAAAAAAGGTTTTAAACATTCAGAAAAATCTAAAAAACAAATGGGATTAGCTAGAAGTGGTAAAAATAATTGTAATTACGATCATACTATTTATAGATTTTATCATTCTGAATATGGAGAAGAAAGATTAACTCGTAGAGAGTTAATTGAAAAGTACAATATACGTCCACATAAATTATACCGATTAGTATATAAAAAAGTTAAACAACATAAAGGATGGGTAATAATATATGATAACATCTAATAATCAATAACATATGAAAACACTAATAAATACTACGACAGGTCAGATAATCACAATAGATAAAGTAATGCGTTCAGAAGAAAGTGTTAAGTATACTTTGTACGATAACGGTATTGATTTAAATAACGTCAAGAAGTACTCTGAAGCCATCATACCAATAGACATGAATTTGGTTCCACCAATACCAATGAACCAGGCATCTTATCACGAATATGTAAGTATAGTAGCTATCAAAGCTGTACATGCAAATTTCGTAGAAGCAGATGATACTGTTAATTGGTGCATTCCAATAGGAAGTACTACTAATCCAACAACTGTTAGAGTGTTAGTACCATTCTTTACAATAGGAAAAAGGATATATACAGGTGAGCCTATTGACATATTATTACAGGCTATGAGTTATCTTACAACTTGGACAAGTAGAGGTAATAGTAGTGTGGTACAGTATCTGGAAGAATTGTTACCAGAACATCAAGCAATATTAGAAGCTTATGCAAGTGATGGAATAGTAATTGATTATAAAGTATAAAATATGTCAGTATTAAGTAAAGGTGGGAGAATAATTAGTTACAATAATAGAGTTATTGATAATCAGTACACCCCAGAATTTGTTATAACAATCAATACTACTCTTGGAGGAGCACTTACAATGACACTGCCTCTTATTGTAGGGTATACTTATTCAATGGGTGTAGATTGGGGGGACGGAACTTATACAAATGTGTATGCATATAACTCCTCTGCGGCAACTCATACTTATGCATCACATGGAATTTATAAAATAAAAATTTCAGGTACTTTAGGTGCTTGGGGATTTAATAATAGCGGAAGTAAAGCTTTTATTACTAGAATAGATTCTTGGGGAAGGGTGTTGGATTTAGCACAAGGTACTTCTTTAACTAATGGGTTTAGTGGGTGTAATAATTTAAATTATATATGTAGTGGTCCGATTACAGGAAAAACTTATCCGAGTAGTGTGTTTATTAATAACTTATTTAATGGATGTACTTCTTTGACATCCATACCTACAGGTTTATTTGATCTAACAAATTATGCAGGATTCGCTGGAATTTTTCAAGGATGCACTTCATTAACTTCAATACCAAATGATTTATTTAGATATAACACGTCATCTACTGCTATGCAACAAATATTTTATGGCTGCACAGCACTAACATCTTTACCAGAAGATTTATTTTATTATAACAATTTAGTAACGAACTATTCCTATTGTTTTTATGGTACTAGAAATATAATGTTACCCGTAAGAGTATTTAATCTTGCAAATTTATCTATAGTGACTAATTTTTCATATTTTATGAATGTAACCTCTACAGCATACAGTCATACAGGAACTATACAGGATATATGGAATTATAGTACTCCATCGAACAAAACTAATGCTTTTACAAATCAAATTAATTTATCTAATTATGCCTCAATACCGGCTCTTTGGAAATAATATTATAAATTATGGCAATACCAGATGTAACACCCAACACGCAGCAGTTCACAGCATATACAGGAACTGGAAATAGGATGGCTCAGATAGATCCCAACGGTAACATGTCCGCTACACAGGCAATTATCACTGGTAAATTGTCTGACGCTACTGCTATATCATTACTTACAACCGAAAGTAACTGGAATGATGTAGGTGTTTATATAGGAACTGCTATAACAGGAACTTATGAAGGTCAATATTATGCTACTTCTTCTTTCGAGTATTATGCTTATTCAGATAACGTATGGTATAGAAAATCTTTAACTGTAAAGAATCTTATAACAGCTAAAAATGGTACTGCTCTTCCTTCGTCTTATCCTATAAATATAAGTAATATGGAGGTCGGCTCCGGTCAATCTGGATGGCCTACTACATATGGGTATGTTGTTACTAGTATACAAAGTAACAGAGGTATGCAATATTTTTATCAAATAGGAGGAAATTACGATGTATGGGTACGATTAAAAACAGATGGTGTAGATACATTCCAGGGCTGGTTTTGTATAACAACTCCTGTTTACCTTAATGGATATCAAGGTAGAAAAATACCTAGAGTTAGAACTATAGCAACTACAGGAGCATTAACTGTATACCCTGATTTCGATAACGATGATGTAATTGATATTACAGGATTGACAGGGGCATTAACATTAGGAGCACCTACAGGTACTCCTGTAAATAAACAAGCTATAATGATAGATATTTATAGTGCTGCTGCTCAAACTATCAATGCGCCTTCAGGAACTTATTATGCTGCAGGTGGTGTAGCATTTCCTACTACTACAGTAGCAGGTAAAATTACTAGTTTGCTACTAGTACGTTCTAATTCTCTTTTAAAATTAAGATCAGTAGCACAGGAGGCATAATATGGCTATAGTAACTGTAAACTTTAATACTCCAGGTACTTATTACTGGACTTGTCCTGTAGATATATGGGATTTAGTTCCTAGTGATGATACTAATTTTATGGAGTGTTATGGAGGGGGCGGACCTGGTGCAGGTAGAACAACAAATGGTATATCAGGAGGAGGAGCAGGTGGAGCTTATGCTAAATTAACAGGTAGTGCTGCTTTTCGATATGGAAGAGTTTATACAATAGTTGTAGCTGCAGCAGTAAATGGAACTACAGGTACAGGTCCTTCAGGAAATAGCAGTATTATATCTACATCAGAATCTGGAGAGATATGTAAAGCTACTGGCGGAGGTCCAGGGACTTCAACTACAGGAGGTAGTAATTCTACAACAGGAAGTGTAGGTACTATTATAAGAGCTGGGGGATTAGGTGCAGGTCCTGGTAGTCCTTATTCAGGTGCTGGAGGAGGAGGCGGAGGAAGTACAAGTGCAGGAGGTAATGCAAGCAATCCTAACGGAGGAACTAGTGGTGGAGGTCAAGCAGGAGTTGGTGGTAATTCTCAAACAGACGATGGAACAAGTAATGGATCTCCTGGTACTGCTGCTGGTGGAGGAGGTGGAGGAGCTAGTAGATTGTCTACAGGTTCACCAACCGGAGGGCAAGGTGCTCAAGGATATGTAAAAATAACATACGATGATAAGTACTTAGGAAGAAATGTATCTAAGCATCATCAATTATTAATAGGTCAATAGTATAATAAAAGGATAAAATTGTATAAATTTGTAAAGTAAAATAATTCAAATAATTATGTCTACTCCTGATTTCATCGACAAAATAATAATATCTGTAGTCACTGTTCTTCCGGTTGTAATAGTACAGATAAAACAGTATTTTACTAATAAGAAAGATAATAAAATTATCCAAGATAGTTTGAAAGAAACTTATGCTCAAAACCAGAAAACCCAAGAGATAGTCAAAGATCATATAGGGAAATCTGATTTTAATACAGAACTTCACGGTATAGTTCAAGCAAGATCTACAAATGTTATAAGATTATCTAAATTAGATTCAAGACATAAATCTGTATTAAAGTTCGTAGCTAAAAGTCTTGAAGATTTAGCATTCAAGTACTATTATTATAAAAATAGAAAAGTAGAACACGAGAGGGTAGATTTTGTAGACGAAGAAATGGCTGATATAGAAACAAATATAAAAAGGACTGTAAAAACATCTATACAAGACTTTAAAACTGTAAGATACGACACAGGAAAACATGAAGTTATATCTTTTTATGATTTTATATTTGATGATAAAAATAAGAATCCGTTTAAAAATTTAAGAATATTAAAAGTAGCTTTAGAAGAAAATGGATTCGGTACAGAAGATGGGCCTGACTTTATAGAAATAATGGACAAATTTACTAAACTTATTTTAGTATCTTATACGGATGACGTAGAAGCTTGGAATGATATCGAAGACTATACTGAAAAGAAAATAAAAGAGTATGCTGGATAATTTAATTATATCGAAATCCGCAGATAAACCAGGAGTTACTTTTTTAGCTACTGGTAATTGTCATTTATACGGAGATTCCAGACCAGAAGAACTAGACGATTTTTATTTTAGTATAAAAAACTATATAAGGTCTTTAGTAGAAAAGAGAATTCCTATACATTTCGTATTTCATTTTACTTATTTTAATACTTTAGCTCAAAGGTATCTGTACGATTTATTAACTATCATGGATTCTCAACCTATTAAAGGATCGGTAATATGGGAGTATGATAATGATGATGAAAATATAGAAGAATTAGGAGATCAGTTTAAAGACATGTTTCCTAAATTGAAGATAAAGTTAAGAGAGAAGAAACCAAAATAAATTTACTGCCATGCTTATAGATAAACTTATATATGATGTAAAAGAAAGTGTAAGGGCATATTCCAATGACGCGGTAATTACTAACGCCAGGATATTACACTTAACAGATGTTTTACGTGCGAAGTATATCAGGCAGCATCAGCAGAAAAACCTGGGAGAAAATCCTTACGATTACACTCAGACTTTAAACGTAGTACTGGAACGTGTCGACCGGTCGGCGATGCCTGACAAACTTCTGGTAGAGAAACAAGTTTTAAGGTCAGTTAAAGAACTGCCCAGGATGTTGAATAGGAATTACTTTAAAAGCGTAGAGGTTAAGCCGATAGATAGATTGTCCATGGAAATTGATTATATGTCCAAACAACGGGCTGTTTATTCAATGGACGAATCTGAAAGTTACTCTTGTGCTTTTATAGATAATGACCAACGTCTATACTTGACTGGAGGCGGCACTTTGTTTTTGTTTATAAAAAATGTAACTTTAACGTGTACTCTTGAAGTTCCCATAGACATAATCGCTTTTAACGATATGACTACGGAAATAACAGATTACCCTTTACCAGAGCATATCTGGTCATTGATGAAACCGGAACTGCTTGAGTTACTATTTAAAGAACTCAATATACCAATAGATACTGTAAGCGATAACAAAACAATTCAATAATGGAAGAGCAGAAGAAAGTATATAATACTCACAGGACCTTGGGAATGCAGACTTTTTACAGAGACTATAAAAAGAACACTACCCATAGGAACATGAAAAATATCAAACAGTCAATGTACACTGAAATACTGTACAGAATTTTTAGTAAGGTATTCTATAAGATAATGGTAGACGCTTATAAGTTCTATATGAAAAGGGTAGGAGCATTTTACTTGGTAAAGTACTTGCCGGAGACTGCTATTAACAGTAAAGGAAAAGTAATTACCAATAACTGCGTAGACCCGGTTAGGACTAAAATAGAACAAGACAGAACAGGTGATAAATCTGTCAGGGTATATTTCGATAACTCTGCGACCGGAGGATATATTTACAGATTTATATGGGACCGGGCCAGGATAATAAACCTTCACTATTTTAGGTTTAAAGGAAGGGAGACTCATCGTAAAACATTACACGACGAAATATTAAACGGTAATGTAGTAGCTCATTTGATTAACTTTAAATTAAAGGTAACTTAGATATGAAAACTATAACTATCAATGAGTTCATATTCCGGATATATGAAAACCCTCTACTACAGAACATAAACCGGACGACTATAATCCTGCATATAAAATCTGTATTACAGATGCTCAATATACCGGCTATTATGACAGAGGGAAGAGCCGTGGTAAATGTGCAAAACTACCGCACAAGAGTGCCTAATGATATTTATAAATTAAAATCGGTTATGGCCTTGAATGTAGGCGGACATCTTAAACGACTCGTAAGTAGTCAGGACGACCGTATTCAAATGCAAACGGAATATAGGGACAATCATCTGTCAGCTGCACAGTATAAATATGTAGGAGACTTTATCTACACTGATTTCGAGTCAGGAGAGTTAGAGATAATATATACGGCATATGCTGTAGATAGCGAGGGACTACCTGTTATACCTGCAGTAGAATCCCTCATATACGCGATAGAGAACTTTATAAAGGTCAGACATTTTACAGTAGCTGTTGAGACTGGAGCCATGTCTTCGTCGATCCTGGACAGAGCCGAAATGCAATACGAATGGTACCTGGCTCAGGCCTCGAATGAACTTTATACTCCTACACCAGAAGATGTAGAATCTCTAAGTAACGCTATCATGACATTGTTGCCAAGGACTCAAGACCATGCAACTAACTTTAAATTTGCAGGATTACCAGAAGTATTAAAGAGACATTAATATGATACGAAAGAAGAGGTACACCGTAACGCATATAGATACTGATACTGCTGCTGACAAAAGAGATGAGTTCTCTTTATACGGGGCAGTGAATGCGGAAGTAGTGTCTAATGGAAAAAACCTGTCAGTATCTCCTACCAAAAATAAATCTGTATATAACAATGTTATTTCTTTTGTAAATATAGTAGGTAGTGTTATCGTAGATAATGTGCTGTATATTTTCGACCATACTACTGACTCCCCAAATCCGGATAAGATATACAAAGTCACTCCTGATAAAACTATAGTCAGGATAACTTCAGGAAATTACGGATTTACAAACTCAACCAATCTGGATGTAGTAGGCAATAAAGAAACTGATACTATAATAAAACTATACTGGGCCGACGGAGTAAATCAACTTCGAGCATTAAACGTCTACGGTACTGTACCTGACGGCACAAGTGCTGATATAGTACTGCCTGTTACTCTTTCTATGCCAACTACAACTTTAACGGCAGGAGGGTCTTTAAAAGCAGGTAATATACAATACGCCTACACCTTATTTAATCTTAACGGGTCTGAGACTAATATAAGTCCTATATCTCTTCCTTTGCATATACTTAAAACAGATAATGTAGGAGGAGTTAGTGGAGAAGTACTTAACAAATCTGTTAGCGTTACTATAAACCCTATAGATACAGATTTCGGATATATAAGAATATACTCTATACATTACCAAGAAGCAGACCAGTCTCCTAAAATATCCTTAATACTTGAGACAAAAATAACCTCATCATCTATAAATGTTCTGGATGACGGTAATTTATTTATTACAGAATTGTCAGTAGAAGAGTTTACTTTTTTAGGAGGAGTACTTATTATTCCTAAGACAATCGCTACAAAAAACAATCGTTTAATAGCAGCTAATTATAAGTCGACTAATTTCGACGTACCGTTTTCTGTTCTAACTGATCCAAGGGTTTATGGACATAAATTACTTAATCCAGCTGCGGTAAATTTTACAGGAAAAGAAGAATTTGATTATGCAGATACCGGAGTTGTAACTCATACTAAATCGTTTGGAACTCCTGTAAGTTATGTTTTTGCAGATGGTAAGATATCAAGTGATAGTGGAAATAGGCTGTACGATATATATTATGTAACTATAAGTTCTGGAAGTACATTAATAGGATCTTCTAATTTAGATACTTTAGGCACTACTTACGGAGCTGGAACTTATCCTTGTCTTATAGGCGTTGGAGGGGCAGGTCCGGGATCTCCTACTATTACGATGACAGTACAATTTTTATTAAGTGGAGTGCCAGTAAATACAGTTACAATAGTAAACGGTACTTACAATACAGCTACTCTTAATGCTGTACCTGATGTTACAAGCATTATTGCTACAGGTTCATTCAATGAAATAAGATACACTGCTACTAGCAGCGACCCGGCATGGGACGGTAATGGAGGTTTGTCTGTTTCCTATATAAACGATGACCAAGGATTTTTTGTAGAGGTTAATGTAAATGTACCAGTAGATGATGCTAATTATGGAAATTATACTGTTCTATCTGTACAACATCAATCATTAACTGTTAATAGTGTTTCTAGGACTCCTGATAGTATAGTGTATTTAGGAGCTACTGCTAAATATATATTCAATGCTACACTAGGATTAACTCCCGGAAATAGCTATAATACAGTATCGGTACTGCAAGTTGCTGGAAATAGAGAACCTATAACTGTAGATGATGTTGTTATTGTTATAGATTTAAATGATGTTTTACCACCGGGGTATATATTTTATACTATAACGTCTGCTGTAGGTTCCGGACAGATTCATTTGAATGACGGATTTAATTCCTTTTCACTAGACATAGATAGCTCTTCATTTGTAAACCTATCTGACGAACTTACATTAACGTGTGTAGATTTAACCGGTGGGTATCCTATTGAAGGGACTTTTGCAGTTACAATTGACTTACTAACAACAGACGGATCTTACCAGTTAGTAGGAGGCCCTATAGTTGGTATTAAGAATAGCGGAGGTGCTGATGAACTGTATTCAAATTATCTGATAGCAGAAGACCACGATTGTATAAACATAGATACTGTCGAGTATATATATCAGAGTGACTTAACTACTATCGGCTATGAGGGTATTAACTTTAAATTAGAATTTCTTTCTATACCTATATCTTTCGGAGCTGTTCCTTATTACAATTCTTTAAAACAAAGAGAGACGTACAGAATAGGAATAGTATTCTATAATCAATACGGACAGAAAAGTCCAGTCAAATGGATGTGTGATATTTTAGTTCCAGCTGCTGACCCAAAAGGGCCGAACAACTATATGCGTTTAATAAGTACATTCATAGGTAATGCTACTGACTTTACAAATGTCGGAGTTGTAAGTTACCAATTAGCAATAGTTAAAAGAGAGCCGAAAGATGTTTCAGTATCTTCTCCAGGATTTCTAATGCCAGGAGCGGAGTATAGATGGTCAGATACAAATGAACTGGCTTCTCCGTCTATCCACCCTTACTATACTTTAAAAAGACTATACAGTCTAGGAGCAGTAGGAGGAGCTTTACAAGCGAACTATACCCTTAATAAAGATTTCTCTGATACGGGAGAATGTGCTGCTCCTAGTTTAAGGAAAGATTTGTTTTTCTTTTATTCAGGAGATACTGCGTTAGGGTTAAATTCCATAAATCCGGCTACTCAAATTAGAATATTAGGAACACTTGTAAATGCTCAAAGCGGTGGACAAGCTTCTCGTAAATTAACCAATATAGTAAACGGCTCTATTGACGATACTTTCGTAGTAAATAACCAGACTCCGATTAAGTACGACGGATACACTGCAGAATTAGCAGGGTACCCGGACCATTTAATGAAACAAGGTGGATCCGGAGTGCCGGTAGCAGGTGGAGTAGCGGAGCATATTTTCTCTTGGGAATTCGATTTGTTCGAAGCTCACGGTACAGTTCCAGATGATAACATAATTGATTTAAAAGTGCCTAGTGTAAACTTAGAGCGTAGTCAAAGTGGGTATTTAGATGGGGAATCTATCTCTAATTCCGTAAATATAAAAGGAATGTTGGATAGGGATACTCCTTCTAACAACATGAGTTACGCTGCAGAATTTATAGACTCTGTAGCATTAAAATTTGATAGTACAACTTGGCATAGAAAAGTTCCCGCATCAGGAGAAGACTACGACAGATTTACAGATGACGTAGATAACTACGGGATACTGTTAGTAGAGCTTTTACATTATGTCCCTAATCAATATGGAGGAAATACTTACGAAGCTAAAAAACGTAATTTCTACATGTTAAATGGGAATTATGTAAGTATAGGAGTTACAGCAGCTCAGATACATTTAATAGGCGATGTAACTATATCCCCTGTTAATATAAACAGGTCTGACGGATTGGATACCAAATCAGATCACTATTGGAATTTGTACGAGTACATCACAACTCTACCTATGGAGACTAACGTAGCGCTTCCAGGTAGGAATGATAAAATGGTAGAATTTATAAGTGTCTTGAGTTCTTCTATTGCATATGGAACTTATAGATTAGTAGATAACCATAAACTACTAGGAGCGTACAATCAACAGAATACTTTGGTATTAGGATTACCTATCCCGCCTGTATTTAATGTCCAGGAGACTTTCAGTAATAGTGTAATAGCCAGTAAGGAAAAATACCCAAATGAAGTAATAGATTCATGGACAGATTTCCTTGTAAACGACACTATGAATCTGGTAGGAACTTATGGGCCTATAACGAAACTGTACAACTTTAGAAATGAGATATTCTCTTACCAGAATAGGGCAGTGTGCGCTTTGATAATAAACCCAAGAGTACAGGTTCAATCTAATGACGGTGTCGGAGTAGAATTAGGTACTGGGACATTCTTATATAGGTACGAATATTTAACTACCACTTCCGGAACAAAGTTTAAAGATTCTATTACAGATGATGGAGCTTCCATGTACTATTACGATCATGTATCTAAGAGTATAAATATGCATGATGGAGCAGAGTTGTCTACGTTAAAAAGTATACGTCAATTGTTGTTAGACGCTTTAACTGCAGAACAGACATACGTAAAGTCTATATACGACATTAGTAAAAAGCAAGCGATATTTATATTCGACAATTTCTCTGTAGTGTATGATAAGTTAATGGAATTCTTTATACGTACAGAAGCTACTCACGCAAAAGCTGTAACCTTTGATAATAAAATATTGTCAGTAGTTAGTTCGAAATTAAATGAACACTATGCCGGGTCTTTATATAATGAGTTAACATTAAAGTACCTGATAGCTCCGGATTCTACGATGGAAAAGGTGTTTCACAATATTGAGTACAGGAAATCAGGTAAGAATACAATTACTTATATTCGTGTAGATGACAAATCAGGTAGGATAGGAGAACAATCTAATCCGCCTATCTATAACAAATTCGATATTAATAGGTTACACTTACCACGTATAAATGATTCTATAGATAGGTTCAGAGATGTAAGTATTTTAGTAACTTTGTTGTGTCCGGAAAGCGCCGAAGCTTTCTTTCTTGATGATATGGTAATGATGTACAATATAAAAGGTTAAGTATGAAAAAGTATTCATATAAAGGTAAGCAAGTTAATCCTATGAAATGTGGAGGCATAGTACCTATGCATAAGAAATCTTTTGGTGGAATATTAACATCTGCAGCATCAGGTGCGGCAACTGGCGCTTTAGGCGCTACTCCTGGCGGTCCTATAGGCGCAGGAGCAGGCGCCATTATCGGCGGAGCTGTAGGATTGGCAAAAGGTATATTCTCTCATATAGCTGAAAAGAAAGCGGCTGAAGCTCAGAAAGAGGCAGATGCAGTAAGTAAAGCTAAAAATGCAGCTATAGTAGCTCAAGGTACGATAAGTGGAGGAGGTAAGTTAATGTCTGCACAAGGTAGAGAATTAAACCCATTTAATCTAAATAGAAACGGAGGCTTTAAACTTGGTTCATACAATCCTAATACTGATATCGACATAATAGGTTCAGGTGGTACTCACGAAGAGAATCCCAATGGAGGAGTAATGGTAGGTAAAGATTCTAATGGAGTGATGCAGGCTGTAGAAGAAGGAGAAGTTATGAAAAAGATAGGCGGAAAAGACGGACAGATGTTCATATATAGTAACTCTATTCCAGTACCTGACGGAATACCGGGGGTACCGAAAAAGTTCAAAGGTAATAGCCCGGCAGAATATGTTAAGTCTATTGATACAGCTTTTAAAGATAGGAAGACTCCTATAGATATCGCTATGAAAAACCACCTGTACGATTTAGTAGCTCAGTATAATCAGGAAAAGAAAGATGAAATGGAAGCTAAACAGACAAAGGTAAATATTCAAGGTCAGCCTGTAAAACAGTTTGATGGCGGAGGCTTTAACCAAGGACCAGTGCTGCAAGCTACTCCTACAGATCCGTTTTTAGACCAAGGATTTATACCAGAAGATGAAAACTCAGGTGTCTTAGAAAATGTTACCCCTTATGATACCAGAACCGGATTTCAAAAGTTCAAAGACTGGGGAAAAAGTGAAAAGGGACAAGCTGTAGGAGACATGGCAACTCAGATAGCCGGTTATGGTTCTATGGGCGCAGGCCTTATATCCAACATTATGCAAAGAAAGAACCTGGAGATGGCGCCGGAAGTACAAGCTCCGGTTATGAGCGCGTCAGATTATAAAGCCCATTTAATTAACAGGTCGCAAGGTATTAGAGATATAATTGACTCGTCAGCAGGTACAAGAGAATCTTTGAAACGGTCGTCGTCCGGAGACTTCGGACAGTTAGCTGCGAACTTACAAGGAGTAAATGCAAGTACCACAAGAGCGGTAGCAGACTATTCATTACAAGCTAACATGGCAGATGCAGCTGAACTAGGTAGAGTCGACCAATTAAAGGCCCAGGCTAAACAGTACAATATGGAATCTCAACTAAGGACAGAAGATATCAATGCTCAGAACAGGGCAGCTTACGATTATCAGAAAGCATCACTTGGAAATGCGATTACTCAAAATATAATGAATATAGGTTCTACCTTACTGAACTCTTATATAGCCAAGAAAGTGGCCAAGAGTCAGGGAGAGGGTATGATGGCAGCAGCAATGGCTAACAATACATAATAAGTACTATGGCACAGATAAACAGATTCATGCAACCGATTAATCCGGTTATAGTAAATCCGATTTCAATAGAGCAATTTGCTATGATACCTCTGGCTAAAGCACAAGCTAAAGCTGCAGGTATTCAAGCTTTATCCACTTACGTACTTCCTTATAATGTAGATAGGAAAGACCAGGGTGTGATAAAAGGTATCGCGGATCAGATTGAAACGGCTAAGAGCGACATTACCAACAGGATAATAAAAGAAGGAGTATCAGAGAATCTGATCACTGACTTCATGGGCCTGAAACAGAACTATCGTGCCGCAAAGGAAAAGGTAAAGGCCGCTGAAGCTAACAAGGTTAACATCGACCAATGGAAGAAGGAAGTATGGCAGGCGCATCACAATGATGCAGCTTATGTAGAAAGGATATACGATAAAGAATATAACAAAGGATGGAACGGTACTTTTAACGAAGACGGTACCGCAAATGTTTTCGATAAGACAAAAGCGCCAATGTCCTTTAGTTTATTTAACGATTTCGATGACTCATTAAGAGATGTGTCTCCAGAAGAAATACAGGAATTCACTAAGAAAGGATTTACCAGAGTAGGTACAGAGATGCTTCCTAATGGAAAGATCGCTACATTTGCTTACAAGACAGACGGAAGTAAGGTATACTCTAATGAAAGTAAACTTGTACAAAAATTAGAAGGCTTGTTTAAAGAATACAGTGACCCTAATAGTACCAGAGGAGCTTATGTTAATTATGATAATATAGACCCAGAGCAGATAACATTTATAGCTAACAAAGTTTTACAATCGAAAATACAACGTGAAACCAGGGGAGGAGAATCGAGTAAGTCAGTGATTGATGTAGATGAAATACCTGTACCTGAAAATGAAATAAAAGAGACATACGATACAGATAATTTACTGCCTACCAAAACAGAACAGGAATCTAAAACATCTGCGTTTATAAAGTATACAGGAAGTACGATATGGAATTATGCGAAGTGGGGACTTAAACGATTAGTTGCCCAAGCAGGCGGTGATCCTAAAGAGATTAATAAAGTAAGGAAAGAAGCCCATAAAGAACTTGTAAAAGCCCAGAAAGGTGAAGTTAATCTTTATTTTAAAAGAACTAAAGAACAAGATAAAATATCCTATGGTAAAGACATACAGTCTAAAATGAATGATATCTTTATAGACAATGTTAAAAATCCAGGTGTAGTAAAGTATTCCCCTACAGAGGAACAATTTATGGATGAGTATAAAGCCTTACTAGCTGAAAATCCGAATTACTTTAAAGGTAATGAATTGACAGCGGAAGGAGCAGAGGCTATATACGAACTGTACGGTGATTATGAAGATAAGATGAACTTTAATAACATGCGTTCTCAGGTAGCTATTATTAAGAATACTACGCTAGAGAATAGTAAACTTGGATTAAAGAACGACCTAAAAGGAGGCTACTCTGACCTTGCATCCGGTATAGAAGTGTTAACGGAAGACGGCGGAAGTAACAGGTCTGTAATGGATATTACCAATAAGACCATGGTAGCTGATAAAGATATTATAAACGGTCTACAGTCGGGATTGAGAAACGTAAATAAAGAACCTAAAGAAGGAGAATACTTTATAGAGAAAGTAGGAGATGGTTCGGCTGATACTGATTTTTATAGGGTACAATCCGATGATGGCTCTGTATTCGAAGAGTCTGTAGCTTTCGGACATGTAGTTAACTTGTATAAAATGGAAGACGGTAAGCAGGTTAAGCAAGGCTCGTATATAATAGGGGCAAGTAAGGAAAGCAGAAGTAACCCTGACTTTAAAGCTGCAGTATCCAAACTTAAAAAATTATCTGATATAGCAGTAAATGATGGTAAAGCAGTATACTTTGGCGGACATGAAGCGTTTGTAAGTAGAGTAGGAGTGTCAGAGGTATCTACTGCCGGAATAAACTGGGAGCCTAGTAAAGAGCAAATATACCCGGGAACTCTAATGCTTACCATCTATACTAATGATGGAAATGTAATTAAAAAACAATTTTCACCGAACGATTTACCAGATTTAGCAATCGAGTAATATGGCAACTAAACTTACAAATCCTGATGGATCTACAGTAGACTACACTGATTCTAACTATAATATGCAGAGTCAAAAAGTAGAAGACCCGCCTATTAAACCTAACCGTAACGTTAACTTCAGTCCTTACCAGACTAAGTCCGGCGTACCGGATCAGTATGCTCCTACCCAATCCTTGCCAAAAGTATCTTATGCGCAAAGGGATTTGGACAAGGACTACGATGTTTATGGCGGTCTGGAGAGTTGGGATAATATGCAGCAGAGAAGGATAAAACTTCAATCAGATTCAGACCGGGCAGCCAGAGCTGTATTCGGCGGTCTTGCCAAAGGAGTAGGAACAGCTATAAAAGAGATAGGTTACATGGCCGATCCTGTTACTTACCTGAACCTTATACCGGGAGTAGAGATGGACGGTACTTTATCTTCTGCAGGGGAATTTCTATCGAACCAGGTTACGGCAGGCGTAGATAATGCTATGCCTATATATGAGGACAATTCCTCTGATGATATATTCAAGCAACTGTCCAAGTGGAGTACAGCAAGTAGCATACTAGACAGCGGTCTTGGTTTTATGATCCCAGGAGTACTGGCGTCCAAAGCTGGAACATTGGCACTAAAAACTACCAGAGGGTTTGGTAAGTTACTTAGGTTTACCGGGGAAGCCGCAGAGTTAACAGGAGTACAAAGGATGGGGGCAGCTGTACTTAAAAGTGAAGGATGGATAAGGCAGTTAGCTACTTCAGCTCCTAACAGGTTAAAGAATGCAGCCAACGTATTAGGTCCTGCAGTATTACAAGCTCATGGTGAAGCCGTGTGGGAGTCCAAGGACGCGAAAGAACAATTCATAAAGAAACTGTCACCTCACCTGTTCAACAATAGCAGGAACTTAAAAGAAATTAATAACGCAGCAGAGAGTATAGCAGAACAGACTTACTGGTTAAACATGGGCAAGGCTGTATTAAATCTTAACATGTTTAATTCCATGGCCAAGAAATATGGTAACGGAATTATCAAGAAGCCATCTGCATGGAAAGTGGCAGGTAGTATGGCTTTAGAATTACCGTTACAGGGTCTGGAAGAAAACCAGCAGGAAGTATTTAAAGCAGAAGCTGAGTACGATGCGGTAGATGAACTGAACAAACTAAGAAAGAACAGCCCTATTATAAACGACCTTAAACGTACAGGTAATTACAATAACGACAAACTAAGTAAGGACGCTGTAATCAGATGGGGACAGCTGTCTTCCACTAACCAGGCTATTACTTCCTTTTTAATAGGAGCCATATCCGGTCCTGTTCAAATGGGCATGGTCAACCTGTATAAAAGCGCAGTAGGTCAAGGTCCGATTAAAGAGTACAAGGAACAAATGAAAGCTTACGAAGAACAAAAGAAACTGTTAGAAGGAACAGGAGCTTTGTTCAAGTCAAAGAAATTGTACTATGAAGCGGTCGACCGAGCTATTCTGCATGAAGACTTTTCCAAGATAGCTGACAAGTTAGGCGGACAAGAAGACCTTATACCTTTACAGGAACATAAAATGTACGGCGAGGAGATTATGCAGCACCTGGCCAAGGGAACTTTTTCTGCTTTAGAACAAATGGCTAAAGAGAATAAAGATAACGACCCTCACATGGCCGCTATGTATAAGTACATTCAAACAGTAAAGCCTCATCTTAAAGCTGCAGAAGGTATGTTGAACAAAGAACAGATAGTGGATCTGTCTTTTTCAGTAGAGATGAATAAGAAACTTGCCAGTATATTTGAAAGAAGACTGGCAGAACTTAAAAGTACAAAGGAAACTAATCCTGATTCTGACCCTACTATAGACTTAAAGATACAGGATATAGGAGAAAGTCTGGAGATACTACAAGAATCTACCAGTAAATTAAACGATAACCTGACCGCTCTTAAATCCAGAAAGGTACAGAATGAATTGTTGAACATACAGATTAGGGAAAAGAATGTAGTCGACGGAGTAAACAGAGTAAAGCAAGCCAGAACTATTAAAGAACTAGAGAAACTTAAAAATTTTGAAAGGTTCTCCGGTATAGAGAAGACTTCCACTTACCAAACTAAGATGGAAGAAATAGTAAAGAACGGGGGTACTTTAAAGAAGGCTAGTAAAGTTAATACTAAAACCCAGAAGAAACCCAAGACCACGGATACGGTCGTCGAGGAAAAGGCGAAAGAATCGGTACAAGAAACCGTTGGTACGTCCGAAGGTTTCCAACCGATAGCTACAGTAGAAAGTGTAGCGGATGAATTAAGAAATAGTACTGACCCAGAAATATCTGCTGCTGTAGCTCAACTTTCAGAAGAAGAGATAGGAGAAATAGCGCTTACTACAATAGCTAAACACAATAAGAAACTAAAAGAGTATACTCAGGAACAGTACGAGAATGATGCAGAAACAGACGTCTTTATAGATACAGTTACATCACTAGCTGAACATATCCAAACTAACAGGAAAGACGTGCAGGCTAAGCAGGAAGAACAGAATGCGAGTACATCCGAATCGAGTCAGATGTTGGACAGTATGATAGAGCAGCGTTATGCTTTCCAGAAGAAAGACGAAGAGCTGGAACAGATAAAGGTTGAGATAAAAGGAGCTGAGAACGAAGCAGAACTAGCAGCCGAACTTGAGCAGGACATTGAAAAGCATAGCAGAGAGAAGACAGAGTTCGCCTTGTCTTTAAAAGGAGCTGTCGGAGCTTACATTACGCGTTTAGAAAATGAACTAGGTAAAGGAAGTTTCCTAGAAATGTTCCCTACGTTCAAAGACTACATACAGCATATTATAAACGATAGAGGAGCTGAGTATGCAGATAACCATTATGCTACACTTCAGTCTTTATATCGTACAATTAATCCTGAAGACGAATCGGTCAGTAGTACTTTCGAAGAGTTACTGGACCTGAACGACGATATACTGGTCGACCCGGAGATGCCGACTTCCCAGAAGCTGTCCATGGTAGATAAAGTATTCAGTAGGAATAGTAAAGTAGATGTTACCAAGAGTTTCTCTGACGTAGTGAATGAAGCCGGTCACACGCCTACTTCAGCTGCTATAGAAGGAGCGGAGTCAGGAAGGGACGCGACTACTTCCATAGCCCACTTGTCTGTATCCTATCACATGGATAAGGACGACAATGGGGATGATGTCGTTAGGGATGACACTGACCCTGCAATTGAACTCTCACCGATCCTGGACCCGGAAGACTTTAATGGGGGACAGAAAGTTACGTTCAAGGTAATGACTGACATATCTACTTACATAAACTTAAAGATAGGTAGTAGAACTAAAGTACTATTCTCTAGTATTAAAAAGTTTTTAATCGATCCTGCTACAGGAGAAGTAAGAGATAAGAATGACCCGGTATTTGTAGAGTGGAAGACTAAACAGAAACTTGACATAGAAGCTTCTCCGGAGGACTACATTCCTATAGGTATGTACGGACCGAATGGTGAGTTCCTAGGGTATATGCATCAACCTAACTGGTTACTTAAATTGACTGATAAAGACCAGGCAAGGATACAGTTTAGGGTCATGCAACAAAAGAGAGCCAAGGTGTTCAATTCGTATAGGAATAAATCGGATCATACCGGTACTATAATCGATAAGACGATAGATAAAACGGAAGAAGGTAATTATACCGGATTCGTAATGAACCGTGAGAGAAAAGTAAAAGGTAAACCTAAATCCAGGGCTAACAAGGCTATGGAAGATAAAAGCCTAACTGTTGACCTGGTAACGGCAAAAGGACCCGGCACAGGCAACATTAAGAAGTCTCAGGTATTTAATATGGAAGAGGTCGAAGGTTTGCCTGCAGGTATTATCGTGACTTATGTGCCCATAGGAAAGAATTCCCAGGGAGAGATTATCTACCATGGAGAACCTTTGTACAATACCAGACTAGACCCGAACTTACAACGTACTGCAGTAGCACTAGTAAAAGCTTTTATAACCAGAGGCAAGGAGAATGCCAAACTGGTAGAAGATTATAATACCGAATTTGGAATTGACATAACCACGGTCGAAGGATTACGTGAAGCGCTAGGGCAATTTATGTATGTCATGGACGTAGGTATGTCTGAACTAGACAGACTATCCGGTAAGAAAAAGAACTCCGGTACCAACGCGATACTGAACCTGAACGAGAACGGTGAGCTCCATTTCGGATTAAGAGCGTTGAGTAGCGTGATGCAATTAGCCCAGGAAGATATAGATAACTATAGTCCTGAGATGATAGAGGAAGATGTAGCTATACTTGACAATCTTCTAAAGAACGGCAAGTTCCTATTCAATGCTAACGCCAAAGCTTTAAAGCATAAAGGTAGGCCTAAAGTCCTGTTCGTACAGGAAGACGGCACCCATAACAAGTTAGCCAACTCGGTAGGGTATGTAGAGTTCACAAAGATGAATACAGAGACTACTCTCCATGGTAGCAAATTAGCAAACGGTAAGTATACTTATACGTTACAGAACATTGTAAACTATTCGGTCGACGATACTCAGTTCCCTATTACTTCAGATAAGATAGCCGAGTCGGTAGCTGAAGCTGAAAAGAAAGTCGTACCTGTTGTAGAGAAAGACCTGATAAAGGACAATGTGACTGTAAAAGAAAAGGAACAGATATCCGTATTAGAAAAACATGGGGTAGTTATAAAGGATGCAAGTGGAAATATTGTACCTTTGACGTCAAGTGTAGAGCTTGATGATATAAAGAAAGCTGTTAAAGGAGATCAGGCCCTTGCAGAAAAGTTAAAGGAAAACGTAGGAGCATCAGACGAGACTCTGGAAAAGATTATAACTACTTCTCTATTTTATAGAAGCAGTAATCCGGTAGGAAATACAAGTATGTTTGCTGGAATAGAAAAGCATGAGGTTATAAAAGCAGCCGGACCTCAGAAAGTAAAAGAAGTACAGGACGCGGTATCGAGAGCGTATAATGAAAGTACTTTACCGGTCTCTACGATAGAAGGTATGTTAGCTAAAATAACAGATGGGACTAAGATAGACCTTGTATTAAAAGTCCTGGTAAATGCTGCAGAAAGAGCACCTATTACGAATAGAATGGATATTAGTAAGAACAAGTGTTAAACATTTAAAAGTAAGTATATGTCCTGCAACTTAGATGATAAACTATTTATAGACGAAGCATTAAAGAAGGAAATCTCTAAAGGTAACCCCAGACTTGAAATAGAGGGACTTGAGTTCGTGGACACACGTGAAGTGCTTACTTACATGGCCAGTAAAATGTATAAGGAGAACTCTAAGCGGAAGACTAAAGAGGACCAGGCTTATACTGCAGCCAACCTAATGGAGGACACTTTAAAAGAAGTAAAGGCGCAGATCAGTAGTAACGAAGGAGAAGCAGAATTCACACGTGATTTAGACCCTGAGTATGCAGAGTCTATAGACTTTTTAAACCTGAAGCTTAAAGCTATAACAGATAATATTACTGCTTTAACTAATCTGAGTATTACACATCTGAAGAATATAGAAGGGGTAAGTGTTACTGACGAATCTGCTGTAAACTTTGACGAAGAGGGAAATATCGTAGACGATAGTGCCCTTGCTCCGGAAAGTGCTGACCCTTCTATAACTGACATGGAACGTACCACGTTCGACGATAACTTTTCGCTACAAAGAAACTCAAAGGAAAAGGCAGGCGGACGTATAAAGTCTTTCTTATCGTTTATAAAGAAGAGCAGGTTCAATAAAGATAAGCAAGTAGTACAGCAGAAAACATTCTTCGGGACAGAAGACTTTGTAGCATATGGCGTAGTGTTTGACGAATTGCATAGATTACTTGCCGGTACTTATCCGGATTATAACTATATACTCAAGAAACTTAAAGACAGGTATGCTATAGCCAAAAAGGAAAAGAACCATAACTTAGCCTGGATGGAAGACCTTATACATAAACTTGAACTTCCGGAGACTGACCCTGAAGGTTTATCTGAAGGAGACAAGTTCGAGTTTGTAAGGAACATGACCAAGCATAAAGCTGAGATGGAATTCGTATATCAAAGTTTTAGAGAAAATAAAGACGGGAGTAAGGAGTCTAGCTTAAAGGTACTGACCGATAACGCCAGCACTGCTCATTTCAGATTAAAGTCTGAATGGAAGAACGGTCATTTAAAAAGCAATGTAGTTACTAAAGGTAAGTTCTATAACCTATCCAAAATTAACAGTAACTTAGAAGATATAAAAGCTGCTCTTGATGCTATAGATGCTGAGAAACTGGATAAAACTAATGTAAAGCCCGGACCAAAAGACGGTGAGACAAGGTTGCAGTTAAGTATACTTATTAAGAGACTATTTTCAGATATAGGTATAGAGATATCAGAGGAATTTGCTGACAGCTTAATGGTAGGGGAAGTAAAGGTACCTGACGCCACTTCCTTAACCAGATTGTTTTCGAAATTACAAAAAGAATATGAGTCGATGAGAGATTCTGCTGGCCTTACCAACGTAATCGAATCCTCGTTTATAAATACATTTGCCAGGAAGTATGCTACATTTCTGCCTGATGAGTTCAGTAACGTGTTCAGAGTGGCAGGTAAACTGATATACACTTATACCGCAAACACTCACTTATCGAATAAGGTAAGGGATTTGAAAGCGAATAAGAATGGAATACTGACCAAGTTAAACAATACTTTATTCAGTAAAAGGTCTTTATACCTAAGACAATTGCTAAACGGTGACAAGGAGTTTAGTGAATGGTTCGGGGTCCGATACGTATCATTACGTCCGGCTATGACAAAGAATGAAGCAGGCGCTATAGAAGATTCAAAAGATATGAGCAAACTAAGTGATGCTGATTATGAAAACGTAGCACTTGGATTTGCATTAAGAGATCAAAGTACTTCAATAGCCGTAGAGATATCTGAAGGTAAAGCAGTAAATGCAAGTAAAGGAAGTTTTATATCCCCAACATTTTCAGACAAAGGTAGAGGTATGCTTTTAAACGGATACATGTTCAATTTACAAAATCCAGTATTGGATGGACAAAAGAATCCGAAAGGTAACCCGCTTGTAATGGCCCTGGAACTAATGTATCAGCACATGGTAGTTCCGGAAATGGAACGTATAGCAAAGTCAGTAGACACAGAATACGCAAGTAGTCTCGACCTTACTACATACAAAGGAGACATGTTCTATGTAGCTACTTACTTAAATACAATGTACGTACAGACTGTTAACGGAAAAATGGAAATAACTCCTGATTCTGGTGGTGGTAAAAACCAAACTTTAATAGATGTATTAAAAGAGTCCAGAGGTAACCAAGAGATATTCGACAGTTTAAAGAATAGTATAATAACTACAGTGTACGAAGATCTACATACCAGAGCTGCTGAACGTGTAGAGTTGTGGCAAGAACTTGGTATAATAGAAATCGATAAGAAGACAGAAGCCTTGAAATTTAAACATACTCCTGGAAACGATAAAGATGCAGATCCTTTTGATACAGCTATGAACCTTGTATTTAGTGAGGACTTTAATTCTACTAACTTCTTCCAGATGATATCCGGCGACCCTGCACAATACTATAAAGGCCCTCCAGGAGAATTCGACCCGTCATCAGGACAAGACATTACTGAGTTCTATGCTGAAAGACTAAGTGGAACGAATGGCAACATCACCAAGAGGCTGGCCAATGAGATAGCCCCTGGAGATGAAGCAGACTATTCAGATAAACCAAAGCACGTTCAGATATATCTTAAAGACCCACAGGATACTTCTAAAGTTATAGGAGAAATTGTAGAGGTATTGGACGGAATACCTAAAGACAGATTTATAAAAGACTACAATAGATATCTTGAATTAAAAAGAAGAGAAGACGATAGTCTGGATGAAAAAGAGAAGGATGAAAAGCTGGAACTTCAGACATGGCTACGGTCGCTGAACAGTGCAGCTTACATGGTTATCGACGGAAAGAAAGGTGGTAAAGGTATAACAAGTACGGACGGTCAGGAATATACTACCTGGAGAACGCACCTGGATGAGATGCTACGGTACGGCGAGATAACCAGAAAAGAACATGACGCAATGGTAGAGGCTATAGTTTCGAATAAAGGATTAAACGAAGCTATGTTAAAGAAGGCCATGAACCCAAGGAAACCTGTATATGCCAATACTGAATTGAGACAGGTCGGTCAGGGAAACGAATTCTTTTACAGGAAGACATACATTAAGAGCTCTACCTTTCCTCTATTCCCACAACTGGTAGCCGGAACTCAACTGGAGAAGATAGCCATTGCCATGGAAAAGTTGGAAGGTACCGGTAAGAATAGGTTGAACGTAAGGGCTGCATACGAATCAGCTGTGAAAGTAGGGATGCCTGACAGAGGCGCGACAGCATTTGACGCGGAAGGTAATGCTTTAGATAACCTGGACTTCAGTAAGAACTTTGAAATGCTTGACTCTTCAGGGTTCAGGATACAGCAGGCTGTTCCTTATAAAGAAGACAAATCGGATACAGGAAAAGGTACGCAGGAATCGAAACTTCTGTTTGCCAATATGTTGAATATAAAATTTACAGACACAGATGGTAAAGTAAAAACAGGTAAAGAGTTAAGGGATGAGTACCATGAAGCATACCATGCTGTGTATAAGGTAAAGTTACAGACTCTGAAGGATAGTATACTTACCAGGGACAAGGCTGGAAACCTTGTACTGGATTATAAGAAACTATCCAGAATGCTTTTAAGAGAGTTGGATTCCAGAAAAGAATTCAGTATACCATTACGGGACGGATTGCGAATAGATAAAAAGACGGGAAGATTTGCTATCCCTTTATGGGAAAGCGCTTATGTCGATAATTACATGGCCTTGTTAAATTCCCTGGTAAAGAAGAATGTACTTACTCACAAGTTTAAAGGTATGAGTAATGTACTTGGTTCTGAAGTAGGGTTTAAGTCTTGGGAAAATAGTAGTAACAAGGACAAGGCCGGCATAGTATATAGTGACAAGTTCGATAAAGAAAGAGGACTTTTACCTCAGAGACTGGATGAAAAGACCGGCAAGATACTTCCGGCTCAGATACTAGCTCCATTTAGATTCTTTGATAATAAAGGTAACAGGTTAAAGGTCGAGGATTTTATAGACAAAGAAACAGGTCTGTTAGATCTTAATAGATTACCTGAAGAAGTAAGAGAAGGATTCTCATTTAGGATTCCTACCCAACTCCAACAGTCAATGGCATTCGTAGAGATAGTCGGATTCCTGCCAGAGAAAGCCGGGGACCTTGTAATCGCTCCTAAAGAGTTTGTCATACAGATGGGTTCTGACTTTGACGTGGATAAGCTGTATTCTTATATGTACGCTACTACTTATAATGAAGAGACAGGAGTATTCTCCAGGGTTCCTTTTATGAGTGAGAAGACCTATTTGGATAAAGTAAAAGACATTAACGCTAAAATGGAAGCGTTAGAACTGTCGGATGACAAAGATTTACAGAATGATTTAAAAGAGTACATTCACACTGCTGTAAAAGAAAAGAAACGCGAGATACAGAAAGATAAAGACCTTTCCAAGGAATCTAAAGGCAGAAAGATAAAAGAACTGTATCAACAGGAATGGGCCAATAAAAAGGAATATTTAGAAGCTATAAAGAAAGCTAAAAATATAGACCAGGCTATTGCAGAATATGAAGGTTATGCAGAAGAATTTAAAACTTTAAAAGAGAACTTTGTAAGAGGTCAGCAAAACAGAATATTAGATATCCATAAAACCGTCATGCTTAATAAGGAAGCCCAGAAACGAATAGTAAAGCCTCTGGGTGCAGGTACTTTTGAAAAGATAGGCAATTGGATAGATGGTATCCGTAATAAAAATACTCGATTAAGTTCTGTTGTGACTTCAAAGTACAATAGAAAGAAACTTGTAGACGGCAGTTCCGGACAGGATGGAATATCTATCTTCTCTTCTGATAGCGTACTAAATGCTCTGGCACAGGCCGCTGGTAAGTATAATGCTGAAGGAGTATTCGAACCAGCTCTAACCGCAATGCAGACTACCTGGATAGATACTGGAGACGACTTAGTACCGTTAAGAGTTCCATTTGGTACAAGAATAGAGTTGAAACAAGGTTACCCTTACGGTAAACCTGTAGAAGGTATAAAATTTGGAGAAACTTATAGTAAATCTGAAGGTAAGTTAGGTCTGGTAAATAGTTTAAGAAAGATAGGAGGGGATTTAGAGAACCCAAGTGACTTTATAGTTTATATGCAGAACATTTCCGTGGATAATGCCAATATGGAAGTAATGGCCAAGGTAAACATGAACGAGGTCACTGCAGGTGCCTACTCATTTTTGAGTATGTCTGGATTCGGTCCGGAAATAACAGCCATGTTCATGTCCCAGCCAATACTATTCGACTATGTAAGAATGCTATCAAACAAAAGCGGGGCATTTGCTGAGTACTCTCCTAATATGAGAGGAGAGATAGTTAAAGCCTTATATGCTAAATATGGAATAGAGCAATTACCTGACGGTGCATGGAACGAATTGTTAGAAGGCAAGGAACTAAAGTTTGCTGAGAATGTTTACAATCCTTTGGTGCATGACGTGTATGCTGACTTTGAAGGACAGGATGCTGAACTAGTTATGAGAAAACTAATCCAAACTGCAGAAGGTGAGCAAGATACAGAATTTGCATTACATCAGATATCTGTATTGGAGAAGTTCTTAAAGATATCAGATTACTCAAGGAGTCTTACTTCTATAAAACAGCAATTAAACCTTGACTCTAAAGGTATGAACAAGAACTTTTACGTGACTGCTCAAAGGTTTGAGACTTTAAACGGTCTTCCTAACAGTATGATACAAGGATCAAAAGAGTTAATAGGAAAGTATAAATCTCTAGGAGAAGGTAAATACGTACTAGAAACTCCTACTACTTTAGCCGGATTCGATAATTTTTATGGAGCTAAATTTCTACTTGAAACATTCGGAGAAGAGTTCATAGAAACAGATCCTCAGTTCCATTTTAAAGATATAGTAGAAAGCGTAGGAAATAGTATAAGTAAATCCGGATATGTAAGTGAAGAGCAACTGTACAGCATAAGAAGAAATATAGTAAACTTCATACATTCAAAGTTTAAAAATACAGATACTAAAAGTATAAGGACTTTACTGTTTAAAGATACGAGAGAAGGAAGTTTATACGCAGGCCTGAACGCTTTAAAACGCACACAGTATGGTATTGCGAATAAGTTCCTTTCAAGTTTAGCGGTTAAGATTGAGGATGGCATTGTCGTCATAGATTATTCGAGAGTGGCAGGAGATTCTTTTGACGATAATGACATCTACATAGATTTTGTAGACTTACTTACTACAAGTATAGAAATAGGCGGAGTTAATCCTTCTCATGTAGCACAGCAATTGGTATACTATGCTTTTATGAAAGGCGGAAGCCAGGGTAAGTATCTTATGAAACACGTACCTGTAGCTATATACAATAAGATTATAGATAAAGAAGAGTTATTCGACCCTAAGAATTTCGTCAGACAGTACCTGCAAAATAACTCTACCGGAGTTTTATTATTTAAGGATAAAGACCTGGTAAAAAACGACAATGGTAGTGTAGTTCCAAAATTGAAAACGGACGCTAAAGCTATCAACGTAGATACGGGAACTTATGGCATACAATTACATTTGTACGATTCTACTACTAAGTCTTTCTGGCCAGTAGAATCTTACGGTACTTCTAATTTATCTTACTATGACGCCAGTGAAACGGGCAAGTTAGAAATACATAAAGACTTTGCCGAATCCGAAATGAATCCCGGAGAGATAGCAGGTATACTTACTGACAATATAGAGAGTATTAAAACCATACAGGACGTGTTTAATGTAATAGACTTAGACAATGTACCAGATAACCTGAAAAGTATGTTTCTTACTATGAAGGAAAAAGCTGCTACTGATAAAGAAGTTAAAGTAGTTATAAACACTGACCCTGACGCGGACATTTCGGTACCGGCAGAATATGACTTGGCCTCAGATACTATTACTGTTAACATGGCAGCAATAAATCATGCCGGAGCATCCGACCATTCCGCCTTAACAAATATCGTACATGAGTATGTTCATTCATTAACTGTAAGAAAGATATACGACTATACTAAAAACAGTCAGACAGACCCGAATGTAAAGAAGGCTATAGAGACATTAAAGCAGTATATGTCGAAAGAGATTGAATCTTTCAATGAAGCGGAGATGATGAATTTTAGAGGAGTCAGCGTACACTCATTTTACAGTATGCTTATTCAAGGTATAGATCAGGTTCCTATAGAAGAAAGAGCAACTGTTCTTAAAGACAATATAAAAAGGATAAATGCTCACAGAGGAGCGATAGCTAATAATATTGTAAACCAGCATATAACTGACGCTATACTATTAGCTGAACTTTATACTAAAGAGAACAAGACTAAAGAAGAGCTGGAAGATTTACATAATAAACTTACAGGCCTTCAAGAGAGAAAAGATATAGCAGAAAGTTACGGTAAACATACTTACTACTACGCGTTAACTTCTTTATATGAATTTGCAGCTGTGTCTGGTTCCGACTTGAATGCTGTAGCCAAAGAGTTAAAGGATAAAACTTTATTAGACAAGTTTTTAGACTTAATCAGTGCTGTACTGGAGTCGATGGGTATCAAGAGTGCTGCAGCTGCTGACATACTTAAAAACGTATACACAGTAGCAGATATTAATGCCGTAGTCTACAACCAGACTCAAAATACCAAAGCCCAGGAAGATGTAATTATAGAAGATAAAGTGTACTATAACGGTACTGTATACACTTTACATTCTAACGGATTCGGTTTCACCGCTGGAGGAAATAAACTGGTAGCTTCTATAAACTCAGTTAATGAAAGTCAGAAGTTATTTAAGATTTTAAAGGAGAAGTACTTAAATGCTAATATCGGACCAGCTATAAAATGGAAGTATACTGTACCAAAAAAATCTCATATCGAGAAAGCAGTAGTACGGGACATGTTATATACTGACATAGATCCTATTATAAACAAACTTAATCATGAAGAAGATGATGTAAGTCTGCGTACTATAGCAATAGCTTTATCTGTATTAGAGAATGAGATAGTAACTCAGACGAATGATAAGTCGAGAGAAGATGCTCGTAAAAAGTATGACCTTATACGTAAAAAAGTAGGACTGGACGCTAAGACTATAGAAGGTACAAAGGAGACAGAAATTACTTTGTCTACTAAGACCAAATCTATTGTAAAGCCTGAAAAAGTAAAAGATCCTAACAAAAAAACTCTTGAAGACTACCTTAATGTAGTATCGAATTTCGCTACCGATGCGTTAGGGGATAACGATGCTTCTGCCGGACTTAACCAGGAGAAGGATATAAACGAGTCAATAGATCCGTTACATTTTTTATCTTTACAGAATTCAGGGGAAGAATTCCTGAAAAGATGTAAAGCCAGGAGTATCGGTGTAGGTACGAAATGGGCGCCGATAAAAGGAGTGGCAAGGTATAAAGCTGAGAAAGGATTAAGTATACCTAAGAAACCCCAGCTATCAGAGTCAATGTCCTGGAATAAGATTACTGCTAAACCCAGAAGGGAATATCCTTACGGTGTAATGGTAATGGCCAAGAACGGATTGTCTTCAGGACAAGGTCAGTTTACCGGGGAGAAGTGGGGACTGTTAACTGAGCTGGAAGGACCGAGCCATTCTAAAGGTGGGATACAGTTATCCATAAACAATGGTAAAGTATCCATGGCCAAGGGGGATTCTCCATTCCATGCAGAGTACGGAATGGTAATACCTAATGCTAAAAAAGAGACCTCAGAAATTGAAATGTTAGAAAATATGACTAATTTTACAGAAAATAAAAGTCAAGACCAGAAAAAATCTGCCAGAAAAGATAGAGTAAAAAAATTAGTTAAAGAAGATATAACACCGATTAAAAAGGAAAAGATTAAGAGTCCAGAATTACTTGATTTAGATATAAATATGAATTCTTTAGTTGAGTCAAAAGACCCTATAAAATACAGAGAAAAATATAAAAATCTGGTAAAGAAAAAAGAGTCATTATCTAAAAAAATTAAAAAGGTATGGCACTAAACGAAGATTTAGAATTTGACAGATTAATACAGGATAAGCGCTATAAAGAATTAATAAGCGTTCTTAACGGTATTATAAATAAGTTAGATTCTCTTAATAAAGAAAGTGTTAAAATTTCTATGCAAAACATTTTGTCAAAAGTAGGAGAAATAACACCTGCCATACAACTATTGGCCAATGTAATTATAGAAAAGTTACAGCCTAAAGAAACTGAATGGTATTTTGATATACACAGAGATAGAAATGGTTACATAACTGGTATAACAGCTAAAGGGAAATAATATATGGCAACGATTTCGACTTCCCAAACTTTTGATAGTGCTGCCAGAACAGCCGGAGAAGCTTTTACTATACAAGCTGGAGCTGTGCTTACTATCGATTCTCATACCAGAGATGGTAAAAATTCTGCTATCAGTAGGTTAGGTAGTATGGGAGCGTTTACTATGACTGCTGCTACTGGTGGAAAAGTTGTTATAGATTCCAGCAAAGTAAAATATATAAAATATGATGGTCTTCAAGGTACTCCTAATGTTCCTGCAATAGGAACTATTCTTCAAGGGGTAACTTCTGGTGCTACTGGAGAACTTATGAATTTAAGTGCAGGGATATCTACCGTTCCTACTGCTGCTGGAGTAGCTATGCCAGCTACAGGTATTATAATGTTTAAAAGTATTACAGGTACATTTCAAGATAATGAGATAATAGAAGTACAAACAGGCGGATTAGATTTATGTACAGCTAATGGTACTCAAAGAACTGGATGGCTTGAAATAGTAATGGATGATACCACTACACATACTATAGGTAGAGCGCAAGAATGGGTAGTTAATAATGATAATATTACTTATTGGTTTGAATCTGAAACTGTAGGAAGCGGTGCAGCTCATCAGCAAGTACAATTTCCGAATTATGGCGGTGCTAATTTCTTTTTACCTGGATGTTGGGTAGATGAAGCTGCTAATGGTAATTGGGAATTTTGGCCTGCTTGTATCACAGGAACAGGAACGTTTTGGTCAGCTTCTCATATGGGTACTGATGCAAGAAGTAAGTTTTGTGAGTGTTTAGGAGGTGGTATAATAAGATTTGGCGGTAATGGAACTACTGCCTGGGGAAAAATACCTACATCAGGAGCTAAATTTAGAATACCTAATGTATTATTAAAATCTGCTGCCGCAGCTTCTCGTTCTATAGATAGTGTACCTCATGCTACTACTACATCAAGACCTGACTTTGCATTGACAAATGCAGGTTCTTTACGTATAAATGGAGCTATAGGACATTGGAATATAGTATCATCTCAAGCTTACGCTTTACGTCTTTATAATTTAGCTTTATTCGATAAATATGATATATCAGAAACGGCTTCTGCTTTAGATTTATACGAATGTCATAATGGAAATTATATAATAGCTCAAGATACTCCTGCAATGATTCTTACTACGAATTTAGCAGGTGGAACATTACAGAATTGTAAATGGGGTAGAACAGGTACAATAGCGTCTGCAGATTATGGCACAAATGTGTCTTATTGTAACGGATTAACATTTATAGGATGTCATTTTCAAAATAGAACATTCAGAACAAATGCTGCAGGATATCCGGCATATATAGCCGTATGTACTAATATAACATTTACCGATTGTGTAAATGTAGGATGCAGTTTGTATATAGTAACATGTTCTGGAGTTACAATCAATAATCAACAATACGCTGACAGTTATCATACAACAGCAAGTACTACAACACCTCCAGTAGGGGCTATTCAATTACAGGCAGGAACAAATAACGTAGTAATTACAGGGTTTAATTGGTACACTACAGTAGCCAATATACATCCTACTACATGTGTATTATATCTAAATTCAGCTAAAAATGTAAAAGTAAGAAGTATAGGTACATTTGCTTCACCTTTATCTGCAGGAACAGTTAATGTTATGGCAAATTTTTGTAATGACGGCGGTAATTCTGCAGGATTAGAGTTTAAAAGAGTATACTTTAATTTATTAGGTAATACGTTTTATTTATCTCTTAACAATGTTAAAAACGTAGTTATAGAAAATTGCACAGGAAATAGTACTGTAAGAAAAAATCTGATAAGCGCAGCTTTAAACCTTTTGGTTAAAAGTTTAGATGCTGCTAATATAGTCCCTGCTTCTACAGCTTCTATTTACGGATCTTCTTTTTATCATATTTTTACAAGTAGTACTGCAGGTAGACTAGGATTAAAATTCCATGAAAATTCTGCAGAATATGCAGCTTATATAACAAAAAATTTCACTACATCAGCAACAGGTACATCAGGGTTTAATTCTAATGGCGGATTAGCTTTAATTAATTCTGGAGATTATGTTATATTCGAATTTCCTTATACTATAAAAGGAATAGACTCTTTTCAAAATTCGGCTCCGACTATAACTACATCTACTAATATGACTATCGAATTCCAAATAGATACAGGAAGTGGATGGAATGGTACATGGTTGACATTTAACGCAGCTAATTTAAGCGGACAAACAGTAGATGAAGTAGCAGGGTTTAAATTTAAAATAAGATGTACAGCCAATGCTACTAATGCAGCTAATATATTAACAGAATTATACGCTTTGACAAGTTCTAATTCAGCAGCACAAGATATTAAATATCCATTAGATACAGCAATTATTACAGTGAATAATGTAGTACCTGACAGTCGTGTTAGAATAGATAAAACTTCTGATAGTTCTGTTTTATTTAATGAATTAATAACAGGTACGTCAAAAGATTTTGTTACAGATTATACAGGAGAAGTAAAAGTGACTTTAAGAAAAGCTAGCGCTTCGCCTTATTATAAAGAGTGGTTTACTATTACAACAGTCGGAAGCGGAGTGGCTTTAACGGCATTACAAGATAGAGATGATGTATAACAATTTAAAAATAAAAATATGGCTATAGGTGCGGATTTTTCAGTTGCCGTTAATGGAGATATAAGACACGTTTCTGGTTCTACTGTTTATACAGTTTTACAACTACACGAGTGGTTACAAGATTTAGCAGATGACGCTAATTCTACCGGAGATGATAACGTTTCGATATTAACAGTAAACCCATCTAAATTAGATGGTCCAAGGTCTACCATAAAACCTATGGTTTTGAATTTGCTGTCTACATATAATATTGACGACACCGCAATGCAGTATCTTAATTTTGGATCTATCCAGCAAGATGGGTCTAATGTGTTATATACCGGCTTGAAATCTATTGGTACTCCTCTTGTAGCCGGTTCACCTATTTATGTAGTACAGAATAATTCAAAACTTACTATATTCTGGGCTAATGGCCATATACAAATACTTGTAAAAGCAAAGACCGGAGGAGCATTAATTGATAATGGAGATGTGCGAGTATTCTCCAGAAAATACACTCAAACTTATGCAGATTTTGCAGCTAATCTGGTAGCAGGCGGTGAACAACCGGCAGCGATATCCACATCACTTACAGATTGGACTCCTTTAAATTTAGCAACAGCATTAGCTTTATCGGCAAAAGTAGCTATCACCATAGGTAATCACTCGAAAGATACAGGAGATGGTAACGGTTCTAAAGCATATAAAGGAACTATAACGCTTTCAGGAGGATGTACAATTGCAGAAGCAGCTCAATACTGTCAGGCAATTTGTGACCAGGATTCGGTTGTTACAATAAACAGCATTCCAGGATGGAGATACAGAGCTTTAGACCCGGCTTATACCCCTAATGGAGCAGCCCCTTTCGGTACTGTTGCCGGGGGTAAATGGTTTGTTGCACAAGGTTGGTATATAGCAGGAGCTTTAACTGCTGATTTACAAAAATATCAAATGATTTCAGATGATGGAACAACTGTAGGAAACCCTATAGTAGCTTCTATCACAATAAGCGAACTTATAGTAGGAGCTAGGGTAATGGTTGCAAGAGATAATGGTTCTGGTGGACTATTAACTTCAGAATATACTTTAAATGGAGCTACAACATCAGGGGGAAATACTTGTGTTGTTAATGAAGTTGTAAAAGCAGATACGCCTGTAACAGGATACATTCGAGTTAATAATATTCCTTACGCGTATACTTCAGTTAATATTGCTACTAAAACATTTACTATTTCAGGAACGTGGGGACAGATACATGCAAATGGATCACCGGCATTCGTGCCTTTTATAGATAAAGTAGCAGCTGCAGTTACAGAATCGAGCGCGTCATTTGTGTATGCCAGCGATTTTACAGGCAGATTAAAAGTAAGATTAGGAGATCCTGGAACTCCAAAGATTCCTTTCGAAACTACTTTTAGTGTGAATTCTGCTGGAGGAGGAACTAATGCTATATTAAATCCTGACAATTAATGATAACTATAGATTGGTTAAATAAAATAGTAAACAGTACATCTGATATTCTGGATCTGCCCGCATTTAAAGATACAATACGGGATTTAGAAGATGATGCAGAAGGAATAATATACCCTGCTGTGATAAGCTATAAACGTATAGACTTAGGAGGAGGGGGATATTTTCATGCAGTTGATTTGATCAACGGTTATCAATTAAAATTTCCCATACCTGGAAGTTATATAATAAATGGAAATCTTGGCGGAACTATTATCCCGGTAGCAGGGGTTTATGTAGAAAGAAAAACCAGTGCAGCTTTTGCTACTTCTAGTTCTGGTGGTGCAGGAGCTGCCCCTACAGTTCAGGAAATAAGACAGGAGATAGATAATAACAGTATAAAGCTCAATGAAATATATAAAATACTAGGATTAGATATAGATAATCCATTGGTAATAACACCTGATTCGAGAGTAGCTGATGCTATAGAACTAGAAATAACAGGAGATAAAAAAACTTTAACTATTGTAACCAGAAAATAATGTATACTTTAAGTGTAGCTACTGATGGATATTTGACATGTGATGAAAATGTTACTTTAGCTTTAGCGGTTTCTGGTTATTTATGTACAGATGAAATACCAATACCTGTACCGGAAGTATTTAGACCGGAAGGAATTATAGGTGGTGGAGAAAAAATTCAAAAGAAATCTGTAAATGTAGAATTTGCTAGAAATATAGATTCAAGAAGAATAGAGGACAATGAAATTTTAACTATAATAAAAATATTCTTAAATTTACAGTAAAATTGTAAAGATAAATGGCAGAAGAAACTAATCAACAAGAAGAAACTGTAAAAGAGGTTATAGAGTACTATGAATCTGTTATAGAGTTAAAGGCAGAACTAGGTTTACCGTATAAAAAAGAAAAAGAGGAGTTACTTAATATAAAAGAAAGTTATGGAACTGATAAGTGAAAAATTAATAGATCTTCTTAATTTTAGAATTGAACAAGAAGAGTATTCCAGCAGATTATATAAAAGAATATCAATATGTATGGGATACCATGGATACCTAGGAGCTGAAAAACTGTTTAAAAAATACTCTGACGAGGAACTTTTACACGCGGAATGGGCCTATACTTATCTGTTATCATTAGATATAAATCCTATTGTTCCAGCACTTAAAATGCCGCCGCAAGATCACGAATCATTGCCGGATGCTATAAAGGACGCTTATGAACATGAAGTTTTAATAACCCAGCAATGCGAAGAATTGGCCAAAGCCTGTTTCGATGAATCAAGTTTTCAAACTTTAAGCCTGGCTCAAAGGTATTTAAATGAGCAAGTAGAGGAGATAGAGAAAACTACTACCTTACTTGACATCTTAGAAACGTTAACAGACGGAACTGAAATATCCAAAGAGTCTTTAAAATTATTCGATAACCAATTAAAGGAGATGGTATGAGACAAAATGTAGAGGCCGAAGGCGGAGAACTTATATTAAGAAGTCACGGTGGGCATATAGCTATAATCCCTAAAGAATTAGGCGGTCTGGTACAGGAATACCTGGATACTGACCAACAGGATAAGATTACTGAAATAGTAAACGGCCTTCCTACAGAAGAAGATTATGCTGAAGATGGTAGTTTATATATCGGATCTCCAATTGATAAAGGTGTAACAGAAGCCGAAGAAGGATTAGCTGTTCCTATAGATCCACCTGTTACAGAAAAAAAAGAAAAAAAGAAATATACTTACGATGATCAGAAAGATTATAAATATGAAGCAGGTAAAGCCCCTTCTGATTTTGGATTTGGAGACTTAAATACGTTACAATCTACTGTAGACGAATGGGAAACTAATCCATCCGGCTTTAAACCTAGTAAAGGGTTAGAAAACGAAACCTACTTTAGATATGTAGCTCCTGGAAATGCTCCTAATTTTGCAACACATGGCTGTACCGGATCTTCTTGTAGAGCGCAAAAACAGTTTAATCCTGATTTACCATCCACCTATGATGTATTAAACAGGCAAGGAATTTCAGGAGCATCTACTAAAGGTGAAATAGAAAGTCCGGGAATAGATGCATGGGAAATTGCAGATCAGTTAGAAAAAAATAAAAAAGGTAAAAAATTATTTGCTGCAAATTTAACTCAAGAAGGAGATGTAAATGCTGGTAAAAAAAGAGATTCATATTTAAAAAACTTTGATTACTCTACATTACCACTAAATACATTATTAAGTTTCGGCGAAGCAAGAGGAGAATACGTAGACTCTGATGCTAACTGGAAAGAAGGTAAAGAGAATATGCCATTACCTAGACATACAGGGTCTATAGTAAAATTTGACGAAGAGACAGGAGATGCATTTGTGTATAATCCTGGTTACAGAAATGTAACTAATAAGAAAGGTAAAGTCAGACAAACAAAAGGCACAGCAAGTATTATACGTGTCGGTAGTTCTCCGGAAGCAGATTCAGATTGGAGTACATTTGCAAAGGAACATAATATGGTATACGCTACATCAATAAATGATGCCGGAGATTGGACACATGCTAAATTAAAGAAGTATAAAAAAGAAAGAGAAGAAGCTAAAAAAGCAGCCGAAGAGACTACAAATTTAGCTTCTAAAAAAGCATCCCTCTAAAACGGGATGTATTCTTCTTTTCTTTTAGACACAATGTACTTTAATGGATGTACAAACCCATCTGGTTTACCATAACCTGTACCTATACCTATATTTGGATCAGTCCTAATTTCGAAATGTAAATGAGCTAAATAAGCACCATCACAATTTCCAATTCTTCCTATAGGCTGTTTTATGGAAACATATTCTCTGTCTTTAACAAGGAGTTCCATACAATGTCTATAAAGAGACACTATAAAACCTTCAGAAGTTTTATGAAGAACCATAATTACATCATTAAATGAGCATATAACACGTCCATTGGCTATACAATAAATAGTGTCCCCTAAATCATTATCCCCTCCACCTATCCTACTGATATCTACTGCTTGATGCTTACCTTGCATATAATTACTATTTTGCTGAAAAGTGAAGGCATTTTCATACCCTTCCATACTTCCATGATTAACAGGAAAACAAAAGGAATCAGCTATACAAGAAGTTTTAAAGGATTTGAAATCAGGATTAACTATAACCTGTCCTAATGAATTAATGGATTGCCCATAAATTATAGAAGGAATAATTAAAATTAAATACACTAATTTTTTCATAATTAAAATTTTTTAAAAAGGTTGAACATAATTCGTACATTTGTATTGTACTTTGAATTTATAAACGTAAGAAATTAAATAAGATATATATGGACTGTTTACCAAATAAACCTCACGTAAATGCAGCGGTCGAAGAATTGCAAAAGCATTTACACTCAGTTGAAATGGCCAGTGTTATTATAGCAAAGAATAAAGGTAATGCTATAAGTTCAACACCAACAGGGAAAGGTTCACTATTATATAAAAGTTTAAAAGAAGCTTCAGGAAATGACACGATAGCTTCAGTATTGAAATCTAGTATTTACTCCCCAGCATTTATGTCCAAACACGGTGACTGGATAAATAACCCAAACGCATTTTTTACTGACGTCAATGGTGAGCCGACATTATTCAATGATTCGGAAAGTTACTATTACATGACAAGTAATAATGCAAAAGTTCCTGTTAAGATTCCAACCGCAAAAGATAGAGAGGATATCGCACAGGATAATTATATAGAATATCTTTATACGCCTGACACTACCGGCTCCATATCGAAAGGGTCAGTAGTCGTTGCCTCGTTGGACGGAGACGTGAAGCAAGCTTATATAGTCCTGGAAACAAACCCGAAAACGGGGGCTATGACAAAAGGATTTACTCCTGTAGTAAAGAATGGCGTCATACCAGTACTTACCATGGATACCAGTAAGAGAAAAGTTGAGAAGAAAGGAAATTTCGATATCATCAGATATGTTAGGGGTAAGTCAGTAAGTTCTTTCGTAGTGTTGAAAGATAAGATATTTGACGTGACCAATCCGGACAGTATAACTGAAGTACTGAAGGATTCGGACCTTGGCAAATCTTTACGTTCCCTGGGAGCCAGGAAAGGTATGAGTAACGCAGAAGGCGTGACTTATGGGAATAGGACATTGGCCGAATCTATATACGAGAAAGTAGCATACAATAGGACTACTGACTCTAAAGTAGAAGCCAGAGAAGCTGAGAAGACTACGGTCGGCGGGAAAACTTTCAGTGATTACAAGAAACTCGAAAGGGAAGTAAAGGCCGAGGGTAAGATCTACGCGTTAAGGACAAAAGATGCAAACGACTTTGGCAATCCTTACACTGCTACTGACTCGGCTTACGAGAGAAGTATGTCGTCCGACCCACTTGTACACGTAGCAACTGTAAAGGAAGCGGTGATAAAGTATATCGACTGGGTACTCCACTCTACAAATTCCCGGGCCAAATGGATAAGGGCACAGATCGCGTCCGGCGAGTTAAAAGGTAAAGGCATAGTCTACTATAAAAGCATGGGAGAAGCCTCTCATGCTGATGCGTTAGATTACCTTATAAATAAGCATGAATTAGAAAAACAATCGCAATCTAAAGAGCTAATTAAAAGAAGTATATTTACTGTCAGGCCGAATAAACAGCCTGATATGCTAAAAGCTCCTGCAAAAGCAAGCGTAGCTACCAAATATATAGGATTTGGGGAAAGTTCTACAGGAATGTATAGAGAACAAGTCGGTAAAAATATAGCAAATACAGGTGTATACAGCAGTAATGATGTAGTATTCACTTCTATAAACGGAAATGTTACAGAAGAAAATTATAATAAAACTATTAAAGAGGTCACTTCTGCTTTAGAATCTGGAGCTACTGTATTAACAGATAATAAAAAGTATACTGACAATTCTACATACAATAAAGGAGAAAAACGTTTAAAAGCTTATTTAGAATCTAAAGGTTATATCTACTCAGAAGTAACTGTGGATGGACAGATATTAGGGGTTTGGAATAAGAATCAAATTGTAAAACAGGACCAAGTACAGAAAATCGACGTAAATTACATAGCAAATACGCTTATAGAAAACCATACTGCAGAAGGCAATTCGATGGAGAGTGCGTTCAGTCGTTACAATACCGGAGAGTCTACCTACATATTGAGAACTTTCCTGGAAGACGCCGCCCAGAACAATGCAGAATTGGCAGAGTTCCTGAACACTAACAAGAATGCTATTGAACTGATAAAACAGGAGCTGAACAGGAAGTACCTTGAACATAAAAGTAAAGAGACAAAGCAACCGGAACGAAGTACAGAAATAGTTAATAATACTGTTAGTTCTATACCCAAATTTAATCCGGACGCAAAGATATTTATACATGCCGTATCTAGTGTTGAAGCTGAGAAAGTAATGCAGGATATGGACCAGGCAATTGCCGACGGAGTAAAAGTATTTATAACACTCCCTCCAGAAGATAGAAACGAATTCGATAACAAGTTCCTGAATAAATTACAATCTGCTCCACATTTCTGGAACTATAAGACTATTGTAAGTGAAGGAAAAGTGATCCATTATCTGTCAAAGCCAGAAATGAAAGTAGCTGAGACATTTGACCAGATTGAATCGAGAAGAACCGGTCCATTTAAATACTACGATAACACGAAACTTACCATTCGGGAAGGTTCTGTCGTACAGTATACGGTAAAAGGTAAGAATAAAGATACCTATATCGTACAAGGATTCTCATCAAACGGTGCCGTGAAACTGATAGACAAGAACGGGATAGTTTTACCCGGGACACCTATGCCAGATAAGGTAAACGTAATAGGCGCCTACCCTTATGGAGTAGCTAAAAACGGTAAGAAATACATTGTCGCGGATAATAACGACGTATATTCTATAGCGACCGGTGCCAAGGTATTTGACACGAATGAAGTCGAAAAGGGAGAAATACTAAGAAGTAAACGTCATCCTGAAGACGTAGAGACTGTAACGGTCGACGTTAAGAAGTCTGTAATAGAAGTAGCCAAAGACAAAGTAAATAAGAAAGTTGAGGCTAACAGGACAACGGTCGACGGTAATATAGTCACTGTCAGGAATATTTCCATTGACTTGTATAATGAATTAGGTATAAACTTTATGTTGTCTGAAGACCAGATAGGGGCCCTCAATGAATTTGCAGCCTGGCTGGACGACTTTTCAGATAATAGGCCATTCTCTATAGAAGGAATAGCGGGGTCTGGAAAGACTACCATGTTAAGGGTACTTAGGGAGTATGCTATATTAAAAGGCATGGACACTTCCTTTACTGCTATGACACACCAGGCTGCAATAAATTTAGAAGCATCTGTAAGGAACAGATCCGTTACATTACACAGTAAATTAGGACTCAGTCCTGAAGTAAACCTGGATGACCGGGAAGAATTAGCCTTTAATATCGATGAGGCTAAACCGAATATGGGAGACGATTCTGTATTGTTTATAGATGAAGCGTCCATGGCCAGCAATAAGGAAGTGGAAGGAACTAGCCTAACACAATTATTGTTCGATTTAAACCGGGTGACTCCTGATGGCAGAGTTAATAAAAGAGTAGTGCTTATAGGTAACTTGTCTCAATTAAATGCTATAGGGGAATCTACTAATAAAAGAGTGTTCAGTCCTGTTGAAACCAGAAACGTTAAGCTTAGTCAGTCGATGAGACAGCAGGAAAGTAATCCTGCAATGCCGTTATTTAAGTACTATTCAGAGGACCAACGTCAAATGAAAGGGCTAACTGATGGAACTATAAGCGTAGAGAGCTACAACCCTGTAACAAACCAAGGATTAAAATGGACTAACAGTTCCGGGGATTTCCTTAAAAATGCTGTAGCCGACTTCCAATTGGCAAAGGCCAGTGGAAACTGGTTATATACAAGACTACTTACCAACAGTAATAGAAAGGTAGCAGAGTACAACTCGGCTATTCGAGCACAACTATTTCCAGAGTCGGTAAACTATGCAATGGAAGAATCCAGAAAGATATATGAAAAAGCAGGAGAGACTCCTACCAATAGAATATTCAAACGTGCATTAGTAGAAGGAGAAGCTATTATATCTAATAGAAACTCTGAAGTACTAAGGAAAGGTGTTCCATACGTATGTACGAGTATATCGGACATTGAAATGGAGACGGTAAAAGGTACTAATATACATTTACCAATCAGGACTGTAGTAATGAAACCTGCTTTCGCTGCTTCTTATGTTAATAAAGAAGGGGAAACAGTAATAATGATAGAGGATGCTACTATTAAATTTATAGATATAAACTCTCCTTACTATCAAGGTAAGTACCACGTTTCGATGTTGGGCACTTCCCATCAGGGGCTGGAACAATTAGGAAAACATATACTGGAACTAAAGCGTGAAATAAAACGTACTCCTAAGTATCCCAGAGAGAACAAACGAAGAAGAGCCGCGTTAAATGACCAGCTTAGAGCTATTATAGATAACTATCAAATGTTCGAAGACCTTAAAATATTCTCTTCTAAAGTGGGTGAATCCAGATTAATCGAGCTAAGAAAAGGCATAGGTGAAGGTAAGAATCTATTAAAAAAGGAAGATACTATCACTGTTCTGAACGGAGGGATAAGCTACTATTATGCCGGCACCGTACATAAAGCACAAGGGTCGACTTACGTTACTGCTCACGTTGACCAGGCTGAGATTGCATGGAATGTTAAAAGGAGAGCGGAAGAAGCTGCTGCGAAAGGTAATAAGGAAGAAGCTTTGGACAAGTATGAAGACTATAATAAGTCTATCTACACTTCCTTTACAAGAGCACAGACAGTGACACATGCCCTGACTAATGAAAAAATTCAAGGGTTAGAGGAAAATTCTACAGACTATGCAGGAATGTCATTCCAGAACAGGCAGGTAGTTAAAAATACCATGACCGAAGTTGTACTGAAGTCTGCAGAGGCATTGGGAATCGACCCGAACCGGGATTTAAAATACTCTGACGACCTTGACGGAAAACCTTGGAGAGCTTTATCGAATGCTATACATGACGCTACTATACTGACAAGTAACAATCCGGTAATACGATTGGCTAACGAGACACTAAAGGAACGTCTGGCTGTAAAAGAAAACGATAAACGCGTAACCAGTTTACTGGGAGAAGATAATATTGACCTTTACAATGCTTATGTATACGACATTTACTCTAACGGTGTAATTCGTGAAATAGGCACAAAGGTAGAAGACGAAATGCTTCACGATTTAGGCACTTTCTTTATCAGAACAGGCAATGCCAGCAAGAAACTGAACACGGAAATCCGTGACCTGGAAAGGCAGATAACTGAATTAAAGCAAAGCGGAGCTCCAATAGCTGCTTCCCAGGAACTAGCCGAAAGACTAGGTAAAAGAAAGACTTTGAAAGAGAACCTGGAAACGAATGAGACTATAACAGAAGTGCTTGACATAGCAGAGGCCGACATTAAAAGGGCGACTGAGATAGTAACTAAAAAGAATGTAAGTGAAGCCGAACTTATAGAAGGCCTTAAACTTTGCGATACCTGGATACTTGCAGGTAATTTCGAAGATGTAGACAAACACCTGTATCTGGATAGCAGTGAGGCTACCGATTCTGATATACAGCAATTGTTCTATGAGGTAAGGGATATGGCTGAAAGTATAAAGAACCGTTTAAAGGTAAAAGGTAAAAGCATCGTAGTCAATTGGGTAAATTCTACATTAAAGACTGTGTTCAATTACGACGATATTATAAAGCTTAAATCCAAAATGAACGGTATTTACAAGTATGCACTAGCAGCAGGTAATGCCGACAATCCATTTATAAAGGCTATTGTAAAGATGATAAACAAGGCCAATAGTATGGTAGAGATTAAAGCTATTACTGAGAGTAGAAAGCTTGCCGACCTCTACAAGAAATTGAAAGACTCGGGATACGATTTGAATATATTCAGGCAGAAAGATAAAGATGGTATTATAACCGGAAACCTGGTAAATAAATATTCTTACGAATACACTGAAGGTTATAGAAAATGTATAAACGGTGTATATACATTAAAATTCTTGCATAATAATTCGACTATAGTGGACCCTCGTAAAGCGACAGCGGATCCTGAAGCATACATAACAGAACTAACTCCCACATTAGGAGAAGAGAATGCCAGAGCAGCTGTCCTGGATGCGGTCGAAAGTTACAAAGAGTTTATAGCCATTAAACAGAACTATATGATGGCAGAATTTAACACTACTAATACAGGGATGCTATCTACTCAACAAAAAGCTTTACTTACAAATTGGGAATTGGAGAACAGTCCTATAGCTAGGTACATGATAATGACCGACCCTGCTTACGCTTCTAATAAGTTAAAGGACATAAACATAGCCGAGCTAGGTCAAAGGTTCCTGACTATTGTACCGAATAAGTTTGATGCAGCAGGAGAAGAAACAGGTCACTATGATAATACTTATGATGCTATAAGAAGTAATCCTTTAGCAGCAGACTTTTATACCATGGCCGAGAAAATTACCAAGGAAGCCAAGGAGAATTTTAACGTGAATAACATGTCTGAACATTCCTTGGCCTTTGTAAACAGCACTATGATACAAGAGTTCAACGCGTTAGGCATTAAAGAGTTTACCAAGAACAGCCTGATAAAGTACTTTAAAGCTGGTATGGACTATGCTAATAATATAGACCCAATGACCGATAAGCCTGTAAGAACTTTACAAAGGAACATAGACACTCTGGATAAGAGGATACAAGCTGAGTATATGAGACTATGGGCTATAGAGTATAATAACGCTGCACTTACTGCAGAACAGAAGTTAGATTTAAGAAAAAGAGCTTCCGACTCTGTAAGCCAGGACGACCGGGATGACTTGTTCATGTCACTTAACTCTTTGAACATGGCATCTCTGGCCTTTGCGCATAAGTCCCAGATAAAGCCGCAATTGGATATGGCCATGTACTATCTGGACGATATAAAGGGAATGACTTCTTTGGAAAGGTTACGGCAGGCGTTAAAAGACGAGAAGGCTAAACCTCAACCTGACCTATTCGTAATTAAGAAATTAGAGAAAGCTTTGCAGAACTCTTCAACGTCCAACCCACCGTTGAGAAATGTAACGGAATCGGATGTAGAGAATGTAAAAGAAATGCTGAACTATTTTATAGACAGGGATTTTTATGACGTACCGGACGAAGACCGGTCTAGTAAATTCGGACCTAAATTGTATACTAAAGAAGAAAAGGACGAAAAGGCTAAATTAGAGGCCTATATCGATAGAGAGAGTAATTCTGCTAGTCCTAATCTGGATAAGATAGAAGAAGCTAAAACCCGATTGGCTAAACTAGGGAATCAGGCATCGGTAAATAAAGTAATAAGACTAGCCATGGACGGCATAAGAATAACCGTTCTGGGATGGAGTCTGAAGTCTTTTATAGGTAACCTTTTACAAGGTCAGATAGCTAACGTGTACCATGCAGCAGCAGGACAGTACTATAATATGGATGAGCTAAAGAAAGCAGCAGGCCTTCTAACTACTCAGAAGGGTAAATTCGATAACATAGTACACAGTTATTCCATTCTGGGAGACATTATGTACGACTTTGCTCACAACAGTCCATTCGAAGAAAAGAAAGGACTTATGGGTAGAGCAGCTAACTTGCTTAAACCTTTTGAAGGTAATAAAATAGCCGAGACAGCCAACCAAGGGGTAATGATGACAGCTATAATGCTGCATACTCAGTTCACAGACACCGTTAATAACAAACAGGTCAGTATGTGGGACGCGGTAGGGGATGACGGACAGTTACTGCCCGGTATGGAGTATAAAGGACTCCAGGGGAATGATGCTATATCCGAAATAGTAGTAGAGATACGTAAACAAGTAGCGGAAATTCACGGAGACTACGGTAATCCATTACTAGCTGATAAGTATATAGTCGGAAAGATGGCTTTACAATTTAAAAAGTGGTTCTTTCAACCTTTTGTTGCCAGGTTCGGAGCAGATGGAAGATTTACTGCAGCTAAAAACGCTATTATAGCATTCAATGGTAACTTCATGGAGCTGCGGCGTGCTTACAAGAACGGTGAAATGAGTCCAGAAACTATGGCCAAGTTAAGAGTAGCTCTTACCGAAGTGACAGTAGCCGTAGTAAGTGCTCTATTAACCGCTCTGATTAAAGCTTCCATGTGCGGTAATAACTCCAATAAATCCAAATGCGGCGGAGCTTCAGCAAACTACATAATGAATATGCTTGAGAAGATAGACAGGGAAACCAGGTCATTCGTATCTCTAAATAACTATTACAGTCTGGTAACGAATCCTATCGCAATATCCAGATACATGCAGTCGTTAATCCAGTCTATAAACGCTATAGAAAAAGGAGTAACCGATGGCGAATGGGATAACACTCAAGGAGAAAACAAACTGGCTAACATCTGGGGCAAACAAATACCGATAATATCCAGGATAAAATCTTCACGTGAGTGGATGGATAAAGTAGCCAGAGCCTATTAAAAGATTCCCCCTATACGGGGGTTTCTTCTTCTATCAATTCCAATATAAACTGTAAGCCCAACTGAGTGACATGTGTGACTACCAATAGCCTTTCACCTACAAAAGTTTCTAGTACGCGAAAGTATCCTCTTTCAATATAAACTCTATACGGAAGGTTATTCTCGCTTAATATTTTCCTCTCACGTAAAAGTTTGAACAGTTTATTTCGGCCAAGGCCTTTGATGTTTATAACACCGGCTACTTCGCGCATAGTTACTTCCTTATCACTGGCAAGAACTTTCTCGGCCATGGTCGCTAAAGGTTTTAAGGTTTCAACTTTCTTCTCAAGAGCTAACTTTTTCTCGATCTCATCCGCCCATGCTCTTAAAGCTGCGGGGTAGTCAGGAGGAGTAATAAGTTCCTTTTTTATGTTCTTCAATTCCTTTTCACAAGCTATAAAATAAGCTCTAGCCTGTTTTCCTTTTACGCTTCTTTGAATAAGGCAGATATGTTTTGCGCAATCTAGTGTAAGAACATATTCGATTCTATGCACTGTAACTGCCTGATTACCAGTCTCCCCTTTTTTGGGGAGGGGTATTTTCTTCCCATACACATCATAACTGATTTTAGCATAGTCGATATTTTCCTCAAGTTCTAAAAAAGTTAGATTGTCTTTAATCCAGGAGCTAAAATCTTTTCCTACGCATAAAAAGTTATGAAGTTCTCTGGCATTAACTACTTGAGTTCCTTTAGCCGTTTCTTCGATTTTTATTAATTCTGTCATAAATAGTGTTCTTTATAAATTTCCAGTGTTAAATACGTGTTTGTTCGAATACATTCTAATAAATCTATAGGTTTATAGGATATATTGTAGACTTCGTAAGATATTACACGTAGTTTTGATAATATCTTATTTATTCTAGGGTCTTTTATTTCTATAAATTTATTGATTGTTTTTATTGAGTAAATAGCTGTTGCATGATCTCTATTAATTGCACCTGCTATTTGAGCGTAAGACACAGGAAATGGTTTACTGATATAGGCCATGTAACAGTATATCTGTCTGGCTGCAACAAATTCAGTATGCCTATTTTCTCCTTTAATGTCTTTTACGGAGACTTTTGAAGCTTTACTAACCGCGAGCAAAATGGAGTGTAAATACTCCGATATATGCATAGGTACTTCCGAACTTAAATAATCATTCTGACTTGTCATAGAAAATAAAAACCGGCTTTCACCGGTATTTTTTAATTTAATGTTGAGATTTTATTGTTTATTACCGTTCGAAATTCTCCGACCGTGACTACACCATCTTTATTATGGTCCAGACCGGGATTGTAATAAGCAATAGAAGTTGGAGAAATAGTAGAACTTTTTAAAACTGCAGAATTTGACCACTTGCCTAAAATAGCTGACGGAAAGAATGTGTACAGGTATAAATCTGTCCTTTCCCGACATAGGCCTTTCATGTTTTTATAGAACTTACCAACATAGTTTAACTGTGCTGTGTCTGGCATTTCAAGCAGTTTTTTAGTAGTTGTATTTAACCCTTTGGCCGTACTCGGTAAGAATTGAATCAAACCGGTAGCACCTATCCTGTTTACAGTTTTACTGTTCAACTTGGATTCGTGCCACATAACACCTACTAACCAATCAGAAGGAATTTCTAATTCTCTACAAACGTTCTCTACTTTGTTAATGAAATCAGTAGACATTTTATCTGTAAGTATAGTCACCTTGTAAGGGTCAAATACTTCTACAGGTTCATAGTCTAAGGGGACAGGACGTGGAGCGTATGCGCTCAGTGTGGTGGATAATAATAAAATTAAATAAAACCATTTCATTTCTGTGTTTTTAGTTAATAAAGGACATAAAGTTACTCAATTTTGAAATACAGTAACATCTTTTTTACTTCTTCGATCAGATCCTCGATAGTTCCGGAGTTGTTCAAAACATAATCAAACTCGTAATTATCTAAGGCAGTCTCTGATTCATGTTCGGTTCCGGCAGAAGCTGCTCTCCATGCTCCTCTGGTTACAAATCCAAGTTCATCAAATCTACTACCAAATACCAGTTTACTATCATCTACTCGAATAACAATTCCATTTCTATCTATTTATTTACTTTCATGCTTAACTTAGTTGGTGTATCCTCGTATAATACTCTATATTCCATCTTCTTCAAATTTTTTCCATTGTTCGATATTAAAAGGGGTATCATGCGGATTACCATCGTTCAACACATTACCGCAGCAAGCGCACTCTTCAAATTCCAACTCAATAGTCGGATAGTTGTTAGAGTACATGCAAATACAATCGATATCTACTACTGAACTACCATGACATTGAGCACATACTTTATGTTTTACTAGTACTTTTTCCATTCCAAATCTATTTTAAGTTTTAATTATTCTTTTTTAATTGTCCAAACATAATTAACATACAAACTACTACTCCTACAACAAATCCTACGAAAAAAGCTAATAGTATCCACATGCTATTCAATTTTAAGTTTTGCGTTTTTGATAGAATCTTTGTCTATGGTATAATATAAAGGTTTTAAGTGGATACCTTGCCCCAAAGGGAGTTTATCTGAGTCTTTTTGACACTTAAATACTGCTTTTTTAGCACATAACTCCCTCTGTTTCTGAAGAAGTTCTTCTACTTGTTCTTTAGTGTATAAAGACTCTTGTTTTATACTTTCATACACATCCACAATAACTCTAGTTTGAACTGACTTTTCAACTTCTTCTGCCAGTTCACACATAGTAGTTACTATATATTTTACAGTAGCTACGTGCGTATCTCTAGTTAGGTTCAAATTGAAATGAGTATTCAGGTCTTTATTTAACAGGATCTGTTTTTTCACTAACAGTTCAATTGCCCTGTCTTTATATTTATTTTCCATTAGTAGTCCTCCAATCCTGCTAACCACAATAATGTTGCTATAAGTAAAATAGCAAATACTGCTATACACGATTTTAATAACATGTTAGTCTTTTATGTAGTAATCCAGGAAACTTTTATATTCCCATTTAAACTTCTTGTCCCCTTTCTGATTTTTAGCAGTGGCCATCTTATAGTAAAGATTAGGAAGTACCCTGGCCGGGACAAACGTATTCTTGAATATATCCGGCACCTTAATAAGATTTATATAAATACCGTACTTCTGATATACCCAAGGTTGAGTGCGCTGAACAAATATTCTGGTCATGTTCTGTAAATCCCAAATTCCTTTACACTCTATCCAACTTACCCTGTTATGGGAAAAGAAGGTAGGAAATTGTTGTATTCCCTGATGTTTAAAGTCTTTATGGAACATATTAGGGCCGGTCCAGGTTATTTTGAAATCAGCAGTGTAAATATGCTGCGGCATTACGGTCTTGAACCGATAGGACTTTTTGGTCTTTAACTGTTTGTACAGTTCGACTTCCACGGCATCTGAAAGAATAAAAGGATCCGGTTGATATACTATTTCCTTTACCAAACCGTATCCTTTTAACTCTTCAAAATACTCTCCAAGAAATTTCTCTTCCTGACTTATTATAGTTGTATTAGCCACCGGCACCTCCAGATTTAAGTTTTAAACAAGGACATATTGAAATATAAGGACTAATACCAGCCTTACAAATAGGGCATATCCAGCCAGTACGTACACTGTCAGCAGGTACTGTAACAGTTACGCCGCAAGTGCAACGTTTAGGTTCGTTTGTTCCGGACCAAGGACTAAAAGGCAATAGCCCATTACACTTGTAACAGTATAGCGGCGGACTTATATGCCCGCCACCATCTAAAGAAGCTTTAATCTCATTTTCCATCGTCTTTCCAATTAACCAGGTCAGCATCATGTACTATACGGTATAACTCTCCGTGAATTAGTAGTCTAGCCCTTTCTTCTGATAGTACATAATTACCAAAAGACACTAAATCGGCTTCTGTATACAGGCCAAGCCATCTTAAAATTTTCTTTTTCATTTCTTTAATTTACTAAACGATATTAATACTACTATACAAATTGCAATAATGGCCAATACAAATCCGCCCCATAAGGGAGCAGTAACCCACCACCAGGACCAGTCAATTACTTTTAAAAGTTTTAGCACTATGAATACTATTGTTAGCAGGCCCAGGAATCCTATTCCACTGCTGCTACTGCTTGAACTTACTTTTTGTGTCATTTATATAAATTGTTTTTAAATGTTTCAAACTCTGTTATTGTTTTAAATGTAGTATACATTGGAGTAGTTTTTCTACTAGCCAATGTCAGTAAGCATGGATTACTCTCTTTATTGTATTGTACATGAATCCAATCTGGATTATCTCCATTACCCATTTCCCATATCAGCTTATTAAACTTTAAATTACTATATATAAAGTAGAATAAAGCACGATTAGTCATTATAATTGTACCATTAGGGGATAACATGTTGTCATAGTCCAAATCTACAGCCATACCCCTAGTATGCGCAGAATTAGGGTCAGCACCGAGCCTGGATTTATTAACTTCTTTATCAACAAAAAAAGCATGGATAAAAGGTTTAACTCCAAAGTGTTCTATTATTGGGTCAATTACATTTACAGCTAAATCAATCATATACTTTAGATTCCCTTCGGTAGGTACGTTAGGTAAACCAAGTCTCTTGGCTGTACCACTTATTATAGCTTCTTGATAGCTGATATATTTACTTAACATTTCCATTTAACTTTATAATTTATTTTGCTTTTAATGCGGCTAT